>Ga0335085_10017759_pt1 | contig 10245 bp, 8 predicted proteins | sample Lox_Sample_45_FD_206712 | JGI IMG/M metagenome (GOLD analysis project Ga0335085, IMG submission 206712) | Soil microbial communities from Loxahatchee National Wildlife Refuge, Florida, United States - Lox_Sample_4.5 | ecosystem: Environmental > Terrestrial > Soil > Wetlands | place: USA: Florida... | reverse complement strand
ACCACGTCGACCGCGTTGGCGGAGGTGCAGCAGTAGTCGCTGAGCGCCTTCACGGCGGCGGTGGTGTTCACGTACATGACCACCACGCCCTGCGGGTAGCGCTCCCGCCAGGCGGCCAGCTGCTGGTTGTCGATCGACTCCGAGAGCGAGCACCCGGCGTCGAGGTCGGGGATCAGGACGGTCTTGGACGGGCACAGCACCGAGGCGGTCTCGGCCATGAAGTGCACGCCGCAGAACACGATCGTGTCCCCGTCGGCGGCTGCGGCCCGCCGCGAGAGGCCGAGCGAGTCGCCGACGTAGTCGGCCACGTCCTGGATCTCCGGGAGCTGGTAGTTGTGGGCGAGGATCACCGCGCCGCGCTCGGCGGCGAGGGCGCGCACCTGCTGCTGGAGCTCGCGGATCTCCTCCGGGGAGAGGCCCGCTGCGGGTGCCTGTGAGGGTGCCATTGGCAGGTTCATGGCAATGCCGTCAACTGCATCGAGAGGTCGAGGGCCGGGGGCGAGTGCGTGAGCGCACCCAACGAGATCCATTCTACCCCCGTGAGGGCCACCGACCGGAGCGTCGCAAGCGTCACGCCGCCGCTGGCCTCGAGCTCTGCACGCCCCCCCACCTGGGCCACCGCGGCACGCAACTGCTGCTCGTCCATGTTGTCCAGCAGCAGCCGTGGAGCCCCCGCGGCGAGCGCCTGCTCGATCTCCTCGGGGTTGCGCACCTCGACCTCCAGGGTCCCCGCCAGCTGCGGCGCCTGCGCCCGCACGCGTTCGATCGCCTGCGAGATGCCGCCGGCCGCGGCGATGTGGTTCTCCTTGATGAGGATCGCGTCATACAGGCCGGCGCGGTGGTTGTGGGCGCCCGCGGCCCGCACCGCGGCCTTCTCCAGGGTCCGCAGGCCGGGGGTGGTCTTGCGCGTGTCGAGCACCTTCGCCGAGGTCCCCTGCACTTCGCGGACCGCCAACGCGGCGGCGGTGGCGACGCCCGAGAGGTGGGCGAGGAAGTTGAGCGCGGTGCGCTCCCCGCTGAGCAGCGCACGGGCGCTGCCCCGCAGGCTCAGGACCCCGCCCCCCTGCTCGCGCCACCGGCCCTCCTGCACCTCGCGGCTGATCTCGACGTCGGGGTCGAGCAGCTCGAAGGCGAGCTCCGCCGGGCGCAGCCCGTAGATCGCGCCGGGCTGCTTCTGGGTGATCAGCGCCCGTGCCCGCGCGTCGGCGGGAACCGTCGCCAGCGTGGTCGCGTCGCCGGCGCCGATGTCCTCGTCCAGCGCGCCCTGCACGAGCGCGGCCAGCCCATCCACCGGCTAGTCCCCGGAGGCGGCCCGCTGGAGCAGCAGCGCGCGCACGAAGCCGTCGAGGTCCCCGTCGAGCACCCGCTGGACGTCCCCGACCTCCTCCCCGGTGCGGTGGTCCTTGACCATCGTGTAGGGGTGCAGCACGTAGGAGCGGATCTGCGAGCCGAAGTTGACGTCCTGGGCCTCCCCCTTCTCGCGTGCGATCTCCTGCTGGCGCTCACGCTCCTGGCGCTCGAGCAGCTTCGCGCGCAGCATCGCCATCGCGGTGGCCCGGTTGGAGGACTGCGAGCGCTCGTTCTGGCACTGCACCACGATCCCCGTGGGCACGTGGGTGATCCTCACCGCCGAGTCGGTCTTGTTGACGTGCTGGCCCCCCGCGCCGGAGGAGCGGTAGGTGTCCACCTGCAGGTCGTCCTCGTCGATCTGCACCTCGCCGCGATCCTCCACCACGGGGGCCACCTCGACGCCGGCGAAGCTCGTCTGGCGGCGGTGGGCGGAGTCGAACGGAGACAGGCGCACCAGCCGGTGCACCCCCCGCTCGGCCCCGAACAGGCCGTAGGCGTTCTCGCCGGAGGCGCGGAAGGTGGCCGACTTGATGCCGGCTTCCTCGCCGGGGCTGACCTCCAGCAGCTCCACCTGGAAGCCCCGCCGTTCGGCCCATCGCATCAGCATCCGCAGCACCATCTCCGCCCAGTCCTGGGCGTCGGTGCCCCCGGCGCCGGCGTTGACGCTCACGAGCGCGTCGCCGGCGTCATAGCGGCCGGAGAACAGGCGCTGCTCCTCGAGCTCGCCCAGGCGCGCCTCCACGGAGGCGATCTGCTCGTCGACCTCGGCCGCGAGGCTGGGGTCCTCGGCGGCCATCTCCGCCAGCCCGCCGAGGTCCTCGACGTCGCCGGCGAGCGTGTTGAAGACCTCCAGGCGCCTGCTCGCACGGGCGTGCTCGGCGCTCACGGAGGCGGCCCGCTCGGAGTCCTCCCAGAAGCCCTCGGCGCCCATCTCGGCCTCGAGCTCAGCCACGCGGCCGCCCAGCGCGGGCGGGTCAAAGATAGTCCGCCAGCAGCTTCATCTGCTCGCGGATCGCGGCCAGCCGCTGAGGGGTCGACTCGCTCGGCGCTGCGGTGGCCATGGGGGCCACGCTAGCACCCGCCCGCCGGGATCGGGAGCCCCGACGGCTATGTTCTCGCGATGGCCGCTCCCACCCCCGACGAGCTCCCGCGACTGTTCGCCGCAGCCGTCAACGCCGGGGACACCCGGGCGGCGATGGAGCTGTGGACCGGTGACGCCGCGATGGTCTCCTTCGACGGGTCGGTGCTGGCGGGCGAGGGCGCCGTCGAAGGCGCCGTGCGGGCGCTGATCGAGGCGGGCACGAGCATCGAGATCGAGGTCGAGCGGGTCTTCGGCGCCGGCGAGGTGGCGCTGGCGCTCGGGACGCTGACGATGAGGGGAACCGACGGCGACGGCAGGCCCTTCGAGGCGCGCAGCTCCTCGATGGCGGTCTACACCAGGCAGGACGGGGGCTGGCGGGTGGCCCTCGACGCGCCCTGGGGGCTCCCGGGACGCTAGCCGCGGGCGCTCAGGCGCCGTGGCACTTCTTGAACTTCTTGCCGCTCCCGCACCAGCAGGGGTCGTTGCGACCGAGCTGCTGGTCGTCCCCCAGCACCCGCTGCTCGACCACCGGCAGGGCTTCGTCGGGTTCGTCGTAGACGGCGGCACCGCCGCTGACACCGGCCGCCGCGGCGGCGGAGGCCAGCGCGCCCGCTCCCGCCACGCTGTGGCCGCCCGAGTAGGACACGCGCCCGCCCCGGGTGGCGTTTCCGGAGGCCTGGAACGACGGCGCCCGGGGGCCTCCCCCGTTCTGGTCCTCGACGTTGACTTCAACGTTGAAGATCATCCGCGCGAAGTCGGTCCAGACGCTGTTCATGAGGTCGCCGAACAGGGTGAAGGCCTCGTTCTTGTAGGCCACCAGGGGGTCGATCTGGGCGAAGCCCCGCAGGTGGATTCCCTCGCGCAGGTAGTCCATGTCGAACAGGTGCTCGCGCCAGCGTTCGTCGATGATCTGGAGCAGCAGGAAGCGCTCCAGCGCGCCCATCAGCTCCTCGCCCAGCGACTCCAGGCGGGCGTCGTAGCGCGCCATCGCTTCGGCCACGATGTGTTCGGTCAGCCAGGTCCGGTCGGTGCTCTCGGAGTCGAGCTCCTCGCCGGCCAGCTCCAGCGGGAACAGCTGCCCGATCGCCGTGAACAGGCCGTCGAGGTCCCAGTCCTCGAGGAAGTCCCCGGGCGTGTACTGGTCGACCGTCCGCTCGATCACCGCCGAGACTTCGGCGCGGGCCTCCTCGCCGAGGCTCTTGCCTTCGAGCACCTCGTCGCGGTAGGCGTAGATCACGCGCCGCTGCTCGTTCATCACGTCGTCGTACTCGAGCACCTGTTTACGCGCCAGGAAGTGCTGTTCCTCGACCTTGCGCTGGGCTTTCTCGATCTGTTTGGAGAGCATCCCGGCCTCGATCGGCTCCTCGTTGCCCTCCTCGTCGACGCCGCCGAGGCGGTCGAGGATCTTGTAGATGCGGTCGCCCGCGAACAGCCTCACGAGGTCATCCTCGGCCGACAGGAAGAAACGCGACTCGCCGGGGTCGCCCTGGCGCCCGGAGCGGCCGCGGAGCTGGTTGTCGATGCGCCGGGACTCGTGGCGCTCGGTCCCGCAGATGAACAGCCCGCCGGCGGCGACCACCTGCTCGCGGGCCTGATCGAGCTCGGCTTCGACCTCGGGTAGGACCTCGAGCATGCGCTTCTCGCGCTCCAGCGGGTCGTCGGATTCGAAGCCCTCGCGGGCCAGCTGCTGGGTCGCCATGTGCTCGGGGCTACCGCCGAGCTTGATGTCCACGCCGCGGCCGGCCATGTTGGTGGCGATCGTGACGGCCCCCGGCCGTCCTGCCTCGGCCACGATCTCGGCCTCCCGGGCCGCGTGCTCGGGCTTGGCGTTCAGCACCGTGTGCGGGATCCCGAGCTTCGCCAGGCGCTGTCCGAGCAGCTCGGAGACCTCGACCGAGATCGTGCCCACGAGCACCGGCTGGCCGTGCTCGTGGCGGGCGGCGATCTCTTTGAGCACCGCGCTCCACTTGCCCTCCTTGGTCTTGTAGACCTGGTCGTTGCGATCGTCGCGGACCATCGGCTTGTTGGTCGGCACCTGGATCACGGGGAGGTCGTAGATCTTCATGAACTCGGTCGCCTCGGTCAGCGCCGTGCCGGTCATACCGGCGAGCTTCTCGTACAGGCGGAAGTAGTTCTGGTAGGTGATCGTGGCGAGCGTCTGGTTCTCCTCCTGGATCGCCACCCGCTCCTTGGCCTCGATCGCCTGGTGCAGGCCCTCCGACCAGCGGCGGCCCTCGAGGATGCGCCCGGTGAACTCGTCGATGATCTTGACCTCGCCGTCGACGACGGCGTAGTCGACGTCCCGCTTGTAGAGCGCCTCGGCGCGCAGGGACTGGAGCAGGTGGTTGACGAGGTGGCCGTTCTCGGCCCGGTAGAGGTGGTCGATGCCGAGGAAGCTCTCGGCTTTGGCGACCCCCTGCTCGGTGATCGAGGCGGTTTTGTGCTTCTCGTCGATCTCGTAGTCGAAGTCGGCCATGAACTGCTTCTTCATGCGCGGGTCCATGCCGTCGGGGGTCTTGCCGAGCTTCATCTGGGGGGCCAGGCGGGCGAACTTGACGTACAGGTCCGCCGCCTGTTCGGGGGCGCCGGAGATGATCAGCGGCGTGCGGGCCTCGTCGATCAGGATGTTGTCGACCTCGTCCACGATCGCGTAGGGGTGGCCGCGCTGGACCTTTTCGGCGAGGTCCTTGGCCATGTTGTCGCGCAGGTAGTCGAAGCCGAACTCCGAGTTGGTCCCGTAGACCACATCGCAGGAGTAGGCGTGCTGCTTGTCCTCGTAGGGCTGCATGTTCTGGAGCACCCCCACGGTGACCCCGAGGGCCTCGTAGATGGGGCTCATCCATTCGGCGTCGCGGCGGGCCAGGTAGTCGTTGACCGTCACCACGTGGACGCCCTTGCGCATCGGCTCGGCGTCGGGGTCCGAGGGGTCCGCCGGATGGACCGCGAGCGAGTTCAGAACGACCGCGAGGGTGGCCGTCAGGGTCTTGCCCTCGCCGGTCTTCATCTCCGAGATGTGGCCCTCGTGGAGCGCCATCGCACCGATCAGCTGGACGTCGAAGTGGCGCATCGCCATCGTCCGCTTGCCGGTCTCGCGGACGATCGCGAAGCACTCCGGCAGCAGCGCGTCGAGGTCCTCGCCCTCGCGCGCCCGCCCCCGCAGCTCGTCCATGCGCTCACGCAGTTCGGCGTCGCTGTCGTGTTCGAGCTCGGGCTCGAAGGCGTTGATCAGCGCCACGCGCTTCTGGTAGATCTTGAACTTCTTGGCCTCGCCGACGTTCAGCGCACGGTCGAGCAGGGATGGCATGGGCCAAGGATAGCTTCCACCGGGGTGGCCGATCGCAGCCCCGGGTGGCGCGTCCGGGGGCTAGGTGGAGGGCAGCGGCCCTTCCTGGGCGGCCGCCCGGCCCGCCTGCACGGCGGCCGCGTGGGCCTCGCGGCGATGGCGCAGTTTGTCGCGGTGGCGCTTGACCTGGCGGGCGAGCTCGTCGACCATCAGGTTCAGCGAGTGGAGCATCTCGGGAGAGGCGTCGCGGGCCCGCAGCGTGACGCCCTTCAGATACAGCGTGCCCTCGGCGACCTGGCAGTCGGCGACGCGGGGATTGGGCTCCTTGAAGATCTCAATCTCGAGCCTCGCGAGCTCGGAGACCTGGCGGTCGACCTTGCCCAGGCGGCGCTCGGTGTGGGACCGCAGCTCGTCGGTGACGGGCACGTTTCTGCCCTTGATCTCGATCTGCACCTTGACTCCCTTCGATCGTCCTTTGTCACGATGCTACGCCCGCCTTCGGCGAATGTAAATGGACCGCGTGGACGGTCCTGGACGGCCCCCCCGGGCGTGCGAGAATCGCCCCGAGCATGCAGCCGGACCTGTCCTGGTCGCCGACCCCCTGGATCCTCGCGAGCTGCGCGATCGTCATGGGGGTCTACGTGTGGCGCTGGCTGGAGGTCCGCCGCGCCGCCGGCCCGCGCCGGGCGGTGGAGGCGCCCGTCTGGCGGCTGGTGTGCGCCGTGGGGGCGCTGCTGGTCCTGCTGGCTGCCCTCATCTCCCCGCTCGACTCGCTCGCCGAGCAGCTCTTCTTCATGCACATGGTCCAGCACATGCTGCTGCTCGACATCGTCCCGATCCTCGCGATCGTGGCGCTGACGAAGGTGATCCTGAGGCCGCTGACCCGCTCGGTCTCGACGCTCGAGCGCCGCGCCGGGCCGCTCGCCCACCCCGCCTTCGCGGTGCTCGCCTACATCGGGGTGATCTGGGCCTGGCACATCCCGGCGGCCTACGACACGGCCGCCAGGCACTCGGGCATCCACGCGCTAGAGCACCTCAGCTTCCTGGCGGCGGGGTTCCTGTACTGGTGGCACCTGCTGTCCCCGATCCGCGCCCGCATGCGCCTCGGAGGCCTGGGGCCGATCGCCTACATGGGCTCCACGAAGCTGTTCGTGGGCGCGCTCGGCATGTTCCTCGCCTTCGCCCCCAGCACGCTGTACCCCTTCTACGCCCACCAACCGCGGGTCTGGGGCATCTCGGCCGGCGACGACCAGGCGATCGCGGGGCTGATCATGGCCGTCGAGCAGTCGCTGGTGATGGGGATCGCGCTGGTGGTGCTGTTCTTCCGCGCGCTGGCGGAGTCCGAGCGCGCCGAGCAGCGCCGCGAACGCCTGGAAGTGGTGTAGGCGGGACCCCGCGGGCGCGCGTCCACGGGCTCACGGCAGGCGACGGCGCCCGCACGGGAACCGCCGGGTGGCGCCGGCGCGGGCGCCCGAGGCGCCGGTCAGTCGCGCAGGCTCTCGAGGATGCCCTGGTGGCCTAGGATCGCGTCGATCGCGATCGCCCCCTCGGCCAGCTCGGTGCCGGGCAGGATGATGCTCGAGCGCAGCTGGGAGCCCGCGCCCACGCGGGCCCCCCGGCCCAGCACCACCGGGCCGAGCAGGCGCACGCCGGAGCCGATCTGGACGTCGCGGCCGATCCACGCGGCCCCGTCGAGCTCGGTGTCGGAGGGCAGCTCCGAGCCGTCCGCGGCGAGCACCCCGGGGGACAGCTCGCGCGCGTCGAGCGCCAGGTTCAGCTCCCCCGCGAGCGCGTCGAAGGTCCCCTGGCGCAGCTCGGCCAGCGAACCGACGTCGTTCCAGTAGTCGTGGATCTCGTGGACGAAGAAGGGGACATCGTTCTCGAGCAGCGTCGGGAACACGTCCTGGGCCCAGTCGACGAAGTCGCGGGACGGGAAGTAGTCGAAGATCTCCGGCTCGAAGATGTAGATCCCGCAGTTGCCCAGCCGCGAGAGGGCCTCCTCCGGGGCGGGCTTCTCCTGGAAGCCGGTGATGCGCCCCTCGCGGTCGTGCAGCACGACGCCGTACTCGCGGGTGTCGGAGACCTCCTTGACGGCCAGCGTGGCGATCCCCCCGGCCGCCCGGTGGCGGGCGGCGAAGGCCCCGAGGTCGATGTCCGTGAGCGCGTCACCGCTGATCACGAGGAAGGCCTCCCCGCCGAAGAACTCGGCGCAGGCCCGCACCCCACCCGCGGTGCCCAGCAGCTCGGGCTCGTGGTGGTAGGAGAGGCGCTCGCCGAAGAACTCCCGGATCGTGTCCGGGAAGTAGTGCAGATTGGCGATCACCTCGTTGAAGCCGTGGCGGTCGAGCAGGTCGAGGATGTGCTCCATCACCGGGCGGTCGAGCACCGGCACCATCGGCTTGGTGATCTCGTTGGTCAGCGGGCGCAGGCGCGTGCCCAGGCCCGCCGCCAGGACCATCGCTCGCATCGCCCGCGGGGCCTCGCCGTCTCCGCCGTGACTGGGGACCGGGCTAGTAGCGGTAGTGGTCGGGCTTGAAGGGGCCCTCGACCGGGACGTCGATGTAGGCCGCCTGCTCCTCGCTCAGCTTCGTGAGCCTGGCGCCGAGGGCGTCGAGATGCAGGCGGGCGACCTTCTCGTCGAGGTGCTTGGGGAGCACGTACACGCGCTTCTCGTAGTCCTCGTTCTTGCCGAACAGCTCGATCTGGGCGATCACCTGGTTGCTGAACGAGTTGCTCATCACGAAGCTCGGGTGCCCGGTGGCGTTGCCGAGGTTCAGCAGGCGTCCCTCGGAGAGCAGGATGATCGCGTGGCCGTCGGGGAACACCCACTTGTCGACCTGGGGCTTGATGTTGATCTTCTCGACACCCGGGAGACGGCCCAGCCCGGCGACGTCGATCTCGTTGTCGAAGTGGCCGATGTTGCCGACGATCGCCTGGTGCTTCATGCGCTGCATGTCGGCGGCGCGGATGATGTCGCGGTTGCCGGTGGCGGTGACGAAGATGTCGGCCGTTTCGATCACGTCCTCCAGGCGCACCACCTGCAGGCCCTGCATCGCCGCCTGCAGCGCGCAGATCGGGTCCACCTCGGTCACCATCACGCGGGCGCCCTGGCTGCGCAGGGACTCCACGCAGCCCTTGCCGACGTCACCGAAGCCGCACACGACGGCCGTCTTGCCCCCGATCATCACGTCGGTGGCGCGGTTGATCCCGTCGACCAGCGAGTGGCGGCAGCCGTAGAGGTTGTCGAACTTGGACTTGGTGACGGAGTCGTTGACGTTGATGGCCGCGAACAGCAGTTCGCCGCGGTCGACCATCTGGTAGAGGCGGTGCACGCCGGTGGTGGTCTCCTCGGTGACGCCCATGATGCCCTCGCCGATCCGCGTCCAGCGCTGGGGGTCCTCGGCCAGCGAGCGGCCAAGCAGGCCCAGCACGATGGCGAACTCCTCGGAGTCGCTGGTGGAGGGGTCGGGGACGGCGCCGGCGCGCTCGTACTCGGCGCCCTTGTGGACCAGCAGGGTGGCGTCGCCGCCGTCGTCGAGGATCATGTTCGGCCCCAGCAGGGCCTCGCCGCTGTCGGGGTCGGGCCAGCGCAGGGCCTGTTCGGTGCACCACCAGTACTCCTCCAGCGTCTCGCCCTTCCACGCGTACACGGGCACCCCGCTGGGGTCCTCGGGGGTGCCGGAGGGACCGACGGCCACGGCGGCGGCGGCGTGGTCCTGGGTGGAGAAGATGTTGCAGCTGCACCACCGAACCTCGGCGCCCAGGTGGGTCAGCGTCTCGATCAGCACGGCCGTCTGGACGGTCATGTGCAGGGAGCCGGTGATGCGGGCCCCCTTCAGCGGCTGGGCGTCGCCGTACTCGCGCCGCAGCGCCATCAGACCGGGCATCTCGTGCTCGGCGAGCGTGATCTCCTTGCGCCCGAACTCGGCGAGCGAGAGGTCGGCGACCTTGAAGTCGGTGCTGTGGGCGGCTGTAGTGGTCATTGCTGACACGGTGACACCTCCTGTCGAGTGAGGTGAGCGCCCTTGCTGCAGAGTGGGCGGCCGAGCGTGGCGAGCCGTAGCCCGTCGCAGCGCTCCTCGGCCGCCAACGACGCTAGCACACGACCCCCCAGCAGCGGAACCACGGCGATGGCCCTCCAGCGGGACCGCGGCACCCGGCCGCGGAACCGACGAGTCAGCGTTCGGCGAGGGCCGCCTTGAGCTCGTCCAGCACGCGCACGGGACCCGGGTCGACCCCGCGCAGGGCGGCAAGGTAGATCGAGACCAGGTCGCCGAGCAGCACCAGCGAGACGACGCGCTCGATGCCCGTCTGCCCGCGCGTCTCCAGCCGGAAGCTGGCGGCCGCATTGGGGGCGATCACGCGCTCGCTGAGCGCCATCCGCTCCTTCAGCCGGGGGTGCGCGTCGGAGTCGTCAAGGAACACGGCCGAGAAGCGCCCCTGCGAGGAGGCCCCCTCCCAGCCGGCGATCTCGTTGTGGTCCATCTCGGGGAGTTCGCTCCAGAAGCACAGCTGCTTGGCGTTCTCGTTG
>Ga0335085_10017758_pt1 | contig 10245 bp, 7 predicted proteins | sample Lox_Sample_45_FD_206712 | JGI IMG/M metagenome (GOLD analysis project Ga0335085, IMG submission 206712) | Soil microbial communities from Loxahatchee National Wildlife Refuge, Florida, United States - Lox_Sample_4.5 | ecosystem: Environmental > Terrestrial > Soil > Wetlands | place: USA: Florida... | reverse complement strand
AAGTGCATCGCGCTCCGCGAATTTCTCCGGTGTCAGCGTCGCTAGTCCCAGCAAGTAATCCGACCCGTACTCGATCATGTTGATCCCCAGATCGTTGCCCGTGTAAATCCGGAAATCCGGCCGGTGCGCGTCTCTCAGCGCCAATCGCTCCAGTTCCAGCAGGCGATCCAGCGACGAATGTTTGATCCCCACGATCTCCGGAATCTCGATTAGCCGCAAAAAAGTCTCCTCGTCGAAAATCTCTCCATTCGAGGCGAACATCTTCCCCAACTCGAACGCAATCACCTCCACATACCCTCGGCACGTTTCCTGATAAATCTTCGCTTTCTCCTTTGCCGATTTTCCGTGTAGTTGGCTCGTCTGAAACAGGATTGGCGTGCCGCCAAATTCCACGATCATGTTCATCTGCGCCCGGTACAGCTCGACAACATCACCACTCTGCCCCTCAATATACGCGCCCGCCACAAATGGCACATCTTTCCCGAGCGCTTCACGCGTCCATTGCAACACGTTCCTCTTCTCTGCCTCCGACAAATAGTTGACGTAGCCCGTATCCATGTTCACCGCGTTTTGTAATCCCGCTCGCTTCGTGGCCGCCAAGTGCTTCTGAAACGCCTCGACCGCCACGCGCCCGTCGCTCTCAAACGGCAGCAGTGCCGCCGCGATTCCCTTCACCTTGCGCGCTTTCCTCGGACGCTCGAATGGCGACGCTGCTCTCATCACTGCCTCGCTTTCGCCAGCTTCAGTTTGTTCGCCAATTCCGACCTTTTGTATTTCTCGTCCAACGGGTAGCAACCGGACGGCAGTCCCTTGCGCGGCGCCGTCGTGCAATCGCTGAAAGTCCGGCACACCAGCCGGTGTTGAATCGCTCGCCCTTCCGCCGCGTCCAACAACAATCCGGGATAAGACAGAACCATCCGCCCCAATCCCACAAAATCCACCCAACCCTCGCGAATCGCCGCTTGCGCCACATGCGGCAAAAAATCCTGCAGATAGCTGTACCCCGTTCCCACGATTATCAACCGCGGAAATTCCGCCTTCAATTCGCGCGTCATCACCATTTGCCGTGCCACTCCCAGCAACGGGTCCTCGGGGGGTTGGTAACCATCCGAGGGTGGATAGAACGCTGGCCGCTGAATGTGTGGGTTGTAATAAGGACTGCCCGCTGTCAGATTCACCAGCGGAATTTCCAGTTTCTCCAGCAGCGCTAAAAATTGTTTCGTCTCGCGGAGGTCCATCTCCGTGGGCTCCAGGGCCTTGACCCCGAATCCCCATCGGTACGGAATCAAATCCGCATGCGCCTCTGGAACTCCGACTCCCATCTTCCCCGGCAACGACGTTTCCGGATCCGGCCGATACGGCACCGTGTCGAACGCCGATAACCGCACGCCAATCTGTATTCCCGGAGCACTCGCGCGGATACCTTCCACCACTTCCCGCAAGAATCGGGTCCGGTTCTCGAACGATCCTCCATATTTGCCGTCCCGCGTATGCGCGCTCACAAATTCATGCCCCAAATACCCGTGGCAATGCTTCACATCCACGAAGTCGAATCCCAGTTCCCGGGCTGCCTTCGCGGCTCGATGGAAATCCTCGATGATTCCACCGATCTCCTCGTCCGTAAGCACTGGCGAATCCTTCGTCAGCCCCACTCTTCGGTCCAGAATCGGATGGTGATACAAGATTTTCGGTTCCGGCCGGTCGTGCAAATTGGGACGGCAATAGCGTCCGGAATGGGTCAGTTGCAATCCCACCAGCGGTGCGCCATGGCCTCCCATAGTCTCGCGATACGATTGCAGCAATGCTTCCCGCAATTTCGCCAAGCCCGCATACGTATGTGGCGCAATCACCAACTGGTTTGGATTTGCTCTCCCTTGATGTGAAACCGCAACAGCTTCACCTCCCCAGATTAGGCTTGCTCCGCTGTTACCGAACCGCTGCCACCGCCGCAACGTGAGTTCACTGGGATTGCCGTCCGCAAGTCCGTCCCAGCCCTCCATGGGCTGCACCGCGATGCGGTTTCCGAACACAAATCCACCGCGCTCGATCGGCCGCAGCAAAGGAGACTCCGCCCCCGCAAGCAGTTCGCGATCGCATGGAATATTCAGACCGAGCGCATGAAGATGTTCCCGGAAGCGCTCCACATCTTTCACCGCACCAATCCGCAACATCGCTGTCTGAGTCACTTTTCAGGCCTCGTCTCGCGAACCAACACCCCATCGCCGCTGTTCAAGTAAAACAATTCCGCAGTCGCCCGTCAAAAAACGTCTTTCCACACATGGCCAAAAATCTGGCTTGCCACCACGAAAGCGCCATGCTAGCCTGAGCGAACAAAAGGCGAAATACTGGAGCGCTCCGCTATGCCCGACTCTCTCGCCGTTCGTTTGGCCGCCGTCACTCCCATTCGGCACGCCCCTGCCCCTCCCTCGTCTCTCGCCAGCGTCTCCCGAGTCCTCGACACCTTCGCCGAACGCGACCCCAACGGCGAAATTCTCACCGCTATTCGCCGCTATCCTGCGCGCGCCGCACAATGGGCGGAGTTCCCCCACTGGATTCATTCCGATTTACGTGCAGCCTACGCCGCCAAGGGCATTCGCCAACTCTACACGCATCAGGCCAGCGCTGCGGAAGCCGTTCACGCTGGCAAAAATATCGTAGTCGTCACTCCCACCGCCAGCGGCAAAACGCTGTGTTACAACTTGCCCATCCTCGATGCGATCCTTGCGAACTCCGACACCCGCGCCCTCTACCTTTTTCCCACCAAGGCTCTCGCGCAAGATCAATTAGCCGAACTCTACGATCTGAATCAGCGCCTCGACAATCGCTTCGGGGTATTTACTTACGATGGCGACACGCCCAGCGACGCTCGCAAAGCCATTCGCGAGAAGAGTCACATCGTCCTTACCAATCCCGACATGCTGCACACCGGTATCCTCCCGCATCACACGCGCTGGACTCGCCTCTTCGAAAATCTCCGCTACATTGTCATCGACGAACTGCACACGTACCGCGGCGTTTTCGGCAGCCATCTTTGCAATGTTCTCCGCCGCCTGCGCCGCATGGCCCGGTTCTACGGCCGCACGCCGCAGATCATTTGTTGCTCCGCTACTATTGCAAATCCTGGAGAGCTCGCCTCTCGCCTCATTGAAGACAACGTTGAGATCCAATCCGAAAATGGCGCTCCCGCCGCCGAAAAAACCTTCGTCTTCTACAATCCCCCCGTTGTAAATCGTGCGCTCGGCGTTCGCCGCAGCTACATCAATGAAGCCTCGCGGGTCTCCCAGGAATTCCTCAAACACGATTTACAAACCATGGTCTTCGCCAATTCTCGTCTGCACACCGAACTTATTCTCACGTACCTTCAGCAAGCCAACCCGCAATTCCCCGGCAAGCCGGAAACCATTCGCGGCTACCGCGGCGGGTACCTCCCCGGTGAGCGCCGCGAAATTGAACGCGGTCTCCGCGATGGGCTCATCCGCGGCGTGGTCACTACCTCCGCCATGGAACTTGGCATTGATGTTGGCTCGCTCGATACCGTCGTCATGGCCGGCTATCCCGGTACCATTGCCGCCACATGGCAACGTGCGGGCCGCGCGGGCCGCCGCAGCGGCAGTTCTTGCGCTGTACTGGTAGCCTCCTCCGCTCCTCTCGATCAATTTATCGTTCGTCATCCTGATTATTTCTTCGGCAATACGCCCGAGCATGCCTTCATACAACCCGACAATCTCGAAATCCTTATCAATCATTTGAAATGCGCCGCGTTCGAACTTCCGATTTCCCCCACCGAAAAATTCGGCGATGTCGATCTTCAGGATTTATGTGCTCGCCTCTCCGACGCCGGCTATCTCCATCGCGCCGGTGAAAATTATCATTGGACCAACGAAGCCTATCCCGCCGACACCATCAGCCTCCGCTCCGTGACCAGCGATAATTTCGTTATCATCGACATCACCGGCGCGCCTCTCGTCATTGGCGAAGTTGATTTCGTTAGTGCGCTCACCACCGTTCACGAAAAAGCCATCTACCTTCACGGCGCGCAGCAATACCACGTCGAGCATCTCGACTTCAAGGAACGCAAAGCGTACGTCAAACAAGTTGATGTCGACTACTACACCGACGCTATCCGCTACACGCAGGTCCGCGTCCTCGAAATCACGAACACCTCCAACGCGCCAGCCGAAAGTGTCCAGCCGAACCAGGCGAAAACTCGCCTTGACCTTCGAACGGGCCTCACCGGATCTGCGGTCACCCAATCCTCGGCCCACGACCACTCCCATTCCCACGGTGAGGTCCTCGTTCGCTCGCAAGTGGTCGGCTTCAAGAAAATCAAATTCTTCACCAACGAAAACATCGGGGCTGGCAAGCTCGAACTCCCCGAAAACGAAATGCACACCACGTCCTATTGGATGACGCTCGAACGGCCGCTGCTCGAATCCCTTTCTTATTCCATCAGCGAGCGTCAGTCCGGAATGTTCGGTCTTCTGCACGCCATGGAGACGGTCGCTACTCTGCTCCTCATGTGCGATCGCCGCGATCTTGGCTCCGCGATTGGTGAACGCCCTCCCTCGCCTGACAGCGATGACGCGGTCATCCAGAGCCAAGTGAAGGCTCTCCCTGAACCCCGAAGAGATCTCAGCTCAAACGCCAACGATCCCTGGATGACCGGTCAGAAAGAATTCTTCGAGCCCAATTTGTATCTCTATGACGCTTACCCCGGTGGCATCGGATTCTCAGAACCCTTGTTCCGCGCACGCGGGATACTGGTCCGCAAAACGCGCGATCTCATCCAGGCGTGTCCCTGCGACGCCGGTTGCCCCTCCTGCGTAGGCCCTGCGGGCGACTTGGTCCCTCGTGCCAAAGAAGCAGCCCTAGCGATCCTCAACCGTTTAGAGCGCGGCGACTCGTTCGCCGAGAACTCTTCGTCCGCAGGGCTGTCGCACTCTTCCAACTCGACGCGACCGACGAACTCGCAAGGAGCATGAAACCGTAAAATGCCTCCTGTCATCGACAAATTCTCGCGCCTCTCGGCCCTGAAGCCCTCGACGGGCACTCCTCCCAAGCCGCCCGCGTTGCGCCTTCCTGACGAAACCGATCCCGTCAGCCTGCTCCTCGGTGGCGGCATCGCCCGCAACAAATACGGCGAGCATCTCGCCATTCGCAATTGGTTCTCGACTCCAGAATTCTCTTCTCCTTCGCTCGTGGCTCTCGATCTTCTCTCGCGTACACGCGATGAAAAACTGGCGCGCCGTACTCGCGCCGCTCTCGAAAACCCCGACAAGTGGCTATTTCTCGACACCGAGACCACCGGGCTCGCCGGCGGCACCGGCACTTACGCGTTCCTGGTCGGCCTCGCTTGGTGGGATGCCGGCGGCCTCCAAGTCGAACAACTGTTCCTGCGCGACCTCCACGAAGAATATTCTCTCCTCCAGGAGCTTTCCGGCCGCATCGCCGAACGTCCCGTCCTCGTCACTTTCAACGGCAAGACTTTCGATTGGCCGCTCCTGGAAAATCGCTTCACCATGACTCGCGTTATTCACGTTCCTCAACTCGCCGCGCACCTCGATTTGCTGCATCCCGCGCGCGCGTTGTGGCGCCTGCGCCTCGGCTCCGTCCGGCTTGTCGAGCTCGAGCGCCACGTCTTGGACGCAACGCGGCTGGGCTGGCGCCGCGACGACGATGTCCCGTCCTCGCTCATCCCGCAGTTCTATTTCGACTATCTTCGCGGCGGCTCCGGCCAACCCCTCGCTGGCGTCGTCAGGCACAATCAAATGGATCTTCGCGGTCTTGCCGCGCTCTTCGGAAAGATGAATTCTCTGCTCGATTCCCGCGAAAGCGCATTCTCGACCACCGATTCTCTCGACCTTTTTGGCCTCTCCAAATTTCTCCACCGTAAAGGAGAAAAAGAACTCGCGCATTCCGCTTGTGCGTATGCCCTCGACGCCGGTCTGCCCGCTGAATTTCGCCCGCAAGCTACACGAGAATTGGCGCTCATGGCCAAGCGTCGCGGCGAATCGGAGCGCGCCGCCTCACTCTGGCACGAACTCCTCTCCAATCCTCAGGACACCGTCTTGGCCTGCGAACAGCTAGCCATTCACCACGAGCGTCACACTCGTGATTTCGCCCGTGCCCTGGAATTTGCACAGCTTGGTTTGACAGCATTGCAGCGCCAATTTGGCAGCTCGCGCGATCCCCTGGCCCGCTCTCGCCAGGTTCGCCAACACCAAAAATTCGTGTGCCGCCTCGACCGTTTACGGCATCGCATGAAGAGCGCAAATGACGCCACCGCCGCCCCGTTGCTCGCGCAGACCGCGGCCGCTACCGGCGCCACGCATCGCACACGCTGATTTTCTGTCCCCCCTGCGATTTTTTAAATTGGGAGGTACAAACCGGATGGATTCCCCAGGAACAGCTCGGCAATCTGGTAGTGGAGAAATTATGGCTACCACGGAAAATTCTTATTTTCGTACCGAACTTCAACTGCGCCGCGAACGCCTTCTCACCGCTTCTCAGGCCAATGCGAGCGACGCTGCTCTTTCACAACTCCTCACTAGCGTAGACGCCGCTCTCGCTCGCCTCCAGCAGGGCACCTTCGGCATTTGCGAAGAATGCCACGACACCATCGAAGCCGATCGACTTCTCTGCGATCCCTTGCTTCGTTTCTGCCTCGACCATCTATCGTCTGAAGAGCAGCGCGCCCTCGAAAAAGATCTGGTCCTCGCCGCCGGTATCCAGAATGCCCTTCTTCCTCGCCAGAATTGGGCCGTGGACGGTTGGCAAGCGTGCTTTCACTATCAGCCTGCGAACCTCGTCAGTGGCGATTACTGCGACCTCATCGAAAATGACGACGGCTTTCTATTTTTACTCGGCGACGTTTCCGGTAAGGGTGTCGCGGCTTCCATGCTGATGAGTCATCTCCACGCCACGTTCCGCACTCTCGCAAGCCAACATCTATCTCTCCAACAGATGGTCGAGCATGCCAATCGGCTCTTCTGCGAGAGCACCGTCGCAGGACAATTTGTCACCATGGTCGTGGGTTCCGCCCAGCCCAACGGAAAAGTCACCTATGTAAGTGCGGGCCACCTGCCGGTCTTTCATATTTCCGCCGCGGGTGTGCGCGCCCGCGAAGCCACCGGTGTGCCCCTCGGCATGTTTTGCACCACCAGTTTCCCTGTCTGTGAATTAACCCTTGAGCCCGGTGACAAACTGTTGCTTTACACCGACGGTCTCACGGAAATGTTCAACGCCGCTGGGGACGAATTCGGTATTGCGCGTGTCCACGCCCTTGCCCAGCGCCACGGCTGCACCGAGCCGCAGGCCGTACTTGCGGCTTGCCTCGAGGAAATCCGTAATTTCTCAGCTACGGCGAAGCAGACTGACGATGTGACCCTGATGGTCTTGCACCGTTCGCACTAACCGCTGTCCACGGACTCAAGCGAACTGCCCCCGTATCGGCTGTCTTCAAAGTAGCGGGCCAACCCAGCTTCTTCACCCATTGTGAGAAGATCTCGCCGTCGCCACCTTCCAGCGTGATGCATTCCTTCCCTTCGCATCGAAAGAAAACGTCGCCCGACGCTCCAGTGAATTCCAAGTCGCTTGTTGAATTTGCTGTAATCTTGCGTTGAGGATATTTCTTCTTCAAAGCATCCTTGTATGCGTCGAAAAACTTTGCTGCCGGGTCCGTGCTGTTGAAACGCGTGCGCGTGAATAGCATCAACTGCTTCTTGTCTTTTTGCTCAAACGTCGCGTACTCATCGCCATCCCAGCCCGCCGCCACCTTCTTCGCGCGATCCTCATCCAGAAACTGTTTCAGCACTTCCTCCCAGCCAAACTCTCCCATCGCATTTTCTTCCAGCTTCGTCCAACCCGCGCCGGGCACTCCCTCCGGCAGTTCAACCTTAATCGGTGCTGCGACTTTCGCCTGTCGATAAAGTTCGGGATGCATGATTTGTTGCGAATTCGCTGGTGGCCTGGCAAATACCGCGTCGAAGCCGCCCCAGCCTCCGGTCCGCAGAATCGACATCGAAAACCGTAGTCCGTCGAAATAGGGGAACATCAAGGAGTCTTTAATAAAGGGCGGCGCCTTCTTCAACATCGGTGTATCCGTCAGATCCCCGACAAAAACGGAAGGATCGATATCCGGCAGATCGCGCAGCTTCAATCCTTTATCCCGCAACTCATACTCCAGCATTCCCGCCATCGCACTTCCTTCCAATACCGCCTCCCGCGCCAGTTCCGCATCGTCATTTGGTTTCGCCGCTTTCGTCCACGCCTCAATGTGAAAATATTGATCCTGCAAGGCATGCGTCAGTTCGTGCGACATCACCATCCGTTGCTCGTCCGGCTGGATCCAGTCCGCGATATAAAATTCGTGCTGCTTTGGATCGTACAGGCCCGCAATCTGCTCCGTCAGCAGATCCACCAAGAAACTGTCCAAGTTGAAATTCTTCGGAAGCAAGCCGAACGCCTCCGCGCTGCGCTCCGACGCATAACGCTCCTTGGCGTCTTTTTCATCGTCCATTTCCTTCAGAATGTAAGCGTGGATTTCCTCTCGCGTGCGAATCGACTTCTTCAGTGGAGACTTCAACCTCCATCCGGTAATCTCGCTCATCTCGTTCATCACTTCGTCGGCTGTAGCTAGAAATTCCGGGCTCGCAACGCTCGGAGCGGGATCGGATGCCGCAGGCGCAGCCTGTTGGCACCAAAGGGGATTAGCCCAACTCACCCAGCCCAACGCAAGGGCTAGCGCAATTCGCGTTAGGGGCCCGACTATCCGTCGTGAACGCATAGTCGTCAGAATAGCAGATTCTCGCCGCCTGCCCGGTGCGCCGGTTCCTTCGCCTGTAAACGACCATCCGCCACAATGCTCATGAAAACACGGCAATTGGCGCATACTATCCCGACGAACGGCCCACCCCTGCCAACCGCGACCAATTCACAGGCGGGATCGTGTTCCGCGTTCGTAACATTCTAACAATTGATTATAATGTGAATACGGTAATTACCTGGTTAAAGGAGTCCGCCATGTTTCCTCCCGGCCTTCGATTACGTCAAGCCCGTGAAGCTCTCGGTCTCACCTATCGTGATGTCGAGAAAGCTAGTTACCAAATCGCTGTGAATCGCGGGCGCCCGGACTTTATCCTGCACATTAGCCGTTTGGCGGACATCGAAAACCGCGGTGTCGTTCCGAGCCTGCACAAGCTCTACTCCCTGGCGACCATTCTCCATCTCGACCCCCTGGAAATCTCCAGTTGGTACGAAGCCCCGTTTCGCCAAACCTTCCACGATGGTGCCTCCTTCCCTCCCCCGCGCACCTCGCTCAGTTCCTTCCCCGTGCCTTCCACGCTCCCCGTCCCACGGGAAGACCCGGCAAGCTCGGAAGCTACAAAACTCCTTTCCCGCCGCCCGGCAACCATCGTTCCCATGCCGCAGTTGGAACCCTCCCCGAACAGCAAACATCGCTATGGTTACGTGGGCCTCTCGGACCGCCGCATGATGCCTCTACTTCGTCCGGGAAGTACCGTTCTGATCGACACCACTTTGCGCAACATTGAGGACTCGGATTGGTCCAACGAATATGATCGCCCCATGTACTTTGTCGAAATCCGCAACGGCTACCGCTGCGGCTGGTTTCAGAGAGATAAATCCCGCCTGATCATGCAGCCTCACACACTTTCCCGCTGTGCTCCGGAAGCCTGGCGCACTCCCGATGACGCGGAGGTGATCGGCCAAGTTGTGGGCGTGGTCAGTTATTTGGGTGAGCCGTGGACGTATCGTCCCGCAGCAGTTCCAGAAGGACCTTCAGATTGGAGTCGTAAAGCTCTTTAAGGTAGCTCGGCGCTCGCGGCGGTATCCATTTCGCGCAACGCTCGCGGCAAACTCTAGCACTCTCCTCCGGTGCTCCCGGCAGAGAATCTAAATAGCTGCGTAACTCTTCTCCTTGCGCATTCAACGGCATTTCCAGTAGCCGCTCGAACACTTCTTCGTGGCATTGCCCAATCACTTGATTCACTGGCTCCGCTCCGTACAGATTCACCAGACCTTCGTGAACATACCGATTGGACGAACCGTCCCGCAAACTACCTAGATACGCCAGCCTCCCATATGCCGTCGGCAAGGGTTCGAGGTAATTCGCCGTCAAATCAAACAAAATCTGCTGGTACACCTGGAATTGTTCAATCATGAAGTAATTCCAACCCTGCACACCGTTCCGTCCACAGAACTTTTTTCACCACAAAACGCGATTCC
>Ga0335085_10017756_pt1 | contig 10246 bp, 8 predicted proteins | sample Lox_Sample_45_FD_206712 | JGI IMG/M metagenome (GOLD analysis project Ga0335085, IMG submission 206712) | Soil microbial communities from Loxahatchee National Wildlife Refuge, Florida, United States - Lox_Sample_4.5 | ecosystem: Environmental > Terrestrial > Soil > Wetlands | place: USA: Florida... | reverse complement strand
CCAGCTGGTGCGCTTCTCCGGCCTTCTGTTCAGCCGCTGCGGCGTTGCCGCCGCCACCTTCGGGTCCGGTGGGACCGGTTTCGCCGCTGGCGCCTTCTGGGCCTGTCGGACCCGTCGGCCCGCTGGCACCTTCGGGCCCGGTCGGCCCGGTCGCGCCGCTGACGCCTTCGGGGCCTGTCGGCCCGGTCGCTCCCGTTGCGCCCGACGAGCCGGCGGTGCCGGCGGTCCCCTGTTTGCCTTCGGCTCCGGTCGGCCCGGTCGCGCCGCTGACGCCTTCGGGGCCTGTCGGCCCGGTCGCTCCCGTTGCGCCCGACGTGCCGGCGGTGCCCGTGGTCCCCTGTTTGCCTTCCGGCCCGGTCGCGCCGGTGGTGCCGGCAGTCCCCTGTTTGCCTTCAGGCCCGGTGGGCCCGGCCACACCCGTGCTTTTGCCCTGCGGCCCGGTCGGCCCGGTCGGCCCGGTCGCGCCGGTGACCCCGGACGCGCCTTTCGGGCCCGTGGGCCCGGTGGGCCCCGTCGCCCCGGTGGCACCTTTGACGCCTTTGCCTTCTCGGCCTTCGGGGCCGGTGGGCCCCGTGGGTCCCCGGCCGTAGCCGGACGGTCCCGTCGGACCCGGTGGCCCCGTCGGGCCCGTGGGCCCCTGTTTGCCTTCGCCGCCCAGCGTGATCGTCACGTAGCCGGGCGGGCAGCCGTAGCGTCCGCCCGTGATCACGCGCTGGTATTCGCCGTACGGCGCGCACAGCGTGGGCGTCGGGTTGGCCTGCGCCGCGCCCGTGAGGCCCGGTAGCAGGCCGGCCGCGATGCTCGCGGCTGCGAGGCCGAGGATGCCCCGGCGAATTCGGCAACTTCTCATTGGCTCTTCCTTTCCGTGGAGCGCCGGCTGCTCGTGGTCGTCGGGCGCGCGTGGGCGTGGTCTGCCGCCACCGCCGCGGTTCCGACGCTTCCTCGCCCCCTGGCCTGCCCCCGTTCCCAGTGTGGTGTCAGCGATTCCCTGTCCGTCGCAGGTTCGAGTACGACGGACAACCGATGACGATGATCGCCACGATCCTACAGGGCCGGGGCTCGTCAAACCAGCCCCGCGGGCTCGGCGAATCTGGCCCCGCGGGCTCGGCGAATCCACCCCGCAATAGGATCAGACACGATGGCGTCGGGAACGCCGACCGCGCTGACGATCGCCGGCTCGGACTCTGGCGGGGGGGCCGGGATCCAGGCGGACCTGAAGGCGTTCGCCAGCTGCGGCGTGCACGGGACCTCGGCGATCACGGTGATCACCGCCCAGAACACGCGCGAGGTGACGGCGGTCGCGACCGTCGAGCCCGAGATGGTGCTGGCCCAGGTCAGGGCGGTGGTGCAGGACATCGGCGTCGACGCCGTCAAGGTGGGGATGCTGGGGACACTCGAGACGGCAAAGGCGGTCGAGGCGGCCCTCGCCGAGCTGCCCGCCGGGACGCCCGTGGTGGTCGATCCGGTGATGGTCGCCGAGTCGGGTGCCCGCCTGATCGAGCCGGACGCCGAGCGCTGGCTGGCCGAGCGCATCCTGCCTCGTGCGAGCGTTGTTACGCCGAACCTGCAGGAGGCACGCGTGCTCGCAGGGACGCCCCCGCGCGAGCACGAGCTCCCGGGCGAAGCGGAGCAGCTCGCCCGGTCGGTGCTCGCGTTGGGACCCGGCGCCGTGATCCTCACCGGCGGGCACCGCGCGGCGGCCACCGACCTGCTGCTCGACGACCCGCAGGCAGAGGTGCTGGAGATCGAGGGGGAGCGCCACCGGGGCGGGGCGTCACACGGCTCGGGCTGCACCCACTCGGCCATCCTGGCGGCACAGCTCGCCCTCGGACGGGAGCTCGCGACGGCTGCGCGGATCGCGCGGGACCGTGCAGGAGCCGCGGTCGCCGGGGGGCTGCGGGACCTCGGCGCCGGCGCGGGCCCCGTGGACGTGATCGGGCTCGCGCGGCTGCGCGAGGGCTGAGGGCGGGGGGGACCGTTTGCCATAATCCCGGTGGCGATGAGGTTGCTCCGTATGAAGCCCGGCCATGGCGAGATCGTGCTCGCGGAGGGTGACGTGGGCATACCGGAGGAGGAGCAGGAGTTGATCGAGGCCTTCCGCCGCGAGCTCGACGCCGGGATGTGGGCGGCGGTGCCCACCGAGGGCCTCGCGGGTCGCCGGGAGGCGGAGCTCGTGAAGAGCTTCGACGAGGTGCCCAGGGACGCAGAGCGCGTGATCTTCTTCCCGCGCGCCGCCGGGGGGTCGCCCCCCGCAGGCCGCTAGCGGCGTGGCGCTCCCGCTCGGGACCGCCGCAGTGCTGCTGCTGGTGCTGTTCTTCGAGCTCGCCCGCCCGACGCTGAGGCGCGCGGTGACCCGCTCGCGGGTGGCGATCCGGACACGCCGGGCGCACGCCGTCGAGAGCTACGACCCCGGCCGGGAAAGACGTGCCGAGCAGCGCGCCCGGGCGCTCCTGCGCTCGTGTGTCGAGGAGGAGGACTGGGAGATATACAACGAGCTCGGGTTCCTGCGGGTGCTCGGCCCCGTGGGCGCCGCCAGGGGCCAGGGGCAGGCCCCGTACGCCTATCTCATCTATCCCCACAAGCCGATCGTCGCCTACGTCCCCGCCACCGGGGAGCTGCTCAACGAGTACTGCATCACCTTCCCCGACCACAGCCGGCCGTTCGGGAGCTCGCGACTGCCGCACTCCGATGACGTGCTCGCGAAGTGGATGGCGATCACCGCGGACGAGCGGCGCCTGATCGGGGAGGCGAACATGCACCTCCCGGGTCGCCAGGTCGACCCCGAACGGGTGCGTCGGGACCTCCTGCGGCTGGCCCGCTGGGAACGCGAGCGCGGGGAACGCGAGCTCGGTGGTGCTCGGGCCGCGTGAGCTCGAACGGCGGATTCGACCTCAGGCACCGCAGCCGTGCCCTCACCGAGGGGCCGGAGCGGGCCGCCGCGCGCGCGTATCTGCACGGCATCGGCTACAGCGCCGAGGACCTCGCCAAGCCGATCATCGGCGTCGCCCACTCATGGATCGAGACGATGCCCTGCAACTTCAACAACCGCGTGCTCGCGGCCAAGGCCAAGGAGGGGATCCGCGCGGCCGGGGGCACCCCGATGGAGCTCAACACGATCGCGATCTCGGACGGCATCACGATGGGCACCGCCGGGATGCGCGCATCGCTGGTCTCCCGTGAGCTGATCGCCGACTCGATCGAGCTCGTCGCCTCGGCCCACTGCTTCGACGCCGTGCTGGCGATCTCGGGCTGCGACAAGACGATCCCAGGCACCGTGATGGCGCTCACGCGCCTCGGCGTGCCCTCCCTGATGCTCTACGGAGGGTCGATCCGGCCCGGCCACTTCAACGGCCAGGAGGTCACCATCCAGCAGGTCTTCGAGGCGGTCGGCGCCCACGCCGCCGGGCGCATCACCGAAGCCGAGCTGCACGCCCTCGAGGATGCCGCCTCGCCCGGAGCCGGTGCCTGCGGGGGCCAGTTCACGGCCAACACGATGGCGATGGCGTTCGAGGTCCTGGGCATCTCCCCCGCGGGCTCCGCGATGGTCCCCGCCGAGGACGGTCGCAAGCTTGAGGTCGCCCGCCAGGCGGGGGAACTGGTGATGGACGTGCTGCGCCGGGGGCAGCTCCCGAGCCACATCATCACCAAGCAGGGCCTGGAGAACGCGATCGCCGCCGTGGCGATGAGCGGCGGCTCCACGAACGGCGTCCTGCACCTGCTCGCGGTGGCCCGCGAAGCCGGCGTGCCGCTGGCGATCGACGAGTTCGACGCCATCTCCGAGCGCACGCCGCTGCTCTGCGACCTGCAGCCCGGGGGTCGCTACGCCGCCACCGACCTGTACGAGGCCGGCGGCGTGCCGCTGGTGCTCAAGCGCATGCTCGAAGCGGGCGTCCTAAACGCGGACGCCGAGACCGTCACCGGCCACACGATCGGCCACCACGCCGCCGAGGCCCCGGAGACCCCGGGCCAGCGCGTGGTGCTGCCCCTCTCGGAAGCGCTCGCCCCCACCGGCGGGTTCGCGATCCTGCGCGGGAACATCGCCCCAGACGGGTGTGTCGTCAAGCTCGCGGGCCACACCCGGCGCTCACACACCGGCCCCGCCCGCGTGTTCGACGGGGAGGAGCCGGCGATGGCGGCCGTGCTCGCGGGCGAGATCAAGGACGGCGACGTGGTCGTGATCCGCGGCGAGGGACCGGCCGGGGGCCCCGGGATGCGCGAGATGCTGGCCGTGACGGCGGCGCTGGTGGGAGAGGGCAAGGGTGAGACCGTCGCCCTGATCACCGACGGGCGCTTCTCGGGGGCCACCCACGGGTTCATGGTCGCCCACGTGGCACCGGAGGCCGCCCGCGGCGGGCCGATCTGCGGGCTCGCCGATGGCGATGAGATCACGATCGACGTCGAGTCGCGCACACTGCAGGTGGCGCTCGACCCCGAGCGGCTCGCCGCACGTGTGGCCGCCTACAGCCCACCCCCGCCGGACGAGGACCTGGACGTGGCGATCTCCAAGTACGCCAAGCTCGTCGGCAGCGCCGCCGAGGGCGCCGTCGCCCGCTGAGCAGCCCGTCCGACGGGGACCGCCGCAGGCGCGGGCGAGGGCGTCGGCGGCGAGGGCGTCGCCCTACTCCGCCAGGAAGTCGCGCAGCAGCGCGTTGAACGCCGCCGGGCGCTCGAGCATGGCCATGTGCCCTGTGTCCTCGAAGATCACCTTGCGCGAGTCGGGGATCAGCGCGGCGAACACGTCGGCATCGCGAACGGGCACGAGGCGGTCGTGGTCACCCCACACGATCAGCGTCGGACAGGCGATCTCCTGCAGGCGCTCTTCGAAGTCGTAGTCGATGATCGCCGCGAAAGCCTGCAGGAATCCCGGCTTGCCCACGCCCCGTAGCTGCTCCGCCACCAGCGGGCCCGGCAGGCGTCCCGCGTGGCGCACCGCCAGGGACAGCGACAGCTCACGCAGCCGCGCGCGACGGGAGACGGCGTCCGAGCGCGACGCGAGCCCGGCCGCCGAGGCGGCGAGGATCCGCTCGATCCGGGTCAGCGCCGGGATCGGGCTTCTCGACGCCAGGCGCGGACTGATCGGAGCCAGCGGCTCGCGCGTCGAGATGCCGGCCGGGGACACCAGCACGAGCCGCTCCACCCGCTGTGGGAACGCGATCGCCAGCTCGGCCGCGATGAAGCCGCCCATCGAGTTGCCCACGACGGCTGCGGCGTCGATCCCAAGCTGCCCCAGCAGCCCGTCCAACAGCCGCCCGTAGCCCGAGATCGTGATCTCCTTCGAGGGCATCGGCGAGTAGCCGAAGCCCGGGAGGTCGAGCGTCACCACGCGGTGATCGCGGGCCATCACCGGGAGCTGCTCGAGGAAGTTCTCCCAGCACCCGGACAGCCCGTGGACGAACACCAGCGGCTGGGACCGGTCCGCCCCGTCGGGTCCGAGCTCGATCGTGTTGACGACCTCGCCGTCGACCGTCAGCCAGCGTTGGTGCGAGCGCCAGTCGACGTCGAGCCAGGGGGAGCGTCCGACGGGCCCGTAGGCCGCGGCCTCCCCGGCCGGGATCCTCACCGAGCGCTGGATCGTGGAGGTGCCCATCACCACAGAATCTACCCCTCGGAGCAGGCACTGGCCAGCGCGCGGCGAAGGTGACTCGCGATGGCACCCGCCGACGCCGCCGGGAAGCCCGGCTCCGACTGGCCGGCGGCGATCCGCCTGCTCGACGAGGACCTCGCCAGACGGGACCGCGCGCAGCGCACACGGCGGGCCTACCGCTCGGACCTCGAGGAGCTCGCACGTTGGGCCACCTCCCAGGGGCTCCCCCCTCGCGACGTCGGCCCACGGGAGCTGCGCCGCTACGTCGCCCATCTCTCCCATGAGGGCTCTGCGCCGAGCACCTCGGCGCGCAAGCTGGCCGCCGCCCGGGCCCTGTTCAACAGCCTGCGCGAGCACGGACACATCCGCCAGAACCCCGGCGAGCTGGTGTCCACGCCCCGCCGCGGGCGCCACCTGCCGCGCGTGCTCAGCAGTCGCGAGGCCGGACGCCTGCTCGATGCGATCCCCGCCACAAGCCCGCTGGAGCTGCGCGACCGGGCGCTGTTCGAGCTCGCCTACTCGTGCGGCCTGAGGGCGGACGAGCTGGTGTCGCTCGACGACGGCGACCTGGACTTCGATGCCGAGCAGCTGAGGGTCGAGGGCAAGGGTCGCAAGACCCGCCTGGTGCCCGTCGGTGAGCCCGCCCAGAAGGCCCTCCGCGATTACCTGGAGCGCGCCCGTGGCGCGCTTGCCCGCCGTGGCGGCGAGCCTCAGCCAAGCGCCATGTTCCTCAGCGTTCGCGGTCGCCGTCTGAGCACCAGCGACGTCCGCCGCAGGCTGAAGCAGTGGGGCTCGCGGGCCGGGATCGGCGAGGGCTTCTCACCCCACGCCCTACGCCACAGCTTCGCCACCCACCTGCTCGACGGGGGCGCCGACCTGCGCAGCATCCAAGATATGCTCGGCCACGCAAGCGTCTCCACCACCCAGATCTACACGCGCGTGGAGTCCGCCAGACTGAAGAGCGCCTACCGGCGCAGCCACCCCCGGGCCTGAGGCTGAAGCGCTTGGCGGCTGATCGGGCCGCTAGGCTGCCGCTACCGCACGGCCCGACCGCGGGAAGGAAGCCCTGGAGACCAACGTCAAGCCCATCGAGTTGCGCGAACTGTGGAAGCGCTTCAAGATCGACGGCGACGAGAGCGTCCGCGACCGGCTCGTGCTCGCCTACTCCCCGCTCGTGAAGTACGTGGCGGGGCGCACCGCCGCCGGGCTGCCCCCGCACGTCGAGGAGGCCGACCTCGTCTCCTACGGCCTCGGCGGGCTGATGTCGGCGATCGACCGTTTCGACCTCTCCCGCGAGATCAAGTTCGAGACCTACGCGATCATGCGGATCAAGGGCGCGATCATCGACGAGCTGCGCTCGCTGGACTGGGTGCCGCGCAGCGTCCGCGCGCGGGCCCGGGAGGTCGAGAAGGCGATCTCCAAGCTCGAGCACCTCCTGCACCGGCAGCCCACCGACGAGGAGATCGCGCAGGAGATGGGGATCACCGTGGAGGAACTCAACGACTCGCTGCTGGCGATCTCGCACTCCTCGATCGTGGCCCTGGACGAGCTCTGGAGCGTGTCGGACTCCAGCGGCGACCAGGTGTCGCTGATGGACACGATCGAGGACCCGGGCGCGCCCGACCCGGCCAGGGCGCTCGACCTCGGGGATCTCAAGGACCGGATCGCCGACTCGATCGCCAAGCTGCCCGAGCGCGAGAAGCTGGTGATCGCCCTGTACTACTACGAGAACCTGACCCTGCGCGAGATCGGGGAGGTGCTCGGGGTGACCGAGTCGCGCGTCTCCCAGATGCATACCAAGGCGGTCCTGCGGCTGCGCTCGAGGATGCAGGAGGAAGCTTTCGACGCCTGAAGGCGGGGGCCGGTCCGCCCCGACCATTTGCCGGCGGACCCCACGCCCGAACGAGCTGGACGCACCGGCCAGCCGCGCTGGCAGCGCGGAGCGCGCGGCGCTATCGTGGGCCCCCAGCGACGAGGAGGCGTTCAGATGGCAGGAAATGGGGCTCTAGGGAACGGGGGCCGCCCGGCGGCGGACAGGATCCGCAACGTGGCGCTCGTCGGTCACCGCGGCTCCGGCAAGACCTCGCTCCACGAGGCGCTCCTGTGGGAGTCGGGTGCCACCAACCGGCTCGGCTCGGTGCCCGAGCACACCACCGTCTCGGACTCCGATCCCGACGAGCAGGCGCGGCAGATGTCGATCTCCGCGACGCTCAGCTCGATCGCGTGGCACGACCGCAAGATCAACCTCATCGACACCCCGGGTGAGCCGAGCTTCGTGGCCGACGCCCTCGGCGCGGTGCGCGTGTGTGAGGCGGCGGTGTTCGTCATCAACGCCGTGATGGGGGTCGAGGTCACCACCAGTCGTCTGTGGTCGCGGGCCGCCGAGCTCGACATCGCGCGGATGCTGTTCGTGAACATGCTCGACCGCGAGCGGGCCGACTTCTTCCGCACGCTGGAGAGCCTGAAGGGAGCCTTCGGGGGGCACGTCGTGGCGACCGAGATCCCGATCGGCTCAGAGCACGAGCTCGAGGGCGTGATCGACCTCGTCGACATGACCGCGTTCCGCCAGCCGGGCGCCGACGGCGGCCCCGCCAAGGGCTTCGAGGAGATCCCGATCCCCGAGGCCCAGCTCGAGCTCGCCCAGGAATACCGCGAGAAGCTGATGGACGAGGTCTGCGAAGTCTCCGACTCGCTGATGGAGCGCTACCTCGAGGGCGAGGAGATCTCTCACGAGGAGATCGTGAACGCGCTCAAGGAGGGCACCAACCACGGCAAGATCTTCCCCGTCGTGTGTGGCTGTGCGACCCGCAACCTCGGCACCTCGCGTCTGCTCGACGCGATCGTCGAGGACCTGCCCTCGCCGGTCAAGCACGGCTCCCTGCAGGTGGGCGAGATCGAGCTGCGCGCCGACGAGAGCAGCGAGCTGTTCGCGTACGTGTTCAAGACACGTGCCGACCCGTTCGCCGGCAGGATCAACCTGCTGCGCGTCTACCAGGGGGTGCTTCACGGCGACAGCCAGGTGCTGAACACCCGCGCCCACGTCAAGGAGCGGATCGGGCAGCTGCTCGTGTTCAACGGCAAGGAGGTCGACCACGTGGGCGAATTCGGTCCGGGCGACATCGGCGCGGTGGCGAAGCTCAAGGAGACCCGCGCAGGGGACTGGCTCGCCGACCGCGACGAGCCGATCGAGATGCCCCGCCTGAAGCTGCCCGCCCCGGTGATGGCCTTCGCGGTCGAGCCGAAGAGCCGCGGCGACGAGGACAAGGTGCTGTCCTCGCTGCGGCGCCTGCAGGAGGAGGACCCGACCATCGACCTGCACCGCGACCAGCAGACCGGCGAGGAGATCGTCGCCGGCCTCTCCCAGGTGCACGTGGAAGTGATCGTCGACAGGCTGCGCGACCGCTTCGGCGTGGAGGTCGCGCTGAAGCCCCCACGGGTCCCCTACCAGGAGACGATCCGCAGCCCCGCAGCCGCTCACGGCCGCCACAAGAAGCAGTCCGGCGGGCGCGGCCAGTTCGGCGACTGCCAGATCGAGATCGAGCCGCTGGGGATCGCCGACGGCGAGGACTTCGAGTTCGTCAACCAGATCAAGGGCGGCGTTATCCCGGGCTCGTTCATCCCCGCGGTCGAGAAAGGCGTACGCGAGGCGATGCAGACGGGCGTGCTCGCCGGCTACCCGGTGAAGGGTGTGCGGGTGCGGCTCGTGGACGGCCAGCACCACTCCGTCGACTCGTCGGAGATCGCGTTCAAGCTCGCCGGCGTACAGGCCATGAAGCAGGCCCTGGAGCTGGCCGACCCGGTGCTGCTGGAGCCGATCATGCTCGTCACCCTGTCTGTGCCCGAGGCCAACGTGGGCGACGTGATCGGCGACCTCAACGGCCGCCGTGGCCGCCCTCAGGGGATGGAGCCGATCGGCACCATGACCGAGATCAAGGCCGAGGTGCCGATGTCGGAGATGCTCACCTATGCTCCCGACCTGCGCTCGATCACCGCCGGCCAGGGGGACTACACGCTCGAGTTCCTGCGCTACGAGGAGCTCCCGGGACACCTCGCCCAGAAGGTCGTCGAGCAGGCGGGCGAGGCGCAGGCCCCGGCACACGCGTAGGCTCACCGCTCCTCCGATGACAACCCGCACGATCGTCACATCCCAGCCCGACGTCGCCTGTGAGCTGTGCGCCCGCAGGCTCCTGCGGGGAGAGCAGCACGAGGTCTTCCTCGCCGACGGCCGTCCCCGCACGGTCTGTGAGCTGTGCGCCCCCCGCGCCGCCGACGCAGGCTGGGTCCGCGAGCGCGACGGCGGCTCGTCGCTCACTCCGATCTCCACCCCCCGCCGGGGCCGCGGGATCCTCGAGCGCCTGCGACTCGGCTCCCGCGCGAGCGAATCGCCCCCCGCCCGGGAATCGCCGGACGCGCCCGCCCGCCGGGAGGCCGGCGGCGAGCAGCCGCTGCGGGGCTCTCGCCGGCGCCGGCCCGCGGAGGACCCGGTCGCCGCCCCCGTTGGGCCGGTCGGCCCGGCCGAGGAGATGTCCGAGTCCTTGCTCACGGCCCCAGCCGTCGGCGCCAACCCCCTCGAGCGCGCCGCCGGCGTGTTCAACGAGAGCGAGTACCCCCGCCGGGTGGCCGGCCTGATGCGCTCGCTCGGTGCACCCGCGGTGTGCATCC
>Ga0335085_10017755_pt1 | contig 10246 bp, 8 predicted proteins | sample Lox_Sample_45_FD_206712 | JGI IMG/M metagenome (GOLD analysis project Ga0335085, IMG submission 206712) | Soil microbial communities from Loxahatchee National Wildlife Refuge, Florida, United States - Lox_Sample_4.5 | ecosystem: Environmental > Terrestrial > Soil > Wetlands | place: USA: Florida... | reverse complement strand
GCAATTATTTCGGTTTTGCCGGGCGCCCGGCGTTTTCGCGGCTCATTTATCCGACACCGGTCGATGGCGGGCTCGGCGTGCACGTCACGCTCGACCTCGCCGGCCGGATGCGTTTTGGGCCGGACGTCGAGTGGATCAGCGAGGAGAGCTACACCGTCGATCCCCGCCGCGCCGACAGTTTCTACGACCGCATCCGGACCTATTGGCCCGGATTGCCGGAGGATTCGTTGGTGCCCGACTATTGCGGCATCAGGCCCAAGCTCACCGGCCCGGGAGAGCCCGCGGCCGACTTCATGATCGCCGGACCGCAAGCGCACGACATGCCGAATTTGGTCAACCTGTTCGGCATCGAATCGCCTGGACTGACCTCTTCGCTGTCAATCGCCGAAGAAGTCGTATCTCAACTTGCCGCCTGATCGTTCAGGCCGCGACTATTGCGGCGCGACAAAGAGATAAGTGACTGCCACGAGGATCGGCCCGAGCACCACCAGCGACCACACCATGTAGCCGAAGAAACTCGGCATCTTGATGCCGCGTTCGGTGGCGATGGCGTAGATCATGAAATTCGGCGCGTTACCGATATAGGTGAGAGCGCCCATGTAGACGGCGCCCATTGAGATCGCCGCAAGTACCGAAGCGAGCGGATCCATCAATTCCGCCGCATTGCCGCCGGCAAGCTTGAAGAAGACGAGATAGGTCGGCGCATTATCGAGGATCGCCGAGAGAACGCCGGTGAGCCAGAAATATGCGATCTGGTGCGGGCCGCCGTCGCGCGCCGTTACCACGGCGAGAAGCCAGCCAAGCGAGCCCTCACGGCCGGCATCGAGCGCAGCCAAGACCGGTACCGCGCAGACGAAAATGCCGGCAAACAAAATCGCCACTTCAATAATCGGCTCCCAGGTAAACCCATTGGCGTCCCGGTTCGCGCTCGCGGTCAACCACAACGACGCAAGCGCGGTCAGAATCAACACGACGTCGCGCATGGCATTCTCCAACTCCAACGGCGTGCCGTAGATGTTGAACGTCAAGCCCGGCGACCACAGCGCCGATACGATGACCACCGCAACGATGATTGCGAGCAAGAAAAGATTGACAATGCCGCGCAACCGGAGACCACCGGCGCTTTCCTCGACCGGCACCTCCAACCGCTCTTTGCGGTAAAGGAACCAATCCACGATTACAAACAACGTCAACACGCAGCCGGCGGCGAATACGGTGGACTGCCAAAGATTCTTCGCCGGCCACCAGAAATCGACGCCGTTGAGAAAGCCGATGAACAGCGGCGGATCGCCGAGCGGCGACAGCGCGCCGCCGATATTGCCGACAAGAAAAATGAAGAATACCACGACATGAACGTTGTTGAATCGCGCGGCGTTGGCGCGAAGCAGTGGTCGGATCAGAATCATGGCCGCGCCGGTGGTTCCGACCACACTCGCCATCAGCGTTCCAAGCGCAAGCACCAGCGTGTTGACCAAAGGCGTACCGCGCAACGCACCTGCAACGACGATACCCCCGGCCACCACATAGAGCGCGAACAGGATGGAAATGAAGCCGAGATAGTCGCCCACAATCGCATGCGCCAAGGCCGCAAGCGCGGTATCGACGCCGCGCAATACTGCAAGGGGCAATAGCGTCAGCGCCGCCCAGACGAATGCGAATTTGCCATAGTGATGATGCCAGATTCGCGGGAATGCGAGCGGTCCGAGCGCAATCGTCAATAGAATACCGGCAAACGGCAGTGCCCACGGCCATTGCAGCGAAGCGCCGTCCAGCCCTGCGGCGTGCGCCACATCCGGAACCAAGAAAAACGCCGCAACGCAAAGGATACGAGCCGGCATGCCCGGCATCCTTAGCTTGTAACAACCTGGACAGTTGGCGCGACCGGTCATGCCCGGTCTTCTAAGCGCACCGCGAGCGTGTAGGCAATGTCTCCTGCGGCAGACTTACACTTTATCAGCCGCCAAGGCCGCTCTATCCTGCACGAACAGTCGCGCTCTCGTGCAAGAAGCGGCGAGGTCCGGAGGAAATCGATGAATCTTGATCGTAGAACACTTCTGCAATTGGCGGCGGGCGCTGCTTCGCTTCCGATGGCCCCGGACATCGCAGGTGCCGAAACCTACCCGTCACGACCGGTACAAATGGTGGTGGGCTTCCCCGCCGGCAGCGCACCGGACATTATCGCGCGTCTCGCAGCACAATTCCTTTCAGACAAGCTCGGCCAGCAATTCGTCGTTGAAAATCGACCCGGTGCCGGCAGCAATATCGGTACCGAAGCAGTCGTGCGGGCGCAGCCTGACGGCTATACGATCCTCGTTGACGTGCTGACCAACGTGCTGAACACGTCGCTCTACCACAATCTCAGTTTCAATTTCATGCGTGACATTACACCGGTCGCACCCGTGGCAAACGCCCCTTACGTCGTCCTGATCACGAATTCACTGCCGGCCAAAACAGTTCCGGAATTCATCGCCTATGCCAAGGCCAATCCCGGCAAAGTCAACATGGCTTCGGGCGGCATCGGTACCTCGTCTCACATTTTCGGCGCGCTGTTCATGATGATGGCCGGCATCGACATGGTGCACGTCCCGTACCGCACCAACTATATGCCTGACCTGATCAGCGGTCAGGTGCAGGTGGTGATCAATCCCATTCCGCAATCGATGGAATTCGTCAAAGCCGGCAAAGTGCGCGCGCTCGCGGTCACCACGAAGAGCCGCCTGGACGCGCTTCCCGATCTTCCGACGGCAAACGAATTCGTGCCGGGCTACGAGGCGCTCGGTTGGTACGGAATCGGCGCACCGAAGGGTACGCCCGGCGAAATCATCGATAGGCTCAACGGCACGATCAACGCGGCGTTGACCGAGACCACCCCGAAGGCGCGGCTGGCGGACTTGGGCGTCGAGCCGATGCGAATGACATCCGCGCAATTTGGAAAATTCATAGCAGACGAAAACGACAAGTGGGGTAAAGTCATTCGCGCCGCCGACATCAAGCTAGACTGAGATCGATGTGAATCATCGGCGTCGGCCCCGCAACCCTGCGGAGAGCGCCAGGACAAGCTAAAATGATCAAAAATCACCGACCACGGGGGAAACGACCATGAAGTCCACAAGAGCAACGCTTATTTCTCGGGCCGTTACCGTCGCCAAGGCGATTGCTTTGTCGTCGGCGCTCACATCCAGCGCGGCGATGGCCCAAGACAAGACCTTCACGATGAAGATGACGCTGCCGACCTTGAACGATCCGAGCTACATGTATGCCAAGAACTACGCGGCCGCGATCGAGAAGGACTCAGGAGGCCGCATCAAGACGGAAATCTATCCGGCGAGCCAATTGGGGACGATCCCGAGGCAGATCGAGGGCACCCAATTCGGCGCGATCCAATGTGCACTCATTCCACCTGAATTTTTTGTCGGCGTTGACGAGCGCTTCGAACTGATGGCGGCGCCCGGCCTGGTCGATTCCATGGAGCATGGCGAACGCCTGGCCGCCGATCCGGCCGTAAAGAAAGTGATGCTTGGACTTGGCGCAAATAAAGGCCTGCATGGCGTTGCGCTATTCATGAACGCACCATCCTCGGTGATCGCGAAAAGCCCGATCCGCCGCTTGGCGGACTTCAAGGGCAAGAAAATCCGTGTGCTCGCCTCCCCGTTCCAGACCCAGTCGATCGAGCGGCTCGGCGCAACGCCGGTGGCCATGACGCTCGGCGATGTCGTGCCGGCGCTGCAACAAGGTGCCGTCGACGGCGCGGTCGGCGGCATCGTAGTCTGGACTCCGATGCACTTTCAGGACGCCGCGAAATACGTGACCGAGACCGGCCAACCTGCGGTCTATGCCATCGTCGAGATCAGCAAGCTCTGGTACGACTCACTGCCCGCCGACCTGCAAAAGATCGTCGATAACGATGCGGCCAAGGAGCAGGCCGCGCTCACGCCCATCGCCATCGAGATCGTCAACAAAGCGCGCAAGGGCTGGACCGACAGCGGCGGCGAATTGATCAGCCTGCCGCCCGACGAGCAGGCCAGCATGATGAAAACATTTTCGAGTGTCGGCGCCGACGTGTCGAAGACCAAGCCGCTGCTCAACGACGCCTACAAGATCGTGACCGAGGCGGCGCAACGAACGCGATAAGGAGTACCCTCATGGCAGTCACGGTCTGCCCGGTCACGCCGAGTTTCGCCGCCGAGATCGGCGACATCGATCTGTCCGTGCCCATCCCGCCGTCGGACATCCAAGCCATCAAGGACGCATTCACGAAATATGCGGTGTTGATCTTTCCCGACCAGCAGCTTTCTCAGGACCAGCATTTGGACTTCGCCCGGCTCTTCGGACCGCTCGAAACGACCATCGCCGTGTTTCGCAAGGATGCGAAGCTTCGCGTGCGCAAAGAGTTCGCCGACGTATCGAATCTCGATCCCGACAACGAGGTTTGGGCGAAGGACAGCAGGCAGCGGATATTCCAGCTCGGCAATCGGCTCTGGCACACTGACAGCTCCTTCAAGCGCCTGCCGGCGCGTGCCTCTTTACTGTACGCGCGATCGATCCCGGGTATCGGCGGCCACACCGAATTTGCCGACGAGCGTGCGGCCTATGACGCACTGCCCGAGGATATGAAGCGCCGACTCGCCGGGCTGGTGGCCGAGCATTCGATTTTCAATTCGCGCGCGCGGCTGGGTTTCAGCAATTTCAGCGACGAGGAACGGCGGGAAATGCCGCCGGTGCCGCAAATGGTCGTGCGCACCATCCCGGAATCCGGACGCAAATCGCTTTACCTTGCTTCGCACGCTGGCCGCATCTTCGCCATGCCCGAGGATGAAAGCAGAAAGCTGATCGATGATCTCGTTGCGCACGCCACGCAACGCCAGTTCGTCTACACACATCGCTGGCGCGTCCATGATCTGGTGATCTGGGACAATCGGTGCACCATGCATCGGGGAACCGAGTTCGATGATTTGCGCTGGAAGCGCGACATGCAGCGCGCCACGGTTTGCGACATCGCCAATTCCTGCGAGCAAGAGGGCATCGCGGTCGAGGCCGCGTAAAGCATTGACCCCAGGGTCCGGATTGACGTCGTGAAGCTGCCCCGCAGAACTTTCATGAAACTGGCGGCGAGCGCGACCGCGCTTTGGGCCGGAGCCTTACGGGCGCTGGCGCAGAACTACCCGTCGCGGCCGATCCGTTTGGTCGTCGGTTTCCCTCCCGGCGGCGGCGTCGACATTGTTGCGCGCATGATGGGCCAATGGCTGTCGGAGCGGCTGGGCCAGCAGGTCATCGTCGAGAACAGGCCCGGCGCCGGCGGCAATCTCGCGACCGAAGCGGTGGTGCGGGCGCCGCCGGATGGCTACACCCTCACTTATGTGGGTCCCGTCGCCGCGATCAACGCGTCGTTCTATAAGAACCTGAGCTTTGATTTCATCCGCGACATTGCGCCGGTCGCAAGCTTCATCCGCGTCCCCAATGTCATGGCAGTGAATCCTGCGGTGCCGGCGCGAACCGTCCCGGAATTTATCGCCTACGCCAGAGCCAATCCGAGCAAAATCAACCTGGCGTCATCCGGCAGCGGCACCGTCGGCCACGTCGCCGGCGAATTGTTCCAGATGATGACCGGCGTCAAACTGGTCCACGTGCCCTATCGCGGCGAGACCCCGGCGCTGACCGACCTCATCGCCGGACGGGTACAAGTGATCTTCATTCCGATGCCGGCATCGATCGAATATGTCAAAGCCGGCGCGTTGCGTGCGCTGGCCGTCACGACGACGACGCGATCCGACATCATGCCCGACGTTGCGTCCCTCAACAACTTCGTGCCAGGTTACGAAGCAAGCACGTGGTATGGGGTCGGCGCGCCCAAGAATACGCCCGAAGAAATCATCGACATGCTCAACAGGGAGATCAACGCCGCGCTCGCCGACCCGCAGATCAGGTCACGCCTTGTCGCTTTGGGCGGCATGGTGCTTGCGGGCTCGCCCGCCGATTTCGGCAAGCTCATCACCGACGAGACCGCGAAGTGGGCGAAGGTCGTGAAGTTTGCCGACATCCACGCCGAGTGACTCGGCAAGGCCCGACACCCCAGCTTGACAGCGGGATGTCCTGTGAAAGTATGGAAGCAGCATCTATCGCTGGCGCTGCAATAGAACTTTCAGGAGTCCTACATGCCAAAAATCAGGCATCTCGCTCTCATGTGCATGAACCCGGAGAAGCTCGCGAAGTTCTATTGCGAGGTGTTCGACATGGAGGTGGTTGGGCGTAATGCTTCGGGAGGCGTCTTTCTCAGCGACGGTTACATGAATCTCGCTCTCCTACACCAGCAGGCGGTCGGCAAGTCTCCGGGCCTCAACCACTTCGGCTTCCATGTCGAGGACGCTGATGAAATCGCGCAACGCCTGAGCAAGTGGGACGTCGTCGGCCCGGAGAAGCGGCCGGCCAACCGCACCTATGCGGAGCAGCGCGCGACCGATCCCGAGGGCAACAACTTCGATATCGCGGAGGGCGGCTTCGACCGCGAGGCCGCCGACCGCAAGAAAGCGAAGGCAGCCGTCGGGGCCTGAGCGGGATTTGTCGGCGCGACCCTATATGTCCCGCGCCGCGGCGCCGATCAGAGACTTGCGTTCGGAGTCGTGGCCGTTCGCCCCATCCGGCCTTTTGACCTGGGTGACGCCGTCGGTAATGATCTTGGTCAACTGCATGACCGACTGGGTGAGCGCGGCGTAGTCCGCGACATCGCGCTGGACGCGATTGCCGTCGCTTTGCAGTTTGTCGCGCAATCCTTTGAGCTCATCTATCAGATTGTCGATTTCGCGCATCGAACTTCCCGACACACGACCCAAAAGAGCGCCGAGGTCGCTGGCCGCGATCTCGCTTTCGCCGGCAGTCTCGCGAAGAGCCGCGCTGTCCCGGCGCACCAGTTCGCGGATATTTCCCTCGACATCGATGTCTTGTGAATTATCGATCTCGGCCGGCTTGATCGGTCTGGCAATGTTCATGATGGAACCCCCTTGCAACATCCGCCCCCTGTCCCGGGCGGCTGTCCGACACCACAATGGCCGCATGAAATTGTGACCACTTCGCGGCCCGGTGGTAGCCAATTGCCCCGACTGGCGATTTCCAGGCGGCCCTCCTGCTTTCGGGCCAGCGATTCGGCCGAGATTTCAGCGCCGCGCAAAAATAATCAGCAGGAGGCCGATCAGCGCTGTTGCGCCGCCATAGTAGACCCACTGGACCTGGCTGATCATGAAGCTTGAGGCCGGCCACGCAACGTAGCCCGAGCCTTGCCCCATCCAGAGCAAGCCCATCGCCATTGCAATTATGCCGACGATCGTCAGGAGCGTTTTCATAGCGGCAGCGCGCTCATCCCAGGCCTAATGCGCGGCATCCCAATTATCGGCGGCATGCGCCTCGACCTGTAACGGCACCGAGAGCGACAGCGCCGGCGTCGGGGCGTCCATCATCACGGCGGCGACCACCGGCAACGTTTTTTCGACCTCGTTCTCGGGCACTTCAAAGACGAGCTCGTCGTGCACCTGCAGCAGCATTTGCGCCGTGAGCTTCTTCTTCTCCAGCGCCGCATCCATGCGGATCATGGCGCGCCGAATGATGTCTGCCGCCGTCCCTTGCAGCCGCGCGTTGACGGCAGCGCGTTCGTTGAAGGCGCGGATCGAGGCGTTCGACGCATTGATGTCCGGATAATGGCATTTACGTCCGAAGAGCGTCGTCACATAACCGTCCTTCTTGGCGGCTTTCTTGGTTTCCTCGATGAAGTCCCTAATGCCAGGGAAGCGCTCGAAATATTTCCTGATATAGGCGCCGGCCTCCTCGCGCTCGATGCCCAATTGGTTGGCGAGTCCAAAGGCGGAGATACCGTAGATGATGCCGAAATTGATCGCCTTGGCGCGACGGCGCACTTCGCCCGGCATATTCTTGACCGGCACGCCGAACATTTCCGATGCCGTCATAGCGTGAATATCGAGGCCCTCGCGGAACGCCTTGCGCAATTGCTCGATCTCCGCAATCTCGGCGAGAAGCCTGAGCTCGATCTGCGAATAATCCGCTGAGACAAGCTTGCTGCCTGGCTCGGCAATGAAAGCGCGCCGGATCTTGCGGCCGTCCTCGGTGCGGATCGGAATGTTCTGCAAGTTGGGTTCCGACGACGACAGCCGGCCGGTGGTGGTTGCGGCAAGTGCGTAGCTGGTATGGACCCGATGCGTCGTCGCATTCACATAACCCGGCAATGCGTCGGTGTAGGTCGATTTCAATTTCGAGACCTGCCGCCAGTCGAGGATCTTCTGGGGCAGCTCATGGCCTTGCTCGGCCAACTCATCGAGTACCCGCGCGCCGGTCGCCCATTGGCCGGTCTTGGTCTTGGTGCCGCCAGGAAGCTGCATTTTGCCGAACAGGATGTCGCCGATCTGCTTCGGGCTGCCGACATTGACCGGCTCGCCGGCAAGCCTGTTGATCTCGCCTTCGAGGCCGGCCGCCTCCTGCGCAAATTCGCCCGAGAGCCGCGACAGCACCTGCCGATCGATGGAAATGCCGCGCCGCTCCATGCGCGCGAGCACGCGAAGCAGCGGACGCTCCAGCGTCTCATAGACGTTGAGCATGTGCTCGGCGGCAAGCCGCGGCTTGAGCACCTGCCACAGCCGCAGCGTCACGTCGGCGTCTTCGGCCGCGTACTCGGTCGCCTTGTTGATCTCAACGCAGTCAAAGGTGACCTTGGTCTTGCCGGCTTTGGTCACCTCGTTGTAGTCGATGGTCTTGTGATTGAAGTAACGCTGCGCAAGCGGATCGAGGCCGTGATCGGAGCGGCCGGCATCGACGACGTAGGACATCAGCATGGTGTCGTCATAGGACGCGATCTCAACACGGCGTAGGGCGAAAATCTGCCAGTCGAATTTCAGGTTCTGGCCGATCTTGAGCACGCCCTTGTCCTCAAGAAGCGGCTTCATCGCCTCAAGCGCCTTGTCCTCAGGGATCTGATCGGTCGCCCGCTCGCCCTGAAATAGTCCGCCGCTGCCACCGTCGCCGCCTTGCCGATGGCTCAGCGGCACATAGCACGCCTCGTTCGGCGCGAGCGCCAGCGAGAAACCGCAAAGCTCCGCCTGCATCGGGTCGAGGCTGTTGGTTTCGGTATCGATCGCGACATAGCCTTGATCGCGCGCACGCTCGATCCAATACCTGAGCCGATCGAGGCTGCGCACGCTTTCATACTTGGCGCGATCGAATTTCTGGCTGTGCGCGATATCGAGCCGCGCCGCAGCAAGGGATTTAGGCGTCAGCGCACCTTGGACGGCGCCGGATCTACCTCCGCCGTTTGCCGAGTGTGCGGTTGGGGCTGACTTGCCGAGCGCTGCGGACTGACCACCTCCGGACGGGTTTCGCGTATCGTTTTCCCCCGCAGGCGCAGAGAGGGGCGCACCTCCGGCCGATAGCTTTTTGTCCGGTTCGATCCCCGCGACATCGACGCTCGCAAACTCCGCAACGCGGCGCGTCAGCGAGTTGAATTCCATCGCCTTCAAAAAGGCGATCAACAGCTTGTAGTCGGGATCATGCACGGCGAGGTCGCCGACCGGCACATCGAGCTTGACGTTCTGGTCGAGCGTGACGAGCTTCTTCGACAGCCGCGCTTTGTCGGCATTATCGATCAGCGATTGACGGCGCTTCTCCTGCTTGATCTCGCCAGCGCGCTTGAGGAGCGTTTCCAGGTCGCCGTATTCGGCGATGAGCTGCGCCGCGGTCTTTACGCCGATTCCCGGCACGCCGGGCACGTTGTCGGTCGAATCGCCGATCAGCGACTGGACCTCGATGACCTTCTCTGGCGGCACCCCGAATTTCTCGATCACCTCGGCGCGGCCGATCTTCTTGTCCTTCATGGTATCGAACATGACGACGCAGTCGTTGACGAGCTGCATCAAATCCTTGTCCGACGAGACGATGGTCGCGGTGGCCCCCACCTCACAGGCCTGCCGCACATAGGTCGCAATCAGGTCGTCGGCCTCGAACCCGTCCTGCTCCAGGCAGGGCAGATCGAAGGCGTGGACCGCTTCGCGGATGAACTTGAATTGCGGGATCAAGTCGTCCGGCGGATCGGGCCGGTGCGCCTTGTAGTCGGGGTACATTTTGGTGCGGAAGGTTTTTTCCGATTTATCGAACACCACTGCCAGATGCGTCGGCTTGTCCTCATCCTTCATGTCGCGCAGAAGCTTCCACAGCATATTGCAGAAGCCGAACACGGCATTGAGCTGCAAGCCGT
>Ga0335085_10017754_pt1 | contig 10247 bp, 4 predicted proteins | sample Lox_Sample_45_FD_206712 | JGI IMG/M metagenome (GOLD analysis project Ga0335085, IMG submission 206712) | Soil microbial communities from Loxahatchee National Wildlife Refuge, Florida, United States - Lox_Sample_4.5 | ecosystem: Environmental > Terrestrial > Soil > Wetlands | place: USA: Florida... | reverse complement strand
TGCCGTTCACCCGCGAGCAACTGGCCCAGGCGATGGTGGACTTGGTGCGTGTGAACAGCGTCAAGCACTGCTATATTCGCCCGGTGGTGTTTCGGGGACAGGGAGAAATGGGCGTCAATCCCCTGAAGAATCCCATTGAGATTTACATCTTGGCGTGGGCTTGGGGTAAATACCTCGGAGACGAAGCGCTGCGTAATGGCGTGGATGTGTGCGTCTCTTCCTGGCAGCGGATCGCTCCCAACACTCTACCAGCTATGGCCAAAGCGGCGGCCAATTACATGAACGCCCAGCTCATCAAGATGGAAGCGCTCACCAATGGCTATACTGAGGGGATCTGCCTCGACACCGGCGGCCATGTGAGCGAAGGCAGTGGTGAGAATATCTTCGTCATTCGCGAGGGGAAGATCTATACGCCGCCCTTCTCAGCCTCCGTGCTGCCGGGCATTACCCGCGACTCGGTGATGACGCTGGCGCTCGAAATGGGCTACACATTGAACGAACAAAATATCTCGCGCGAAATGCTCTACATAGCCGACGAGGTCTTCTTCACCGGCACCGCGGCTGAGATTACTCCCATCCGCTCCGTTGACCGTATCATCGTTGGCAAAGGCCAGCCCGGCCCCATCACGCGGGCCTTGCAGGAACGTTTCCTCGCCATCGTTCAGGGCCAGGCGGAAGACAAGTATGGTTGGCTGACCCTGTGCAACCAACCCGTGGCAGTCGGCCACTGAACTTGGCGTCAACTCGCAGAAACCGATGGGCGGAGGGGGCATTGCCTTTGCTTTGACACCTTCTTGGCCGTGTGCTAAGTTGAACGAAAATAAGGGAACAGATTCAGAAAGGGTTCCAGATGGCTAATAGCGCCGATGGTCTGAACATTGACACGCTGCTTCGGACTGCCTGCGAGAACAAAGCTTCCGACTTGCACCTGAAAGTCGGGAACTATCCCTATCTCCGTGTGGATGGCGAACTTCGCTCCCTCACGCAGTACTCGCGTATTTCCAGTGAGGACATGTTGAACATGGCGTTCAGCATGATGACGAACCGGCAGAAGCAGAAGTTCAAGGAAAATGCCGAACTTGATATGGCTTACGGAGTGGCGGGCCTCGGCCGCTTCCGTGTAAACGTCTTCCAGCAGCGTGGCAATGTGGGCATGGTGCTCCGCGTCATTCCCACCAAGATCCGCACCCTGGAGGAACTTCTTTTGCCGCGGGTGATCGATAAGATCTGTAAGGAATCTCGCGGCTTGGTGCTGGTGACGGGGACCACTGGTAGCGGCAAGTCCACGACCTTGGCGGCCATGGTGGATCGAATCAATACCACCCGCACCGACCACATTATTACTATTGAAGATCCCATTGAGTTCCTTCACCGTGACAAGAAGGGTTTTGTCAACCAGCGCGAAGTGGAAGTTGATACCTCGAGTTTCGGCGCCGCTCTGCGCGCTGCCCTCCGCCAGGATCCCGACGTCATCCTGGTGGGCGAAATGCGCGACCTGGAAACCATCCAGACGGCGCTTCTTGCCGCGGAGACGGGCCACCTGGTGTTCTCTACCTTGCACACCATGGACGCGGCGGAAACCATTCAACGTATCATCGCGGTTTTCCCGCCCCCGGAACAGAAGCAGATTCGCTTGCAGTTGTCGAGCACTCTGCGGGGGATTATCTCCCAACGGCTGGTCCGCAAGGCGGACGGCATTGGACGCGCTCCGGCGGTGGAAGTGCTGATTGCCACCGAGTATATTCGCGATTGCATCATCAACCCTGATAAGACCCGGCTGATTCGTGACGCCATCTCCGCGGGTGTCTCACAATACTCAATGCAGACCTTCGACCAGTCACTTTATGATCTTTACGGCCAGGGGTTGATTACGCTGGAAGAGGCCTTGGCTAATTCGACCAACCCCGACGAGTTCAAGTTGCGTATCGCCGGTATCAGCAACACGGCCGATGCCGCCCGCGAAGAGATGGAGAGGGCCACCCAGGCTGACCGGTTTGGGAAATAATAAGCAAGCCCCGCCTGCGGGCCCAAGCCAAAAACTCGGGGGAGCATTGAAGAATCCTTCGGCGCGTGAAGGCCCGTCCGGTCCCTTCACAGCGGCCTTGCGCATGTTGGCGCGCCGTCCCTATTCGATCGCCCAAATGCAGCGGGCCCTGGAAAGAAAATACCCGCAATGTGCGCAGGTGTCCGCGGCCATCGCCCGCCTTCGGGAACTCGGCTACCTCGACGACCGCAAATTTGCTGAACAGTACGCGTATTCACTCGCCCAGAGTCGCACCTTCGGCCCCCACCGCCTCCGGCGTGAGCTGAAAGCCAAACTTGTAAACTACCGGGAAATCGAGCCGGCGGTGGAGCGTGTCTTCCAGGAAACCCCGGCTCAAGTGTTACTGGAACAAGCGCTGGCCAAGAAGCTCCGCACTCTTCGCCTGCCACTGACGCGCTCCCGTTTCCACTCGCTCTGTCAAAGCTTGATGCGCCTGGGATTCAACGCCGATGATATTATAAAAGCTGTACGCGCGCGGCCGGAATTGAAGCCCGTCGCGGAGGATTTTGAGGTGGTGGATCTGATAGCTTCGGGCGAGGAACAGGATCCAGAGCAAGCTAAAGACCTTTGACCTGGCGACAAAGAGTCGCATCCCCAATCAGGGATCTCGGTATTCTCTGTGTTTTTCCAGCTTTAACGCAGAGCTCGCGGACTATCTCAGTGACCTCTGTGCTGAGTTTTTGACTCTGTGTCCTCTGTGTGAAATTATTTTCTCTTCGCAAAGGACTCATACGCCTCATGCAATCGAACGAAATTCGCAAAGCCTTTTTGACCTTTTTCGAAGTCCGGAACCATCGCGTGGTCCCGTCATCGTCGCTCGTGCCGGCGAATGATCCAACGTTACTGTTTTCCAATGCGGGCATGAACCAGTTTAAGGATGTATTTTTGGGCCGAGAGCGCCGCGATTATTTACGCGCGACGACCTCCCAGAAATGCGTGCGCGCGGGAGGCAAACACAACGACCTCGAGCAAGTTGGCCGCACCACGCGCCACCATACCTTCTTCGAAATGCTCGGTAACTTCTCCTTTGGGGATTACTTTAAGAAGGAAGCCATTCCCTGGGCATGGGAATTGATCACCAAGGTATTCACCATCCCCAGCGACAAACTCTACGTCACGATTTTTGCAGGCGCAACGTTGCCGCAGGGTGAAATTCCACGCGATTCGGAGGCGTACGATTGCTGGCGTTCTCTGGCCGTGCCTGCTGACCGCATTTTCGAACTCGGCATGAAAGAAAATTTCTGGCAAATGGGCGAAACCGGCCCCTGCGGCCCATGCTCGGAAATCCATTACGACTTGGGCCCGGCAGCGAGCGACCACGGGCACGCCGACTGCGCTTTTCCTTGTGATTGCGGCCGTTACGTGGAGTTGTGGAACCTCGTCTTCATGCAGTTCAATCGCGACGAGCAGGGCGTGATGGCTCCGCTGCCGAAGCCCTCGATTGACACGGGCGCCGGATTGGAGCGCCTCTCTGCCGTACTGCAAGGCAAACTCTCAAACTTTGAAACCGATCTGTTCCGCCCGCTGATTGACGAAGCCGCGGCGCTTGCCAACGTCGAATACGGCGCGAACCATGATAGCGCCGTTTCCTTGCGCATCATCGCCGACCACGCGCGCGCGTCAACATTCCTGATTTCCGACGGCGTGCTACCTTCGAACGAAGGCCGCGGGTACGTGCTGCGAAGGATTATGCGCCGTGCGCTTTATCATGGCCAACGCTTGGGCCTTCGTCAGCCCTTCATGTTTACGCTCTCAGGCACTGTTGTGGATATGATGAAGGCTGCTTACCCAGAGCTTGAAGGGACTGCCCATCATGTTGCAAAAGTTATCAAAGTCGAGGAGGAGAACTACGCGCGCCTTGTCGAGCCCGCGACGGAGATTTTGCGTGAGCGCGTCGAAGCTCGGCCTCCAAAGACACAAAATGAGGCCCTTGAAATCTTGGGGCCGTATTTGTCACCTCTGGAGGCCCACGAAATCAGCGTTAGGTACGGGCCCGGAAAAAGATTCATCTTAACGGGTGACGATCTGTTCTTTGCCTACGGTACTTTAGGGCTACGACAAGAACAGGTTTTCGACGTCGCTCAAAGTCTTGGCTGGCTCGTAATCGAGCACGCGGCTCATGACCAATTCAAAGCGCTGATGCAAGAAGAGCGCGAACGAGCGCGAGCGAGTTGGAAAGGAGCCGATTTAGCGAAATCCGTCTTCACGGGTGAGGCCGCCTTTGCGGGTCTCCAGAAAACCACGTTTGATGGCTACATGCAAACTACTTCATCAGATTGTCAGATTGTGGCGTTATTTGTAAGCGAACAAGTGCCAGCGGGCTTTAGATTTCCATCGGCTATCGCTCGTGGGGCAGGGGCCTCTGTGCGGCAACGGGTACAAGTCCATGATGTATCGCCCGGAACAAAGGCTGAGGTCGTACTGGACCATACGCCGTTCTACGCGGAATCGGGTGGGCAAGTAGGCGATACTGGACATTTCCTCAGTTCAGGGGGAAATCACGAAGTTGCCCAAGTCACCAACACTTACTATCCCCGCAGTGGGCTGATCGTGCACGAAGTAGTTGTCCGACAGGATATCCGGGTTGGTGACCTTGTGACTGCGATCGTTGATGCCGAGCGGCGGGATGCGACGCGGCGGAATCACACGGCGACGCACCTGTTGCACGCGGCGCTGCGGAAGACACTGGGGACACACGTGAAGCAAGCCGGCTCGCTCGTCGCGCCGGACCGTTTGCGCTTCGACTTCACACATTACACCGGGCTGGGAGAGCAAGACTTGCTCGACATTGAGGACCTGGTGAACGAGCGAGTCCTCATGAACGAAGAGGTTGTGACGACCGTCATGGACCTTGACACGGCGGTGAACACAGGGGCGATGGCGCTGTTTGGGGAAAAGTACGCGGACCAGGTGCGGGTACTCACGATTGACGGCTTCTCGAAGGAACTCTGCGGCGGCACACACGTGCGACGGACTGGAGATATCGGCCTGTTCAAAATTGTTTCCGAAGGCAGCGTGGCGGCGGGTACGCGGCGCATTGAAGCGTTAACGGGCACTGGCGTGCTTGAAGAGTTGCGGCGGCAAAGCCAGTCCCTGGCACAGGCCTCTGAGGCTCTACATTCGAAGCCCGATGAACTGATTGGGGCCATTGAGAAGCTCACCGAAAGTGAGAAGAAGTTGCGCAAAGAACTGGAAGCGCAGCAGATGAAGCGTGCGGTTTCCGCCGCGGGCGACCTGGTGCAGCAAGCGCGCGAGGTCAAGGGCGTGCGGGTGGTTGCGGCGCGGGTGGAGGTGACGGACCGCTCCGCCATGCGCCAGATGGTTGACGACCTCCGCGCAAAACTCCAGTCCGGCGTGATCGTGCTGGGTAGTGTCGCGGACGGAAAGGTTTCCCTGATTGCTGCCGTAACGAAAGACCTCACCGCTAAGCTTGACGCGGGCAAAATCGTAAAGCAGGCGGCGACTTACGTGGAAGGCTCCGGCGGCGGTCGCAAAGACCTGGCGGAAGCCGGCGGCAAGAACCCCGCGAAGCTTGACGAATCAATTCAGGCCGTACCGGGCATCATCGAGCAGATGCTGTAGCCAAAGTTCTCCAGCCCGTGTGAGAACCCGTCGGAACTCTCATTCTGAGAAGGTCCGCGTGGTGGCTGACGAAGAATCTTGCACCACTTTGAAAAGGTCCAGAGCGATATCCTTCGTGCTGTTTACCCTGTGCGGCATAGCGAGATTCTTCGCTCCGCTCAGAATGACAGCGCGGATGACAGCAGTGAAGCATCCCCCAGGCCCGAGCCCCGAATCCTCTCCTCGCCCCTACAACTGAAGCTGACGCCAACTGCACAAAAAGGCGAGCGTTGTATGCGAGGGCGCGCGGTTGTATATTACTGCCGGCTTGAGCTGTCAGGTCAACGCAATGAAAATTGAGAAGAGGGGTTGGCGATGGGGCGAATCAGAGTTGCTCTTCTGCTGCTGATTCTGTTTGTGCCGGGCAGGAATTTGCACGCGCAAGGCCCGATAACTTTTCGCGTTTTGTGCGGGGTCACGGATGCCACACGGACGCGCTGGGACGGATCGCTGAAGGTCAAGAACGCGGGCCCTTACACATTGGAGGGCTGGCGGTTTGAAGGCGACGACGGTGTAAACGGCAATCATTTTCATTTTTCCACGCGGCCGGCGCGACGGTTTGGCGAATCTGATGGTAGAACCATAGTGGCGAATGGACTCCTTATTACTGTGACCGCCGTGACGGAAAGCAGTGAGTTTATCTTCAAGACGGCGCAAGGGGAATTTAGCTTTCGTGCCGCGGAGATCCCTTACGCCACGGGGATTTACGAGTTGGACGGACGTGTTTATGCAGACCGGATTCCGGTGGCAGCGCGCCTGACGAATACTCGCGAGGAGGAGGATTACCCCTCTATCGCTTCCGGCCTGAATGGCGAAATTTGGCTTGCCTACGTGCAGTTCCATCACGGCCCCAACGCGGACAAACTCCGTGCGGCCATTTCCGATGCGCCTCAGGACTTCAAGCAGTACGCCGAGCCCACGGGGGGTGACCAAATCTGGGCGCGAAAATACTTGGCAGGGAAGTGGGGGGAAGCGATTGCCATAACACCACCGGGGCGTGACCTCTACAAGTCAGCCGTCGCGGTGGCCGGGAACGGTCGCGCGTGGATTTTCTGGTCAGAAAACGATGGGGGCAATTTCGATATCTTCGCGCGGGTGGTTGATGCCTCAGGGGCGAAGGAACAATTACGGATTTCGAGGGAGGCGGGCGCGGATATCGATCCGGTGGCAGCGACCGATGCAGGTGGCAGAGTGTGGGTGGCGTGGCAAGGTTGGCGTGATGGCCTTGCCGCCATTTACGTGGCGCACCAGGAAGGCGATGCCTTCTCCAAACCGGTAAAGATTTCTAACTCGAGCAAAGATGAATGGGACCCTGCCATTACTGCCGACAAAACGGGCCGCGTGGCGGTGGCATGGGATTCCTACCGCAACGGCAACTACGACGTTTACGTGCGGACCTATTCCGCTAATGCCTGGGGCGATGAGATTCCCATAGCCGCCACCGCGCGCTATGAAGCGTATCCTTCCATCGCTTACGATCCGAGTGGACGACTGTGGATCGCCTACGAAGAGGGCGGCCGAGGGTGGGGGAAAGACTTTGGCGCCTATGCTACCTCGGGTATTTCTCTCTACCAGGGACGACGGATCTCTCTGCGAGGATTGGAACCGGATGGCCGCTTAGTGGCGCCCGATGTTTCCTTTGAATCGAGATTATTAGGGGGGCCGAACTTGCGCCCCGACCACCCGGGCCGGCAAAGCGAATCGGAGGCGCTGGACCCCGACATAGGCAAGGCGTGGCATCGGGCTGACGGGGATGGAGTCGCGAATTCCTCCGGAACAGCGAAAAATACGCTGCCTCGGTTGTTGGTGGATGAATCGGGGCGTATATGGCTTGCGTTCCGCTCGCCTCATCCCACTTGGTGGAATCCGATTGGAACGGTGTGGACCGAGTATCTGGTTTCATTCGACGGCAAGGAATGGACCCGTCCGATTTTCCTAAACCATACGGATAACATCCTGGATAACCGTCCCGCCCTGGCCGCGATCGCAAAGGGAAAGCTCCTGATCGTGAATTCGTCCGATGGCCGGCGAAACCTTAAGTCCACTGAGGGGAATTCCAATCAGTATGGTCTGACCCAGAACGCGTTTGCTGACCCATACGAAAACGATCTTTGGAGTGAAGAGGTCGATTTAGGGCCGGTGGCGAAGGCCATCTCGGTGGTGGCAGCGAGCCTTGGCAGCAGGCCGGATCCCCCTACGGTTGACACCGCCGGCCTCACGTCCATTCAGGCAATCCACGATTACCGGGGCGGGGCCGATGGGGACCTCCGCATCATGCGGGGCGAGTTTCATCGCCACAGCGAAATCTCGATGGACGGGGGCGACGACGGCACGCTCCTGGATCAATGGCGCTACGTCCTGGACGCCGCCGCGCTGGATTGGGTCGGCTGCTGCGATCATGATAATGGCGGCGGGCGCGAATACTCCTGGTGGATCACCCAGAAGCTCACCGACGTTTTCTACTCGCCGGGCAGGTTTGTCCCGATGTTCTCTTATGAACGCAGCGTGGGATATCCGGAAGGCCATCGCAACGTGATCTTTGTGCAGCGGGGAATCCGCCCGCTTCCACGCTACAAAAGTTCGACAATCGTAAGCGCCCCCAAAAACAGCCAGCCCACGCACGCCGTCGACACGCAGATGCTCTACGTTTACCTGAAGCAGTTCGGCGGTATCGTGGCGTCGCACACCAGCGCCACCGGGATGGGCACGGATTGGCGGGACAACGATCCCAATGCCGAGCCGGTGGTGGAAATTTATCAAGGCGATCGGCAGAATTACGAAATGCCCGATGCCCCTCGGTCTCCGCGCGAACAGGACTCCATCGGCGGCTGGAGGCCCAAAGGCTTCATCAACCTGGCTTTGGATAAAGGTTACCGGTTAGGGTTCGAGGCAAGTTCGGATCACGTCTCGACGCATTTGAGCTACGCGAATCTGTATGTTAAGGACGTGACCCGCGAGGCCGTTCTGGATGCACTTACAAAGCGCCACGTTTACGCCTCCACCGATGATATCCTCGCCGACGTCGAATGCGGAACGCACATGATGGGCGATGAATTCTCTACCGCGGATTTTCCCACGTTGAAGATCAAACTCCGCGGCACCTCCAAATTCGCCAAGGTTACCATCATTCGCGACGGCAAGTTTGTGTACTCAACATCGCCCAATACACAGGAGGTGGAATTCTCCTGGCGGGATAATCAGCCCAATAAGGACAAGACCAGCTATTACTACGTTCGGGGCGAGCAGGACAACAGCGAGCTGGTTTGGGCTTCCCCCCTGTGGATCAAGTACACGGGGAAGTGAGGAAAATGAGCGAAGCGCGGAGAGAGCGGATTGTATATTACGGGTACGCGGCCGCTTTGGGCGTGTTGCTACTGCTCAATTTTGTGGGCGTCTTCACGACCTTCTTGGGAATTGACACCGCCATACTGATCGCTCTGCTGGCGGGTTACAAAACTTTCTATAACTCGCTTTCAGCCCTTTTAGAAAAGCGCATTTCCGCGGACGTGGCGCTTTGCATCGCGGTAGTTGCCGCCTTAAGCGTGGGCCAGAACCTTGCCGCGGCGGAGGCCATGTTCATCGTGCTGGTGGGCGAGGGCCTGGAATCCTACGCGGCCGGCCGCACTACGGACGCCATTGAGCGTTTCGTGGAGCAGATGCCGCGCACGGCCACGCTTCTCCGCAACGGCCGCGAGGAGATCATTGCGGCGGAGTTGCTGGCGCCGGACGACCTGGTGCTGGTGCGCAGTGGCGAGCGCATACCCGCCGATGGCGTAATTGACTCCGGCGTCTCCACCGTGGACGAAAGCTCGGTAACGGGCGAGCCGTTGCCTCAAGACAAAACTCCCGGTGACGAGGTGTACTCCGGCACCCTCAATGGAAACGCGCTGTTGCGGATTCGTGTCGAGCGCAGCGGAGCGAATACCACGCTGGCGCGCGTCATCGAACTGGTAAAGGAGGCGCAGCAACGGCGCTCACCGGTGGAGCGGCTGGCCGACCGCTACGCGAAGTTCTTCCTTCCGGCACTTCTTCTGGCGGCGGGGATCACGTTCTTCTTCACGCGCGACTGGCTGCGCACTGTGGCGGTCCTCATCGTGGCCTGCCCATGCGCGCTCATCCTGGCTACTCCGACGGCGATGGTGGCGGCGATGGGCGGATTGGCTCGGCGCGGCATACTGGTGCGCGGCGCGGCCGTGCTGGAACGCGCGGCCAAGACCGACGTGGTAGTCTTTGACAAAACGGGAACGATCACGGAAGGCCGCTTCGCGATCTTGCGGATCTTGCCGCTGGCGGGTTCCGAAGATGACTTGCTGGTCCTGGCGGCCACGGCGGAGAGGGCTTCCAACCACCCGCTTGCCCGCGCGATTGTGGGCGAGGCCGCGCAACGCAAATTGCCAGTTGCCGAGCCCCAGGAGGCGGAGATCGTTCCCGGCCGGGGCGCAACGTGCAAGTTGGGCGACTATGAGATTCGCGCCGGCAACGCGGCATTTCTCGCCGAGGCTGGTATTTCTGGTGCCGAACCGTTGCTGGAGGAAGCTGATAGGGTGGGCGCCACGGCCATCCTGGTGGCGGAAGGACAGCG
>Ga0335085_10017753_pt1 | contig 10247 bp, 10 predicted proteins | sample Lox_Sample_45_FD_206712 | JGI IMG/M metagenome (GOLD analysis project Ga0335085, IMG submission 206712) | Soil microbial communities from Loxahatchee National Wildlife Refuge, Florida, United States - Lox_Sample_4.5 | ecosystem: Environmental > Terrestrial > Soil > Wetlands | place: USA... | reverse complement strand
TGCTTGATCCCTCATTCGATGCTCGGGTTTCGACAAACCTGAATCTCCCAAAGGCCCGCAACGTTGCAAGCGAGTTGACCCCGGAAAGCCCGTGATAACGGAACGGCACGCCGAAATATTGAGCAAGGCGTACCACATCGTGTTTCAGATATGGGCCTTTCAGGGGCGTTTCCGGCAGCGGTTTAAGCCCCATAACCTTGAGGATGGTGACGCCAATTAAGACCGGTTTCCAATCGACTTCGCGACCGAGCCGGGCAGCCAACCGTTCGATCTCGATCGATCCAAGATAGGCGAACGGTGAGATGGGGTCGAAGTAGAATTCGATCGGAGGCATGATCTGCCGGTTGAAAAGCCCGCAGCCGTAGGCACACGGAAGGATGAAGCCAAGTAGGGCTTGTCGATTATCTTTCGCCAGCCAGCTTCAGCAAGCGTCACTCTGGCTTCTGTGTCGCATGCTGCACGACTTTGCCCCACTTGGCGATCTCTTTGTCGATGAAAACGGAGAACTCTGACGGCGTCATTGGCATTGGCTCCGAGCCCAACGTGCGAATTCGGTTGACGGTGTCCGGATCGTTGAGCGCGGCGACGAAGGCGGCGTTGAGCTTGGCGACAACATCGATGGGGATGGCATGGGGCGCGACAATCCCGAACCATCCCGTCGACTCGAACCCTGGTAAGCCGGATTCAGCGAATGTTGGGGTATTCGGCATCGCAGGAAAACGGGACTTGGAGGTAACTGCAATTGCCTTTATGGCGTTCCCATCGAGCGCTGCCTTGGCCGAAGGGGGATCGACAATGCCTAGTTCGATATGATCGCCCATCAGGTCGTTCACGACTGGAGCTATGCCACGATAGGACACCAGCGCCGCCTTGATATTCGCATCCTGGAGAAGCATTTCTGCGGTCAGATGCATCAGCGTACCATTACCGCCGTGGCCGATCGAAAAGGCTTGGCCCGATTTTGCCCCAGTGATTACGTCCTGAAGCGTATTGCCCTTGAATTTGTTTGATGCAGCAAGAATGAACGGAGATGACGCGAGGCCGGTAATCGCAACGATGTCCTTCGCGGGGTCATAAGGCATCGCCTGCAAGCCCAGATTAGTGCCGAGGGCGCCGGCGCCGCCCAGTCCAATGGTGTAGCCGTCGGGCGCGGATTTGGCGACATATTCGATGGCGATCATGCCGCCGGCGCCAGGGCGATTCTCGATAATGATCGTTTGACCAAGCTTCTCCTCGACAAAAGGCTGCACTATGCGGGCCATGGCATCACTGCTGCCTCCTGGCGGGAAGCTGACGATCAAGCGAATTGGTCGTTCCGGATATGCACTCCATGCTGCACTTGACGCAGCAAATATGCTGGTCGTAGCGAAAAAGATTCCAGCAATCGCTTTGATGAGCTTTCCCATTCCGTTTCCATTCCCATGATTGTTTTTTTGGTTCGACCGGTCGCTTTGTTCGACATTCACATCAGAGCGAATCTTCAATTGTCCATCCTGCTACAGCGAATAAAGCGCGCGGGCGGGCGAGAAGTTCGCAGCGTTGGTACCTGGGTTACGTTTGACTGCATTGGCCTACTATGTTGGCCTACTATGAAAAAGTACCTCATATAAGGCAACCATCTATTCCGAATGATTGTGCCGAAGCCCTCCATCGGCGCGACCAATAAAAAACGGACGACTTTGTCACTCGAAAACTGGGCCTTGCAGTCATCCCTTGTCAATCGGCGCCCAAATTTGCGCCCTGATCGGCGTCCAATTTTGGCTCTGACTGCCTTTTGATGACGTGATTAGGCGCGTCCCGGCAAGAAGCCACTGATTTGAATCAGCTTTCTACTTGGCTTCTTGGCCATCCTGTTGGGCGCGGTCCCAGATTCCGATCGTGGATGTCGAATTCAGATTTGGCGCCGACCGGCGCATGCCCTCATCAAAATTGCGTAAGAGCCAAAATTGCACGCCGAAACACAGTATCGATGTCAGGGAGGTCGCGACGTAACGTAGAATGACCAGCGGCTGTGTTAAAGGTATCTGTCGCGCGCAATCGCCGCGATTTCACAATCGGCGCGCGGAGCAGGTTATCGCCTGCTGTTTAGCTCGCGTTCCCGCTGAATTTCTTCTGGTGTATATGGTGCGGCATCGGAATCATGCGACTTCCAGCCAGCTTCCCGATACGTAGCAATACGCGCCTCAACGTCGATCGCGCCACGATCAAGTATGGCCACATAGCGACGTTTGTCCGCCGCCAGCACCCGAGCCATGACTAACGTGGCGCCTCTTCGGAGACACTCGGCGATTGCGTTTGCCTCTTCGCCGCTTATTCCCGCTTCGGACAAAACACCCAGTGCGCCGCCTACCCAGCCACCAGCCGCAGCGCCGGCAACGGTTGCGGCCAGCCATCCCATCGCCGCAACCGGCCCTATGCCAGGAATCGTAATCAGTCCCAGCCCCGCAAGAAGACCGGCAAGTCCACCTATGGCTGCACCGATTTCCGCTCCCGTCGCTGTTCCGGTTACTCGGTCGTCTCGGCTAAGAAGGCTGATGTCGCGCTCAGGCACTCCGGCTTTTTGCAATTCTTGCAAGGCGTTGGCCCCGTCGGTGTGATGATCATACAGACGCACAATCGTAACGATCATTGTCATAATCCTTCTGCGCCCTTGTCTTCTCTTCGCGCCTTCTTGCAACCAATCTACATCCTCTCCGATTGCCGACGACGTAACGCCTTGATCTACATCAACACAACCGCATGCTTCTGCGACTACCAATTATAGGAGCATTCGGATGACCACGCGCCGCGAAGTCAATTTTGCCCTGCTTTCGGCCGCCACTGGCGCCGCAACCGCGATGTTGGCCACATCGACGAGCGCTGCTCAAACTCAACAGCCCATCGATCTGCCGCCTCCGACGTTGAATTCAGGCAAATCCTTGATGCAGGCGCTGATGCAGCGGCAATCAATCCGCGAATATTCGGATCGGGCGCTGTCGAACCAGGATCTTTCCAACTTGTTATGGGCGGCATGGGGCATCAATCGGCCGCAAAGCGACGGCCGCACCGCGCCGCGTTGGCGTGACGCTTACCTTCTGGACATTTATCTTATCCGCGCCGACGGTGTGTGGTTTTACGAGCCCAAGAGCCACCGTCTCCTGTTCCATATGGCCGGCGACTTGCGGCAACAGACCACGACTGGTCAGCCGTTTGTGGCAACCGCGCCGTTAAATTTGGTCTATGCTTTTGATACGGCGAAGATGCCCAATGCAACCGACGCCGAAAAGAACGCGACGTCGGGTGCGACCGCCGGCGTGACAGCCCAGAACGTTTATCTGTATTGCGCCTCCGCGGGCCTCGGGACGGTATTCCGTGAGAGCGTGCCCGCGGCGCTCGCGAAAACGCTGCAGCTGCCTCCAGGACAAGTCATTCAGTTCGGTCAGACCATCGGTTATCCGAAGGCGTAACAGTACCTGTGTGAATAGGCGCCCAAACATGACACCTCCAATGTCAAAAGGATCAGCAACTTAGCGTGCCGATCGGCGTCGGAACCCCAAGCCGAATAACAAACAGGACTTTGTCTATCTCAGCGAAGAGGACGTATACCGCTGTCCGGCCGGCGAAAAGCTGAAGTACCATTACACGAACGAGGAGCGCGACCAGCAACTGCGGCGCTATTGGACAAATGCATGCCGTGACTGTGCGCTCAAGCCTCGCTGCACGAGCGGCAAGGAGCGGCGAATCACGCGCTGGGAGCATGAACACGTGTTGGAGGCCGCACAGAAGCGCCTCGACCAGAACCCGCAGGCCATGCGGGTACGTCGCGAGACGGTCGAGCATCCCTTTGGCGAGCGATCGGCCGACTGAACGACTATTGGGGCGGCAAGACGCTATCACGAGTCAATTCCGGGGAATGTCGCGCCTTCGTTAAGGCACGCGGCAAGGCCGGTGGCGCTCGCACTGACCTGGAAACCTTGCGCGCCGCAATCAACCACCACGCCAAAGAGGGCCTGCACCGCGGCATCGTGCGGATAACGCTGCCGCAGAGAGGGCAGCCGCGAGACAGATGGCTCACGCGTGGTGAGGCTGCGAAACTGATCTGGGCGTGTTGGCGCTATCGTGAGACGCAGACCGTGCATCGGGGCCGAGCCAAAGGCCAGTCCGTCGAAACCGACAAGCGGCCGCTGCGGCATCTCGCTCGATTTATTCTGATCGGCCTTTATACGGGCACGCGCGCGAGCGCCATCTCGGCAGCGTCGCCCTACCGCGATCTGGGTCATTCGTTCGTCGATCTCGATCAGGGCATCTATTACCGGCTCGCCATTGGCCGCCGCGCGACCAACAAGCGACAGACGCCTGCGCCGATACCGCCGCGGCTATTGGCTCATATGCGGCGCTGGGTGCGGCGCGGCGTGATTACGTCACACTTCGTCGAGTGGCACGGCGCGCCGGTCAAGTCGGTCAAGACAGCATTCAAGCATGCTGTCGCGCTGGCCGGGCTTTGGGGCAAGGTCACGCCGCATACCTTGCGCCACACGGCTTCGACCTGGCTGATGCAACGCGGCGTGCCGATCTGGCAGGCCGCCGGCTACCTCGGCATGTCAGCGCAGATCCTCGAGCGCACCTACGGCCACCATCACCCCGACTACATGCGCGGCGCGGCCGCTGCCATCACTGCGAAACACCAGCAGAACGTTTCCGGACAGGGACAGAACGTTTCATTGGTTGTTTCATTGGTTGACGCAGAAAACGCCAAAGCCAAACGACAAAAAAACTAGATATTTCATGGTGGGCCCGGGAGGACGGAAACCTTAGGCTGAAAAAGTGATAAAAGTCCACATTTCATCGGCATTTACCCTGTCGCCATTTGCTGTCGCCTTTTAGTGTCGTCAATAGCTGTCGCCATTATATACTCGCTGTCGCCCACAGGAGATCGGGCATGGCGAGAGCAAGACACGGCAGCTACTTGTTCCGGCGCGATGGCTCAACGAATTGGTGGATCCGGCTGCGCGCCGGCAACCAGCGAACTGAGAAGTCGCTACGCACGTCCGACCGTCGAGAGGCGGAGATACTAGCCGCGCCGATGGTTGCCGCACATAAAGCCGCCCTATTGGCCGCGCGCCCCCGTCTTGAGATGACGCCTTACACGCTTGATCCCGGCGAGCACACCGGACTCAATGGCGAGCGCGTCATAGCGACCACGCGCGAATTGATCTACCTCGATGTCACCGGTGCTTTGATAAAGACCGAGCCGAACGGCCCGGCGCGGCGGCTCGTGAATATGCCTATGGGTGCCGTCATTACCGACGAGGGTACGACACGGCCCCTCGCCGAATTGCGAAGCATCGGGCCAATCATTGACTTGGCGAAGCTTAGGCGCGAAGCCGCGCCGATACAGAATGGCGACGATGCCGTGCTCGAAACCTACCTGAAACATGCCAACATAACCGGCTACTTTGAGCGAGAGGCCCGGACCGTTTGGGCGTTGTTTAGGTCATTATGCAATAAGCCGTTGAAAGACGCGGACAGAGATGATGGCCGCATGTTAGTCGCGCACTTCGAGTCCCGCGGGCTTAAGAGCGCCACGATTGCGAAAAAGGTCGGCTGGCTGACGGCCGCCTGCAATCTCGCGATTAAAGAAGGACGATTGAAGTTCAACCCGTTTTCTTCAATCGTGCCGGAGCGCAACGATGGAGTTAGACGGCTTCCGCTCAGCGACGCCGATATGAGGCTAGTCAAGCGCAATCTCGACAAGCTTACTGATTTCGATCAAACGCTATTCCGTTTTCTCGCGGCCACCGGCATGCGGTTGAGCGAAGCATTCGAGATTGACGGCGAAATAAAAGAACGCGGTGTCCGCTATGTTATAGTCGGCAAAAAGACTGAGCAATCGTTGCGCCGCGTACCGCTACCAGCTTGCGTGTTGCGGTATCTGCCGAAGGTTATCACGGGGCGGTTGTTTGTGACCGAGCACCTAGACCCGCCGGATATGGCGTCGAAACGCTTAGGTAAGTTTTTGGATGACATCGGGATCATTGATCCACGCAAGGTGGTCCATTCACTGCGGCATCGTGCGCAAGATCGACTGCGCGCCGCCGAGTGCCCGGAAGATATTCGATGGGCGATCTTAGGACATGAGGAACGAACAGTCGCCGCCGGTTATGGAGAGGGCTTCGCCGTGCCGGTACTCAAAAAATGGATCGACAAAATCGGCTTCTAGCCAACCAACTTCGGCGGCTCCGGCTAAGTTTTTATTTCTTTCACCGCAACCTCAACGCCGGCTTTGAGCAACAAAACGACGGTCACCGTGACGCGTCCGTCGACCATCACCGTGATCGGGAATTCTCGCGTCGGTTAGGTGCCAATCTTAGACGCCGATTGAGTGCAAACGGCACGCTGAATACAGAGCCCGGGCGCGTTCGCTGCTGCCGGTCTCCTGTCATTGCCTAATGCACGGGTTTATGAAGGACGGGACGCCCGTAACAGAGGAGTACGGAAATGGCCCATTAACCATCGCAAGCGAGAGGATTCGCCTCTTTGAAACAGCGCCCTACATTAGTTTCAGCGTACTGAGACGGGCTTCGACGGATTGGCCCGCGCCAACCTGCGCTTCTCCGAGCAAGGTGGTCCGTGAACGCGGCAGGTGGCCAGAGAGGGCACCTGCAACAAAGCGGAGATATCCCCATGGCGCCCGCGCGTGCGTTTTGGAAAGGCTACCTCAAGCTCTCGCTCGTCTCGTGTCCAGTCGCCATCTACGCGGGGACATCAGCGACAGAGCGTGTCTCGTTCCGCCAGATCAACAAGAAGACAGGCAACCGTTTGCGCCAACAGCTGGTCGATGAGGTCACACGCGAGCCGGTCGAGGGCGAGGCCAAGGGCCGCGGCTACGAATACGCCAAGAACGCCTACATCCCGGTGGATGACGACGAGCTCGACGCCCTGGCGGTTGAGAGCGAGCACACCATCGAAATCGACTCGTTCGTCCCGCGCGAGCAAATCGATCAGCGCTATCTCGACACCCCCTACTACATCACGCCGGACGGCCAAGTCGGGCAGGACGCATTTGCGGTGATCCGGGAGGCCATGCGCGGCAAGGGCATGGTTGCGCTCGGTCGTGTCGTGCTGGCGAAACGCGAGCGGGTCATCATGCTCGAGCCTTGGGACAAGGGGCTGGCGGCCACCACACTCCGCTATCCATACGAGATCAGGGACGCGAAGGAGTATCTCGAGGAAATCCCGGACGTGAAGGTCGAGCCGGATATGCTCAAGCTGGCCCAGCACATCCTCCAGAGCAAGGCAACGGACTTCAACCCCTCGCAGTTTGTGGATCGCTACGAGGAAGCCGTCGTCGCTATGCTCAAGAAGAAACAGACCGGCCTGCCGGTATCCCGGGAGCATGCCGCGCCGCGGCCACAGAACGCTGTGAACCTCATGGACGCGCTCCGCCGCAGCGTTGCAGAGGAAAAAGCATCATCCACTCCGCCGAAGAAAGGGCGCAAGCGGATTGAGGGACAGGGCGAGATGCTGCTCCCCATTGCGGGCAACGCCAAAAAGGTGGCAACGGGAACGCCGTCGGAACGGCAGAGCGTGCGAGAAAAAAATGTCGGTTGACCATATGCGACCGTTGCCCAATCGCTGCTCGAAAATCCAGACGCCGGTTGGAAACTCCAAAAACCCAACTTGCGTCGGGGATGCCGCCCGGCGTGCCATGATCGAGAACATAAGAACTCATCCTTACACACACGCTGTCTGTCTCGAAACGGCTCGCTTGTTCGAGCACCGTGCAGCCAAACACCTGATCGAAGCTCAGGACTGGGCTGACCAGGGCGTTGCGAATTCGGCCCTGGAGTTTCAAACCAAGGCCAGACTTGCACAGCAACGCGCGAACGCCTGGCAACTTCGTGCGAGAAACGCCGCCAACTAAACAGCGCGCGCGAGACCGCAATGAGTGTGATTGATGTGGGCGAACTCCGTGCGGATATGCCTAAGACTCGGCAACGACGTCGATCGGAGTGATGCCGTGAGCAACAATGGGAACAAGGCCTCTACCCCTCGGACGGCGGACGACACCGCACCGATCGTAGTGCCTGACGGCGCCGGCATTTGGACGTTCGGTGACCATCTAAGGCATCTCGCCGGGCATGCCGGCACTATTCCGCTCGCGCGGGACGAAGCCGGTCGCTGCCTCATCTGCCTACGCCGTGGCTTCTTCACGCCGAACGCGTAATCGGTGGTGCGAAACGGTTCAGGCTCGAAAAGCTCGGAGGGGCGCGGGAGTGATCCGTCCCGGTCGGATCGGGCCGATCCCGCCTTGAAAATGCCCGTAGCAGAGGCTATGTAGCCCCTACAACTCGTGGACAGAACTGTCCTGGAGGACATGGGTCCTTCGACTGTTGGTTTCAATGCTCGCAGTGAGTTGCCGACCGATCCCACGGCCCCATCGGGCGCGTCAGTAGGTTGAACCTCCGTGGCGACGCGGATTTCCTGACAACAACCTTGCGCCTTTTGCGTCGCAATGCGCCGCATTTGTTGCGCTCAGGAGGTTCGATCATGCCTATGAACACACCCGTCGCCAACGGCGAACCGACGCCGGCCGCGTTGATACCGGAAGGCGTCATCCTGGCCCACATCATCGCGCTGTTCCATGACGCCCATCCTGTAAATGGGGTACAGCTTCTTCGCGCACGCCTTGGTGCCCTTGGTGCGACCCACCCGGCGAACCTTGCGCCGACCGAGTTGGCCGAATTCATCAAGTACATGTTGGAGGCGCTAAAGTCGGCCGGGATCAGAGACCCCGCCGACATGCTTACATATGGAGTGCGGCGTGAGGTCGAAGCGGCTGCCGCCAAGCTCGGGTCTTCGGCCGCGATTGGCGATCTCGCGGCCGAACGGAAATCCGACGGGCATGCCCCGGTCACGATCGAGACCAACTCATCGACGATCTCCGATGCATCGACGCCGCGGCCGGTGGACCTGACAATGGCCACCGAAAACCCCTTCGACGGGCGAGAGCATGACGGTCGCGTGTTCCGCGATCGCCACGAAAGAAACTTCTTCATCGGACGACTGTCCCCGCGGCAGAGGGAAGAATGGCTGCGGGACCATCCGGATCGCTGGCAAACTCGTGAGGAATTCTTACGCGATCTGCAAGCCCGTGCCAGGACGGATGTCGCGGTTGAACCAACCGAGCCGCGCTCCACGCCGTCAGCAACCGAGGTGCCGACTGGTGGCGAGTCGAATGGTCTGTTACTGGTACCGGGCGAGGACAAGCCTCAGCCTCACAAGCCAGCAACGAACACCGCGCCGCCGACGATTGCCAATCCTGAGGCAATGGCTCCCGCGACAGCCGCCGCTGGCGACGAGATCAACATCGACGGGCGTCGATTTCTCGGCGAGCGTCGCGTTGCTAAAATGTTCGGCCGCAGCCTGCGGACGCTGCAACGCTGGCGCACGAAAGGGAAAGCCCCCCCGAGCACGAAGATAGGTCGCAAGGTATATTATGAACTCAATGAATTGCAAAAATGGATGGACAGAGAAAAAAGCCGGTGATGTCGACCGTCAGATGTTGGCCGATGACGTAGTCTTCCGCATCGCTCGGCATTTACGCGCGTTGACTCTGGTTTGTTGGCGTCACGACTCTGGGCGCGCTTCGGGCGCTATCTACGACCCATGGAATCCGACTCGCGCTTCACCGTGCAATAGAGTGGCGCTCTCGCTTTGGCACCGTCGCTGAGAAGCCAAAATACAGCACCGCTACGTGTCTCAAGCCCTGCCGGCCGACGTCGCATTCGAGAAAGAGCCTGGAGCCTAAAACTTGAGTTCCTCGCAGATTTTCGAACGTTACTGCGCAAAGGCTGCCATTAGACCTGCCGCCACCTCTGCAATTCACGCGAACATCAACTCGATTGAGGCCGATCCTATTGAATCCGCCAAATCAAATCTGTTCGACACGAGTAACTGGGGTGAATTTTGCGACGTCACACTGACTTTGAAGCAAGGCCGCCAAGCCGACGGTAGCGGTTGGATAAAGATCGATCACTATCAATGCCGACAAGCTTTTCGGCATTTCATGAACCTCCTCAACAAGGCAGTGTATGGATCTGCATTTCGTCGTCACGGCAAACGCCTTCGTGTGTTACCCGTACTTGAGAAAGGCGAGGTCCGCGCTCGCTCATTACGTCGATGGGAGCGTGGCACGTCAGGTCGATTTCATATCCATTTCGCCATAGAACTGCCGCCGCATTTCGATGCCTTTGCCCTCGAGACTT
>Ga0335085_10017751_pt1 | contig 10248 bp, 7 predicted proteins | sample Lox_Sample_45_FD_206712 | JGI IMG/M metagenome (GOLD analysis project Ga0335085, IMG submission 206712) | Soil microbial communities from Loxahatchee National Wildlife Refuge, Florida, United States - Lox_Sample_4.5 | ecosystem: Environmental > Terrestrial > Soil > Wetlands | place: USA: Florida... | reverse complement strand
TGAGATCGAATAACTGTGTACTGTCGTTGTAATTTGATACAAAGTTGATTGGTCGAATCAATGATACACTATTAGGATTTGTCACTTTCGGACCTTCAAAACTAAGTCCATCACATTGAAATATCATCCTAACCCTCACCTCTGCTTGGTATTTTTCTGATAACATGTTCGCTTCCAAATTACTTGCCCAGTAAGGCACATAATTGGTTATATCGCACTTGGTATACTTCCATGTCTGTAGAGTGCTATTATCACCGCTAACTACATCCACTGTTGCATCAAATGGTTGTGGTAAATTGCCAGTATTGACATATTTACTTGTTAGTTTGTAGAATTCCACCATGTCTTTACTTGATAGAGATTCTACATAGAATTGTGGTTTTTCACCAAAGGAATAATCAGGCACATCTAAACCAGAAGATGTTGAAAAGGGAGCAAATTTGAGAAAGGTATAATCAAATGATTTTTCCACGCTGCCACCTGTGAAATGAATTCTAAAGACTTGAGCACGGTCGTTATCTGACGGAATAGTTTGTCCAGCGGTTGTTTGAGATTGAGTTGTTTTCTTGGGCATAAAATCAACTTGTAATCCATTGCATGAAAAAAATGTCTTGTCCCTTATCTCTGCTCCGTCTGATTGCTTAAATTTGAAATCTGTATCATTTTCCTCTCGGTATATGCTATAATTTGTAACATCACATCTTGGATATTTCCAATTCTGAAGCGTGGTACCCTTGCCAGTAACCAGATCTATAGAAATATCTACAGGCCCGCGGTTGGGCCCCCCCTTGGGACTCAATTCATTTGTGACATATTGATAGAATAACTGCTTGTCCTTACTTGGCAGAGACTCTAGTGAAAAGCTCTTATGATTTTCTGGAATTATATTTATCGGATTGGACAATGGAATATTGTCCTGTGCTCCCGTTGGGATAAATTTTGGAAATGTTTGAAATGTTTGCCCCTTGCCAAAAATTGAGCTTGAAAAAGTTACAACATATTTTTGAATGGTATCATTTTTGTCTGGAATTAAATCAATTGTATTTTTAACGGATGACCAATCTGATGATGGTTTGCGTAAATCAAAATTCACCTTAAACCCATCGCAATTAAAATCTGTTCTATCTCTAATCTCTGATCTAAATTTCTTGGTAAAGTGTAATAGTAACAGATTTTCAGATAAAAATGGAACATACCCTATCACCTTGCAATCCACATACTGAAAGGTTTGGAGAATACTTCCGTCACCTGTGACAATATCTACATCTACATTAAATGGTTGAGGCGCGCCTGGTTTGATATAAGTATCAATTAGTGTATCGTAGAACCATTTCTTGTCTTTACCAGGTAATGATTCTAAAGAAAATCCCGTATTATATTGTTGAAAGCCTGGAGGTGTAAGAGTATTATGGGTAATAATTGGCTGAAATTTGGAAAATGTCGTAAAGGTTTGTGACCCATTAGACGTACTCCAGAAATGAACAACATAATATTTTGCACGGTCTTGATTATCAACAATTGCATGAACGCCTGCCTTTGCTTCTGCCGAGTAGAAGCTATTTAGAATATCTGTCAAGCTGGAATTTTCTGTAGTTTCTGGAGTGAGATATGGAGTCAGCGGAATTCCATAATACTTGAGTATGCTAATGCCAAACCCCCCTTCTGCGAAATAATATGGATCCCCCTGAACAGCTACAACAATTCCTGGAACTTGTTTTTCTGCATAAGCAACTGGAACTAGAATTATAACTGCAGCAGAAATCATCAATAACGACAGGATTATTCTTTTTTCTTTTGTTAGAATGATGATTTGTACCACTATACTTTGTAGTGATTGATCGATTTATTGTTTCGCGCCAAATATAATGGAAAATCTGGCATTCTCGTTATAATGAAAAGCATGTTTTGTTGGAAATTATCTAAAATCAATCTTGAAATTCTTGTTAATCCTTAATAGCCCGTAAAATAATATGGGCCATGATGATACTAAAATGAGTATTCTGCAGAAGGGACACAGGGTACACTTGGTCGGATCTGGAATCGCCAATCTAGATACTGCCGCCTATCTAATCAAATCCGCAAAGAAGGGAGACTACCATGTATTACAGTAATGGAAACTTTGAAGCTTTCGCTCGTCCTCGCAAGCCGGAGGGAGTGGACAACAAGACCGCGCACATCGTCGGGGGCGGAATCGCCGGTTGCGCCGCGGCTGCGTTCCTGATCCGCGATGCCCAGATGGATCCGCGCAAAATCACTATCTACGAAGCGACGGACATCGCCGGCGGGTGCCTAGATGGCATCAAGGATCCGATAAGAGGCTTCATTTTTCGCGGCGAGCGCGAACTGGAGGACCATTATGAGTGCCTCTGGGACCTGATGAGAAGTATCCCTTCGCTCGACGTCGAGGGCGCTTCGGTCACGGACGATACCTTTTACATTACGAAGGACCGTCCGAATTTCTCGTTGAATCGAATCACCGAAAAACAGGGACAGTCACTGCCGACCGACGGTCAGATGCTGATGAATCCGCAGGCCACGCAAGATATGATGAAGTTGTTTTTCACACGCAATGAGGATCTCTATGACAAGACTTTCTCCGAGGTCGTGAGCAAAGACCTCTTTGACACGAACTTTTGGATCTACTGGCAATCGATGTTTGCAGTTGTGCCGTGGCATGGCGCACTGGAAATGAAGCTCTACGCCAACCGCTTCATCCACAAGTTCCAAGGGTTCTCGGATCTAAGCGCATGCATTTTCACTCGGTTAAATCAGTTTGATTCTCTGGTCCTGCCGCTGGTCAAGTACCTTGAGCAGAAGGGCGTGAAGTTCGTGTACAACACCCGGGTGACCAACGTCAAGTTCGACATCAAAGCGCAGCGAAAGGTCGCCAAAGGTATCGAATATCTGCGCGATGGAAAACGCGGGAAGGTGGACGTGGGCGAAGATGACCTCGTTCTAATTACAATCGGCTCACCGGTTGAAAATACGTCCTGGGGCGACCACCACACACCAGCTAAGTGGGACAAGGAAATCCGGGAGGGCAGCATATGGGCGTTGTGGCGCAACATCGCTGCGCAGGACCCCTCTTTCGGACGTCCAGACAAGTTCTGCACTAATCACGACCACAGTTCGTACGAGTCCGCTTGTGTGCAGATTAAGAGTAAAAAGGTGGCATCCTATATCGAAAAGATCTGCAAGCGAGACCCATACCTATTTGATGGGAACATCGTCACGGGCGGACTGGTAGTGGTCAAGGACTCCAACTGGTTCATGAACTGGAACATCGAGCGCAATCCGCACTTCCGCAACCAGCCCAAAGACCTGCTCCTATCGCACATTTATGGAGCGTTCAGCCTCGACAGGCCGGGCAATTACGTGAAGAAGCCCATGAAGGACTGCACCGGCGAGGAGATTGCACAGGAGTGGATGTACCACATGGGTGTCCCTCTCGCCGAAATCCCCGAGCTCGCCGCCAACGGGGTCGTCTGTTATCCGTGTATGATGCCGTACATTACAGCATTCTTTCTGCCGCGAAGGGCCGGAGACCGGCCCGATGTCGTCCCTGAAGGAGCCGTCAACTTTGCTTTCCTCGGCCAGTTCGCGGAGAGCAACCCAAGGGACGTTATCTTCACCGTCGAATATTCCGTACGGACGGCGATGGAGGCGGTCTACACTCTTCTTGATATCGAGCGCGGTGTACCCGAGCCGTGGGCTTCGCAGTACGACATTCGGGTGTTGCTCAACGCTATGGCCGTGATGCGGGACGGGAAGAAGATGTCACTTTCTGAGATATTGACACAGTTTCCGGCCATGGTCCAAGACCAGGGACCACCCTCAGACCTCAAGGAGCTGTTCCGGCAGTACGGCCTGATGGGTGAACTTGGAGACCCGAAGCTCTTGTCGCAGGCGATGCGTAAGGATCCGCCGCGGTGTAAGACCGTGATCTATCCTCGTGCCCGCTACAAGCCGGCAATCCGAGGCCGAGTGAAGGCAGAAGGGACTGAGTGAAGGCAAAGGCCGAAGTCTGTGGGGTCTGCTGGGACATGTGTGACGGGGACCTTCCCAAGATTTTATTTTTTCTTGAAATTAACTAATTGTAGTCTAGAAGATAGCGGGCTCTGGAATCTTCTTGAGCGCCGCATTAAGGAGCTTCGCGGTGGTCTCGCCAGTAGTGCCCTTGACATTGTCGAGTATGTCCATGGTCAATTCATTGCGCCCGGCTGCCATTGCGAGCGCCCTCGCGATAACCCGCACGTCTAACAGTGGCTCGTACATGGGGATCTGCGGCTTCTGTAGCCCGGTGAGACCCCACACCGCCATCATCGCCGTGCGCACCGAACTCTCGACCGTGAAACTGACGTCACCGGGCGTCTCTACATACTGGCCGATGAACGCGAGATTCACGCAGCCCTCGGGAATGACCTCCGGCCGATCCGCGACACGGCGGGGCATGAACTGGCTGGTGATGTAGGGCATCGCCGCGACCGAAACATACGAGTGCTCGATGGTCTTCTTGATCTGATCTTCATTGAGGCCGAAATGATAGAGGATCTCGGTGAAGATCTCCTTGCCGGTGCACTCCCGTACGGTCTTCTTGATAAAGTTGCCCGGCCGATCGGTCCACAACAAATAGCCGTGACAGATGTTCACGTCGGCGGGCTGGCCGCGGTAGTAGTCCGTGCCGTAGACGAAGGAGGTGGGCACCCAGTTGGCGTCCTTCGCCGTTGAGAAGGCATTGGTGAGAAGAGGTTGTTTGACGCCCGTCTTGGCCGACCAGTAGTCTATGAACGTCCTATCGCCCTTGATCGTTGCGGTCCAGGTGTAGAAGCCGCTGCCTTCAATATCCGAGATGAATGGCTCGGGCCGGCCAAATTTCGGGTCGCGCGCCGCCAACTTCTTCCAGACGTCAAACAGGCCCAGGTCCTTTGTGTCGCGATCATACGCCACGACGGTGTCGTTATCGCCCCACGTGGTCTTCGTGACCATCGAACCGTTGGTAAAGAACACGAGATCATCCCGCGTCAACGGCTTGCGCTGGCGGCGCCCGGAGGCGTCGTCGTAGACCAGCGCCGTGGCCAGGGTCTCTTTGCCCTTGTTCTCGGTCTCGATGTCGCGTACGGCCGTCCCTTTCTGGAAGCGCACGCCCTTCTTTTCCAGCCACACCTCCATAGGATGGATGACAGAGTCATACTCGTTGTACTTGGTGTGTATGAGCATGGTCAGCTCAATCATTGACTCGCCGAGGTACATTGCGAAGCGTCTGAGATACCGTCGGCACTCGATTGCGGAATGGTGGGGAGCCAAGGCGAAAATATAGGCCCAGTAGAACCAGAAATCAGACTTGAAGAAGCCGGGCCCGAACCACTGTTCGACGGTCAGTCCCTCCAAAGCCTGCTCTGTGCTAAGGAGTAAATTTATCATTTTCTCGCCGTCCTCCTTAGACATCAAGGGTCCGGTTGGCAAATACTTTTGGCCCCGATTGTGCATCAGGTGCATGCGCGCATGGAAGGGATGGTCCATGTTCGCCTGGAACGTCTCGTCGTGGAGCGTCAGGGCCGGGTTGTCGATCGACGGAATTTTTCCCAGCAAATAGTACGTGCACTCGTAGCGACGCTCCCACATGCGGGATCCACGATTTCTGTATCCCTTCTCGAAACGGTGAGCGTCCAGGCATCCGCCATGAACTTGCTCGGCCTCGTAGATGGTAATGTTCTCGGCCGGCATGTGGGCGTCATCTATTAGGAACGCGGCCGTTGCGAAGCCGGCGATGCCGCCTCCTACGATATGCGCTCGCTTGCGCTCGATATCCTTGGGGGGCTGCACGTTGGCACGGTCATAATTGCGCATGTGTCTCTCCTATGAGGTGATACCTTGTAACTAAAAGTGTCCCGTTTATCAGCCTCGGAATTACCGGTGTAATCTGAAGCTGGATGTTCCATTCGTGCTTACTAATTTTTTCCGGGGGTTCGTGATTATTTAGCAATTGATCTTAAATGACTGAAGTATTAATAAACATATACCTAGATCTGGTCTGATCGACTTTGTTGAATCCCAAGAAGATTTGAAAAATTAAGGAAAGGAGTTTTGTAGTTGCTGTAAAGTCCATGGTTGATTTTATCTCTGTCAAAATTTGGTTGATCGTTCAATGAGTGAAAAAGGCGGTAGAAGAAAGAACGACAAATTAAAAGATTTTCCACAATTATATCAGAACTCATAATGTGTTAGAGGAAAAGACACCATCAGAAGCTTGTGGGATTAAAATCGAAGAAGATAACAAGTGGATCACTTTAATACAGAATGCTAGTAAAAATGACTGAAGAGCGTAGAAATTTTAGTGCCTCATCTACAACAGCTAATGGTTTTCTTGGCGGAGTCACATTTACTTCTTTAATACTACTTCTTGAAAAAGGGGATTCACTGACTTTATCAATTCCATATCTTGATGTGAGATTGATTTCAATACTTATTCCATTAACTGCGGTAGTGAGTTTTTTTTTCATTCTAGCTACGTTGGGAACAATAAGAGATCGTACTGATGAGGGTAGCGTTCATAAAAGATTCTATTACCTTACATTATCATATACTGTGGCTGGTCTTATCGGATTAATGTTCATAATTCCAATGGTGATATTTTTCTATACGTGGGTTGGTGCTATAGTGGTTGGAATAATTGAAATCATAACAGCTAGTATCATGATATATGAATCCAAGAAGTTACCCAAATTATGGTAATTTGAATAATAAATATCAATATTAGAACATCAATATGCTGCAAGTAAGAATTTTTCTAAAAGCGGGCTCAAAATAAGCCCACGTTGGTACCCTAGTCCCATCGATGCGGATACAATGTAGATCTAAATTATTTCTAAGATTGTATCTGGGTCTTACCAGACTCTAACCTTTGGGTTAAGACATCAATTATTACAAAATATCATTGTCTGACGACTATGATGGCGTCAGGCTTGGAAACAATGTGGTGATTATAAGATAGGAGTTGAATCCAAGTATTATTCCTACAACTGCAAATGCAATAATTGTTGTGATCTTTTTATTGACAAACTCCCCCATCAAATTCTTGTTCTTGGAGAGAAACACCAAAGGAATCATTGGTAGTGGTATCAACAAACTGAGTATGACTTGGCTGTATACTAGTATGTGTAAAGGATCTATACCAAGCAGTACTGCAATAGTTGTTGGTACAACATTGACAAATCTAGTTATGAAACGGCGAATCCAGACGTTTGCCTTCTTTCCTAATAGGCCCTCAAATATTGACTGACCGGCTATAGTTCCAACTACTGAAGAGGAGATTCCTGAAGACAATAGAGTTACAAGAAAAATTACTCCAGCTCCGATGCCAAATAGAGGAACCAGTATCTTGTAGGCGTCGTTTATGGAAGAGACGCCAGCGTTATGAGGGTGAAATGCTGCTGCAGCTACTATCATTATTGCTGCGTTTACCACACCTGCAATGGTAAGAAGTATGATACACTCGTACAAGTGGAGCTTGCGAGCCTTTCTTCTCTCAGGGAGTGATTTCTCGTGCACTTTTCTTGCTGCAAGCGACGTATGAACAAATAGTGCATGCGGCATAACCGTCGCTCCAATGACTCCAACCGCTATCATAATAGCACCACCATTATCAAGCATGGGCATAACTGAATGGTATGCAATGGTCGGCAGATCTGGTTTTACTAGAAAGATCTCATAGAAGAAACCAATTCCAATTACCGATACAAACAACATGAACATCTGCTCGATAACTCTGAATCTGCGTGTTGTAAGGGTCAGTATCAAGATGACATCAAATGCTCCAAATATCGAAGCATAAATCATAGGGACGCCAAATAACAAATTTAAAGCAATAACAGTTCCAAGATACTCTGCCAAGTCTGTCGCTGCAGTAGCTACTTCTGCAGCAAGCCAGTATGGAATAATGAATATTTTTTTCTTCAATTTTTCACGCAATATCTCTGGTAGAGATTGCCCTGTAGCTATTCCCATCTTGCCAGACAGATACTGGAGAAGCATTGCCATGCCACTTGCAAGCCATACCACCCATAACAGATTATAGTTGTACGCTGCTCCTCCCTGGATATCGGTTCCATAGTTTCCAGGGTCCATGTATGCAATACTGACAATGGTGGCAGGACCCATGTAGGAAAATAGTTGTACAAGCATGCTGTTGCGATAAGCTGTCCTGATCTTGGAAAACCTGCTGATTTTTGGTGGGACCTCTGTCATAGTTTCTAATTTCCATGGTCAGAGTCCCTTTATTAAATTTAGCCAAAGCTAATATTAGTAGAGTACAGAAATATTAGTAAATTAGGCTAACATTAATAATAGGTATAAACATCCATAGCTACCTATAATCAAATTAAATCAAGTTAATGTATTTAAGAAAGCAAATCATCACTCTCAGAGGAAGGTAATAGATTGAAAGTAAGACTGGATAAGAAAGGGGATCGACTGGAGGCCATTCGTCAGGCTCACACTCTTGAAGGTAAATCCTCACGTACCGACAGGATGGAGGATTACTTGGAAGTAATTTATGAATTGATAAAAGAGAAAGGCTATGCAACGACTATAGACATTTCAAAATATCTTAATGTAAGCTCTCCAAGTGTTACCAAGATGGTACAGCGATTGGATGAGAGCGGACATTTGAATTATGAAAGATACCGAGGAATAGTACTTACAGAAGAAGGTGCATCCATTGCAAAAGGCATGCATGAAAGACATAATTTGTTGGTAGAATTTCTGAAAATGATAGGCGTCAAGGACGATATTGCAAACAGTGACGCAGAAGGCATAGAGCATCATCTGCATCCAGAGACATTGAAAAAACTAGAAGAGTTCGTTAAAGATAGGAAAAAGGATATTTAAAATAAAAAAATTGGGAAGAGTTTTGTAGCGAATCTTACTAGACCCAGATACAATTTTGATTTTATTGTAGGCCCAACTATCACCCGGTGGACTAGAGTACCATCGTGGTACATTTCCAGGCCCACTTGTCATAAAATTTCTAGAGTTCAAACCATCTAAAAGATGATTATAATTTTGAAACGTCTCTTTCTGTTTTTTTGCCTTCTTTATCGACGAAATAGTAGGTATTATGTCCATCATTTTCAAAATGTAATGTGAAGCTTTCATCTAAATCGTCTAATGTGTCTCCCCTAACTTGAAATCCACATTCGACACAAATTCCCCTCATTTCTCTAGTCATGGTGTAAACTTTTTTTGTTATTTCTTACTATTAAATAAGATCTAGGTTTTCAGTGGTTATAATTTTAAAATTACAGTTTGAGCATGATAAAACTCTGATACTGGCATGAAATAATTTCAGGCCCTGTAGCATCTGCATAGGGGGACTAGAGTACCATTTTGGGCTTGATTTTGGGCCCACTTGTATGGAATTGTTAAAGATTGATCAATAATTTTCAAATTATTGCAATGTGATAGAGTTTCAATTGTTTCTGAAAGTTATACCATAAAAGATTAAGATCTGTTTTAATTATTGTTAATCTAACTTCGAACTTGCTCTATGATTCACAGTTGACTTTGGTGTTGTTTCCTAAAGTATCAAAGCACTTGTCCGTTCCGTCTCCGCCATTAATGAGATCATCTCCAGCTCCGCCATGTATCTCATCATTTCCTGCACCTCCAAATATTGTATCATTGTCATCTCCTGCATTGATGTAATCATTTCCATTCATTCCGTGAATCTCGTCATTTCCTGCTCCACCATACAGCTTGTCATCACCGTCTCCACCATTCATGTAATCATTTCCATCAGAACCGTTTATCGTATCATTTCCTGCACCTCCGTACAATTTGTCATCACCTGTACCACCATCGATTATATCATTACCACTTGAACCCTGTATGGTATCATTTCCTGACCCTCCAACAAGAGCATCATCACCAGACCCGCCATCTATGAAATCATTTCCAGGACCGCCGTTTATGGTATCATTTCCTGCACCACCCAAGAGACAATCATCTCCACCATTGCCTGTTATGGTGTCGTTTCCGCCATTACCCAGTATGAGATCGTTGTCATTTGTTCCAACTAAATTGTCATTGCCACTGGTACCATTGATTATATGAGCATAGGTGCTTGCTGGTTTTCCGCAATAGAGTGGTATCCCGCCAGTTGTTTTGACTACCAAATCAATATCCTGATGGTTCAGTCCGACAGTTTTGGAACCGTTTGGCCCCCAGTCAGTGTATTCCAACTTTACTTGT
>Ga0335085_10017750_pt1 | contig 10248 bp, 8 predicted proteins | sample Lox_Sample_45_FD_206712 | JGI IMG/M metagenome (GOLD analysis project Ga0335085, IMG submission 206712) | Soil microbial communities from Loxahatchee National Wildlife Refuge, Florida, United States - Lox_Sample_4.5 | ecosystem: Environmental > Terrestrial > Soil > Wetlands | place: USA: Florida... | reverse complement strand
GGCTCGTTCGCCCCTTTTCTGGATCGGGTCTTCAGTAGGTCACGCTGTAGCCGCGCCCGGTGAGGCATGCGGTTTCGGCGCGAAAGTAGGCGGCCTTCGCGCTCGCATAGGCGTTGGCCTCCTGCTGGGCGACCGAATTCTCCTGCTGCGAGTAGGACGCGCGTCTCAGCGCTCCGAACAGCAAGCCGACGCCGGCGCCGATCGCCGCTCCCTTGCCTGCGTTGCCGCCGATCGCGCCGCCGATGGCGCCGAGGGCGGCACCGCCGAAAGCGCCCCCGAGACCCATCGGCGGCGGTACGTAATTCGGCGACTGCGGCGGCGGCATCATGGGGTCGAAGCCCGTCTGCCCCTGCGCCCACTGGCTGCACTGGTATTTATCCTTTTCTTGCTCCGCCGGGCTCTGGTTCCTGGCGGGATAGACGTAGAGCTGCTGTGCCATCGCCGAGGTGCACAGCACGGCCCAGAGGATCAGGGCCATCGGTATTCTCAGTGCTCGCATGGCAATTGACCTCCCCTTCGATTGGTCGGTTGGCGGTTTCGATCTTCTCCACGAAGCGGCGATCGGCCGGCCGTGCGCGCCCGCCGATCGCTCGCTCCGCCGCGCGGCTATTGCGAATCCTGAGCCGCGCGATAGGCGTCCATCAGCTTCTTCTCGTCCTCCGGCGTGAGCTTCGGAGGCTCGATCGCGAAAGTGAGCTTGTCGATCTTGCCCGTGAACTTGAACGGCACCTGGTAGTCCTCATCCACCACCGGCGTCCCGGTATCCGACCCGATGTCGAAAGTCTCGTCCCAGGGCAGCGTCAAGGGAACCGTCCGCTCCATCGTCTGCGTCGAGACGACCTTTCCGTCCACCTTGAAGGTTCCGGTGCCGGGACGCCCCAGCCCGCTGATGCTGTTGAATGCCAGCGTGGCGAAGCCGAGCCCGTCATACTTGAAGTCGTATTCGAGCGTATGCTTGCCCGGTGCGAGCGCCTCTGGCCCCTCCCAGCGCACGCGCTTCAGGTCGAGCAGGTTCCAGACGAACTGCGGCTTGCCCTTCAGCAGATAGAGGCCGTAGCCGCCGAACCGTCCGCCGTCGGTGACGATCATGCCCTCGGCGCCGCCTTGCGGCACCTCGATTTCCGCCGTGATCGTGTAGGAGGTGTTGAGGAGGTCCGGGCCCGTGCCGCGCGGCATTCCCGTGACGGGCTCGCCGGAGAAGGTGAACACTCGCCGTCCGCCCGACATCGATGGTCTTGGCAATACCATGCGCGTTGCCACGGAGGCATCGAGAGGCAGCACCTGATACTTCGCGAACTCCGCGAACATCAGCTCCTTCATTTCCGTCACCTTCGGCTGATTCGCCGCGGCGACGTCCGTGTACTGTGTCCAATCGTTTCGGACGTCGTAGAGCTCGAACTTGTAGGCGCTCGAGGGGTTCGTGATCGCCTTTCCGAGGAGCTGCCAGGGCGCACGTACCGGAACCGCGCTCAGCATCCAGCCGTCGTTATAGAGTCCCTGCACGCCCATCATCTCGAAATACTGGGTCTTGCGCCGGCTCGGCGCGTTGGCGTTGGCCTTGTCGAAGGTATAGGTGATGCTGACGCCTTCGATGGGCTTCTGCGCTATGCCGTCGACCATGACCGGCGCGGGAATCCCCGTCGCCTCCAGGATCGTCGGCACGATGTCGATCACATGGTGGAACTGAGTGCGGATACCGCCTTTGTCGGCGATCCGCGCGGGCCAGGAGATCGCCATGCCCTGGCGCGTGCCCCCGAAGAAGGAGGGGACCTGCTTCGTCCACTTGTACGGAGTGTCGAACGCCCAGGCCCATGGCACCGCCATGTGGTTGTAGGCGTATTGAGAGCCCCAAGCGTCGTAGAACTTCATCTGCTCGGCCACCGGCAGCTCGACGCCGTTGAACTGCAGAACCTCGCTCGGCGTTCCGTTCGGAGAGCCCTCAGCGGAGGCGCCATTGTCGCCGCTGATGTAGATGATGAGCGTGTTGTCGAGCTTGCCCATGTCGGCGACGGCCTGGATCACCCGGCCGATCTCAAAGTCCGTGTAGGCGAGATAGGCGGCATAGACATCCACTTGGCGGATGAAAAGCTTCTTTTCTTCATCCGTTGCCCTGTCCCAGGTCTTCAAGAGCTGATCCGGCCAGGGCGTCAGCTTCGCATCGGCGGGGATCACGCCGAGGCGCTTCTGATTCGCGAAGATCTGGTTGCGCAGCTCGTTCCAGCCCTTGTCGAACAGGTGCATGTCGCTGATCTTCTTGATCCACTCGGGCGTCGGATGGTGCGGCGCATGCGTGCCGCCGGGCACGTAATAGAGAAAGAACGGCATCGACGGATTGATGTCGTTGAGCTGATTGAGCCAGTGAATGGCGTCATCCGCCATCGCCGTCGTCAGGTTCCAGCCGGGATTGCCGACATAGGGATAGATCGCGGTCGTGTTGCGAAAGAGGTTCGGCTCCCACTGGCTCGCGTCGCCGCCGACGAAGCCGTAGAAGTACTCGAAGCCCATGCCGGTCGGCCATTGATCGAACGGCCCGGCCTGGCTCGCGGTCCAGGTCGGCGTGTTGTGGTCCTTCCCGAACCAGGATGTCCGGTAGCCGTTCTCGAGCAGGATGCGCCCGATCGTCGCGCTGTCTCTCGCGATCACGCTGTTGTAGCCGGGATAGCCGGACGCCGCTTCGGAAATGACGCCGAATCCCACGGAATGGTGGTTGCGGCCGGTGATCAGCGCGGCGCGTGTCGGCGAGCACAGCGACGTCGAGTGGAAGTTGGTGTAGCGCAGGCCGTTCGCTGCTATCCGGTCGAGCGCCGGGGTCGGAATCACTCCGCCGAAGGTGGAGGGTGCGGCGAAGCCGACGTCGTCGGTCATGATGAGCAGGATGTTCGGCGCCCCCTTCGGCGGCACCACCCGCGCCGGCCAGCCCGGCTTCGACTGATCGGCGTTGAGCTCGATCTGCCCCGTGAAGGGCGGCGGCGGCGGCGGGAGGTAGCGCCCGTCGATGGTCGTCGTGGCATCGGGTGAGCCCGGAGCGCCGGTGGTTTGCTGCGCCAGCGCAGGAGCTGAGATCAGCAACGCCAGCGCCAGAGCCGACAGCAACGTTGCACGCGTCTTCATCGTACGGACCTCCTACCGAGATTACCGGCGACCGCGGCCCCAGCCGCCGCCGCCAAATGATCGCTCGCCGCCGCCGAACGAACGCTCGCCGCCGCCGAACGACCGCGATCCGCCCCATCCGCCGCCGCTGCTCTCGTAGCGCGCGTTCGAGGTCTCGCCGCGCTGGCGGCTCTGGGCCTCCTGGTTGACGGTCGAGCTCGGCGCCTGGCTCGGCGGCCGGGATTGCGAGGTCGAAGGAGCGGTGCTCGACGGCTTCGAGGTGCTCGAGCCCTGTGGATGCTGCTGGCTGGTCGTGCTGCTCGGCGAGACGCTGTTCCAGCTTCCGTTGCTGTACTTCTGCCAGGAGCCGTTGGTGTTCCGGTAGACGTTGCCGTCGTGGTCCGCGTACATGTTGCCGCTGGAGGTCTTGCCCACGGCGGTGTTGCCGTAGGCGGTGGAGGTCCCCGCCGCCTTGCCGCCGCTCGAGGACTGCGCGGTCGCGACCGTTCCCTGCGAGGTCGTCTGGTGCTGCGTGGTCACGGTCTGATTGCCGCGGCTCACTACCGAGTTTCCCCACTGCCCGTAAGCGTTCGAGCCCTGGCTCGTCGCGGCGTAGGTTCCCGTGCGCGGGTTATAGGCTTGCGCGACGGTCTGGCTCCCATAGGCCGTCGTAGCCGTGGCGCCGCGCGCGTAGGTCCCGGTGTAGGGATTGTAGGCGGCAGCCGCGCTCGCGCTGCCATAGGGCCCATAGGCCGTGGCGCCGCGCGCGTAAGTTCCGGTGTAGGGATTGTAGGCAGCACCGGCCGCGGCGCCGCCGTAGGGCCCGTAGACCCCTTGGCCGACGCCATAGGCTCCCGTGTAGGGATTGTAATAGGAGCCGACGCCGTAGGTCGCGGCGTAGGGGTGATAGACGGGATAGCCGCCCGCGGGATAGCCGTAATAGGGCGGATAGTAATAGCCGGTGCCGCTCGCGACGATCGCGCCCGCGGCGGCGCCCGCGATGAAGGTGCCGTAATAGCCCGAGGTGTAGCTCGCCTGCACGTTGCCGTCGGGGAGCGTCGTCTGCGTCACGTAGGTCACGTTGTAGACGGGTGAGCTCGGCGGGATGGTGTAGATCTGCTGAGGTACCGAGCTCGCCGTGGTCCAGGGCCCGTTCGGGCTCGTCGACGTGAACCACACGCCCTGCAGGCAGAGGTAATAGACGTCGCCGACCTTGATGATCTTGTCGGAGGTGTTGGTCGCATAGGAGAGCGAGGTGCCCTCGATCGGTTTGAATTCGGGCGCGCCGCTGTACTCGACCTTGACCTGCGCCGCCGCTTTGGCGGGGTCGATCACGGCGGTCGTGGGGATCTGCGCGAGCAATACCGCATCCTTCGCCTCCTCGGTCCCGGGCACCGAGGCGAGCACGCGGCCAGCGGGGCTCGTGGGCGGGATCTTCGCGAAGTCCGGCGGGAGCTCCGTTGTCGCGAAAGTCCAGGGCCCCTCGAGATTGGCGGCGCGGAACCAGCGCCCCGCGACGAGGTAGTAGTATTGCGAGGTCGCCCGATAGAGGAACACGTCGCTGTCGGTGTTGGAGGCGAAGGCGAGCTGCGTGCCCGGGATCGGCGTATAGGCAGGCGGCCCCTGGAAGAGGATGAGCTCGGCGGGCTCCGCGGTGTAGAGCACCTTCGGCACCGCCGCGCTCTGCTTCGGCGGCGGGAATGCCTTCGCCTTCTTGAGCGCCTCCCATTGTGGATCACGCTCGATCCGCGACATGCCCTGCGGGAGGCGGTCTGTATAGGACCAGGGTCCGGCGGGACTCCCCGCGGTGAGCCATTCGGCGTCGTCGAAGAGGTAATAGGTCGAGGCTGCGGTGTCGAAGAACACCGGCCAATTCGCGTTCACCACGAATTGGAGCGAGGTCTCCGGAACCTTGCCCCAGACCGGCGCACCATCGCTCTGCACGAGGATCGCCGGCCCATAGCTCACGAAAATCTTGGGCGGGTCGTTCTTGACGGAGACGGTGGGATTCTCCTTGGGCTTCGTCGCGAGCGACATGAAGCGGTCGAGCGACAGGATCACGGTGTGGCCGGGCTCGAGGAAGGTTCGCGCGAGCTTGTCCATGCGCGCGGCTTCCTCTGGGCTCAGCGACGGGAAGCTCGTCTCCTTGATCTCGAAATTCGTGACCACGACGTTGCGGTCGTCGATGTTGACGAAGGTCTGGCCGTGCATGACGACGACGCCGACGACGGACTTCGCGCCCGCCGGCGTGAGCGTGAACGCCATCCTGAAATTGAGCTCACGGAAGTTCTGCCAGTCGTCGACCTGCGGCTGGTAGTAGACCAGCGTTGCCAATTCCGTCTTGATCTCGTGCGGCCAGCCGGGATCGCGGACCGGCTCTGCGGCAACGGCGATGCGCGCAGCGACGAGCAAGACGACGAGGGCGGCAGCGAGCCGCTTCATGGAGCGCTTCCTGCCTGCACCGACCTGTGTCGATCCTGCGTCCAAGGCCGACACCGTCAGGGTGCGGGAACGACCGTGTAGAACACTCCGTTCGCTCCGTAGGAGGGCCGGAACCAGGTATTGCCGCAGAGGTAGTAGAGCTGGCCGCGGACGGTCGGAGAGGCGCAGCCCGCAGGGAGTGCGGCGTAATTGACGCCCATCGCGTATGCCGCCGTTGCGCTTGCGCTGCCGGCGGCGACGCCCGCGGCATAGGCGCTCGATGTCGAGGCCGAGGCGATTGCGGCTCCGGCGGCAACGCCCGCGACGGCGCCGGCGGCGGCGGCGCAGCCATAGCACCCCGTCGCAGAGTAATAGGGCACCGCAACGGGCGGGTGGTAGACGCCATAGGCGCCATAGCCGGGATAGGGCGGGTGATAATAGGCGGTGCCGCCACCGGGGTAGGTGTGATAGGCGCCGGCTCCGTAGGCGCCGTAGGTGGTGCCGCCGTACATGTTCGTGTGCTCGGTGCCGCCGTACCAGCCATGCTCGGTGCTGCCGCCGTAGACGTTCGTGTGCTCGGTGCCCTCGCCGTAGGTATGCGAAGTGCTGCCGCCCCAGGCGTTGGTGTGGCTGGTCGAGCCCCAGCTATGCGACGTGCTGCCCCCCCAGCGATTGGCGCTCATCCATGGCGCGGCAGGAGCCGACCATAGGGTCGCGATCAGCAGCGCACCCGCTGCAATGACGCTTCGATTCATGGAGACCACCTCATCATGGCGACTTCGGTGCGGGCTTTGCGCTCGGCTTCGACGACCCGCTCTTGGAGGATTTGCTCGCGCCCAAGCGCTTTGCGCCTGCGGGCACCGATTCCAGCGGATGCGCGAAGGAGATCCGCTTGCCGGATTTCGCCTTCTCCGAGCCGAAGGCATCGGACGCGATCTGCGGATCGATCTGCCAATTCGACAATTCCATGTCGTGGCGCAGCGCCAGCGGGTCGTCGCTGTATATCGCGCGAATGCGCCGGGGCAGCTTGTCGTCGGCGCCGATCCAGATCTGAAGGAAGACGTCCTTGCTGGCCCACGCGACCATCTCGGTCTTGGTGCCGCCGACCGTGCCGGAGGGACCGATGTAGAAGGCGAGAATCCCGCCCTCGGTCAGCGCGGCATAAGGGTCGGCGGCCAGCAAATCGCTGAAGGGAAAGTAGATGGCCGCGCTGTCGTATGCCAGATTCAGCGCCGCGTCGATCGTCGCGGGCGCATCCGCGATCGCGACGAGGTCCTCGGCTGGCGCGTAGGCCATCATGGACTTGCCGTCGTAATAGAACTCGGACGCGGGTCCGTCGCCGGGCACGATTACCTTGAGTTTGTCCGGCCGCTGCATCGTCACGTCGTAGCGCACGGTGTAGACGAGCGGGGGTCCGAGCTGGCTCGGATGCTCGTAGCTCACGACGGCGGTGAAGCTCATCGCCTTCGCCGCGGCAAGCCGCTGGCTCGCCGCCTTGAGGAGGTCCATCGCCCGCGGCTCCAGCACCATTTGCGTCGGCGCCGGCTTCTGTTTCGTCGACTTTGTCGTCTTCTTCGACGATTGTTGGCTGGAATCGGCGGCCTTCGCGGGCGTCGCGCCGACCGCCGCCGCGAGCAGCACAATCATCGCCAGCGCCAGCACCCGCCGAATCCCTGCGTAAGCGCTCATCGGAATCTCCTGCTTTGCATCGGCGCGTGCGGCGATGTCACGGGATCATCCCGCAGTCGAACATCTTGGTGACGATTGGGTCGGAAACCTTGCGAAAGAACTCCGCGCGCGCCTGCGGATCCTCGCGCAGGAACTTGACGAGGCGCATTTCCTCCTCGGACTTCGGCTTGCTCGCGCCTTCCGCGCGCTCCTGCCATAGCTGCTCGCAGGTCGCGCCCTGATATTTCTTGACGACCTTGTCCGCGATCCTGTCCAGGATCGGGTACTGCGCGAGGGCGGAGCCGGCGGCGAGGGCCGCAACCGCGATCGCGAGCAGCAAGCCTCGCTTTGCCATCATGACCTCACCCCTTCTCCGTGTTGCCGCAAATTCGGAAATCCATCAGTACGGTCCCAGATGGAAGGTCGCGGCGAGGATCGGGCCGTACAGGTGCACGTTGAATTTCGCTTTCTCCGCGGAGTAATCGAAGTTGAGCGCGCGGAAGCCCAGATGGATGTCGGTGCTCGGCGTGGGCGCGTAATCGACGGTGGCGATCGCTTGCCAATCGATGCTCGCGCCGGCGCCGAAGCCGCCGACGTCCCCGTAGAAAGTCGCGCTGAAGCCGTCGCCGAGCGCGTGCCGGTAGCGGAGAGCGAGGATCGGATCGGCCCAGGAATCGCCCTTGGTGGCGGTGAAGGACGGCAGCCTCTCTTGATTCAAAGTGACGTCGCCGCTGAAGCCCCAGACACGCACGCCGAGGCCGAGGTCGAGCTGCTGCGTGGGATCGGCAAACGGCCGATAGAGGAAGAGGGCCGTACCCTCGTTCATGGTGAAGCCGGTAGTCGCCCCGCCGAAGGCGATGTCTCTCGTGTTCACCCCTGCCTTGAGCGGCGAATGCACATAGTCAACGAGGACGCCGTACGGGCCGCTGCGGAACTCCGCCGAGCCCATGAAGGGAACCCATGTGAGATGCCTGAGAACCTGACCGGCGTCGATCGTGTCCGTCTGGCCATGCAGGTCCGATCGGTGTGGGTCGATGCTCGTCGTTATCCAGGGCGTCCAGAGATAGGGCGTCAGGAGGATCTCCAGACCCTGCGGATTGGCCGCCTGCGGCGCCGGCTGCGGCCCCGCCTGCTGTGCGCGCGCGGCGTGCGCGGCGATCCCGATCACGAACAGGACGGCGGCGATCTGCAAGATCGCCGCCAGGGTCGATTTGGCTCTGGGGATGCAAGTCGGAATCAGTCTCATCTTCGCCCTTTCGAGCCATCCTGATCGCATGGTGGGGCGCGACCCGAATCGGGCGCCGCCCTTCTCTTATTTTTCACGGTTGGCTTGCGCTCGCTATCGGGGGGATTCCGTACCCGGCACCGAAAATTCCTTCGGCGTCGGGAGCGGCTCGGGCAGGCATCCCTATTTCGGGAATACGAAGGTCAGGGTGAATTGTGCGAGCCAGGTTTCGTTCGATGCTTGGGGACGTATGGCATTGTAGTAGGCGGCAAGCGAGAGCTTGAGCGCGCCGTCCCCGTTCCTGAAGGTCTTGCTGAACCCGCCGCCAATGGGGACCGTCCACTGTTCGCCGGGCTTCGCGAGCCAGTTCGCGGTGATGTTCGGCGATGTCGCCAGCGACCAGCCTTCTCCGAAGTGGTAGCTCGCCATGGGATTGAGCAGGAAGCTGTTGGTCCTGTCGGTGCTGCCTGGAGCGCCGCCGAGGGACCAGATGTTGTTGGCCACCGCCGCGAATTCCCACGGGCCCGGATATTTGAGCACCACGGCGGCGGAGGGGCCCGTACCCCAGTGGTTGACGCCGAGCGCGTGGTTCGTGGCGGTGGGGTAGTAGAGCACTGGCCCCACCCCCCAGAAGAAGCCCTCGCCATGCTCCGGCGAAAGAAAGAACGTCGTATAGGAATTGGCGAGGCCAAAGGCCCAGTGCTCGCCGGTTTTCTTGGGCGGCTGCGCCTCCAGTGGAAAGTTCGTGCGCGTGATGAGCGCCCAATCCTCGTTGAGGCGGAATGGAACGACCGCCTGCGAAATCTTGAAAGTGTCCTTGACCGCGCGGTAGGGACCCGAATCGAACTCCGCCTCGTAGCGCAGCGGCAACGTGATCCAGCGGCTCACCGGATTGTCCGCCTCCTTCGAGAAGTCGATCTCGCTCATCTGCGCCGGGCTCTGCGCGTGCGCCGAACCTCCCAGGCAGCCCAGGATTGCGAGAAATCCCATAGCGAGCGATCTCGCGAAGGCGGAGCTCACCTCGACAGCGAGCCTCCCCAGGGGAATCCCCCTTGCCCGCGTTCGGCGGCAGTCATGACACTCGTTTCACCGCCGGTGGGCTCCAGCTCCCGTTCAAGATCGACGGCGGTTTCTCGCTCGGCCAATACATGCGCAACATCAGTACGAACTTGCCGGCGGGAGCGGGCAGCCAATTCGATTCCTTGGCGGCGCCGGGCGATTGGTTCTGGATGTAAAGATCTATCGAGCCGTCGGGATTCGTCTTCAAGTTCTGACGGGCGCTGATCGAGTAGCGGTTCAGCGGATTGGCCACGAAGAAGAAATTGGCATCGTACATGGTCAAGGACCAGAAGCCTCGCACCGGCGGCAGCCCGCCCTTTGGAAAGTGCATGACGTATTTGTTGGCGCCGTTGTAGTCCTCGCCGGTCGCGGATTTGAGGGACGTCGGATAGACCGCATCCTTCACGCGATTGGCACCGAGGCCGATCGCGGTCACCAGCGCCCGATTGAGATAATTCGTTCCGTAGATCCCGGTCATGCTATCGAAGACCCACCCATTGATGTTCTTGACGGCGCTATTGACCTTGATTTGCAGCATGATCCGGTCGAAGCCGATCTGCGGAATCCGGCTCACGAAATCGGCCTTGAGCTTGCTCGCGTCGAAGTCCTTGCCAGGGACGAGCCCGATCTTGGCGTAGCGCGCGACCTCCGGCGCGTCCGCCGCGGCCGGCGGATTTGTCTTCATGAGTTGCGCCAGCAGGGTGAAGTAGGCGACCGCGTCGAGCTTGTTCACCTGATCGCGAACGGGCGTCTTCATGTCGATCGACGGGTCGACGGTGCCCGGG
>Ga0335085_10017749_pt1 | contig 10249 bp, 7 predicted proteins | sample Lox_Sample_45_FD_206712 | JGI IMG/M metagenome (GOLD analysis project Ga0335085, IMG submission 206712) | Soil microbial communities from Loxahatchee National Wildlife Refuge, Florida, United States - Lox_Sample_4.5 | ecosystem: Environmental > Terrestrial > Soil > Wetlands | place: USA: Florida... | reverse complement strand
AACTCTCGGCGCGGGCCCCAGGCCGCAGCCTGCCCATGCAAGTTCGCCAAGCCCTGCTGCTCGGCCTGAGTTTCAATCTGTACCGCTTGAGGCATCGTCACCCTTTCCTGAGGATGTCAACAGAGCCCCATACCCTCTAGACGATTGAGGCCTAGTACTAATAATCTCGATTCTGGAAAAGAACGTGCCTGCCTGTGGGCAAAGCTCCTCCGGCGCAAACATTTCATCCCAATTCGGCTGTCAAGCCAAGTCCATAATAAATAATGCATATCATCCGCGCGCTGTTGCAATTCGAACTTTTGCCGCGATAGGCAGGCTGGCCTCCACGCTTGTGCCCTTGCCCCATGCCGAATGAATCTTGAACACACCGCCGAGCAGACGAACGCGCTCTTCCATGATGTGGATCCCCAAACCATTCTGATTCTGGAGTTCCTGAATCTCAAAACCATTTCCCTCGTCGCACACGGAGAGGCGAAGCATATCACGGTGCAACTGCAGGGTGACCTCGACCGATCCAGCTCCACTGTGCTTTTTTACATTCCGGAGCGATTCTTGGACAAGGCGGAAGATGCACAGTGCCACATCCTGAGAAGCGGTGGCCGGAATATGTTCCGGTGAAAATTTAACCTCCAGTCCAGTATGAGCGGAAAACTCCTTGCACAGAGCCCTGATTCCAGGAACCAGCCCAAGCTTTTCCAAGGTCGAGGAATGCAGGTGGTGTGACAATGTGTGTAGATCCGCCCCCAACTCGCTCGCAGTATTCAGAAGTTCATGCAACTGCCGATCAGCTTCTTTGGACAGGGGAGCAACGACTTCTGCGGTATTTCCCAATTTCAGGGCAAGCACTGCCAGTCTCTGACTGAAGTCATCGTGCAACTCATTAGCGACCCGACTCCGCTCCTGTTCTTCCGCATTGATCAGCATGCCGCTCAGCCACATCTGCCGTTCCTTGGCCAACTCCAATTGTTTCCGGCTCCTCTGAAGATACAGGGCCAGCGCAGAGAGGGAGAGAATGATCACAAATACTCCGATCCAAACTCCCTTGGTGCGTTCCCAGAAACCTTGTTCGTGGAAAAGTACGATGCTTTCGGGAGGAAGCCTCTTTTCAGGAATCTGCCAGCGTTGCAATTCCTTCCAATCGAACATGTAAATGCTGGGGAGTGTGTCGATCGGAATATTCTCGGCTTTTTTCCCATCCAGTAAATCCGAGACAATTCGTGCGTCAAGTTCCGCCTGATTGTCGAAACTTATGACCTTGCCTCCCACGATGCCCCTTCCCAGGTAAGTATCCGACATCCCAAAAATAGGCGCATTGGAGGCGGCGGCCACCATGGGAAGGGCGCCCGTAGCATTGACGAATCTTTCCCCCGCAGAGTCTGCAAAAAAAGAAAGGTATAAGACGACAGAGCGCTCCGGCAAATTCCTGACCCGGCCCAATAAATCGCTCATCGTCAGGTCGGAAAGGTAAGAGATGCTCGCTGGAGACAGGTACGAGCCTAGTTCTGCCTTCGTCAGTTCCATCAGGGTTTGGTCGAACTCTGAACTCCCCCCCACCACATAAACCTGACGGGCATCTGGAAATAGGCGAAATGCAGATTCAAGGGTTTTCACTGGATCCCTTCTTGCCCAAGTCCCCGTAAATCGAGAGTTCAATTTCAGTCGTCCGATCTGGGCTGCGGAGCTCCCCGATACAACGACGGGTATTCCCGGGAACATAGTCTGCGAATTTTCGGCAAGAAAGCGAATCGTCTCTGGTCCAATTGCAATGATTACGTCCAGATTTTGATGGCTGTATTTCCTGATAAGCCAATTTTTCAGCTCGGTTAACGACGGCCCTGCGGGCATAGTCAGTAGATCAAGATTTTCCGAATAAAACTCGACTTGACGCCCCGGTTTTTCTACACCATCAATGATCTGCTGCACCTGCCGGACCGGCATCGTATGCGATAAACCAGCTTCGCTGATAATCAGAACATTCTTCTTGGGAGGAGCCTGGGCGGTGGCGACACTGTACGGGAAGAGGAGAAAGAGCAAAGTAAAACACAATTCCGCCCATGACATGAGCCGGTGTTTCGATCCTGCAGATGAGTGGCTAGGTTCAAGGCAATTTCGGAACTGGGCGAGCATAGACGGGTCCACTAAGGAACTCTTAGCACATCCGCGACTTATACATCTAGTGCAAATGAACCAGGTCAGGGCCCAATGAGCGTTTTGCGTCTCCATCTAGTTCAGCCTGCAGATCCTGCAACCAAGTACTCCATATCCGCCCTATTTTGAGTCATATGGCGAACTACTTAGCGATCGGAAAATGCCGTGAATTAGCACTCAAAACGGACCATCAATCACATCTGTTTGAGGAATGTTCGCGATACCTGAAAAGTGAGGCACGGCACTGCTTCCCTTCAGTGCAAGTGATACAAGATAGTAGTGATGCCCAATTCCGAACTTATCCGCAGGCAAGCTTTCCTGATCCTTCTAGTTTGCGGCATTCTCCTGACTTGTGTGGGAATGTGGCTGGCGTTTTCCGTGCTGCGCCCGACTCCACCGCACACTGTAACAATGGCGATTGATCCGGAAGGCAGCTTCAACGCCGAAATTGCGCAACAGTATCGTGAGCACCTGGCACGATCCGGAATTGAGCTCAAGTTGGTGCCGACTGCGGGAGCGGTGGAGAGCCTCTCTCTCCTGAACAATTCCAATTCCGGAGTCAGTATTGCGATAATCCCGGGTGGGATTACCACGCAGGAAGAATCTCCACGTCTCATTTCGCTAGGCGCATTATTCTACGAACCAATTTGGATGTTCTCCCGTGGTCAAGTGCTCGAAAAGCATGAACACCTTCGGAGTCTTCGGATCTCGATTGGTCCCGAGGGGAGTGCAAGCCGTGCCCAGTCGCTGGAGTTTCTCGCGCGCGTCGGGATTTTCGACCAGAAATCCGCAACCATTCTCAATTTTCCACCTCAGGAATCTGCTCAGAAACTAATGGCAGGAGAAACTGACGTTGCGATCTATGTGGATTCCTGGGAGACACCGGTGGTCCAGCAACTCTTGAAGTCGCCCGAAGTAAATTTGGCGAGTATGCGCAGAGCCGATGCCTTCGTCGCCCTGTATCCCTATCTGAATAAATTGGTGTTGCCTGCCGGGGTAGCGGACCTAGCTGAAAACCGCCCGCCAGCGGATGTCACCCTGCTTGCTTCCAAGGCCAGTCTCGTCGTGCGTGACGACCTTCATCCAGCCATCCAATACCTGCTCCTCGAAGCGGCATCCCAGATCCATTCAGGCCCGGGCATCTTCCGTGCGTCAGGACAGTTCCCCGCCCCCGAGTCGATTGACCTGCCGCTCGGAGCTCACGCAGTTCAATATTACAAAACAGGGTCTCCCTTTCTGCAGCGCAATCTGCCCTTCTGGCTGGCAATTTTGATCCAGCAAATCCTGGTGCTGCTAATTCCTGTTGCCGGAGTTCTGTACCCTTTGTTCCGAGTCGTTCCCAAAACATTTGTCTGGTTTCAGAGGCGGCGGGTGTACAAAGTGTATTCTGAATTGAAACTCCTCGAAGAAGAGTTGGCTGCGGCTGGTAGGGGCAAAACGGCCAATGATTTCATCAACCGCCTTGACCAACTGGAAGACCACGTCAGCCACTTATGGGTGCCCCCATCACTGCGACCTGAAATCTATGATCTGAGGTCCCACATTGACTTGGTGCGGGTAGAAGCGCAGAGAAACTGAGTGGTACGGCGCGGCTTTCCCCCACGATCCGCGAAATCTCTAAGTTGTCACAGACCAGAGAGGCTATTTCTGCTTGAAGTCTGGCCAGCCAATCCAGGAATACTGCCAGGCGACCGAAACATTCTTGTAATTCCCACCATAGCGGATGTAAGCGCCATTGCTGTAACTGATCTTGATGGACTGGTGCCTGGATATCGGTATGGATCCCGTCGCTCCAACCCGGGAACTTCGTTGTTGCGTTAATTCATTTTCCACTCCGTTCAGGCTTGTTTTTCCGCCAACCCAGAAATTTCCATCCAAAGACACCCATAGACGCGGCTTCACGTCGTAACTCAGGTGTCCTTCGAAAACAACGATCGGCTCTTGGGTTTGTGATTGCACCCCTGGGTAATACTGGTTGCGAGAGAAGAATTCCGGGTTGGTGGTAAAGAACCACGCGCCGGCATATCCATCCACCAGCCAGTGATTCCATCGTTGGGAATAGCCGAATTCCGGCTTGAACGCCCACCGATTATTTCCCCAGTTGATCAGCCGTGTCGGGTCGTATTGTCCCGTCGGAGCAACCATCTTGAAACTCGCTCCCAGCAATATCTTTTGCCGCCATTTCAGGAACTCGGCGGGCGGCATGGCCGGTCCGCCCTTCAGATTGACCGAGAAGCGAAAGACCGAATCCAGAAGGCCGGAGCGATACGCATATTTGGGAGCTTCCAGGACAATCCCATGAAAATCGCCAAAGCCGTAGGGAACCGCCACCGTTATATTTGCAGATCGTCCGAAAAAACTGAGGCTGCGATAGTAACTGAGGATTGGCGTATTGCTGGTCGCCGTGGCGCCCGCGATCGGGACAGCGCCCTCGAATTCCAAACTGCCAGTGAAATAAGAATAAGTCACAAGGAACACATTGCTGCGCGTCGGCGTGATGACATAGGCGCGCGGGGCAAGATCCTGGGCCGTGCATCTTCCTGCGAGCGCGAGCATCACGCAGGTGAATACGAAAAGGCCAAGGATTGCGCGCATTTTCACGCCTGGTGGAAAGCGACTTGGATTGCGGCCTGCGTCACGAGTCGTATCTTACTGCAATGAAGCGGCAAACGTCTCCCGCGCCGCGGCTACCCTTCGGACTGCCATTTCTCTTAGCGCCCAGTTACCTGCTCACGCGTCATTTGGGCAACCAAGAGGTCCTTCGATGTCTCCTTGAGGCTCTCTGGAGTAATTCGTGCAAACAGATCGAGAACGCGCGCGATGACTCCAGTCCAGCCAGTCTGATGGCTTGCGCCCAGCCCTGCGCCGTTGTCTCCATGAAAATATTCGTAGAAGAGGATGTAGTCCTTCCAATAGGGGTCGTCCTGGAACTTCCTGGCGCCTCCATAAACGGGCCGTTGGCCAGTGGAATCTCGCAGGAAAATTCTCGATAGTCTCCTTGCGATTTCCTGCGCCACCTCAAACAGCGTCATGCGATTGCCTGAGCCTGTCGGGCATTCTACCTTGAATTCGTCACCGTAAAACTGGTAAAGGTTCAGGAGGCTGCGGAGAATCAGGGCGTTTACCGGCATCCAGACCGGGCCTCGCCAGTTCGAATTTCCTCCAAACATGCCAGTGTTGGACTCGGCCGGCAAATATTGAACCTTGTATTCGTCGCCCCCCAAATGAAAGACGAAAGGGTGATCGAGGTGATAACGTGAAAGCGAACGGATGCCGAAGGGTCCCAGAAATTCCTTTTCGTCGAGCATGTAGGACAAAATTCGCTCGATCTTCGTCTTACTGCAAACCGACAGGAGCCTGCGCTCTTTATAACCCGTATAGACCTGGTCGGCCGGGGCGATGTGGCGGAGCAAATCTGGGTGACGCTTTTTGAAAAGCTCGATCAATTCCATGAGCCGTGGGTGGCGCTTGGCGACTCCCTCCTCGAAAACCGTGGAGGCGCATAACGGCAACAGACCAACCATGGAACGGATCTTCAATCGCACTGCATCGCCATTCGGGAAGTGCAGCAAGTCGTAGAAAAACCCATCTTCGGAGTCCCACATCTCGTCGTGGTTGACTCCGATCCGATCCATCGCGTAGGTGATCCACAGGAAGTATTCCAGGAAGCGGAAGGCGATCTCTTCATACACGGAATCGTAATCAGACAGAATGAGCGCGATCTCCAGCATATTCTGGCAATAAAATGCCATCCAGGCGGTCCCATCCGCCTGATCGAGGTGTCCGCCTGTCGGAAGTTGGGCGCTGCGATCGAATACTCCGATATTGTCCAGGCCCAAGAATCCGCCGGCAAATACGTTCCGGCCTTCGGGGTCTTTGCGATTGACCCACCAGTTGAAATTCAACATCAGCCCCTGGAACGAACGCTCCAGGAAGCGCACATCGGCGCGTCCCAGCTCCTTCTCCACGTTGTAGAGAAACAGTGTGGCCCACGCATGCACGGGCGGATTTACGTCGCTGAAGTTCCATTCGTACGCCGGAATCTGCCCGTTCGGGTGCGCATAAAGATTTCTTAACATCAGGAGCAGCTGATCTTTGGCAAAATCGAAATCCACGAGCGAAAGGCTAAGGGTGTGGAACGCGAGATCCCAAGCCGCGTACCACGGATACTCCCATTTGTCGGGCATGGAAATAATGTCGCGGTTCAGCATGTGGAACCATTCTGTGTTACGCACGTTTCTATGCTTCTCGCCCATCAGCGGATGTCCGCCATGCTCGTCAAGCCACCGGTCCAGGTCGAAGTAGTAGTACTGCTTCGTCCAGAGCATCCCAGCAAGGGCCTGACGATGCACACGCCGCTCGTCCTCGCTCAACGACTTTGGAGCGATACGCTCGTAGAACTCATCCGCGTCCGCCAGGCGCGCTTTGAAAATGGCATTAAAGTCAGCGAAGGCATCCGCAGTGGGTTTTGCGGAAAGTCGAAGACGAACATTTTGTGAACCGCCCGCGCTGACGTCCAACACGTAGTGCGCTGCCGCCTTCGTTCCTTGCAGACCCGGATTTACCACTTCTCCCCTGCCCACGACTACGTACTCATGAAAAGCGTCTTTTACATAGGGAGAGGTATTGGGCTGGCCCCATAGGCGCGCGGCGTTCGTCTCATTTTCTGTGAACAACAGTTCCGGACTTCCCTCGCAATCCAGGGTGAAGCTACCCAATGCCGGATGTACACCGCATAACCCGTTCCGGGCGGTCTTGCCAATCTTAGGCTTTCCTAGGGCATCTCCCCAGGACCACGTGTTGCGAAACCATAGCGTGGGAAGCAGGTGAATCCTCGCCGTCTCTGGCCCGCGGTTATGCACGGAAATTCGAATCAATAGATCGTCGGGGTCCGCTTTCGCATACTCCACGAACACGTCAAAATAACGATTCTCGTCAAATACCCCAGTATCGAGCAGTTCGTATTCGAACTCTTCTCTCGACCGCCGCCGGTTGGTTTCCACCAGGTCGCGATACGGAAATTCAGCCTGCGGATACTTGTACAGATACTTCATGTAAGAGTGCGTCGGAGTGCTGTCTACATAGAAGTAGTATTCCTTGACGTCCTCACCGTGATTCCCTTCACTATTCGTCAAGCCGAACAAGCGCTCCTTCAGGATCGGATCACGGCCATTCCAGAGAGCGAGGGCAAAACAGAGCTGTTGCTGATCATCGGAGATTCCTGCAAGGCCATCTTCTCCCCAACGGTACGCCCGCGAACGTGCCCGGTCGTGGCCGAAATAGTCCCAAGCATTCCCATCCTGGCTGTAATCTTCGCGTACGGTGCCCCACTGGCGTTCGCTGAGATAGGGGCCCCACTTCTTCCATGGCACGCCACGGTCGCGTGCATCATTCAGCCTCTTCTGTTCAACACAGTCAGTCACGGGAAGTGGAATATTTCTTGTCTCGGTTTTTGTCATGTGGGTCTCCTCCCCGCAACGGGCACTGTGGCTGACGTACTGGCGAGTTGAAGACACCTAGACCGGTTTTCAATCAACGATCAAGGAGTAGGAGGTTGGCTCACACCAGCGGCCCCGCCAGCAGTGCTCCATTGCGCATCATTCAAATTCCATCCGCCACCTAGGGCCCGATACTAATCCACCAACGCCAATTTGCGGCCAAGATCGTAGTTCACCACAGCGCTTTCCGCCGGGTACATCTGGATCTGCGCATCCACGACTTCGAAGTAACTCGACAACCCGCTGTCGTAGCGGATAAACGAGAGCTTCACCGACTCGCGATACGATTCGACCGATACCAACTGTTCCTTGTACGCCTTCGCCAATTGTTCATGCGCAGAAAGCGAGGTCGAAACTTCGCCAAAGGCCTGCGTCACCGCTTTCTCGAAAGAGATTTTCGCCTGGTCGCGTTGGGCGAGCGCTGCACGATACTCGTTCTTCAGGCGCCACCCAGTGAAGATCGGCCCAGCCAAATCGCTGGCAACCGTCCAGGCTTTGCCCGCGCCGGTGAGTTCGGACAACTGAGGGCTGACACCGCCGAAAAGGCCGCTCAAGGAGAGGGTCGGGAAAAAGTTTGCTTTCGCGACGCCCACGTTCGCATTCGCAGCAATGAGATTTTGTTCCGCTTCGCGCAAATCCGGACGCCGCTCAAGAAGGCTTGCAGGCAGTCCTGCAGGAATCTCCGGTGGATCGTACTGGTCAATCAACTTGGCGCCTCTTGCGATCGGGCCAGGATTGCGACCAAGCAGCAGGTCCAGTGCATTCTCCTGGGCAACAATCTGACGCTGAAAATCCGGTACGCCTGCCGCGATGTTGGAAAGCGCCGCTTGGGCCCTGGCGACTTCCAATCCGGACGCCGCGCCACCTGCAAACTTCTTCTGAAAGAGATCGAGAGTTTCCTGAAAACTCTTGCCGTTCTCTCAGCGATCTCCAGTTGGGCGTCCAGTGCGCGCAGTTGAAAATAGCCCTGGGCAACCTCTGCCATCACCAGAAGCCGGACGTCTCTCCGGGCTTCGTCCGTGGCGAAGTAAATGGCCCGCTGCTGCTCATTCAATTTCCGGATGCGACCAAACAGGTCGAGTTCCCAATATGTTGTGAAGCTGTAGGAGTAATATGTGTGGTTGGGAACGATCGGAGATTGTTGTCCGGAGATATTTCCGTCATACCCGATTTGAGGATAGTACTGGGATTTGGTCACTCCCAATAAAGCGCGCTCCTGCTCGACGCGGGAAACCGCCAATTGCAAGTCGTAATTGCTCTTCAAAGCTTCGCGGATCAGGCTTTGCAGGACAGGGTCTTTAAACAGCTCCCACCAACCCTGGTCTGCGACAGAAATAGACGCCACCTGTTCCTGCGTATAGAAACTTGCCGGCGAATGAAAAGTGGGACGATTGTACTTCGGGCCAAGGTTACACCCGCTCAGAAGGAATGGGAGAAGGGCGACTGCAATCACTTTTCGCATCAGTCGTGCCCTCCTTCCAAGGCCGCGGGACCAGGCACCGTGGCGTCTGCCTTCTTCCCTTTCGCGGCGATTCTCTCCACCACCACAAATAACACTGGCACAAGGAAAATTCCAGGACACTGGCAGCCGACATTCCAGTGATTACTGAAGTCCCCAGGACCTTGCGGCCGATGGCCCCGGCCCCCTTTGCCTTCCAAAGGGGCACGCATCCGAGGATGAAAGCAAACGAGGTCATCAGAATCGGCCGAAGGCGCAATTTCGCGCCTTCCAAGGCCGCGTCCACCAGTCCTTTTCCCTTCTTGATCTCAAGGATAGCGAACTCGACGATCAGGATTGCGTTCTTGGCCGTGAGCCCAATCAACATGATCAAGCCAATCTGGGCGTATACGTTGTTGTCAAACTTGCGCAAGAGCAAACCGCCATAAGCTCCGAGAACCGCAACCGGGACCGACAAAAGTACGCTGAACGGCAGCGACCAGCTTTCATAGAGCGCCGCCAAAATCAGAAAAACGAACAGGAACGACATGCCGAAAACCATCGCCTGTCCACCCTCTGCCTTTTTTTCCTGGTAGGACATATCCATCCAGGAATGGCTGAAGCCGGAAGGCAGCACTTCCCTCGAGATCTCTTCCATGGCGGCCATGGCCTGTCCGGAGCTATAGCCGGGCGCCGGTGAACCGTTGATTTGGATACTGCGGAACATTTGGAAGCGATTGGTGTATTCGGGCCCGGACACTTGCTTGATAAGGACCAGGGAGGCAAGCGGCGTCATTTCGCCCTTGGAGTTGCGGACGAAGAAATTGTTGATCTGGTCAGCGCTATTTCGATATTGAGGCTCGGCCTGCAGGTAGACCTTCCACTGGCGGCCAAAGCGGTTGAACTGGTTTACATAGGCGCCACCCAGAAAAGCCTGGAGCGTATCGTAGACCTCTTTGAATTGCAGGCCCTGCTTCAACACGCGATCTTGGTCCACTTCGACGAACAACTGGGGCACTGTGGGCCGGAATGTGGTAACTACTGAATATTGAATAATATAGTGACATTACCGAATTCTTGTGCTATCTGGAAAGCATGGGAAATCCAAAAGGTGTTCGACGAGACTTCGAAAAACTGGAACAGCGGCGTTTGCTCGCCGCGGGGC
>Ga0335085_10017748_pt1 | contig 10250 bp, 7 predicted proteins | sample Lox_Sample_45_FD_206712 | JGI IMG/M metagenome (GOLD analysis project Ga0335085, IMG submission 206712) | Soil microbial communities from Loxahatchee National Wildlife Refuge, Florida, United States - Lox_Sample_4.5 | ecosystem: Environmental > Terrestrial > Soil > Wetlands | place: USA: Florida... | reverse complement strand
GTCGTCACCAAGAGCGGCACGCAGTCGTTCCATGGCAGTGGCTGGTGGAATCACCGCCACGAACAATTCAACGCAAACGATTACTTCAACAAGCAGAACAACCGGCCGAGAGACAAGTACCGCTACAACGTGGACGGCTGGAGCCTTGGTGGTCCGGTATACATTCCTGGTCACTTCAATACCGACAAAAAGAAGTTGTTCTTCTTTGCTTCGCAGGAATACACGGGCCAGTTCACGCCGGCGACCACGCAAAACAGAACGACGCCGACGGCTATTGAGCGCGGCAGCATGTATGTGAACGGCGCATTGACGCCGACAACCACGGCGGCGGAGTGCGGGGGAGTTGCAGGCTGCGCCGATTTCTCGCAGCAACTCGACGGCAGTGGCTGCCATTTCGGTGAAAAGACAGACGGTGGCGGCGTAATTACGGGTGGCACAGTGGCTGCGCTCGTCGGAACCGGTGGAGAGGCCAAGAATTGCAAGGGGGCCACACCCATAAAGGATCCAATCAGTGGCTCGGAGTTCGCCTTTGGGACCAATGGATTCTGCTGCACTATCCCTGCAAATCGACTAGACCCCACCGGTCAGGCAATGCTTAATTTCTTCCCGCTGCCCAATTTCAACCCAACGTCTGGGTCTCTCCTCTACCAAGCGAACTACACCGACCAGGGCAGCGCGCCACACAAGCGCCGCAACGACACGGTTCGCGTTGATGTGAATCCCACATCAAAACTTACAGCCTATTTCCGTTGGATTCGGGACGTTGACGATATGACCTCGCTCTTCAACGGACTGCAGTTCAATACCAGCCCAATCGATCACCCGAACCCCGGGCACGGTTACGCGGGTTCGGCCATCTGGACCATTTCTCCGTCCTTGGTGAACGAAGTAACAGTCGGAAAAGATTGGAACACGTGGTCCTGGTACATTACGGATGCCTCGCTGGCTCAACGGAGTCGTAACTCCGTTCTGAATCCTCCAACGCTGTTCACTGAACCAACGACTCCGAAGGGCGTCAATGGTTACAGCACCGAGCTTCCGACCTTCCAGTTCGGCAGCGATCTGCCGAACATGATGAGCTACACGGGCGGGAACTTCGACTACTTCAACGCCAACAACATTTGGACGTTCGAGGACAACCTAAGCAAGATCTGGGGCGAACACCAGTTCAAGATGGGCGTGTACTACGAGCACAATACGAAGCTGCAACCGGCCGGTCACGGCTTTGCCGGAGCTTTCAATTTCGCTCCAGATTCAACGAACCCGTTCAACACCGGCGACGGCTTTGCGAACGCGCTGCTCGGCTATTTCAATTCTTACACCCAGCAAACGGCTCGCACGGTGTTCAATGTCGCGTATCACGACCTTGAATTCTATGTGCAAGACAACTGGAAGGTAACGCGTCGGCTGACACTGGATCTTGGCATTCGCTTCTACCACCAGTCGCCGCAACTGGACACGAACAACACGTTTGCGGAGTTCACACCTGCGGCATTCAAGGTGGGTGACGTTCCGCGTATTTTCGAGCCGGCATGCACCGTTGCCTTCACGCCGCCAGCTACCTGCCCCCAGGCAAATCGCAGGTCGCAGGATCCCGGCGCGCCGGGCACGTATTATCCGGCCTCGTATATCGGGGACTATGTGCCCGGTACGGGAAATCCCGCGAACGGCATGGTGCAGTTGGGTGCGAACGGAGTCTCTCAAGAACCGTACCATCAGAGCTGGCTCGCGCCGGGCCCACGCATCGGTTTTGCTTACGATGTGTTCGGCAACGGCAAGACTGCTCTCCGCGGCGGTTTCGGCGCTTTCTTCAACCAGCTGGACGGCAACCAGGTTTACAACATGTCCGGTGCACCGCCAGTTGCCTTCACGAAGTCGGACAATCAGGATAGCTTGTCGAATCTAGCCGTCATCGGAGCCAGCGGCAACGGCGGTGTGATCGCACCACAGAATATCAACTTCTTCGGAGGCAACGTTCCGTGGATGGTGGTTCGTAACGCCAGCCTAGATGTTCAGCAGAGCCTCGGATTCAAGACTGTGCTGGATGTGGGCTGGGTCGGAAATTTCAGCCGGAAGCAGAATCTACGGGTGAACTTGAACCCGATTCCGCTCGGTGCGGATTTCAACAACATCAGCCCCGTAACGGGGACAGCCTTAACGCAAGCAGGCAGCGTGGCTGAGAGAACCGTCTACAAGGGCATGAACGACATCAGCCAGGAATCGTTCATCGGCTACTCCAACTACAACGCGCTGCAAGTGGCCGTGAACCGCCGCTTGTCCAACGGCTTCCTAATTGGCCTTTCGTATACTTACGCAAAGGCGTTGGGCGTCACGTCATTCGATCCTCTCGTGTCGAACAACGATGCGCGGAATTACGGCCCATTAGGAACCGACCGCAGACAGAGTCTGCTCGTCAACTACTCTTATGCGTTGCCCAATGTCGGCAAGAGGATGGGGAACGAGTTCGTCAGCGCAATCCTGGACAACTGGACGTTTTCGGGGCTGACAACGTTCATCTCTGGAGCGCCCATCCAGCCGAGTTTTTCGGCCAAGGGCGGTTTTGATGTGACAGGCTCGGGCAATGAGACTCCGCGCCTGAATGTCGTCGGTAACCCGAAGGCGAATGTGCCTGCTGGGTCCATCTTCAATCCGGCTGCATTTGCACCTCCGACAATCGGCAGTGCCGCGGGATGCAGTGCGTCATGCCTCGGCAACATGGGCGTGAACCCGTTCTATGGCGATGGCACCAATAACTGGGACTTGACCATGGAAAAGTTCATCCCGCTCAAGAGCGAGCGCCGTGGATTCAGAATCCAGGTCCAGGCGTTCAACGCGTTCAATCACCCGCAATTCGACGCACAGAACACGACGGGGCAGTTCGATTCCAAGGGAAGCCTGAGCAACAGCCAGTTCGGCAAGGCCACGGGCACGAGCGGCTATCGAATCATTTCCTTCAACCTCCGCTTCGAGTTCTAAGCGGAGCCAACGAAGTTGTTGTATCACCCGGGCCGCCGGCGGTTCTCCTCCACAGACCGCCGGCGGCATCTTTTTGGCTGAAGGCTCGACTCTGAAGCACTTCGAGCCTGAACTAGAGAACTTGCCGGAAACAGGATTATCCGCCTTCCGTCCGTTCGAGGGCAGTGGTTTGAGGGGTATTTTGATCGATCAGCTTGCGAATTCGACCGGCAATTTCTTTCTCTTTCCTTATGTGCTCGTTGGTATAAGGCCAATGTGTTAGAAGATCGCGCTGCTCGCTCAAAAGTCTGAAGATTTCATCAACGTCTCGTTCATCGGCGGACGCCATATTCCGGTTTCTCCAAGGGAGATATTGAACGACGAAAGACCTCCACAATGCTGTGATGCAAATCACAAATTCAAGAGACGCGACTACGGATCGGTGAAGACGGGAAGAGGATCGGTCTGCAGTTACGTCCGGACGAAGTTTCCCTGGACAGTGACGGTGATCACAGGCGAAGGCGGCATCTTCGCATAAGACTGATCCAGACAGTCGGAACGTAAGGGCGCTGTGTGGGTGGTTTATGTCTTCTGGCTATTCTGCGAGACCGCGTAATCTTGGATTGGCGTTGCTGCTGGCGCTGGCAATCTGTGGAGGTGGAGCGCCCAAGATTTCCGCAGCCGCGCTCGACGGACTCGATGTTGCGCCTTTGCCGCAGCAACTTACGCCTGCTGGACAGGCGCTGCTGCGCCATTATCTCGACGCCGGACAGTTGCCGGACCTTTGCTGGTCGGACTTCTCAGCGTATAGAGCCGATGCTGCCAAATTCTACGCAGCCTTTGGCAACGCGCTCCCGTGGGTTCAGGAGGGCAAACCCACGCATCAAGCACTTACGTTGATCCGAGACTTTCAGAACGCCGAGTACAAAGGTCTCTCACCCGAAGATTACGATGGCTCCCGATGGGCAGCGCGCCTCGCCCGGTTCAATCAGCCGGCGATCGTATCGGAAGCCGATCTCGTCCCATTTGACCTCGAAATCACCGTGTCGGCGATGCGATATCTCTCCGATCTAAAAGACGGGCGTATCAACCCCCGCTCCGTACACTTTGATATCTCCGTCGACCATACTCACTTCGATCTTTCCGGCTTCTTATCGCAGGAGATCGTTGCGTCTCAGGACGTGGAGGCGATTATTTCGAGCATCGAGCCGCCTTTTGCAATCTATCATCGCACCGAGAATGCGCTTGCAACCTACATCGAGCTGTCGAAAGAAGGCGAGAGCGCGGCTCTTTCAATTCCGCGAAAACCGGTAAAGCCAGGAATGGCCTACACGGACTCTGCCGCACTAGCGGCGAGATTGAAGTTCCTTGGCGATCTATCGCAAGACTTTCATCTCGCCGCTGAGACGTATCAGGGAGCCCTCGTCGATGCGGTCAGGCACTTCCAGACGCGGCACGGTCTTCAACCCAGCGGCGTAGTCGATGGAGCCACGGTGAAGGAGCTGAACACGCCATTGAGCGCCCGCGCCGGGCAGTTGGCGCTAACCATGGAGCGCATACGTTGGGTCCGCCGTGATTTCTCGCGGCCGCCCATCGTAGTGAACATTCCTGAATTTAGCCTTCATGTTGACAACGAACAATATCACTGGGCGCTCTCGATGAAGGTTGTCGTCGGCAAGGCGTACAGACACAAGACCCCCGTATTCGAGAGCCAAATCGGAGCCGTGATTTTCCGTCCCTATTGGAATGTTCCTCTGAGCATTGCGCGGACGGAGTTGATTCCTCACATCCAGAAAGAGGCATCCTATTTGACTGCGAACGATTACGAAATCGTCGATAAGCGGGGGGAGATCATCTCAAGAGAGACGCCGAGTGCAGAGCTACTCGCTCGCGTTGCTTCGGGCGAATTACGAATTCGGCAGCGGCCCGGGCCCAAAAACGCGCTAGGGCTTGTAAAATTTGATATTCCCAGTTCGTATGGCGTCTATATGCACGGAACGCCTGCGACGGAATTGTTCTCGAGATCGCGTCGCGATTTCAGCCACGGATGCATACGCGTGGAAGATCCGGTTGTATTGGCGAAATGGGTGCTTCAGGGGCAGGGGGACTGGAACGAAGAGAAGATTCTAGCGGCGATGAATGGCGATGCGACGCTCGAAGTAGGAGTGAAGAACGCGATTCCCGTGCTGATTGTTTATGGAACTGCGGTTGTGATGGAGAACGGCGAGGCTCACTTCTTCCGCGATATCTACGGGCTCGATGCCGCACTCGAGAAAGCATTGGGCGCACGCCATTCGGTTGATATCGCCGAGACGCCAAAGGGTCACTGAGGGTATTGCCAGCGGCGCACTCGGCCCACGTCTACGTGCACAAAATTCGAAACGGGATAATACCCGACTCCGCCGCGATGCAGACGCAGCGCCGCGTCACGCAGTTTCGCGGTAGGCACACCGGGAATCCGAATGTCGATAGCCTCTCCTTCCATATGCAGGCTGTGCAACGCGACGCCCTGCGACGTACTCCGCAGAAGGGCATTGCTCCAGGGCGTGCGATAACCGCAAATAATGTCAATTTCAGAGTTAGGACGGCCGACCGCCCCTGCCACATCGTGCAGCAGATCGAACAGTTTCGGGCTCAGCTGATAGACGGTTCCCGTGCGATGATCGCGAAGGAAATGATCCAGCTTCGCCACCGCCGATGGAATGTAGTTGTTGCCTCGGCGATAAACCACATCAATGCGCTCATTCGTATGTGTCTCATAAAGCCGCAGGCGGTAAGACACAGCGCGCGCCGGCGTGATGCGCGCTCGCGCAGCAGAAAACGAAGTTGCCAAAAGTGCGACGGCAATGGCCAAAGCTTGTAAGACGACTGTTTTCCAGCTCAAGACACTTCTCCTCGGATTTGCTTAGTCTTTCGGTGTGATTTATCGCCATATTCTCATAGTAAGTATGAGCTTTACAGCTTTATTCCTTTTTACAGCCCGTTGCAATGGGTCACGAAACTACGTGTTGGGCCGATTGTGATTGGCGTCACAGCGAGATTGGTGGCAGCGCTATAGAAATGTGATTGGGGCCTAAATAAGCGCCATGCGCACTAGCACGGTTCGTAAAACGGCAGCAACGGACCGGGCAACCGCCGTCGTGAATCAGTCGCCGCTTTGGCAGCTCGACATCGTTGAAGTTACGGGCCATAACCTCGAAGCTCGCGGCCGCGAGGAAGTGAAGCGCCTTCTTGAGGAAGGATGGCGGCTACTCCACGTTTACATGCTGAAGTATGAAGAGGAGGGGTGTCTGGCGCGATCGGCCAATGGGAATTCTGGGTCAGCTGCGCAATGACGAGCGGCGAGATTCGAGGCGCAGCGAGGCATTGAAAACGGTAGGTTCGCTAAAGGGAGCAACGCTATGAAGCCGGAATTCCAGATCACGTTCAGAAATGTTCGTCCGTCGAAGCAGGTCGAAGACTGGGTCCGCAGCGAAGCGGAAAAGCTCGAAACGGCGTACAGTCAACTGATGCGCTGCCGTGTAGTGATCGAGTTGCCGCACCATCATCATCAAAGCGGCAATCGATATGATGTGGGAATACGCCTAAGTGTTCCTCAGGGCGAGATCGTGATTCGGCGTGACCCGAGTCTTGCTCCTCGCGCGCGGCGGCTAGGCGAGACCGAAACGAAGAAGCAATCCGAAATCCGCGCGCCGCATAAGGAAGTTCGCGTCGCGATTCACGATGCATTCAAGGCTGCGAGGCGGCGTTTGCAGGACTACGGTCGCCGTCAGGCGGGCTTTGTGAAGAGTCACGTGGCGTTGCCCGAGGCGAGAGTGACGCGGGTTTTTCCACAAGAGGGATACGGGTACCTGGTCGCCAGTGACGGACGCGAAGTTTACTTTCACCGAAACAGCGTTCTCAACCAAGGCTTTCCGCGTCTTAAGGTTGGAACGCTCGTCCGATTTGTCGAGGAGCCCGGCGAGAAGGGGCCACAGGCAAGCACAGTGTATGTCCGCTCGCGGCAAGGAAGAACTACGGCCGCGCAACGAAGTGAATTCATCTGAAGTAATTTAGAGCGGCACCGTTTCGCGGCGGATTTCGCAGGCATTTTACTGTGCGTCGCGCACAGTCGCCGGCCCATTCTGTTGGCGCGTTCTGGTTGCGCTTACCTCAGTTCGGCTTGCGTTCTGCCGCGGAGCCAACCTCCCACTCCTCCCAATTCGTTTAGCTTCGTGGCAGCTCCGCCGGTTACGACGGCCACATCGGTGTTTGCCGACCGCGCTGAATTGAAAAGAACGTCACGCAGATCGGCGGTCCGTCGCTCTCTGCCGCAAACCGAACACACAGGATCGGATGAACGATCAATCCAGCCGCACTCGATGCACTCGTGCAAGGTTCCAGTCAGGTGATCTGAGAAGACGAGGGTTCGTACCTTGCCTTTTTGCAGTTGTGCCAGGGTCTCGTCAACTCCGAGCACGGAATGCCGCGGGTCATCCACGAGCTTTGTGATGAGCGCCAATTGTTCCTTTTCCAGCGCCCGGGAAATCTTTTCTTTCAGGCGGATTTGCAATCCAGACAGCGGAAGCTGTCCTAAATCTTCCTCGATCGAGACCAGGCGCTTGCGAAACGCTTTCGGAAACTCGGCCCTGATTGGCTCCGTCAAGCGTTTTGAGCCGACAAGGAAAACCATGTCGAGATTCTCGACGTCGCACAGATGCTTGGCTTCATGTGCCACTTCCCGGCAGAAGCGCTTGTATTGCGCATCCACGCGGTGCTCGAACACGTCTCGTTGCGAGCCGCGCGCCTTCTGGACGTTCTGGCCGACCACGTGTCCTTGATCCTTCCTTTTCCATCGCGAGATATCGATATCGAAGGTCTGTTTCGATAGCTCGTACATTCCCCCGAGCCAATAGCGAAAGAAGCGTGCGGCTTTCCGGTCGAGCACGACCACACAATGAGGCTTGTTCTCGTCGAGCAGCATCTCCAACTGTGACAACGCAGAACGTCCCCAATGAAGTTCGTTTTCGACTTTCAGCGGCAGCGGTAGGACCCGCCACTCCGAAGGGCTCGCCAAAATCAGCAAAGCCTGTTCCTCCGACGCGCGGTCGCCAAGAAATGCGAGCGTTCGTTCGACCTGCTGCTGAAATGTCGCCTGCTCTTCGGGAAGAAGCGTGTCAAAGAGCCGCTTCGCCTCTTGCGCCAACCACAGAGACTGCCTTGACGTTAAGCCATGCGCAGACGGCTCTTGCGATTGTGTGTTCAAATAGACGGTAAGCACGGGGCTATTCAGTTCCAAAAGCGAATCTACGATCGCTTTGCTCAGCATCATGTCCTCCAACGCGCTGATCTTACTCCCTGCTGCATTTCGCGAAGTGACGCCCGTCACATCACGGTGCGGGACCAATTCGCTCAAATGTATCCAAGGAGATCGAGCATGATTCCCGGCAGAAAGGTCCAACGGGACGATACCGAAACCGAGATTTCGGTCGGTGCCGGAAGGGTGACGTTGAGCGGCACGCTGGGACTGCCCAGAGACACGCGCATGATTGTGGTCTTCGCGCACGGTAGTGGGAGCAGCCGGCACAGTCCGCGAAACCGCTACGTTGCGCGCACTCTACAGCGGCAGGGAATCGGCACGCTGCTTTTTGACCTGTTGACGACTGACGAAGAGGCCATCGACGAAGCGACAGCCGAGCTTCGCTTCAACATTCCTTTTCTCGCGAACCGGCTCTGTGCCGTGACGCTTTGGCTCATACATCAACCGGATGTGAGACACCTCAAGTTGGGCTATTTCGGCGCCAGCACAGGAGCAGCGGCCGCACTCGTCGCAGCAGCCCAACTGTCGGACGCAATCGGAGCAGTGGTATCGCGCGGCGGAAGACCGGATCTCGCCGGCGACGCGCTCACGCTCGTCAAATGCCCCACGCTGCTGATCGTCGGAGGAAACGACCGCCCGGTTATCCAGATGAATCAGGACGCGTTATCGTGGCTGAAATGCGAAAAGCGCCTGATCCTTGTTCCCGGCGCGACCCATCTGTTCGAAGAGCCGGATGCATTGGAGCAAGTCGCACGGCTTGCAACGCAATGGTTCAAGACGCATCTTATGGGAGCAAAGGGCGACGCCGCAAAAGCGCGTTTCTTTTAGGGCGCAACGAAATGACCAATCGTTCGCCGCCGACTCTTCCACACTGAAGCGATCTCACGGAAATGCTGCCTGACGCCCGCCTCTTACGGCCGGGCATTGTCTTTGCGGCCGAATCCATGCCGGCGCAAGGCCCGGTAACGAAATCTATGGCAAAATACGCCAATGCAGTGACCAAACCCGCATGATTCACCTCGGAAGGCGTGCACAGTGAAGCTGTCAGTTTTCTGCGGAGTCAGCGTCGATGGCTATCTGGCCCGGCCGGATGACGCGCTCGATTTCTTGGATGCGGGCGGGCAGGAGCCTCACGGCTTTGAGGAATTCTACGCAACCGTTGACGTTGTAGTGATTGGCCGCAGGACCTTCGAAGTCGTGCTGAAGCTCGGACACCTGGCGTTCTACGGAAAAAAGCCCGTTGTGGTTCTGAGCAGCCGCCCGCTCGACTTCTCAACGGTTAAAGGCGCCGCTGTCGAGCGGATGTCGGGAGAGCCCCCCGAGATCGCAGAGCAGCTGAAATCCCGCGCCTTTAGGCACGCCTATATCGACGGCGGCATCACCATTCAGCGCTTCCTTGCGGCCGGCTGTATCGACCGTTTGGTGATTACGCGCGTGCCCGTACTGATCGGTGCCGGCATCCCCTTATTTGGATCGGTCCCGCGCGATATTAAGCTCCAGCACATCGCGACCTGGTGGTATGACGGAGGCCTTGTCCAGAGCGAATACGAGATCGCAGCAGGCCGTTCATCCGATTAGCCCTTTGGGTTTGCTCTTCACGTGACGGCCGCACCCCGTCGCGCGCACCGCCGGCAATTTCCGCCTTTTCTTTGACGGTCCGGAAACTCTTCAAACCTTGCGCCGCCGCAACGACGGCGCTTCTCCCGCAAGCGATTCTTGAGCCGTGGTCGATCGCCAGAGATTCTTCCGCGAGCTGGGAAAGCGCGTGCGCCGACTGCGAACGCATGGCGGCTATTCCCAGGAAGACATGATTTCTTTCGGCTTTTCAGCCCGGCACTGGCAGCAGATCGAAAATGGCCGCCCAATCACGGTTTCGACTCTTCTGCGCATTTGCGAGGTATTTAAAATTTCCGCTGACCGTCTCGTGCGTGGACTCGATAAGGGAATTTACGGCGGGTAACCTTCACGGTGCTTCCCGTTGGTTTCTAACTTTTTA
>Ga0335085_10017746_pt1 | contig 10250 bp, 7 predicted proteins | sample Lox_Sample_45_FD_206712 | JGI IMG/M metagenome (GOLD analysis project Ga0335085, IMG submission 206712) | Soil microbial communities from Loxahatchee National Wildlife Refuge, Florida, United States - Lox_Sample_4.5 | ecosystem: Environmental > Terrestrial > Soil > Wetlands | place: USA: Florida... | reverse complement strand
CTCGCGGAAGTGCGGCAGCACCTCGGCATAGTCGACCAGGCCACCTGGCTTGCGGCCGCGCTTGCCGCCCTTGCGCTTGCCCTTCGGGTCGCCGTCGCTGGTCATCCCGTGGTCGTTGCTGCCTGCCCCAGTGTCGGCGGCCCCGGCGTCGGCGGCGGCCATGTCGCCGCGGACGTCGGCGGACAGCGCGCCCTTGGGATAGGAGTCCTCGCGGCGGATCAGCGGCATCGTCAGGCGCTGCGGGGAGGCCGCGTAGTCCCAGCCGTAGCGGCCCTTCACGCACAGCCGCCCGTGCGAGCCTGGCTGCTCCCGGCCCTCCGCGTACGCGATCGCGCCCTTGTCCCTGTCCACGTAGTAGGTGAGGGCGCAGCCGACGCCGCAGTAGGGGCAGACCGTGTCCACCGCGTCGAGTTCGGTGCGCGGCCGGATCGGGATGTTGTTGATCGGCTTGTTGGTGAGCGCGCCTGTCGGGCACGCGGCGACGCACTCGCCGCAGGACACGCAGGTCGAGGCGCCCATCGGGTCGTTCAGGTCGAACGCGATGTGCGTGGTGTAGCCCTTGCCGCTGCGCCCGATCACGTCGTTGCCCTGGATGTCGTCGCAGGCCCGCACGCAGCGGTCGCAGAGGATGCACGCGTCGTGGTCGACCGCGATCACCGGGCTGGACAGGTCGGCGCCCCGGCCGGATGCGAGCGGCAGGCCGGCGTCGCTGTGATTGACCCCGAACCGTTCGGCCAGGGCGAGCAGCTCGTTGTCGCCCGTGGTGGCCTGCTTCGGGTCGCGCCCGGCCGGCGGCTGGTCGGCGATCAGCAGCTCCGTCAGCGTCGCCCGGCTGCGCTCCAGCTCAGGGGTGCTGGTCGTGACCTGCATGCCGTTCTCGCAGGCCCGCACGCACGAGGCGGCGAACGCGGGGGTGCCCACGTCGACCACGCACATCCGGCAGACGCCGACCGGGTCGTATCGCTCGTCGTGGCACAGCACGGGGATGTCGATCCCGGCGGCCTTGGCGGCCTGCCAGATCGTGGCGCCTTCCGGCACGGTGACCTCACGACCGTCGATCGTGAACGTCACCGTCCCCGTGCTCTCCGGGGCAGTAATCGCCATAGCGCCAGTATCCGCCTCGGCGCGACGTAAGACCAAGCGCGGATCGTCAACAATCGCCTGACCTTGGGCACACCCCATGATCAAGGGCGGTTGCCTTGTAGTAGCCGCCAATCGCGCCCGGATGGCACCCAGGCCTCCCACCGGTCGTCTGGCTCGTCCGGCGCGGAATACCCGAACGCGGCGGAGGCGATGTCACGGCCGCACGCCCGGGCAAGCAGGGTGGCGAGCTCGCCGGGTCCCGCCGGCAGCGCTGGCCCGCGAGTCCGTGAGATGAGGACATAACCCGCGGGCGCGGTGACGGAGCATGGATGGCCGGTATCGCGATCGCCCATGACCGCCGCGACGATCAGGGCCATGGCGAGAACGTCCGCGCGCAGGCCTTCGTGGTCAAGGTCAGGACCGAGCACGATGTGCTCGCCGAAGCTGACGATCGCAGCGGTGTCCTCAGCTGGCCACGGCCCCGGGCCACCGGCACCATCTAGCACCGTCATGCCAAGGCGCGTCGCGGTCGCATGCAGGCGCGCGACACTGGCTGACGTGCTCCCTGACCATGGCATCGCCAGCCGCAGTCGCATCGCGGTACGCTTTCAGCGGCGCCGGTCAGTCACCGGCATATTCCAGGATGCCCTCGACGGGCACGGCGACCGTTGCGGGCCCCGGCTGTGCGGGGACAGCCACCCGGACGGCTTTCGCCGCCAGCTCAGCGTGCTTCGCATTGATCTCGTCGTTCCAGCGGTGCAGCGTGTGCCACAGCGGTATCCCCGCCCAGCAGCCGACGAACAGCACCATGGCCGCGATGTTCGGCCAAATCCACGTCCCCATGATGACCCTCCCCGTGAATCGGCTTCGGCGGTCGCCTCAGCTCATGCGCGGAGTAGCCACAACAGGTACCGCGAACAGGAGTCTGAACCAGGCTCCCCCCCACCCCGCTCACCCGGCAACGCTAAGTTCTTGCGGACGTGTCCGGCATCGGGGATTTCACTGGGTTCTTCCCTAGGCCTGGTCCCGGAGGGCCTCGCGGCCGTGAATGCGGGCCGCTAGCTGGTGGCGATCGCGCACCCCAAGCTTGGTGAAGACGCTCGCCAGGTGATATTCCACCGTCTTGGGGCTCACGTACAGCCGCGCCGCCGCCTCGCGATTGGACAGTCCGGAGGCCACCAGGCGCGCCACCCGGAGCTCCTGCGGAGTCAGCCCGGGCAGGTCCGGGTCACCGCCGCCGCGCGGCTGCACGCCCAGTGCGGTGAGCTCCGCGCCGGCGGCCTGCGTGAAGGGGCGCGCCGCCAGTGCGGTGAAGACGTCGTCAGCGGCCCGGACAGCGGCGATGGCCGCCTTGCGGCGCTGCAGGTGCGCCAGGCACCGACCGTGTTCCAGGTCCAGCAGGCCACGGTGAAAGGGAAAGACGTCCTGACGGCAAGTGCGGCACCCCTCCCGCAGTATCCGCTCGGCCCGGTGCGGCTCGTCCTGCGCCATGGCAAGCAGGCCGCGCAGCCACGCGGCACTGACCTGGGCCAAGGGCTCGCCACGGTCGGCGGCGCGGGACGCGAAGGCCCCCAGCAGGGTCTCCGCGTCGGCCAGCTGGCCGGTCCGCGCCAGCGCCCAGATCTGCAGCGGACGCCACCAGAACGCCGACGGGTCGTCGTAATAGTCGATCTCCGGCACGGCCAGGGCCCTGGACGCGGCGCGGAGCACCTCAGCCGGATCGTTCCTCGCGAAGCCCAGGATGCTCCGGGCGGAGGCGGCGAAGATTTGCGAGAAGCCGCCGAAGGCGCGCCCTGTTTCCTCCGCCGCTTCCACGTGGCCAACGGCGAGCGCCCAGTCGCCACGGCAGGCGGGAACCTTGGCCGCGGCGGCGTGCACGATCGGCAGATCGTAGGAGCGGTCCGCGTCGCGGGCCAGTGCCACAGCTAGCTCGGCGTGGTCCTGGCAGTCATCCCAGCGGCCGCGCCTGAATTCCGCCTCGGCGAGAAATCCGAGCGCCCGGCTGGGAAAGCGCACCTGAAGCCCGGCCCTGACCCGGTTCGCCGCCCGTCCCAGGTCCTCGATGGCCCCCGGCAGGTCACCGCTCCAGAGTTTGACAAGGCCACGGTAGGTGAGGGAGTCGGTCTGGGCGGCCGGGACCATCGCTGCCCGCTGGGGCAGGTCGCGGAACAGGCTAAGTGCCTTGTCGGTTTGGCCGCTCAGCGCGAACGGTACGGCCCGGATGCTCCGGGCCGCGTCGTGCCAGGGTTCGCTGCCGTCGGCAGTGCTCAGCGCGCGGTCCAGCCACATGGTGGACTCGGTGAACGATCCGGATACGCCGAACAGCATGCCGAGCCCAACCGCCGCCTCGGCGCCAGCCGCCGCGTCGGCGACGGGATCGTGCGCGGCCCATGCCGCCCGCAGCAGGGTGCCCGCGTCAAGCGGGCGTCCCGCGAGCACCGCGAGCTGGCCCAGAGCCGCATCCCTGCGGGCGCTTGGCGGGAGCCGCTCGACCGTCGGCCGCTCAGCTTCGGCCTGTGCGACGTCGGCGGCGCGCAACAGCAGCTCGAATGCGGCCAGCGTGCGCTCATCACGCCCGGGCCCGCGTCCGCTCACTTCGGCGGCCTGCAGCAGGTACCGCGCGGCCAGGCGCAACTTCCCGGCGGTGACTGCGCTGGCGGCCGCTTCGTCGAGGTCGGCCGCGAGCTCGGGGTCCGCGCTGGCGGCCGCGGCCGTCCGGTGCGCGAGTGATTCCTCACCTTCTAGGATCACGGCGGCACGCAGGTGGAGTTCCCGCCGCCGATCGCCGTCCAGGTTGCCGTATACCGCCTCGCGGACAAGCGGATGCGCGAAGGAAACCCGCCAGCCTGACGAGGTCTCCTGCTCGAGCAGAATTCCCGCTCGCTCGGCCTCACCGAGCCTCGCCGCGGGGATCGGCGTGCCCGCCAGCGCGGCCACGTCGACGAGTCGGCTGTGCTCCCCGAGCACAGCCGACGCTGCCACGAACTCGCGCGCGATCGGCGACAGCCCGGCCAGCCGGAGCCGGATCACTTCCGTGAACGACCGGGGTGCGCCCCACGGCCCGTTGGCATGGTTGAGCGCTTCGTCGCCAAGCTCGGCGAGCAGCGCGCGGGCGAGCAGCGGGTTGCCGCCCGTGTATTCCCGTAGCCTGCGCAACGTCCGGCCGGGAAGCCGGGGGCGGCCAATGGCCCGGCATAGCGCGCTGAGTTCATCGACGTCGAGGCCGTCGAGCGTCAGCTGAGCAGCGCGGCGATCGCCACTCAAGAACCGTCCCCATCCCTCGCCGAGATGCGGCAGGCCGCCAGGCCGGCACGTGAGGATGATGAGCACCCGGTCGGCGCTTAGCCGCCGGATGGTGAACAGCAGGGCGCGTGCGGACATCAAGTCCATCCACTGCAGGTCCTCGATCACCACAGCGACCGCTTCGCCGCCCTGCAGGAAGGAAAACAGGGCCAGCAGTTCGACACCGACGAGCAGCGGATCCGCGTCCGCCCGCGGGCCATTGGAGAGCAGCTCAAGCCCCGCCAGCGCACGGGCTGACGCCGCGACCGCCTGCGCGGTCAGCTGCTGTACTACGCCATACGGCAGAAACGCCTCGGCCTCCTCGCCGCTGGCGGTGACGACCGGCATGCCCTGCCTGGTGGCGAGGAACTCGGAAACGAGCGACGATTTCCCGATCCCGGCTTCACCCTCGATCAGGACAACCTCCGGCTTGCCCTCACCCACGGCGGTCAACGCGTCGGCCAACGCGGACAGTTCCGGCAGGCGGCCGACGAACAGCCGCTCCGAACGCACGTAGTCTCCAGCCTCACCCATACGAGTCCCCACTCTGCAGGCCCTGGCAAGTCCATTTTCAGGCACGATGTGCCTGCATGTCGACGTGCAGGGCAATTGGTGCAGAAAAACTTCTCTGCTTCCTCAGCCCAGAAGGAGGCCGCGGAGGCGCGCCGGGTCCGGGTGGCCGTCGCCGCCGAGGCCGCGTCTCGCGTAGTAGCCGTCGATCATCGCCCGGAGGCGGTCCGCGGTGAGCGTCGCGACGCGGCCGGACGGGAGGGTGAGCGGCTCGTTCAGCAGCCGGTCCGGCAGCCAGTCGTCGTCGGTCTGCCAGCCCTCCCTGATGTTGTAGACCCGCTTGGCCATGACGATCCGGCGGGCCGTCTCGTGCAGTTCGGCGCCGGTCACGTCCCAGCCCGTCACGGCGGACAGCAGCGCCGCCCACTCAGTGAACGGGTCGGTGAACACGCCGCGCAGGAACTTGCACAAGATCAGCGAGTCCATCACCGCGGCCCGGTCTTCCGTCTCGATCGCGGCCGCCACGTGGGCGTCGCCGCCGTCGAGCCGGTCCAGGTCACCGGACAGGTCGGCCTCGTAGGCGCCGGAGCGGTTGTGATCCGCGCCCCTGGCGTTCACCGCGAGGCCAAGGGCCATGGAATGCAGTGTGCGCGGCTCGTACCCCGGCATCTCCAGCCCCTTCACATGCGGGGCGAAGGCCTGAGAGTCGGCCCCGACCGTTCTGGATGCTCGTCTTGAGCCTTCGCCAAGCAGAGACCCGAGCGGCGTGCTGCGAGCGCCGATCTCGTCCAGGGCGCGCAAGAGGGCGGCGGAGTCGCCGAAGCGCAGCCACGGGGCGTCGATGAGGCCGCGCTGCGCGCACTCCATCGCCCACGCGATCGTGCCGCCCGCCGAGATCGTGTCGATGCCGAGCTCGTCGCAGCGGGCGCTCGCGGCGAGCACCGCGTCCGGGTCGCTGACCCCGCACATCGGGCCGAGCGCGAACACGTTCTCGTACTCGACGCGTGCCTTCTTGCCCCGGCCGACGCGGTAGATGTGCTCGCAGCCGATCGTGCAGGAGGCGCAGCTGCTGCGCGCGACCCGGCGCATTCCCTCGACGGTCGCGTCCGGCGGCTGCTCGGCCAGGCGATCGGCGCCCTCGAACTCGGCGGCCTGGAAGTTGCGGGTGGGCAGCGCGGCGATCGCGTTGAACGCGAGCAGGTTGGCGAGCGTGCCGAGCTCGCGGTACTTCTCCGTCGCGGGGCCGAACGACCGTTCCCGCAGGTCCCGTGCGGCCCGCAGCACCGAGGCCGGGTCGGCCGTCGCGACCTTCGCCGCCGCGCGGACCGCGATCGCCTTCAGGTTCTTCGCGCCCATGACCGCGCCAAGGCCGCCGCGGCCGGCGTGCCGGCCGTCGTGCGAGATCGTCGCGTACCGGACGCCGCGCTCGCCCGCCGGGCCGATCGCGGCCACCCGCCAGCCCCGGCCGAGTTCGCCGCGCAGCTTCGCGTCGGCGTCGGCGGCGGTCATGGCGGCGAGGTGCCGCGCGTCGATGAGGCGGGTGCCATCGCCGTCGACGAGCAGTGCCGAGGGCTGGTGTGCGCGGCCGCGGATCACGATCGCGTCGTGACCCGTGAGCTTCCCGGCGATCGCGAACTGGCTGGAGGCCAGCGCGTCGGTCAGCATCCCGGTCAGCGGCGACTTCGCGACCACGGCGAACTTCGCGCTGGTGGTCAGCGGCGTGCCCACCAGCGGAGAGAACACGAACGCCAGCGGCGCCGAGGCGTCCAGGGCGCCGGCCCCCGGGGTCCCCAGCTGGTGCAGCAGCCAGGCACCAAGGCCGGAGCCGCCGATGTACGCGCGCAGGACCTCATCAGGCAGTGGCAGGGACTCACTCGTCCCCATGGTGGCGTCCACGACAAGCACCTGCCCGAAGTAACCGCCGGCGGCCACGTCAGCCCCCCGCGTCCGCGGACAGGAAGAAGACGGTGTCCCCGGCCACGAGCGGTGTCTCGCCGTCCCTGGTGATCTGGTCACCGTTCAGCGCTGCCGTGACGTGCCGGTCGAGCACCAGGCCGAGCGCGCCGGCGGCGGCGCCCACGGTGGCGGCCCTGACGGCGTGCGGGCCGCTGCTCCCGCCGCTCTTGGCGAGGGTGCCGAAAAGCCGGACGGTCACGTCCGGCGCCGGCCGGGCCCTGGCCTCCTGGTAGTCGGCCTGCGTGTTGACGTTGACCACCGAGTCCAGGTCCGGGTCGAGCGCGGCGAGCACGGGGTCGTGCTTCAGCGCGGCGTCGTCGAGCGTTTCGACGGTGCACTCCTCGAAGAGGAAGGCGGGGCGCAGCCTGTCCTCTTTCACCAGGCGCTCGGCGGTATCCGCCAGCGACACCCGGTACGCCGCGGCCAGCGGCTGTTTGTAGCCGCGCGCGAGCGGCAGGGCGACATCGATGCTTTCGCCGTCACCGAGAACCGCCAGTACCCGGCGGATGAAGGCCGGGTGGAGGAACGGCATGTCGGTCGAGGCGATGAACGCGGCGTCGGCGCGCCCGCGCAGCGCGGCGAGCCCCGCGGCGATGCCCTGTACCGGACCCTTTCCCTCGCGCGGGTCGTCGGCCACCAGCGTGCCCTTCGGCAAGGCGGGAAGGTCCTGGCCAGGTGCGCGCACGACGACCACGGGACCGCCGGTCGCGCGCGCCAGGACGCCGGCCGTCCTGCGCAGCAGGGTGGACCCGTGCCACTCCAGGGCCGCCTTGGGCGTGCCCATCCGCGAAGACCGGCCGCCCGCCAGCACTACACCCGCGGAAACCGCCACTTTCTCATCGTAAGCGGTCGGAAACGAGAGGACGCCGGCTCGAGGCGCGCCCCACGACGATCGCCGCGCCGAGCGTGACGGCGAAGAGCCCCAGGCCGGCCAGCAGGTAGAGGTTCCCGGCCAGGAGCTGCAGGCCGTGCCAGTGGTATTCGGCGTAGGCCGGGTTGTCGCCGTGCGCGAAGAAGCTGGACGGGGCGTAGTTGATCAGGCCGCCCTGCAGCAGCCCGGCCTTCCGCGACCAGAAGTCCGGCCACGCGCCGTACACCACGAGCACGGCGGCGGCAAGCGCCCACCACGCGATCCGCACCAGGGTCGTCCGCGCCCGGACGGCCGCGTCGATGATCACCGCGAGACCCGGCGCGATCCACACCCAGTGGTGGTCCCAGCTGATCGGGGAGATGAGCAGCGCGGTCAGCGCGCAGGCCATCAGGCCGGCGAATGACCGCCCGGAGTTGTACAGTACGACCGCGGCCGCCAGCCCCAGCAGCCCGACGACGATCGCGACGGCGAGCCACAGGGCGAAGCTGCCGTTCACGCTGCCGGCGAGCCGGGTCAGCATGCCGCGCAGCGACTGGTTCTGCTGGTCGCCGACGAACCCGGTACGGCCCGCCTGGAAGAAGTTGCCGTCGATCCACCAGTATTTCGACGGGCCGGGCAGCACCGCGAACCCGATGATGACCGTGACGGCGAACACCGCGACGGCCACCGCCGCCTGCCGGAACCGCCTGGTGAGCACCAGGTAGACGATGAACAGCAGCGGCACGAGCTTGATGGCCGCCGCGAGGCCGGTGGCCGCGCCCTTCCACCAGCGGCGGTCGGGCTGGCACAGGTCCCACACCACGAGCGCCATCAGCACCAGTTCGACCTGGCCGAGGAACAGCGCGCGCTGCACCGGCTCGGTCCAGAACACCAGCCCGGTGAGCAGCAGCGTCGCCCCGGCCCGCGCCATCGGCTGCCAGCCAAGCTCGCGGAACGCGATCCAGATCGTCACCGTCAGCGCCACCGTGCTCACCGCCGCCACCAGCGCCACGAGCGCGTGGAAGGGCACGACAGAGCCGACCGCGAACAGCAGCGCCGCGAACGGCGTGTAAGTGAACTGGATGCCGGGATGGTTCTCGAAGTACCAGGTGTACAGGTTGCCGGAGTGGTGCAGCGCCTGCTGGCCGCCGTCCAGGTAGACCTGCAGGTCGAAGCCCTTGAGCATGGTCGCCATCGGGTGCGCCGCCACCGCCACCAGGTAGGCGACGGCGGACACCGCGGCCACCGCGGCGCCGGTGATCAGCAGCGCACGGCTGCCGGCGCGGTCCTGCTCGCCGGCGGGATGCTTGCTGACCAGGCTCACCTGTGCTCCCATGGCCCGCAGCATACTGGTCATAGCGGAACGGGCGGAGGCGACGATGACAGACCACGTGGAGATCGAGCAGAAGTTCGACGTCGATGAGGACTTCGAGCGGCCCGACTTCGGCGCGCTGCCGGGCGTGACGGCGGCCGCTCCGGTCGTGCACCGCCTGGCCGCCACCTACTTCGACACGCAAGGCGACCGGCTCGCGGCGAACAAGATCACGCTGCGCAGGCGCACCGGGGGGACCGACGAGGGCTGGCACCTGAAGCTGCCGGCCGCCGAGGGCAACCGTCAGGAACTGCACGAGCCGCTCGGCGACTCCGCCGACGAGGTGCCCGAGCGGTTCGCGTCGCGGGTGGCTGAGGTCACCGGCGGCCGCCCGCTAGCGCCGATCGCGCAGCTCGATACGGAACGTACGGTGGTGACTCTCACCCGCGACGACGGGCGCACGGTCGCGGAGGTCGCCGATGACATGGTGACCGCGCGGCGGCTGAACGGCGCTCCGGGGGGCCCGGGCGCCGACGCGGGCCGGCCGCTGCGCTGGCGGGAGGTCGAGGTCGAGGTCCCCGAGCCTGAGCCGGAGCTGCAGCAGGCGGCGGCGGACCTGCTGCTGGCGGCGGGGGCCCGCCCGTCGGGTCAGGCGTCCAAGCTCGGCCGCCTGCTGAGTAGCTGAACACCGGGCAGCTGACTACCGGGCACTGGCCGACAAGCTCAGAGGATATCCATACGTTTTTCACACGCCATCAGGCTGTTTTGCTTGCCATCCTGAGAGGGAGACTTCGCAACCCCGGCCATGAGTGAGCGACTGACATGCCTGATTCCGCGCGCAGCAGCACCCTGAACGGCACCGCACAGCCCGACATCGGCGGCGGCCGAACGCCGGCCGGCGCGAGGGGCGCCGGCGCCGCGGCGGCGACGCTCGGGCGCGGCGCGGGCACTCAGCATGCCGACGGCACCCCGGTGCGGGTCCTGGTGGTGGATGACGAGCCGAGCCTGGCCGAGTTGCTCTCCAGCGTGCTGCGCTACGAGGGCTGGAGCGTGCGCACCGCGGGCGACGGCGCGGAGGCGGTCCGCACCGGGCGTGAGTTCCGCCCGGACGCGGTCGTGCTCGACATCATGCTGCCCGACTTCGACGGCATCGAGGTCATGCGCAGGCTGCGCGCCGAGCTGCCCGACATCTGCGTGCTCTTCCTCACCGCGCGGGACGCGGTGGAAGACCGCGTAGCGGGGCTGACCGCCGGCGGT
>Ga0335085_10017745_pt1 | contig 10250 bp, 13 predicted proteins | sample Lox_Sample_45_FD_206712 | JGI IMG/M metagenome (GOLD analysis project Ga0335085, IMG submission 206712) | Soil microbial communities from Loxahatchee National Wildlife Refuge, Florida, United States - Lox_Sample_4.5 | ecosystem: Environmental > Terrestrial > Soil > Wetlands | place: USA... | reverse complement strand
CGAGCGTCTCCTTGGCTAGCGGACTGGTGCGCCGCATCACCTGGGGGGTCAAATCCCCGTAGGCCGCCGCGCGATGTGGAGTTTCTTAGGTGCATCGCGAGCGGGCATCACCCCGACTGGATGAGATCCGCGCCTGTCCCAACGATCGAGAAGCAGTAACGCTAACCGCCGCAGGCCCCTTAGACGTGAAGCGACTGCGCCCGACTGGTCGCGACGCACGGCGAAGCACCGGTGGCAACCGAGACCTGCTCCACGAAACCGACGAGTATCTCAGGGGTGACGCCCAGTTCCCTCCATTGCGCGGCAAGCGCGACTCGGCGGTGCTCTGGGACATCGCGGCGCGCGCCGAGCCCGCGACGGTCTCGGAATCCGCGCATTCCGCGTCTCTTGTGAGCGCGCCCTCGGTGCTCGTCGAGAGGTGAACGCAACTTCTGCAACCGGCCGACCTGGAGCAGCGCGCTCCGTCAAATCGGAGCGCCTGCGACTTCTGCAGGTTCGTAAGAGGAGCAGCGCGACCCTCCCCACGGCGACGCGAGCCCAGTCGCGCAGGCTGGCGCTCCAAGCGCCGGCACCGCCCGGATCGGCTAGACGTACACTTGCGACGATAAGTAAGCGATGCTAGCCTATTGGCTAATGATCCTTACCAACACGTCGACTGAGTCGGTCGGGACACCGCGGTCGGGCCCTCGCGCGCATGCGGGCGCCGGCTGTTTCCCTGCTCGACCCCAAGAAGGAGGACATCGATGGCTTCCAACCGTGAACTCGCTGAGCGCTTCGCGCAGACCCTCACCGACCACGATCTCGCAGGATTTGCTGAGCTGCTGCACCCCGACTACGTCAACCACAACCGGTTCGCGCAGCCCGGCAAGGACGGTTCCGTTGCCGTCTTTGCGGCGTTCCTGGACGCGTTCGAGGGGTTTCGAGTCGACACCGACGACGTACTCGAGGTCGGCGACAGCCTCGTCGGGCGCTACACATACCGTGGCCGCCACACCGGCGAGTTCCTCGGCATCCGACCGAGCGGGGCAGAGATCGAGATGCACTCGATCGACATCTGGCGCGTTTCCGACGGCCAGCTGGTCGAGCATTGGGACGAGCTCAACACCCTCGAGTTCTTCCAGCAGATCGGCGCCGTACCCGCCCTCGCCTAGTTCGACGCCTGACCGCCCAGCGGCGCGCGATCTGCTCTCGTCGGCCGGATCGCGGACGGCCGCTCCCGCCCACCACCGGATGGCGAGACGATGCCGCGCGCCGGGCTGAGCCACCAGCGCGTGGTCGCCGAAGCGGCCGCGGTGGCGGACGAGTTCGGGCTGGAGCAGCTGACTCTCGCCGCAGTGGCCGACCGCTTCGGTGTCACCGTGCCGAGCCTCTACAAACACATCAACGGGCTGGAGGCGCTCAAGCGCGATCTCGCCGTGCTGGCGGTTCGCGAGCTGGCCGTGGTGATGTCGACCGCGGCAGTGGGCCGAGCGGGCCGCGACGCTGTGCACGCGATTGCCAACGCTATCCGCGACTACGCCCACTCCCACCCTGGCCTGTACGCCGCCAGCGTGCGCGGCCCGGGTCCCGAAGACGCCGAGCTCATCGCCGCAAATGAAGCTGCGCTGGCTATCTTCATGGCCGCCCTACGCGGGTACGGGATTACGGACTACTCGAGCCAGTTCGGTCAACTACTGGACCGCACAGCGCCCCCTGCTCCGCAGGACGAGCGCTCCCTACAAGACGCTATCGACGCGATCCGCTCGCTGCGCGCGGTAATTCACGGCTTTGTGACCCTCGAAGCGACGGGCGGGTTCGGCCTACCCCGCTCCCTGGACGCAACCTACACGCGTCTGATCGATTCTCTGGACACCGCCTTTAGGACCTGGCCCGCCGCGGGGGACGCCACCGACCACCCCGACAGTGCGCCACCGACATGACGCTCTCCACCTCAGTGCACCAAACCCCATCAAAGGAGCATTCGTGCAACCTGCCGCAGACAATCCGATCCTGACCATCCCCGACGGCCCTATGTTCAGCGAGGGTGACGAGCTCTACGACCAGCGGTTCCGCGAGCGATACGTGGTGCTCAAGACGGCACGAGCTAGCGGCGGAGAGCTAGTGAGGGTCGAAGACACCGCCGCCCCCGGGCCGAGCCGACGCCCAACGAGCGCCCATCCAAGCCAGCGCGAGCGGTTCGAGGTGCTCGCCGGGGCCTTGGAGCTGACCGTCGACGGTGAGCAACACCTGCTCGGACCGGGGGACTCGTTCACGGTCGCGCCAGGCGCGAGACATCTACCGCGTAACGCCGGCGACGGCGAGCTCAGGTTCGTCGCGGAGATGCGCCCGGCCGGTCGCTTTGAGGAGTTCCTCGCTCAGATCACGGCGGTCAACAACTCCGGACGTGAGGGTCTGCGCTACCTACTGACCGTCGCCCGCGTGCTCAATCGATTCCCGGACGTCGAACACCCGACGCCGTTACCGCGCTGGCTGGACCGAGCGCTGTTCGCGATCCTGGCCGCCGGCGGCAAGCTACTGGGCCTGAGAATCCCGCCGAGTACGCGCCCTCAGCTTGAAGAGTGAGCGGCGCCACCAACCGTCTGAGCGGCCGTCGCGCAGCCGGCCACAGCTTGCGATCCCGCAGCACCGCTGACCGACTCGGCGGGCGCTCGCCGGCAAGGCAATGCGTCGATGAAGGACCCCTCGCAACCCGGGCAAGATTGAGGTGTCACCAATTGTTCGACTGGACGCACCCGGCCGGGTTGCGTGCTGAGTTGGCGACGGTGGTGATTTAGCAGGCGGGGTGCGCGCGGACCGTGGCTGGGCAGCCGGTGACCTTGAGGTTCTCGCCGACCGCGACGGCGTGGGCGGCGGCGAGGTTGTCACGTAGCCGGGTCTCGGTGGCCGCGGAGCCGGCCATGGCCAGGTTCCGTACCGTCCCGACTTGGATGACCTGGAGGCGGACGAGCACGGTCGCGGAGTGTCCTGCGGTGATCGTGCCGAGCCGACAGATGAGCGGCAGTCCACCGCCGCAGGTTCCCTGGCTTGGGTGTGCCGAGTACAGCTGGGGGTGACCGGCTGGCGCGTCGATGAGCATCACGTTGGGCGCGTCGACCTGGCCGGTGTTGCGCACGGTGATCGTGTAGTTGACGATGTCGCCGACCTTCGCGGTTGTGCGGTCGGCGTGTTTGGTCACGACCAGGTTCGCGGTCGGGCCGCCGGGCACGCCGGGTGTCAGGCCGGGCGGTGAGGTCGGTGGGATCACGACTCCGGGTGGGGCGGTGGTGCCGGGTGGGGGAGGTGTCGTCGGGGTTGGGATCGGGGGGAAGGTCGGGAGCAGCGGCACTACGACCCCCAGATTGCGCGAGAGGACGTTGGTGAACGTGCAGACGACACGGGGGCGTTGGGGGTTGATCCGCACGAGCGCGATTCCCTGCGCGAACGGGACGAGCTTCCCTCCGCATGAGACGCTCTCGAGCAGCCATGTGCCGGATGCCGAGGAGCGCGGTTGGGTCTGGACGATCGTGTAGAGCCCGTACGGGATTCCGGTCGTGACCTGTCCGACCGCGGTCGCGGGTGTGTTCTCGGCCTTGGTCCTGGCGATCTTCTTGTACTGGACGGGCGTGGGGCGCGACCCGTCGGAGTTCAGCCGCGGCGAGATGCCGTAGCCCGCGATCGCGACCCCGCCGCGGGTAACCTCGCGCACCTGAATCGCGCCGGGCGGCGTGAACGTGTTGGTGAACGTGCAGACCGCGCCGCGGGCGGCCGAGATCGTGACCGTCCCGCCGCTCGTCTTGCCGTTGCACACCAGGCCGGTCTGCTTCCACGACATGCCGCCACTGGCGGGGTTACCTTCGGTGATGTTGTAGGTGCCGGCCTTTAGCTTGATCGGGGTCGAGGCGACGGCGACGCCCGCGGTCTTGGTCGTGATCGAGCGGGTCACGCCGGATCCGCCGCCCGTCGGGCTAATCGTCAAGGGGAACGTCCCGACGCCGCCCTGGGTGATCTTCCGCAGGATCACCGCGCCCGCGGTCGGCGCGGGCGCGTTGGTGTACGTGCACGTCACGGTGTCCCCGGCGGCGAGGTCGATCGTCGCCTTCCCGGCCGCCCGGATCGTCCGTGGTGCCCTGCTCTTGTGACCTCTCATGTCGGCCCTCCTGCCGAGCGAACGCCCCCGGGTGCTGGTCGTTACCGTGCCGGTCGTCGCTGTTAGCTCCGGCGAGTTAGGACCGATATAGGCGTTGCGCAAGCTTCGCCCGGAGGGTTTGCGCCGCGTCGCGCTCGCGCACAAGGCGGCAGCTGCCTGAAGCGCATCAGCCAGGAGGGCAACGGCTCTCGATCGGAACGCTGCGCTCCAGGCGCTGAACAGCTCTCCTTAGGCTGTGCCCGAGGCGAGCAGCACCACGTTCGAGACGCTCAGCGGTTTCCAGCCGCCGCCCGCATCTGCTGCGGCCTGTGTGATCGCCTCCCAGGCCGCTTCCTGGGCGTCGCCTGCGTGTTGCTCGATGATCGCCCGGATCGGGGCGGAGATCGCCCTGACGTATGCAGTGAAGTGCTCTGGGGAGTCGAACTCGAAGGTGACCTCGTTCTGCTCCACGACGACGTTCGAGAACCCAGCGCCTTCGAGGAGCCCACCGATGGCCGCGGGGTTGGGTCGGGAGAGGGGTCCGGGCGTTCCGGGCGGGGGCGGGGGCACGCCCAGCCGCTCCCTCGTTGTCCGGATTGGAATCGAAAGGAAGGGGACCTGATCGGGCTCGCCCCACGAGGCAATCGCCATCCGCGCGCCGCGCTTAAGGAAGCCTCGGATTCGTGCCGCGGCGGCCTCCGCATCGGGCTCGAAGATGATGCCCCAGCGCGAGACGGCGGCGTCGAAGCTCGCGGGTGGAAAGTCGAGGCTGAAGGCGTCCGATTGCATGAACTCGACGTTGTCCAGGCCGGCCGCCGCGGCGCGTTCACGACCGAACGCGAGCATCTCGGCGGAGATGTCCGTGGCCACAACGCGGCCGTCGGGGCCGGCCTTGCGCGCTGCGGTGAGCGCCGGCTCGCCGTAGCCGGCGGCGACGTCCAAGACCCGGCTCCCCGACCGCACGCCGGCGAGCTCCACCAGCCGCTCGCTGATGTGTGCGTCCGCCCTGTCGTTGAACTCGCTCCACGCCTTCCATCCCGCCGCTGCAGCGTCCCAGTTCTTGTGCTGCGCCTCGCGGAAACCGGCCGAGTCGATCGCCTTGGGTTCCACGCCCGCTCCTTACCACCTCCATTGCATTTGCACGGCGACGCTAACCGATTCGGGTCGCCGGCGGACCTCTACATCGTTCCTTTGGCTCGGGATCGGGGCCCCCTCGTCCCCTGCGCCGGCGAATCACTCCCTTCGCGCCGCCGGCTCCGCGGAACGAGGCGCCGCGGGCACCGGATGACGCGAACAACGAGGTTCGGGATCACGTGACAGATACGTCCCATGACCATCATGCGCAATAAGACAGTCGTTCGCGGCTTTGAGGAGCTGGTGGATGGCGGCGGTGATCTCGCGCGGCTCGACACTCTGTGCGACGCGAACATCGTCAACCATGCCCTGGCTATCAGCCGACCTCAGGGCATCGAGGGCACGCGCCAGTTCTTGGAGCAGGCCCGGCGGCCCATGCATCCGGCACGTTGGCTATCGTCACACTTCGTTGCGGAAGACGATCTTGTTGTGCATTTCGGTTCACGCGAACACGAATGGCCGGGTGGCTCATTCCGCGGCTTCGATCTGCCCGCCGGCCGCTACGAACGTGATGTCATGTTTGCCTACCGGGTTCGTGGTGGACACATCGTTGAGCGCTGGGCGATCCGTGACGACCTCGCCATGATCAGGCAGTTGGGGAATCTGGCGTCCGGCCGCTAGCAGCTACCCATGACGATCAGAGGCCATCTGCTTCGCGGCGCTTCCGGTACCCGAATCGCGGTGCGAAGGACTTCGCATGGAGTCTGCCGAGATGGCCGCCGGGAGAGCCCGCTCGCGGCTGTAAGCTCCGGTCGACCCGAACGAGGAGGCTGCAGCGCATGCTCGCGGACGTCCCTGTCTGCGCCACTCTGCCAACCGGCGACCTCGAGCGCGCTCGGCGCTTCTACGGCGAAGCGCTCGGTCTGACCGAGGGAGCCGTTAGCGTCGGAGGCGGCGTCTTCTTCATGGCGGCCGGAGGGACGTTCCTCCGCATCTACGAGCGGCCGCCTATCTATACGCCGGCTGAGTACACGGTCGTTGGCTTCCTCGTCGAGGACTTGGAGACAGAGATGTCCGAGCTGCGCCATCGAGGCGTCACGTTCGAGGAGTACGACCTGCCGCACCTCAAGACCGAGAACGGCATCTACATCGACGAGCAACGTGGAGCGAAAGGCGCCTGGATCCGGGATCCGGACGGGAACATCCTCGCTCTTACTCAGCTACCGAGTAACTGAGCCAGCGACCATGGCCCGCGGCCGCGCTGACGGATGTGCTCGTTGGGCGGGTAGGAGCGATTCGATCCAACGCGAAGTGCTGCGGCGGCGGGGCGTGTTGCGTGCGAGCTGTGGCCCAGCAGCTCTGCGCGCTCGAGATCCGCGCTCCACCGGCGCTCGGCCGGCTGATTCGCGCGCCGCCGGGACAGCGGTTGACGGCCTACGATTCCGCGGTGAGTTCCTCGCTGACGGTTCGCCGCGCCCGGGTCGAGGACGCCGCGCAGATGGCGCGCGTGAATGTCGGGTGCTGGCAGGAGACCTACCGAGGACTCATGCCGGACGCAGTTCTCGATGACCCGGGCCTCGTGGCTGCTCGGGAGCGGTTTTGGATTTCCGCGTTGACCGACGAGCGCTATCGCGAGAACCGTGTTGCGGTGGCCGAGCGGGATGACCAGCTGATCGGGATCGCGATGTCCGGCCCGCCCTTGGAGGCCCCGGCCGGATGGGCGAGGCAGCTGTATGTGCTCTACGTGTATGCGGCCGACTACGGCACCGGTGCTGGATCTGCACTGCTGGAGGCGGTCGTCGATCCGCAGGAGTCGGCGGCATTGTGGGTGGCCGACCCGAACCCTCGCGCACAGGCGTTCTACCGCAAGCACGGCTTCGTTGCCGATGGGACCACCCAGGTTGAGGATGGTGTGCGCGAGATCCGCATGGTCCGCGGCGTAGGGCACGGTCGGTAGTCGAGCTCGCCGAGGCGCTGCCGGCGGGGCTCGTCGCGCGGCATGGTCCCGCAACGGCGGGCCGGGCGGCGCTGACGACATAGCCAAAACCGGTTGTCGTCGATGACACGAGCGCCGGTCAGCTGCTGCGCGAGCTCGCCGACCAACCAGTTCGGCCGGATCGTCGGGTCGTTGATCCAGTCCGATCCCGTCTGCCCGTCTCGGGCCGCCCGTAATTGGCCGGCGAGAGGATTTCCGCCAGCGCCGCGTTTGCCTCCGACACCATCTGGGCGGCATCGAACCCGGGCCACATGATGATGTGGTAGATGACACTGATCGGTGTGTAGGTCGGGTCCTCGATGGTCACCTGCACGTTGATCAGCCGGTCGGCGTTCACCCCCGCGATGTACTGGTCCTTGATCGACTGCGGAACCGGCTGGCCGCTGTCGTCGGCGAGCGCGACCTGGACCTGTCGCGCCGTGTTGCCAATACAGACCGCGCGACCGATCCCGGGCGTCGTCATCGCGTACACGACGTAGTCGGTGGCGGTGACCAGCGTGAACCCGCGCAGCGTCAGCTCGTTGCTGAGCCGGGTCGTCACATCGCTGGTTGCCCTCGTCGCCACTCCCGAACCCGCCGCGTCGTCCACCGTCCGGTCGTCGTTGCCGATCCGCCGGCGTCCGCGTTCGCATGAACCCGGGTGCAGCGCCGGCACCGGCGATGCGGCCCGAACGTGCTTACCGATCGCCTCCCCGTACCGGGCCGGCCACGGCCGCCAGCAAGCGCCCTGGCGCTGTCGCTCGGGTGAGAACGAGCGTGCCCCGCCGCGCGCGGACCTCACTGCTCAGATGGACGATCAGCGGGCTCTCGGCGTCGGCGCGAGCCCGCCGTTCACGCCCGGACGTCGGCGCGACGCTCCGGATGCTCGAGCGGATCGGAAGCCTGCATACTGATTACGCGCACGCCTGCGGCGATCGCGGGCATCCGGCGCAGACCCGCTCCTCTCGCGGCACGAGTATCTCGTCGTCTTCGCTGCCGCACCTCATTTGCGCGGGAAGCGCGACTAGGCGATCCGCTCCGACGTCCGAGCTGACGGCAGAGGCGCAGGGGCCTTGCAAGCCGCGCATTCGAGACTCCTACCGTGGTGAGCTTGAAGCGCGTCGCGCGACCAGAGCGGGTCCGAGGAGGCGCGCTAGGTGCGGGAACCGGCGCCATCCACGTCGCGTCGACGGTTCTCCCGTCCGCGCGAACGGGGCTGCCAGAGTTCGGCCGCGGGCGTCCGCGATTGGGCCAGTGCACACGGCCGCGGCGAGTGCTGGCAGCGAGAGGCTCGTTCGCGCCCCAACGAGGTCCACGGCGGCGGGACGAAACACTCGCGTCGGCGAGCCGCTCGACGGCTGCTCGTCAACCGGCCGGGAGCGCTCGCACGCACCGGCGCGGCTGCCGCGATCAGGGGATCAAGACGAGCTTGCCGCGGACATGGCCGTCTTGGCTGATGCGATAGGCCTCGACGGCGCGGTCGAACGGGAACGTCTGAACCTTGATTACCAGCTTGTTCTCTGCCAGCAGCTCGGCGACCTCCGCCAACGCCTCCATGGGCTTACTGTCCGCGCCGCCGCCGGTCACCCGAGCCCCGGCTTGACCGGCGGCGAAGTTGGCGATGCTGACGACCTGGGACGGCTCGGATACGAGGCTGACGAGTTCCTCGATCGGAGTCTTGCCCGCGACGTCGAACACGGCGTCGACCCGCCCGCCGGCAGCGGCCCGGACGCGACCGCGCACGCCGTCGCCGTAAAGGACCGGGATCGCCCCGATCTCCCTGAGATAACCATGGTTGGCCTCGCTCGAGGAGGCGATGACCCTCGCCCCCCGAGCCACTGCCATCTGGACGGCGACGGCACCCACCCCTCCCGCGCCACCGTCGATGAAGATCGTCTCGCCGGACTTGACATCGAGCAGGCGAAGCCCTCGTTCACTCGTCTCACCGGTCACCCCGGCCGCGGCCGCCACCGCCCAATCGATAGACGACGGCTTCACCGCCCACGCGGTCAGCACCGCGCGCTCCGCCTGAGTGTTCTGGCCACGGCCAAAGACCTCATCACCCACCGATACCCCGGACACTCCCTCGCCGACCTCGTCCACCACGCCAGCAGCGTCAAATCCTAGGTAACCCGGACCCGCCAAGGGCTGGCCATCAGACATAGCCCCACTGAGGATCTTCCAGTCGATCGGGTTCACACTCGCAGCCCGCACGGTGATCCGGATCTCCCCCGCTCCCGCGTGCGGCAAAGGAGCATCTCCCCAGCTAAGCACCTCGGGACTGCCGTATTCGGAAAACTGCAGCGCTCGCATCCGACGGTCCTTTCGACGTGAGCGGGGTCAGCCCGCCCGTTCCCGGCTCGACCAAGCCTTAGACCTCAGCGTAGTGGCACAGCCACACTCGTGCCGGCGACGCTCAGAAACGTGACTCGTACCGGGTTCGCAGCAAGAGCAGGTGGCTCGCGGTTGAATGGTCGCTGGACCCTCCTCCTCGCCGATCTCTAGCCTCGCGTCGCCAATAACAGCCGGGGCCTACGACGGGATCGGCTCGGACGCCTGCTTTCCCCGAGCGGAGGAGCCGGTGCTTGCTCAATTCTCGCTAGCGCCAACCGGTGCGTTCAACGAAAGCGATGACCCGCGCGCCGGTACCGGCGTGATCGGATCGCCACGGACGGAGCAGCCCCCGCTTACTCAGATCCAGCTAACGCCCGCTGTCGAGTTGGACGAGCTCCGAGAGCGCGACGAGGTTGCCTGTTGATTTCTGGATCCTCATGAGGATCCGGAGCGGTCGCGTGGCGCGGCGGTCCGTCGTCGGTCAGTTTGGTCGATCTCCCTTGGTCTCGCCTCGGGCGTGACGACCAAATCAAGCGCGGCCCGGGTCCGCTCTTGGTCACGCGCGAGCTCGGGTGCTGGCAAGATCTTTGCTGCCGGTCGGATTGAACTGGTGGTGGGCGATCGAGTTCGCGGTGGCTCTCGCGGCGGGTCACGAACGGCAGTCCGCGCTGAGCCTGCTCGAGCACCACGGAGCGGTCCGGCTGCGCGACGCGGTTGTATGCGCCGGTGGTTCGGATCGGCGATGGCTTCGGCGCCTGAGAT
>Ga0335085_10017741_pt1 | contig 10250 bp, 5 predicted proteins | sample Lox_Sample_45_FD_206712 | JGI IMG/M metagenome (GOLD analysis project Ga0335085, IMG submission 206712) | Soil microbial communities from Loxahatchee National Wildlife Refuge, Florida, United States - Lox_Sample_4.5 | ecosystem: Environmental > Terrestrial > Soil > Wetlands | place: USA: Florida... | reverse complement strand
TTCGATTACCTGGAGCTCCTGCGCTTCGGCGTCACCCAATTCCCGCACGCACACAGGCAGTTCAGCAAGTCCTGCCAGCACGGCGGCGCGGTACCGCCTCGCTCCGGCAACAATTTCAAACTGTCCGGCCACGGACCGCACCAGCAGCGGCGAGAGCAAGCCTTTGGTTTTGATGCTTTCCGAGAGCTCGTGCAGACTTTCCTCGGCAAAGTCTTTCCGAGGGTTCGTCAACGATTCGCGAAGCTCCGAAACCGGAATGGTCCGGTACTCTTCCGTTGGGGTTATCGTTTGTTTTGCGTTTCTTTGTTCTTTGTTTTTCTGGATGACCAGCATGTCAGTACTCCTCCGGCAAAAGAATCGTGGTCAATGACCTGTCGCGTTCGGTAATCACGAACAAGCAGTCGCCAGCGGTTGTGCGATAGCTGCTGAGGAGCCTGAACCCTTTCTCCAAGCTGAAAAGGTTCTCCTTCTTGTCTTCTTCGGGGATCAATCGCCGGTGACATGGCGGGACAGAAACTCCATCGGGTTCTGTCCGGTTTTTTCAAGGACGGCCAGCGCGCCCGGTGTGGCGACGAGCTGGCCCAGGTCAAACAGCGGCTTTCTTTCGGTTTGTTGCATGGGATTCTCCTTTTTGAATTTGGCGTTGTTCCCGAGAGGCGCGGCCTGAGTCGCGCATGTGAAGCAACTGCCCTTCATGGCGGGGTAGGGCGCCTGTCCGTCCGCGCCGTCAAGCCCGCGGGTTTGGCGTTCATCGGAGCGAAGCGAAGAGGCTTGACGGAAGGAGCGGGCGGATCAGGCGCAGGGTTTAGCCAGGAAGGGCAGGCAGATCAGTTCTCACGCAAAACAAGAAAGGAGTGGTGGATGTCCAAAACTCGAAGCGCATGATTGCGAAAAGCGTTCCTCGGGGTGCGTTGCGCCGGCGGATTGATACTAGAAGCACCGGCCGTCCGTGATGTTGGAGAGCATCAGGCTACTCCTGATTGTTTCGAATGACTAAGCTCCCGGTGTCTGTCCCGTGCGGCCAATGGTGGCGATCTGTCGCAACCCGGTGTCTAGTTTTCGACAGTGTCGGCTCTCGACACGACTCGCTTTCCCGCTCGTGTTGAAAACTCATCAACTTACAGCTCTCGAGGCTTGGCATTGGCGTTGCTAGTCCTAGGACAAGGGCAAACGGAATGCTGCGCATCGGGCTCTCGTGTGGGAGTGCGAGTACTTCTGCCCGTTCAGAGGCGACGTGTAGCGGGTGTACAAGCTCGCATCGAGTGCCTTGGAAGCAGGAAATGAAAGCTCTATCCCTGCCATATCTCTCCCGGAAGAAGGAGCGTAATTAATGTCTGCCTCCCCGGTTCCCGTCGATTCCGCAGCGCCGGCAGCGAAGCCGGAAACACCCGACAAAGAAAAGAACGTGACGGCGCACCCTGCGTCCCAGTGGCAGAGATACGTGACGCCTGTCCTGGTTGTGTTGGTCGCTCTCGCTATCTTGGTTACCGTTATGCGGAACTGGAATGCCTGGGAAGGCGGGCGCATCGACCAAGTTACGGACGATGCTTCCGTGCGGGGCGATGTTACTCCGCTCAGCACGAAGGTCGCGGGGATCGTGAAGGACGTGAAGGTATCGGACTTCCAGCAAGTGCACAAGGGGGATCTGCTTGCCGAACTGGAGGACAACGATTACCTGGCACAAGTGGCCCAGGCAACCGCGGCCGTCGAAGCGGCAAAAGCGGCAATCGAAAACAATCGCCGCCAGCGCGAACTTCAAGATGCACGCATTGGTCGCGCCATGGCCGGAATAGACCAAGCGAAAGCACAAATCACAGCGGCGCAGGATGGGGAAGAAGCGGTTCGAGCTGATGTTGTGCGGACCCAGAAGGAACGCAAGCGTCAGGAGGCGCTGCTTCAAACAGGTTCTAGCACACCCCAAAGAGCTGAGCAGGCTGTCGCAGACGAACAGAGATTTGCTGCGATGCTGGCGAGCCGCGAGGCGGATCTTGAACAGGCAAAAGCGATGTTGCACAGCAATGAGCTTGCAGCCGAAGCGGAAAGGCGCACCAAGACGGTGTTGGAGTCCCAGGAGGTCCAGCTCGTAGCGGACCTTCACGTCAAAGAAGCTGCTCTGACCGTAGCGCAAATCAATCTTGGATACACAAAGATCGCGGCCCCCGGCGACGGCAGCGTGGGTGAACGCCAGGTGCGGCCGGGGCAGTTGGTTTCTCCAGGAACGCAGGTGATCCCGTTTGTGAGCAACACCAAATGGGTGCAAGCGAACTATCGAGAGACGCAGCTAACGAACGTGAAGGTAGGCGACGCGGCGGAAATCCGTATTGACGAATATCCCGGCAGAGTCTTCCGCGGGAAAGTTATCGAGATTGCGCCAGCCAGCGGCTCTCAATTCGCACTTCTTCCGCCGGACAACGCAACAGGCAACTACACGAAAGTGGTGCAAAGAATCCCGGTAAAAATCGTATTTGACGACTCAATCGCCGCGAGCGCTCTGCGTCCGGGCCTCTCCGTCATTGCGACAGTACGAACAGGGAAGTGAGCGGAAGAAACGATGCCTACAACCACCACCGTCGAACGCCTTCCTCCTCCAGCGCAAATCGCACGGGCAGTTGCGGGAGTGGTGCCGTCGGAGCTGTCAAACAGTCCCTTGCTGGGGATTCTCGGGGTCCTCATAGGCGCCGGGCTCGTCACGCTCACTGGTCGTATGCTTTCCCTCGGACTTGCTGATCTGAAGGGCCATGTCGGCATTAGTTACGACGAAGGTGCATGGCTCGACAGCGCCTATAACGCGGCCCTCATGTTCATCGGGCCTTTTAGCGTGTATTTGGGAGGTCTACTCGGACCACGGCGCGTGCTTCTGTTTGCGGCTGGAATATTCACCGTGACCTGCGCTTTCCTACCGCTCATACACAGTTATAGCCTGCTGGTTGCGGCATTGATTGTGGCGGGGTTGACCTCAGGTACGTTCTATCCGCTCACCCTTACTTTTGCACTTCGCAATATTCCGCTGCGGTTTCTTCCGTTTACGATGGCATTCTACGCCACATTTATAGATGGGGCCGTCAATATAGCGCCGTCGCTCTACGGCTGGTATCGCGAGCATCTTTCCTGGCACTGGATGTTCTGGAATTCAGCCCTGATTGCGCCGGTGATGATGATCTGTATCTATTTCGGAATACCGAAAGCCCCTGCGCGAAAAAAGGACGGCCCTGTGCCCAGCTTTGTTGGGTTTCTGTACCTGAGCGCCGGACTGGCTCTGGTATTTGCCGCCCTTCAGCAAGGAGAGAGGCTCGATTGGTGGCGCTCCGGGGTATTCACGGCGCTGTTTCTGAGCGGGTCGTTTCTGCTGATCTGCGCGTTGGTGCGAAGATTGCTCGGTCCCAACCCCCTGGTGGCGCTCCCTTATCTTTGGAAATGGAACACATTGCTCCTGGGCAGCCTGCTGTTCTGGTTTCGGTTTACTCTCACCGGCACCATCATCCTCATTCCGCAGTCTCTGGCCATCCGCGGCTTCGAAGCCAATCAGATCGGGCCGGCCGTGATTTGGAGTGCTGTTCCTCTGTTGCTGGTTACGTTTGTCGCCGCGCTCCTGATGGTTCAGAAAACAGACCCTCGCCTGTTGTTGGCTGCCGGCTTGACCTGCACGGCCTTTGCCGTCTACCTGAACTCCGAGTACACGACGGTCTGGTCGGCGGCGAACTACTATCGCACCGAGTTGCTTACGGGCATCGGACAATCGGTTGCTCTCATCGGGCTGGTGGGATGCATTATCCTGCAGGGAATCTTCACGGGAGGATTGGCGAAACCTCAGTGGATACTGACATTTTCCGCGATGTTTCATACGATTCGCTTATTTGGTGGAACTGCGGGGGCCATCTACATGGCCCACTTCCTCGCTCAACGCGAGAAGCTGCACTCGAACCTTTTGGGTCTCCACGTGACCCAGGGAAGCTGGGTTACCGACGGAAATCTTCATGCCTTAGCTGCAGGCGTCTACGCCAAATCGCCCAGCGCGGCCGCGGCGGGCGCTCGTGCAGTCGAATTGATCGCCGCCCGGCTGCGTCTTCAGGCCTACGCCTTGAGCCTCAACGACGGATTCCTTCTCGTGGCCTGGAGTTGTGTTCTCGCTCTTCTTTTAACGGCGTTGCTGCGCCAGTCGCCGCTAAACTATGGGGACCTCAGCACGCTGCAGCCGATTAAGGAGACAAACTCATGAAATGGAAATTCCGGCTATTGCTAATCATCCTGCCGCTCTTCGCGGCCCTAGCCTTGGCTGGACAGCAAAGCGGTGCCGCTTCCACTCGCCACCTTACCTTGCACGAGGCCGTGCAGTTGGCCCTGCAGCATAACCACAACGTCCACATCGCCGAATACAAAGTCGAGGAGAAGCAGCACGCGAAAGAGGTTGCGAAAAGCGCCTATTTTCCCAGCATTCGAAATGAAAGCAACTTCATACATCTCACCGATACGCAGCTGATAGAAATCGCAGGTGGCAGTCTCGGCACCGTTGGGGGTAGCCCTGTTCCGGTCGCAAATTCGGTGATTAACCAGGGTGGGCGTGACCTGACGACCAGCGGCACCCAACTGACACAGCCCCTGACCACGCTGCTGAAAATCCGGCCCATGAACGACATGGCGCAAGCGGAACTGAAAGCCTCCCGACAGAGGGCGCAACAAACAGAGAATGATGTTGCTCTCACGGTTCACCAGCTCTATTACAAGGTATTGATCGCGCAGATCCATCGTGCCGCCACGGAAGCCAGAATCAAAGCGTTGCAGGATCTGCAAAGCGAACGCGTCCAGCAGGTGAAATACGGCAGCGCCCTGGAAGAGAACCTGATCGAGAGCCGGGCGCAATTCCTGCAGGCAAAACAGGAACTGCTGACCACCGACTTGCAGCTCTCCGACCTTAAGCTACAGCTCAACGATGCCATGGGACTGCCTCTCACAACGGCGCTGGAACTCGATCCCGACACTCCGGAAGTCCTGCCAGCCTGCGCGCGTGAAAAGTGTGTGACTGAGGCACTCGCATCCCATCCCGAGATCATCGAGGCGCGCAACGAAGTGGAGAAAGCAAAAGCCGCCGTTCACCTGGCAAAAACAGATATCTATGTCCCGGATATGGAGGCGTTTGCCCGTTATAGCTACCAAAACAACGTTCCCTTTCTGGCCCGCAATTTCGGAAGTTTCGGTATTCACTTCAGTTATGACCTCTTCGACTCGGGACGTAAGCGTGGAATCCTCCGCGAGCGCGACGCTCAGCTGGCGCAGGCCGAAGAAAATCTTGCCCGGCTCACCGATGAGGTCGAGCTGGCAGTCGAGACCGCATACAACAAGCTGGAAAGGACCCAGGAAATGCGGAAGGTATCTGAGGAACTGCTGGCCTTGCGCACCGAATCCAATCGAGTTCTGCATGAGCAACTGGCGCGGGGAGAGGCTCTCACCTCCCAGACCAACATGGCAACTGCACAGGAACTCGACGCACGCACATTGCTTTTGCAGTCACAACTGGACTACACGCAGGCAAACGACGAGATTATCCACGCCATCGGCCGGACACCTGAATAGACTTCTGCGGATGACCACGAGACAAAAACCAGCGAGCGTGCGGTAAAGTTACGACGCAGGTCGAAAAGGAACTTCCGCTTTCACCGTGGTTCCGCGCCTTGGTGGGCTATCGAACTCGAACGTCCCGTTCAATTGACGCACGCGCTCTCTCATATTAATTAGCCCCAGCCCTCCGGATTTTCCGCTTCCGTCGGGATTAAAGCCGACACCGTCATCGGACACCACAAGGCAAACGCGATCCGCGAAGCGGGTCAGCCGAACTTTCACTTGTTTGGCCTGGGCATGTTTCGCCACGTTGCCTAGCGCCTCTTGGGCGATGCGGTAGATGCACAATGCTGCCCCGGGCGATAATTCCTCTACACTTTCGTCGCCCTCATACGAAATGGGAATGCCGCGTAGCTTGCTGAACTCTTCGCAATACGACGATAGCGCGGCCGGCAAACCCGCTTCCTGCAGCACAGCCGGATGAAGTTCATGAGAGAGTTGCCGAATCTCCGTACCCACCTGGATCAGCTCTTTCTCCACTTCTCTAACTTCCGCCTTGGGTTCCGAATCGGCTGGAAGCGCAAGCGTCGCCGTACCGAGCTTGAGAGCGAGCGACGTAAGTTTCTGAAGAATGCCATCATGTAGTTCCCCGGCTATGCGGATCCGCTCCTCTTCCTGCGCCTTCATTAATTGTTCGTTCAGTGCGCCGACCTCGCCCTGATGGCGCTCTAAGATCACCTGGCGCTCTTCCAAGGCTCGGACACGCAGGCGATAAGCGGTCCACAGCATCGCCACAAACGCAAGCGCACACAGCACGCGGAACCAATTCGTTTGGTAGTATGCCGGCGCGACGGAGAAGTCGAGGGTATCGCCTTGCTCGTTCCACACCCCGCTGTTGTTGCTCGCGATCACGCGGAAGCGGTAACGGCGGGGAAGCAGGTTCGTGTACTGCGCCCGGCGATCGTTGACTGACTCCCTCCAATCGGTATCCTGCCCCTCGAGCTTGTACTTGAAATGAACTTTTTCCGGAGCAACGAGGCTGAGAGCGGTGTAATCGATTTGCAGATCACGAGTCCGTGCTGGCAGAATCACCTGCCCAACTGAGTCGCCCGACACTTTTTGCCAATAAAGCTTGTGGTTCACGACGATTTGCTCGATGCACACCGGCGGCGGGAGTTTGTTGACGGCAAGATGACGAGGATCGACGACTTGGACGCCTTCTCCCGTCACAAACCACAGTTTGCCATCGGTCGACTTCGCTACGCGAGGACCATATGCGCTAGCCGCACTTGAGCGGATCCTGACACCGTCCGCCGCATCCCAAATCGTGGTTTGGATCCTCCGCTTCGGGTCGGCAATCCACGCTTCCAGTTCGGTCCGCACAATCCGTACCAGACCGCAGGACGTGTACAACCACAACGAACGATCGTTGTCCTCTATCGCCCAGTGAACCGCGTCACAAGGCAAACCATTCCTGTTTGTCAGTGTAGCGATACGACCGTCTTTAATCCGGCTAAGGCCGCCCAACTCGGTTGCAGCCCACAGCGCGCCGTCCCGATCAAGTCGAAGGTCGGTGACACCGCCCTCGCCTAGCCCATCAGCGGCTGTATACGACGATTTTAACTGGCCATCCTTCAAGTACCACACGCCCCCGCCGACCCAGAATCCAAGCCACACTCCGCCTTGCTCGGGATCAGAGAGTAGAACTGCCGCAGTTTGTGGGTGCCCCAGCTCTGTCCAGGGGATCTGCTCAACCAAACGTCCGTCCCGCAAGTGCAAGAGACGCTGATGCGCTGCAAGCCAGAGAGTGCCCCCCTTGTCTCCCGTGATGAAATGTACTTCGCCGCCAGGAACACCCTCTACGAGAACAAACCTGCCGCCCTTGAAATACGCAAGTCCGTGACGCGTAGACGCCCAGATTCTTCCAACATTGTCCTGAAACAATGACTCCGGCGCATCATCCGGTAGTCCGCTCGCCATACCAAAGATGGTAGCTTGTCCATTCTTCCACTTCGTCAAACCCTGATGCGACCCAACCCACACGCTTCCATCTGTGGCAGCGAGCACGGACTGAGTGGCATCGCTGGACAAACCCTGTTTTACAGAAACGGTAGCAACGGGGAGTTCTCGAAAACGGTCGAGTCCTCCAGTGCTGGCGACCCAGACATTGCCTTCACGATCCTCGAAGAGACTCAAGATGACGTCGCCCGAGAGGCCATCTGATTTCGCAAATACATCGGTCCGGCCGTGATAGATATGGATGAGCCCCCGCTCGACTGTGCCGATCCACAGACCTCCATCGCGGTCGCGGAGCAGCCTATTGGCATCGACCTCGGGGTCCCGGAGCAGGGAGTTTGAGTTGATTGCGCCTCGAATCGGATACGATTCGACCTGGTCGCCAGCGAACTGCCGGAGCCCTGCGCCGTGAAGCGCCATTAGCAGCCGTCCGTCGTCGCTTTTATTTAGACCGATGAGCTCCGTCGGTGTCCCATATCGCTTTGGGGGACCGGGCCTAATCCGCCAAAGGCCCGACTGTGCACCAGCCCAGAGATTGCCTGCGCTGTCCTCATATAAAGCCCAAACAGCTCTGCCGAAGGCACCATCTCCACCGTAGCACTGCGTGTTGGCGTTTTGGATGGCACAAAGTTGGCCGGAAGTCTGAGTACCGGCCAGTGTGCTCGCCCACACCGTTCCCTCACGGTCCTCGAACAACGAAGCCACGAACTGTCGACCAAGTTCCGGGCGCCAAGTCAACTTGCCGCCACTCCAAGTTGCCAAGCCAGCAAACGTTCCAATCCAAAGGGTGCCATCGCGCGTGACGAGTAGCGCGTTGATGTTCTTCTCAGGCAGTTGTTGGCCCGCAGGCGGTTGCCACGGGGTACTGCGAACGCCGTCGAAACGAAACAATCCGAATTCCGTGCCAAGCCACAGAAACCCATCGGGCGTCTGGGCCATCGCGTAGATGTTGCCGAGCGAGAACCCGTCCCGGACGGTCCAAGCGGTATGTGCGTACTGGCTGACGTCCAGCGCAGGATTCAAAGCGCAGGCCCCAGGCTCCCACGCGATCAATAGGATGGCTATGCCCAGCACGATCCTGCAACAGCGCTGTCCGTATCGTCTGTCCATATACGCCCGCATCTTACTCTCTTTTTGTAAAAACAATTTCACGACGCCGGCCGAAAAGGAACTTCCGCTTTCACCGTGGTTCCGCGCCCTGGCTTGCTCTCGAACTCGAACGTCCCGTTTAGTTGGCGCACACGCTCTCGCATATTGATCAGTCCCAGGCCTCCGGATTTCCCGCTTGCGTCGGGATTGAAACCGACTCCATCATCCGACACCGAAAGGCAAACGCGGCCGTCGGATCGCGTCAGCCGAACTTGCACTTGCTTGGCCTGGGCATGTTTCGCCACGTTGCCGAGCGCCTCTTGGGCGATACGGTAGATGCACAATGCTGCCCCGGGCGATAATTCCTCTACACTTTCGTCGCCCTCATACGAAATGGGAATGCCGCGTGTGGTACTGAATTCCTCGCAGTAGGAGGACAGTGCATCCGGAAGGCCCTTTTCGTGCAGCACCGCAGGATGAAGCTCATGAGACAGTTGCCGAATCTCCGCGCCTACATGGATCAGCCTTTTCTCCACTTCACTAACTTCTGTCTTGGCCTCCGAACCGGCTGGAAGCGCAAGCGTCGCCGTACCCAACTGGAGAGCGAGCGAAGTAAGCTGTTGCAGAACGCCGTCGTGCAGTTCCCCGGCAATCCGAATCCGCTCCTCCTCTTGCGCTTTCATTAATCGTTGGTTCAGCGCGCTGATCTCACCCTGGTGCTGCTCTAGCGATACCTGATGCTCTTCTAACAACACACGGTGTCGCTCTAGGACGGTCTGGCGCTCTTCTAAAACGCGTTGGCGGTCTTCTAGAACACGGACGCGAAGGCGATAAACGGTCCAGAGCATCGCCACAAACGCGAGCACACACAGCGCGCGGAACCAATTCGTCTGCCAGTATGCCGGAGCGATGGAGAAATCCAGGAACGTACCCTCCTCGTTCCACACACCGCTGTTATTGCAAGCTATCACCCGGAAGCGGTACTTGCGTGGAGCAAGATTCGTATAGAACGCTTGCCGCCGCGTGCCAGCGTCCTGCCACTCGCGATCCCAGCCTTCCAGCTTGTAGCGGAAGCGCACCTTTTCCGGCACCACGAGGCTCAGCGCCGTGTAGTCAATCGTCAGGTCACGCACCAGCGGCGGCAACCTCGGAGGCGAGGAGGCTACATCACCGTACAAGTTCTGCCAATAGGTCTTGCGGTCCGCGGTGACTTGCTCGATGTGCACCGGCGGCGGGATTTTGTTGATGGGAAGGTGATGCGGATCGATGAAGCTTACGCCGTCACGCGTGATGAACCAGATTCTTCCATCTGGTGACTTTGCCACATGTGGACCAGTACTGCCATACACCCCGACACTCCTCACTCCGTTGGAGCTGTCAAAAATTGTGACTTGCACAGCGCGCTTCGCATCACTCGCCCACGCATCCAACTCGGAGGGCTCAATCCGCACCAGGCCGCAAGGCGTGAACAACCAGACTACGTGATCGTCGTCTTCCATCGACCAATGGACCTCATCGCAGGGCAGGCCGTTCTTGCTTGTAAGTGTCGCAATGTGCCCGTCCTTGATTCGGCTTAGCCCGCCCTCGGTGGC
>Ga0335085_10017740_pt1 | contig 10250 bp, 19 predicted proteins | sample Lox_Sample_45_FD_206712 | JGI IMG/M metagenome (GOLD analysis project Ga0335085, IMG submission 206712) | Soil microbial communities from Loxahatchee National Wildlife Refuge, Florida, United States - Lox_Sample_4.5 | ecosystem: Environmental > Terrestrial > Soil > Wetlands | place: USA... | reverse complement strand
TGTACTACCGATTGGCCCGGTTCCATATTCACCTGCCGTCCCTCAGTGAACGACGATCCGATATACCGGTTCTGGTCGAGTCAGCCCTGAACCGAGTGTTACAACGCGACAATCTGATGTTTACCGTGAGCCGCAAGACCTTGAAATACTTGGCTGACAGGCCGTGGCGAGGAAATGTGAGGCAGCTTTTAGACTCGGTGGATGCCGCAACGATTCGGGCGAGACCAAGGAAAGAATTGCGGCCAGAAGATTTTTCGATTTAGGGATTGACATTTTTCACGGTTTTCGTATTTTGCACGCATGAGCCACAAGCTGACCGCCGTTGAAGTCCGAGACATTCGCACGAAGTATCGTCCCTTCCGAACACCCACGATCACCGAACTGGCCCGCAAATACAAGGTGTCCGTTGGACTGATTTGGAAGGTCATCAAGCGTCGTGCACCGTATAATGAGAGGGGGAGAATGTGAGCACAACCTATGTCACCGATGTTCCGCTAACAACAATCCACTGTGGCCGTTGCGCCGGTACGTATGCGATTGACGAGCGGTACCGGACTCAATGCGAGCACGAGGGGCGAATGTGGCATTGCCCCTACTGTGAAATCGGGTGGGGATACAATGAGGGTGAAAACGCCCGCCTCAAGCGCGAACTGACGGAAGCAAAATCATTGGCACTTCGCCGTCAGCAGGAAACCGAACAGGCGCGAGCCGAAGCCGAACATTTCCGCAAGAGCCGGGATACGATCAAGGGACTGGCAAAAGTGGCACGAATTCGTGTGGGGCGCGGCGTTTGTCCGTGCTGCAACCGAACCTTCGCGCAACTTGCCAACCATATGAGCCAGAAACATCCGGGCTACGTGAAGCAGGACGAGCAGCCATGACCCCCACCGAACTTGATGCCATCGCTGCCGAGTGCGAGGCGGGACAGTTTGAGCGATTTAACCATGCGCTAGCCGAGATGGAGGGATGGACATTTGACACGCCAGCCGATGTAGATAAGTGTCATTGGATTCTTACTCCACAAAGGAAGATATTCGGTTATGTTGAGGCTGGGCTTTCTGGAATACCTGACTACGCCCACTCTTTCGACGCCCTGAAGCCCATCATAGAGAGGAAGAAACAAGAAGGATGGGAAATGTACTTTGACTGGTCAATGGGGAGCGGCCTATGGTTCGGTGATTTCTGGAGAGGCGAAGAAGAGAATGTCAGCCACGAATCCCCCACTCTTGAGATCGCTGTAGGCATCGCGCTGCTGAAAACCGTGAAGGAGGAGGGGAAATGACACCAGAAGCCCAACGGATTGCGATAGCAGAGGCGTATGGATACGTAGCAATAGGCAACAGCTGGTGGCAGGTGCCCGGTCGGGAGACTCAGGTTGCCTTATTGGGCCTACCAGACTATTGCAACGACCTTAATGCGATGGCGGAGGCAGAAGCACAAGTTATTACCGGCCTTCAAATTGAAACATTTGTGAAGCACCTTATGGTGATAACAGACCACGAGCACCCAAAAGACGACTGGGGCCTGTGTGAGTGGTGTTTATGGTATGTGTTGCGAGCCACCGCCGCCCAACGAGCAGAAGCATTTCTCCGCACGTTAGGCCGATGGCAGGAGACCAACCCCAAGGAGCCACATGGAGATTAAGCCGAGCGAAGCCGAAGAGCGGTTCATAGATGCAGTATGGGGAAGCAACTATTGTGAACTGGTTAGCAGGCACGTTCTATTGCTGAGACTCATGGAACTGACCCGCTCCCCCATCTCGCACCGGACGGTGGCAGAGTTGGAGGAGGAGTTGAACCGACTGAGGCGTGATTACGGTAATGACCCCACGGATGAGGAAGTGGAGGAGTTCATCAAGGAATTCGACGCCGGTCTGCATCCGCTATCACCGGAGGATGAAGCCGCCCTGAAGGACGCCAAGGCGCGGTTCCCATCAGCGTTGAAACAAGTAATTGCAAGGATGGACGCCGAATCCGCTCTCGCCAAAATGCAGGAGGAACTCACCCGCCTCAAGTCCATGCCCACTGATCAGTTGCTAAACGTAGATGCGATCTGCAACCAGCGGGATGAATTACAGAGGGAATTGGATTCCACCAAGGCCGAGTTGGAGCGGGCGAGGGAGCAACTTAATGACTTACGGTCTTTTGTGCGGCGCATCACATTGGAACTCCAAAATCATCGGGACTGGAAAACGTCTCATGGGGACTTACTGTTTCAGGATGCCTATCGTCTTTACACACAGTACGATTTGGAAGGGCTTGTCTCCCGCCAGCCGAAAGGACAATCGACATGAACATCTTCCGAATTTACGCAAAAGATAGTCGCGTTGTTGTTGAGCCGGTCGCGTTGGAAGTAGAGAACAAGACGCATATTAACACCATTGAACTGGCCAGAATCGAATGGGAGAAGCTACAACGAAGCGGATACCCATGCGATGTAATAGCCGTCGCTGAACGCGACTACCTAGCAACCTATGACGCCCAAGATTTCAGGAGAACGTAAATCATGACCACCCTCGCCTCAATACGGGAAAGATGGAGCAGGGCGACGAAGGGGTAAATGCCATGAGCGACTACATCCCGAACTTCAAACTTGGCGACCGAGTACGATTCATGTGTACGGACGAGAACGAGCAAGACGGCTTGGCGGATTTAACAGGCAAGATAATCAGCCCCATTGCCTCGCGTGGAGTATGCAAATGCGTGGTCGAAATGGATGATGCTAAGGCCGCTCACGCCAGCACAATTCTGACAAGCACAGCGCAGTTGGTACACCAAACCTGTAAGGCATGTCACTGTATCATCGACAGTGATGGCTGTGGTTGTAACCCGGAGGGCGCGTGAGCAAAACCCCGATAGTCGCCTTCCTGCAAAACCAATGGTTCAAGAATCCCGAACGCGCCCGCAGAACCTATGCAATGTTTGGGGATGAACGGCGGCATGAACTCAATGCCCGGTTCCTGTTCGCCGGTTGCACTACCGGTCGGAATCTGCAAAAGACGTTCGGCCCTGAACTGTGCGACAGAATCATCTGGGAGGAAACATCGCGGGAAGTCGGCGACCGTCCTTCCTCGATTTTCCCCGCTGATATGACGTGGATGTGCAATGTGATGCGCCGGTTCAAGCCCGCAATCGTCCTGACTTTTGGCAAACACGCGGAGGCTGCATTCGGAGTCCTACGAGAGCAATTCGTTTTTGATGGTATGTGGTTAAAGGCCATGCATCCGGCGGCAAGGCATCCAGACCTGCTGGCGTCATTACGAGAAACCGAGCGTCAGTTGCGAGTGGCGATGCTGGCACTGGCGGAGAGGGGGGAGGGATGAATCCGCACAGGCACAGAACCGCTTTACGGCGGGTGGGGAGACTTTGATGGCGTGCGGCGAGCGATTGAAAAACTACAAAACGAAGAAGCCAACCCTGCCCCGTCCCCGCGCGACGGAGCGGCGTGAAGGAGGAGAGAGATGCCTAATTGTTTCTTGTCGGCATTGTTGATTGTTGAGGCGATATGCTTACTGATTGCAGGCTATGAAGCCCGTCCTTTATGGAAGATCGGGGCGCTGCTTTTGGCGTTTGGTCATGTGTATCTTGCACTTCATTTGTATTTGAAGCCCTGACCGCTCGCCCGCGCCGGGCAGAAAGGGAACCCCCAGGACATCATGCTGACGTGCTCACTCTCGACAGGGGGAGATGAGGAAGATTTCCGTTGACGGCATAAGCCGTAGAGGGTACAAGGATTACATGCTAGAGAATACGATTCAAAGTCTGCCCTGCTCGGAACAACTGTTCCGTAAGTCCATCCGGACGACTCTAGCAGGGGCAGGGCGGACTTATCTCATGTGGGTACGTCAGTACGGCGTTGTGGAGGCCCGGGGTTGAATATCTCCTCGCGTAAGTACGGTACCCGCCAGTTTATCAAGGAGGAATGGGGGAATGTCAAAAGAGGTGCCGAATTACTACGGCCAATTACCGGCTAGAGTGCGCTACGATAAAAGCCTGTCCGCGAGCGCCAAGGTGCTGTACACCGAGATCGGTGCGTTGTCGAACAAGACGGGTGAGTGTACGGCTTCCAACCGTTACTTTGCCGACTTGTACGAGGTGAGGCTTGCGACGATTTCAGGCTGGTTCAAGGAGTTGGAGAACGCAGGGCACATTTTTGTTACCATAGAGAACCATCGATACAGAAGCGTAGTCTTGGCCGAAGCTCGGTTGGTACCCATACGGAAAACCGTAAGCCCCCCTTCCGAAAAAGCGGAATCCCCCCCTTACGGAAAACCGCACGCTAATAATACAAGTAGTAATACTACAAGACTAATACTACCTACCGAGCCTCCTAACGGAGCCTCGGAGCCTTCCTCGAACGGAACCGGAAAGACAACAACCGGAAACGGCAACGGAAAACACCCGCACCCATTTGCCGCGCACGCGGAGGCGTTCCAGAAGGCGTTTTTAAATGCGTTTGGGGACGACTACCAAACGACGGCCGGGGATTGGGTACAAGGCACCAAATTCGTCAAAGCACGCCCCACGGCCACACCTGAGCATTTGGTGAAGCTGGCAAAACACCACTGGGGACGCGGAGAATTTACCCCGAAAGCCAGTCTTACGCTCAGGGGCATTTGTACCCAGTGGACTACGTTACGGGCGCAATACCAGAAAGAAAAACCAAGGCAAACAGACCCCGGCCCCGAATGCGACGACGCGAGCACGGAGGCGCTGAACAGGCATTGAGCGGCGTGAAGCCCTACTACGAGAACGACGGGTGTGTGATCTACCACGGTAAATCAGAAGAAGTATTGCCGGAAGTTGGTCCGGTTGACATGGTGATAACATCCCCTCCGTATCCGGGGGTAGAGTGCATGTGGGGGCCGGACTTTGGACGGAAATGCGAGGAATCGGCTAACGCCCTGTTGGGCCAGGCCTGGCGAGAATGCGCGTTAGCGTTAAAACCCGGTTGCAAGTTGGCTGTGAACATCAACAACACCGGACGACGGCCTTACGTACCGAATGTAGCATACACTTACCGCAATATGCCTACCTCAATGGAGCCACTTGGGGAAATTATTTGGAACAAGGGCATGGGCCAGAACGGAACGGCGTGGGGATCGTGGCGCAACGCGAGCGACCCTGCGTTGGACGACCAGCATGAATACATCCTTATTTTTCGCAAAGAAGGCGAACGCGAGAAACGGGGGGGGTACACTATTTCTGAGCGAGATTTTACTTCATGGCGGAACACCATTTGGCAGATTCCGCCTGAGAGTGCGGTTGCGATAGGACATCCGGCACCGTATCCATTGGCGCTACCATCACGCCTGATGAGTTTGTACACCTACGAAGGGGAAGTAGTTGTCGATCCGTTTATGGGTAGTGGCACGGCATTACTCGCGGCAAAAAACCTGAAACGACGGGCGATTGGAATCGACAAGGAAGAGGCGTGGTGCGAACTCGCCGCAAGGCGTCTTGCACAAGGAGTATTGGCTCTCGTATGACCCACCGTCCCCTACCCCACGCCCAAGACGCAGAGAAAGCCATTCTTGGCGCACTCCTGCTATCACCGGTGCACGCCGGGGCGGTAATCCGGGGAGCATTATGCGGAACCGAGTTTTGGGATTCACGACACCAGATCGTCTACGGAGTGATAGCGAAGATGCTGGATGCCGGTCAGACCGTAGACCTGTTGACAGTCACAGAAAGATTCAGGACCACCGGCAAACTGGATGAGGTGGGAGGCGCATCCTATCTGTCAGACCTGATAGGCGCGTGTCCCAGTACGACCCACGTAGAACCGTACATCGAGATCGTACAAGAGAAGGCGCTACGGAGAGAATTGATCGGCATGGGGTTCAAACTCCAAGAGCAGGCCTATGACGAGTCCCAAGAGATCGAGTCGATCCACGCAGAGGCATGTAGTGGAATCCTGGGGGCCACGCAGGGCCGAACGCGGATACAGGAGGCATCAGACGGCATACGACAAGGATTAGAGCGGTACGAGGCAGCGTTGGCGTCAGAAAGACGGTTATTGGGGTTGAGTACCGGGTTTGATGATTTGGACTACCTCACAAGGGGATTGGAGAGCGGGAACACGTACTACATCGCTGGACGTCCGTCATCGGGGAAATCGGCTTTGATGATGGCGATTGTGATGCACATTGCGGAATTCGAGAACGCAGCAGTTGGTGTGTTGTCGCTAGAAATGGCGGCAGACGCACTTTGCATGAGAGCGGTCGCGGCGAGGGCCGGTGTGAACGTGAGACATCCCAAGGAACTGACACCAGAGAATCACGAGGCAGTGGTGAAAGCCGCCATGGAGATCAAGGCGCTACCGTTCTACGTCGATGACCGGTCGGGATTGAGACTCGGACAGGTACGAGCGACATGCCGACAGATGAAAGCCCGGTATGGATGCCGGATGTTTTGTCTGGATCACCTGCACCTGACGGGAGCCGAACCCAAACAAAGAACCTACGACCATCTCAGGGCATTCACAGCCGGACTACACGATTTAGCGAAGGAACTGGATGCACCGTTTGTGGTTTTGGCCCAGTTGAACCGGGACGTGGAGAAAGACGAACGGCTACCGAGAGTAAGCGATCTGAAGGAATCCGGCAGCGCCGAACAGGATGCGGATTGCGTGATGCTCTTGTCACCGGTCACCAAGGAACAGCGGGAGAACCTGCCAAAGAGACTGAAGGAACTCCCCGAACGCGAACTCGAATTACTCATGCGGGTGAACTTGGCAAAGCAGAGGGAGGGCGCTTGCGGGTATTTTACAAATGTGTACCTCGCATTCGAGAAGTGGTGTACGAGATACCGGGATATTCAATTCCCATCCAGACAAGAAACGCTGGACGTGAGAGAACCACAACCAACGGCTGACCAAATGCAGCCACATTGAACATCATGAGCCTCGTACACATTGGATACCACTTCTGCGCGTGCGGAGAACCGGCCTACCGGAAGATCAGCGGTGGTGAATTCATCTGCGAACGATGCGACCGGCTGGAAGCCGAACACCAGCGAAGGATGGCGCACCCGAAGGAACCGGAGCCGGTGATTCAACCGTATCGGCTGCCGAGAGAATACGCCGGAGCCAACAGCAGGGTGCACTCCAATGAGTGACGAGACAAAAAAACCGTTTGGCTTGGCGTCATTCATCAAGATCAACGGACGATGGACTCTACCGGCAAAACCTAAGCACAAGCGGCGACCGCACACCTGCATCACATCTTTCTGCCACCGCGATCCACCAGTGGGCCAAAGTCGATGCTGTACTTGTGCATCACGAATGTGGCGGGCAAACAATCCACTCAAGTATGCCTATTACAACTTGAAAAACCGGGCCAAACAAAGGGGACACGAATTCACGATCACAGTGGAAGACCTACGAGCCGTCATCAATGGAAGCAATTATCTGGAGACGCACGGCAGGATGAGGGATTGCGCCTCTATCGACCGGATAGATGAGTTTCGAGGATATGAACCCGGCAACCTGCGTGTGCTGACGGTCAGTGAGAATGCACGTAGAGCGCACGCGCCACAGTTTGTACAAGGAGAATAGATGCCAAGTCCAACCGAAAAAACCGTCAAGCTACTGAGGAGTCTGAACTTTCATGTAGAAAGAGTGGAACAAGACCGTAGATTCCCAGAGGCCGGGTCATTGACCAAGCGAGAAGTGCTGGCGAGGATCGACAACGAGATAGCTTCACTTCGCAAAAAAGACGAAGTACCGATAGACGCCGGAATGATGGTGATGGTGTTAAACGGACTTCGGGAAGCAGTCGAGCAATGCGACCGCATGAAGTTCTGGAAGCAGGATTTGGGAAATATCGCCGATCATCTCGTAGTGGGCAATGGACGGACGATCCTCGTCCAGACAACCGACAGCACCAATGTCTCAGCGCACATCAAGAAGATTCAAGAAGCACCGTTCACAAGGACATGGTTGGAAAAGTCCGGTGGCGGTGAACTTTGTCTCATCGGTTGGTATTCCGGGCAAGCCAAGAAGATGCCGAGAGTTGTCGCTTGGGTAAACGGAGAACCCACGGAGACGGCATGTCTGAAGTGGCTTGTTGGCACCAAGGAGGAGGCTATAGTATGAGACGACTAATCGCATGGTTGAAATATCAGTTCCAGCGTTGTACTCACGAGGGCTGTTGGAAGCAGGGGTTTCCTTGTTTTATGGAGATGTACACGGAGACCCCGGACGAATACGCTTGCTCCGATCACGCACAGCAAATGGGTTATTGTGTCGGGTGCGGCCAATTTTGGGGAGGCGTGGACAGTTTCGATTTCGGCACTGGCTTGTGTCCACAATGCCGCGACCAAATTGAAGCCGACTCGCCGGACTATGACGCAGAAGAAGAGGAATACTGCTATCACCCCGAAGAAGATAGGCCATGAACTTCGACCCACTACCCAACACTCGTTGCCCCCTATGCCTGCAACCCTTCGAGACCGGCGAACACATTGTACGACCGTTGCCGGCCCACAAAGGAACCGTGGTGCACTACGACTGCATCCAGAACCAGGAGCAAGCCAGACGGCTGATTGAGGAAGTGGACAAGGACAACACGTTGCTGACATTGAATTTGGACTACTTGATGGGAGCGGGATGAGCCCAAAACCGTTTAACTCATCGACCGCACGCAAGGCCTTAGATCGCATCTGGTCGGTACTGGTAAAGAGGCGTGACGGCCACAAGTGTCAACGGTGCGGATACGGAGGGCCATTTCTCGAAAGTGCCCATATCTACGAGCGAACGCACTGGAATGTCCGGTGGAGTTTGGCGAACGGGGTCACGCTCTGCAAATGGACTTGCCACCGGTTGTGGGCGCACACCAAGACAGGCGAATTCAAGGCGTGGGCTTTATCCCGGCTGACCCCCGAAGAACGGGACTACCTGATAGCCGAGAGCGAAAAGCTGATCCAGTGGGGACCGGCACACTTTGAGCATTTCCGTGAGATACTGCGGGCCGAAGAGAAGGCGATGGAAGCGGCTGGAAAATAGTTGTTGACAGATTACGCAGTTTCCGCGTACAGTGGGGGCATGAGCAACATTCTGGTTGTCAGGCCATCGACGGAGATAGATCAGCAAGCCACCGCATTAAAGGCTCGCGCACTTCGCCACAAGAAGGGCGTATCGCTTCGAGACTTGGCGAAGCGAATGAAACTCACGGCAGGATACTTGAGTGATTTGGAGTTGGCGCGGCGTCAATGGTCAGAAAAATTGGCTACGAAATATGAGGCGGCGTTACGATGATGGGGTCGCGTCAGTGGAAATCAAGGCAAGGCATTTTGCGTTATGTCAGCAAATCCACACTGCTTCCATACAAATGGTTGGAATGTTTCAGTTGGGACGAGATGAATGGGGCACCGGACAGGCCCGGACTTTACTTCATCTATGTGGCTGGAAAACTTAAATATCTTGGGCAATCGAAAGAAATTAAAAATCGGGTTCGACTCAGTGAATTTCTGCGGAATGTTGTTGCACTGGGATACGACACGAAAGAGGTACGAGTCGTTACCTGTTGCATTTGTGTTGATCCCCAACTCAGAAGGAGCCTTGAGTCGGCTCTAATCGCAAAACTTAAACCGGAGTTTGGTCATCAATGAAACAAATCCCACGATCTGACCCTGCGGAACAATTTGACGCCGCCGTGGAATCCCTCACCAAGCAGAAGGCCGGTGCGAAATGAGTAAGATTCGCGCCAAGAACCTATACGACGGGTTACACCGCTTCACGCACGATGGCGACCGCGTGTTGCTCGTGAAATGTGTCAACGCCGACATGACGAGCTATGGCGGGTTTAAGTGGCCTACTTCTGGCCCCGTGAAACCAGACGACTGGAGCCGAAAAGCCGATTGTGAGAGCGGAGGACTATTCGGTTGGCCTTGGGGAATTGGACTTGGCAACGGGAAAGAGATTCAACCAGACACAAATGGTCGGTGGATTGTGTTTGCTGCTTGGCCGGATAACGTAATTTCCGTTGGCGACAAAGCGAAGGCCGTCCCCGGTGACGACGGTGTGTTACCAGAGGTTGTATTCTGTGGGACGATGGCCGATGCGATGAAGTACACGATGGCTGGCCGCATCGCATGGATTACATCCACGTCCAGTGGTGCCGCTTCGAACTCCGGGTACAGTGGTGCCGCTTCGAACTCCGGGTCCAGTGGTGCCGCTTCGAACTCCGGGTCCAGTGGTGCCGCTTCGAACTCCGGGGACAGGGGTGCCGCTTCGAACTCCGGGTACAG
>Ga0335085_10017739_pt1 | contig 10251 bp, 8 predicted proteins | sample Lox_Sample_45_FD_206712 | JGI IMG/M metagenome (GOLD analysis project Ga0335085, IMG submission 206712) | Soil microbial communities from Loxahatchee National Wildlife Refuge, Florida, United States - Lox_Sample_4.5 | ecosystem: Environmental > Terrestrial > Soil > Wetlands | place: USA: Florida... | reverse complement strand
GGAATCCTTCAACGCCTGCCTGGCGAATCAAAAGGTGCTCGACGACATCCAGGCAGTGCGCGACCACGCCGTGAACAAGCTCGGGGTCAATTCGACGCCGACCTTTTTTGTCAACGGCAAGCGCCTTGTCGGCGACGTCTCGATCGATCAATTGGCCAAGGAGATCGACCCCTATCTCAAGGAAGGATAAGGGTTTTTTGCCATTGACCGGACCCGCCGCCGAGCCCTCGCGGCGCTGCCGGCAGGGCTCCCGGCGTGGCGAAGGTCTGGATAACACCGCCGCCCTGTTGCGCTTGGAACGACGACGATTCATTCTCCGCGCCGATGCGGCACGATTCCGCGCGCCACGGGGGCGCGAACCGATAACGATTCCCTTCGCCGCCGCACCTTGGGGGATGGATTTAACACCCGCATGAAGCTCACGCGGCTGCGCCTGATCGGCTTTAAATCCTTCGTCGAACCGACCGACTTCGAGATCGAACCCGGGCTGACCGGCGTGGTCGGCCCGAACGGCTGCGGCAAGTCCAACCTGGTCGAGGCGGTGCGCTGGGTCATGGGCGAGGCCTCCTACAAGGCCATGCGCGCCTCGGAGATGGACGACGTCATCTTCTCCGGCAACACCGAGCGCCCGGCGCGCAACCATGCCGAAGTCGCGGTGTTCGTCGACAACAGCGACCGCACCGCGCCGGCCGTCTTCAACGAGTCCGAAGCGCTCGAAGTCTCGCGCCGCATCGTGCGCGAGCACGGCTCGACCTTCCGCGTCAACGGCCGCGAAGTGCGCGCCCGCGACGTCACCATGCTGTTCGCCGACGCCTCGACCGGCTCGCGCTCGCCGGCGCTGGTGCACCAGGGCCGCATCGGCGAGATCATCCAGGCGCGGCCGGACCAGCGCCGCCGCGTGCTGGAAGAGGCCGCCGGCATTTCCGGCCTGCACGCGCGCCGCCACGAGGCGGAACTGCGGCTCAAGGCCGCCGAGCACAATCTGGCCCGCGTCGAGGACGTCATCAATCAACTGGCGACGCAGGTCGCCTCGCTGAAGACGCAAGCGCGCCAAGCGGTGCGCTACCGCAACATTTCCGGCCAGGTGCGCCGCACCGAGGCGCTGCTGTTCCATCTGCGCTGGCTCGCCACCAGGACCGAAGTCGGCGACGCCGAGCGCACCCGCGACGAAGCCGTGCGCGTGGTCGCCGCCCGCGTCAGCGAGCAGACGGTGGCGACCACCCGCCAGGCCGAGGTCGCCGCCGGCTTGCCGGCGCTGCGCGAAGCCGAAGCCAAAGCCGCCGCGGCACTGCAGCGGCTCATCATCGCTCGCGAGACGCTGGAGCGCGAGGAAGCCCGCGCCAAGGAGCGCATCGCCGAGCTCGACCGCCGGCTGGAACAGTTCTCGGCCGATTTGGCGCGCGAACGCGCGCTCGCCGCCGATGCCGATGCGGCATTGGAGCGCCTTGCCCGCGAAGAGACCGCGCTGCGGGCCGAAGCGCAGGCCAGTGCCGAGCGCCTGACCGGCGTCAATAGCCGCGTCGCCGCGGCCGATGCCGCGCTTGCCACCTCCGAGAAGAGCTTCGCCGAACTGACCGGCGCGCTCGCCGACCTCACGGCGCGGCGCCATCAGCTGCAGACCGCAAAGTTCGACCACGAGCAGCGCGCCGCGCGCTTGCACGCTGAGCTCACAAATATCGAAGCCGGCCTCGCCGCGACCGGCAGCGGCGAGCCCGATCTCGCCGCCCTGAGCGCGGCGCTCGCCGCAGCACAAACCGCGCTCGCCGAGGCCGAAGCCGCGGCGCGCGGCGCCGAAGCCGCGCACACCCGGGCACGGGCCGAGATCGATGCGGCGCGCGAGCCGCTCGCCGCGGCCGAGCGCGGCGTGCAGCGGCTCGAGACCGAGGCCAAGACCATCGGCAAGCTCATTGCGGTCGAGAACAAGAATCTGTGGCCGCCGGTCGGCGATGCGCTGGTCGTCGACAAAGGTTTTGAGAAGGCACTCGGCGCCGCGCTTGGCGACGATCTCGATGCGCCGGTCGACGAATCGGCGCCGATGCGCTGGGCCGGCGCCGCGATCGACCCATCCGATCCGGCATTGCCTGACGGCGTTACCGCGCTCGCGCAGCACGTCAAGGCGCCGCCGCAGCTCGCCCGCCGGCTGGCGCAGATCGGCGTGGTCGATCGCACCGAAGGGCCGCGCCTGGCGGCACTGTTGAAGCCCGGCCAGCGGCTGGTTTCGCGCGAGGGCGATTTCTGGCGGTGGGACGGCTTTGCGGTCGCGGCCCATGCACCGACCGGCGCGGCGCGGCGGCTCGCCGAGCGCGGCCGCCTGCAAGCGATCGAAGGCGAGCTGGAAACGGCCCGCGCCGACGTCGCAGCCAAACGCCATGCCGTCGAAGCCGCGGAGGCCGCGGTGACCGCGGCGGCGGCCGGCGAAATCCGTGCCCGCATCCGCTGGCGCGAGGCGCAAACGGCGACCGACACCGCCCGCGAAGAGCACGCCGCCGCCGAGCGCGAAATCAGCCGCAATGCGGCGCGCATCTCGGCGTTGCAGGAAGCCAAAGCCCGCATCGGCGCCGGCCATGACGAAGCGGTTGCCGGCGCCCGCGAAGCCGCGGCCGCGTTCGCCGCCCTGCCCGACGCCGCCGAGATCGGGCAAAAGCTCGCCGGCATCAACGACGTCATCGCCTACGACCGCTCGAGGCCCAGGCGATCACACGCGAGACCGAGCTTGCCGACCGCCGCCTGCAGGCGATCGCCGCCGAGCGGCAGGCCTGGACCGAGCGCAAGGACGGCGCCGCGACCCAGATCGCGACCATCGGCCAGCGCGCCGAAGAAGCTTCGCGCGAACGCACCGAGCTCACCCACGCGCCGGAAAAATTCGCAAGCCAGCGCCAGGCGCTGATCGGCGACATCGAGACCGCGGGCGCTGCGCGCCGCGCCGAGGCCGACAAGCTCGCGTTCGCCGAGAACGACCTCGCCGAGGCCGACAAGGCGGCGCGCGCGGCGCTCGAAGCCGTCGGCGAAGCCCGCGCCGAAGCCGCCCGCGGCGAAGAGCGCTGCGAAGCCGCCAAGCGCCGGCTCGCCGACCTCGCCCACGAGATCCGCGAGCGGCTCGACGTCGAGCCGGACGGCACCGCCGAATTGGCCGAGATCAAGGCCGGCGCCGAGCTGCCGACCATCGCCGAGATCGAAGCCAAGCTCGAGCGCATCCATCGCGAGCGCGAGCGCCTCGGCGCCGTCAATCTGCTCGCCGAGCAGGAGCTGCGCGAGGTCGAGGAGCAGCACACCAAGCTCTGCAGCGAGCGCGACGATCTGGTGGAAGCGATCCGCCGGCTGCGCCAGGGCATCCACAGCCTCAACAGCGAGGCGCGCGAGCGCCTGCTCGCCTCGTTCGCCGTCGTCAACGAGAACTTCAAGAAGCTGTTCGTCGAATTGTTCGGCGGCGGCACCGCCGAGTTGCAGCTGATCGAGCACGAGGACCCGCTCGAAGCCGGCCTCGAAATCATGGCCAAGCCGCCCGGCAAGAAGCCGTCGACGCTGTCGCTTCTCTCCGGCGGCGAGCAGGCGCTGACCGCGCTGGCGCTGATCTTCGCCGTGTTCCTCACCAATCCGGCGCCGATCTGCGTGCTCGACGAGGTCGATGCCCCGCTCGACGACTACAACGTCGAGCGCTTCTGCGACCTGCTCGACGAGATGACGCGCTCGACCGACACGCGCTTCATCATCATCACCCACAATCCGATCACCATGGCGCGCATGAACCGCCTCTACGGCGTCACCATGGCGGAGCGCGGCGTGTCGCAGCTGGTCTCGGTCGACCTCGAAGGCGCGGTGAAGCTGCGCGAGGCGAGCTGAAGCGACCAATCCAGCCCGGCGCGGCGAAAGCCTTCCAGATACTGCTCGCGGTCGGCGTCCTGCCTGATCGGCATCTGCTGGGCGATCCAGCCGAACGAAACATCGGGCTGCGCGCGGCGACGTCGTTTCGCCACGCCAAGCCGGCCCAGCGGCTTCATGATCGCACGCAAATCGCGGCCTGGGATTAAGGATGTCTCAGGGCCTCCCATGCTATCAGCCAGGGAACCAATTTCAGTTCCCGCATGGAAGCCCCTGTGATCGGCAACGTTTCACCAACCACGTCGGCGTCGCCGCCGCCCCGTCCGGTAATCGGCCAGGTTATTTCGATCTCCGGAGCCCATGCCGAGCTCAATCTGACCGTGGAGCGGACGGCGAACGAAGAGGACAATGCGACCGTCGGGAAATTTGCCGGCATCATCGTAAATTCCCGTGCGGTAATCATCGGATTAATTTCCGAAGTTAAGGATCGGTTTAATCAAGCCGGTTCCGGCGGCGAGCGACAAAGCATCGCCCGGCTCGAACTCATCGGCGAGATCAAGATCCCCGCCGCCGGTCAGCCGGGCTTTCAACGCGGCATCAACAACTACCCGAAGATCGGCGACGGCGCGCTGCTGATGAACGAATCCGAGCTGCGGCTGATCTACGGCGGCGCGGCGAGCGATCGCGCCCACATCGGCGATCTGCAGCAGAACAAGAATATCGGCGTCCACATCAATATCGACGATCTGGTCAGCCGGCACTTCGCGGTGCTGGGAACCACGGGCGTCGGAAAATCGAGCGGCGTGGCGGTCATTCTGCAGAAAATTCTGGCGCTGCGGCCCAATCTGCGCATCTTTCTCATCGATCCGCACAATGAATATACGCCGTGCTTCGGCGACCGCGCGCAGGTGTTCTCGCCACGCAATGTCCGATTGCCGTTCTGGCTGTTCAACTTCGAAGAAACCATCGAGGTGTTTCTCGGCGGGCGGTCGGCAATAGAAGAAGAAGTGGAAATGCTGTCCGAAGTCATTCCACTCGCCAAGGCCGCCTATCTGCAGTATCGCGCCGATCGCGGTCCGCTTGCCAAGAAGCGCGATCCCAAAGCGACGGGCTTTACCGCGGATACGCCGGTCCCTTACCGGCTCGAGGACCTGCTCGCCTTGCTCGACGAGCGCATGGGCAAGCTCGAAAATCGCTCGTCGCGGCTGGTTTATCACAAGCTGATGACGCGCATTCAAACGGTTCGCAACAACCCGCGCTACGCGTTCATGTTCGAGAACGCCAATATCGGCGGCGACACGATGGTCGATATTCTTGCGCAGCTGTTCCGGCTGCCGCCGGACGGCAAGCCGATGTCCATCATGCAGCTTGCCGGCTTCCCGGCGGAAGTCATCGACTCCGTGGTCTCCGTGCTCTGCCGCATGGCGTTTGACTTCGGGCTTTGGAGCGACGGCGCGGCGCCGATGCTGCTCGTCTGCGAAGAGGCGCATCGCTACGTGCCGGCCGATTCCAAGCTCGGCTTCGGGCCGACGCGTCGCGCGCTGTCGCGCATCGCCAAGGAGGGCCGCAAATACGGCGTCTATCTCGGTCTGGTCACGCAGCGGCCGTCGGAAATCGATCCGACGATCATTTCCCAATGCAACACGCTGTTCGTGATGCGGCTTTCCAACGATCGCGACCAGGCCTATGTCCGCGCCGCGACCGCCGACGCCACGGCCAATATCCTTTCGTTCATTCCGTCATTGGGCGCGCGCGAGGTGATCGCGTTCGGCTCGGGTGTCGCCGTGCCGTCGCGCATTCAATTCAACGAGCTGCCGGCGGCCATGCGGCCCAACAGCGAAGCGACCGGCAGTACCCGTTCGGAAGCGGGCGCGAGCATGGACCGGGACGTTATCTGCTCGGTCATCGAGCGCTGGCGCAGTGCGACCCTGAGCCACAGGAACGCCGGTGAGTTTGACACCGGCGAAAGCGAAGCGCCGCCATTGGAAGCGGCGCCGGCCGCACCCGCCGCCGCGACGCTGCGTCAGCCGCCGCCGGCCGTCGATCCGACACGCCAGGGACTGCTGAAGCGGCCGCTCGATGCCGTGGTGTCGGGCGCCGGAGCGCACAACGGACCCGCAGGCGCGGGCCGATTGCGATAGCCTCGGCCGGCCTTGTCCAGGCGGATAGGGAGTTTGCGCTATGCAGGAACGGCGACAATTCTCACGAACCCGACTGTTGAAATCCGGGAAGATTCATCTCGGCAAGCACGCGGTTCCCTGCACCGTCCATAACCTGTCGGAAGCCGGCGCCAAGCTGCAGGTTCAAACCACCGAGGGGCTGCCGTCCTCGTTCAGCTTTTCCATGGCGGAGCGGCCGCCGCGCGAGTGCGAGGTGGTTTGGCGCGACGACGTCAAGCTTGGAATTCGATTTAAGTAGATCGCACGCGATGTCATCCGCGGCGCCGATGCGAACAAGGGACTAATCCAGCCCGGCGCGGCGAAAGCCCTGCAGATAGTGCTCACGGTCGGCGTCGTGGCGGATCGGCATCTGCCGCGCGATCCAATCGAGCGAGACGTTGGGCTGAACGCGGCGCAGCTCCGCCAATGCGGCGGCGGCGATGTCGTTTTGCCCGGCCATGCCGGCGGCGGCGACCAGCACGCGGTGGGCGCCGACGAAATCGGCGCGCTGGCGGATGCCTTCGCGGGCCAGCCGCATCGCTTCGTCGTAGTTGCCGCCGACATAGTTGGCGTAGGAGGCGATGCCGCAATACACCGCGGCCAGCGGATCGTGCGGGCTTAAACGCAAGGCGCGCTGCACCGCCGGCAACGCCTCTTGCCAGCGCCCGCAATAGGACAGCGTCAGGCCGTAATAGGCCTGCGCCATCGAGAAGTTCGGATTGAGCCGCAGCGCCATCTCGAATTCGGCAAGCGAATCGTCGAAGCGGCGGGCGAACAGATAGACGCCGCCCAAGGCATGGTGCGCCCAAGGATCTTCCGAATCGGCAAGGATCGCAGCAGCCGCGGCGCGTTCGGCGACCGGCGTCACTGCCGCGATGTCCTCCCAGCCCATATGGGCGCCGAAGGTGTGGCTGGTGGCGAGCACACCGAAGGCGTGGCCGTAATGCGGGTCGATCGCGGTCGCCTTCTCGAGCAGCGCCTGCGCCACCACGTTGTCCTGGCGCGTCACCCGCCAGTAATGCGACAGCGCCCGCATCAGCAGATCCCAGGCGTCCATGCTGTCGGGGGCCTTGCGCCGGGCGCGGAAATTTTCCGCGGCGAACAGCTGCGGCTCGATGGCGGCGACGATGGCCTCGGTGATCTCGTCCTGCACCGCGAACACGTCGGCGAGCTCGCGGTCGTAGCGCTCGGCCCAGATGTGGCTGCCGGTCGAGGCATCGTTGAGCTGCGCGGTGATGCGCACCCGGTCGCCGACCTTGCGCACGCTGCCCTCGACCACGTAGCCGACGCCGAGCTCGTCGGCGATCTGCTTCAGATGCACCGCCCTGCCCTTGTAGACGAATGAAGAGTTGCGGGCGATGACGAAGAACCAGCGCAGCTTCGACAGCGCGGTGATGATGTCCTCGCTGATGCCGTCGGAAAAATAATCCTGCGCCGGATCGTCGGTCATGTTGGTGAACGGCAGCACCGCAATCGCCGGCCGGTCCGGCAGCGGCAAGGCCGGCCGCGCCGGCTCGGCACCTTGATCCGCCGGGGACGCCGGTGCCTCCGCCGCGCCGGCAATGCGCACCTCGCCGACGAAGCGAAAGCCCTTGCGCGCGATGGTGCGGATCAACTTCTGCTCGCCGCCATTGTCGCCGACCGCCTTGCGCGCGGCGTTGATACGGCTGGTCAAGGTCGAATCCGACACGATGCGGCCGCCCCAGACCGCGGCGACGAGATCGTCCTTGCTGACGACGCGGTCGCGGCTCTCGATCAGGTGGACCAGGAGGTCGAACACCTGAGGCTCGAGCGCAACCGCCTCGGCGCCGCGGTGCAGCTCCCGCCGGTCGGTATCAAGCCTATGATCGGTAAAGATAAATTCCACTCCGTCGCCCCAGTTTTCGGCCGCGCGGCCGATCTCAGGAAATAATCAAGCCGTTCTCAAGGGCAAATCAAGGACCCGGCAAAGCTTTCCGGCCGCGGCACCGGCATGCTGCACGCCTCGCAATCCCGTGACGGCGACGGACCGGAGAAAACCATGACTCAGATTCAAGCCCTGCACGACGACGCGCGCGGCCAAGGTAGCCGACAAGGCAACCTCATCGGCCGGGTCGTCGCGTTCCTCTATGGCGTCGCAGCCTACCTCGTCTTCTTCGTCACCTTCCTCTACGCCATCGGCTTCGTCGAGGGCCTGATGGTGCCGAAGACCATCGACAGCGGCGCCGCCGAGCCGACGCTGCGGGCGCTGATCGTCGATCTCGTGCTGATGTCGATCTTCGCGGCTCAGCACAGCGTGATGGCGCGGCCGCAGTTCAAGCGCTGGTGGACCAGGTTCGTGCCGCCCTCGGTCGAGCGCACCACCTACGTGCTGCTGGCGAGCCTCGCGCTCGCGCTGTTGCTGTGGCAGTGGCGGCCGATGCCGGCGGTGGTGTGGCAAGTCGCCGAGCCGGGCCTTGCCATGGCGTTGACGGTGCTGTCCTTGGTCGGCTGGCTGATCGTGTTGACCAGCACCTTCCTGATCAACCATTTCGAGCTGTTCGGCCTGCATCAGGTGGCGAACAATCTCAGTGGCCGCCCGATGCCGGCGCCACGCTTCCGCACGCCGCTGTTCTACGGCTTTGTCCGCCACCCGATCTATCTCGGCTTCGTCATAGCGTTCTGGGCGACGCCGGTCATGACGCAAGGCCATCTGTTGTTCGCAAGCGTGACCACCGCCTACATCCTCGTCGGCATCTGGCTCGAAGAGCGCGACCTGATCGCGGTGTTCGGCGACGAATACCGCCGCTACCGGCAGCGCGTGTCCATGCTGCTGCCGTGGCGCAAGTCGGCTTGACGCGGCGTTGCGCGCACGATCATGACACACATTCAAGAGAACAGCAGCGCGGCCGGCCGCCGGCCTGCCGCGCATCGCGGTAACGGAAAGTCATCGCTGATCTGTCCGATCACCGGCCACTGCTGCGAAGGCGATCTTTCTTACCTGTGCGAAGACTACGGCTGCGCCCGCAAAGGCGGCCTGTCGCCGCGCTCGGAAGAAAACGCATGAACCGGTGTTCTTGTGGTTTCCCTCGGTCGTTCGACCGTCGGAAGGTTTATGTCCTGCCAAACGAGGAAGAAGAAGAACGATGACATACAAAGGTCAATGTTTTTGCGGCGCCGTGCACCTGGAGGCTTCCGGCGCGCCGGAAGCCATGGGCTATTGCCACTGCCGGTCGTGCCAATCCTGGTCCGGCGGTCCGGTCAACGCATTCACGCTGTGGAAGCCCGATGCGGTGCACGTCACCGCCGGTGCGGAACACGTCGCCACCTTTCAAAAGACGCCGGTGAGTGAGCGCCAATACTGCCGCAAATGCGGCGGCCATCTCATGACCAATCATCCGCCGCTCGGCTTGATCGACGTCTTTGCGGCGACGTTGCCGACGCTGCAATTCAAGCCCGGCGTGCACGTCAACTATGCCGAGACCGTTCTTCCGATGCGCGACGGGCTGCCCAAGCTCAAGGACTTCCCCGCGGAGTTCGGCGGCTCGGGCGAAATGGTCGCGGAATAGCTGCGAAGGATGGCCGGCGGATGGGCATGATCGAAGATCCGCGTGGACGCATCGATTACGCGGAACGCGGCAGCGGTCCGACGATCGTGCTCGTCCCCGGCTCCTGCTCGACCGGCGCGGCGTGGCGTCCGGTGCTGGCCGCCTGGGGCGACCGGTTTCGCTGCATCACCACCAGCCTGCTTGGCTACGGCGGCACCAGCGAACGCCGCAGCCTGCGCGATCGGTCGATCGGCCATGAGGCCGACGCGCTGGAGGCGGTCATTCGCAAGGCCGGCGGTGCCGTGCACCTGGTCGGTCATTCCTTCGGCGGCCTCGTCGCCATCGCGGTGGCGCTGCGCAAGCGAGTGCGGCTGGCGAGCCTTACCGTGATCGAGGCGCCGGCGGCGGAGCTGCTGCGGGACGATGGCGATCGACGGCACTATCGCGCCTTCCGCGAAATGACGGACGGCTATTTTGCCGCCGTCAGGAGCGGCGACAGCCAAGCGATCGCCACGGTGATCGATTTTTTCGGCGGCGGTCGCACCTTTGCGTCGTGGCCGCCGCGCGTTCGCAGCTATGCCGTGGAGACGACGGCGGTGAATATGATGGATTGGGCGAGCCTCTACGGCTTCCCGCTATCCGTCGCCGCGCTCAAGGCGATCGACATTCCGGCCCTGGTGTTGTGGGGCGAAGCAAGTCACCCGGCGATGCAGCGCGCCAGTATCCTCTTGGCCGAAGCCATGAGCCACACCGCTGCCGTCGAGATA
>Ga0335085_10017737_pt1 | contig 10251 bp, 4 predicted proteins | sample Lox_Sample_45_FD_206712 | JGI IMG/M metagenome (GOLD analysis project Ga0335085, IMG submission 206712) | Soil microbial communities from Loxahatchee National Wildlife Refuge, Florida, United States - Lox_Sample_4.5 | ecosystem: Environmental > Terrestrial > Soil > Wetlands | place: USA: Florida... | reverse complement strand
TGGACCTGCAGATGCCGAATCTGTGCGGCATCGACGCGATCAACGCGATTCGCGCCGAGTTTCCCGAGGCACGCATTGTGGTATTGACGACGTATGCCGGGGATGTCCAGGTTAAACGCGCCCTCCAAGCCGGCGCACATGGCTATCTTTTGAAAGGTTCATTGCGAAAAGAACTCCTGGAGACCATCCGGGCTGTCCATGGGGGTCAAAAGCGCCTGACTCCCGAGATCGCTGCGGAACTCGCCGAGCATGCCATGGATAGCGCCTTAACCCCGCGGGAAATCAGCGTCTTGAAGCTGATTGTGGGCGGCAATTCGAACAAGGACATTGCCGCTCAACTCCACCTTACCGAGGAAAGCGTCAAGGGTTACGTCAAGAACATCCTGCTTAAGCTGGACGCCAATGACCGGACTCACGCCGTCACCATCGGTTTGAAGCGCGGGATTATCGATCTTAAGTAGGGCCCCTCGAAATAGGGGTCTTCGCCGGATCTTTCGGGGTGGTTGAGAGCCTTCCAAATGGCACACCATGGGAACGAGGTGGCACCCTGCACCGTTCATTCTCAGCCTTTCCTGATGGCCGGCCGGGCCAGGGGCTCCTGCTCCTGCGCTTGACTGTGGGCTTGCCGCTGGTCTATTGGGGAGTTCTCGATCTTGCCGCCTTTCACCTTTCCGCGATTCCGGAGCTCGCTGCGGCGATCGCTGGGATTCTTCTGATCTTGGGGCTCCGAACGACTCTTGCCGGAGTGGTGGTTACGGTGGCTGAGGCAGGGACCGTCTTATGGCCCACATTCGCCCATGCCGACCCGTGGACTCGCGTCCTATTGGCTGCACTCGGCGCCAGTGTGGCAATGCTAGGTCCGGGCGCATGGTCGGTGGATGCTCGCCGCTTCGGAAGGAAGGTCTTCGAAATCGGCGGATCCAGGGATCGCCCCCGGTAAGTCACCCCATAAAGAGGCACATCCCTCAACATATCGAGGGGCATCATCGCACTCCAACTGGAATTGGCTCCATTTGGTTATTGGTCCAGAATCCAAGTAGACTTCGGAACCGAGCGCTCGATACCACGTTGGCGGCGACTTGAGGTCTAGAGAGGCGTCGTGGTTGAGGCACGCGGTCCGCGAGCGGTGAAAGGAGGATGGGTCATGGAAATCGTGAATCCGAAATCCGAGAACCGGAGCGAACTCCGTTTTGACGATGTCCCCAGCGGCAGCCAGGCTGTGCGGCGCGCGTTGCAGGAGATCGAGACCGTCGCGCCGACGGATTCCATCATCCGGATCAGCGGCGAGAACGGCACCCGCCAGGACGCACTCTATCGGGCCGTTATGGCGCTCTCGCGTTCGATCGCCGGATGCACAGACCTGAGAAGTCTGCTGGCGGGCGCGGCCGAAGCTCTTCGGCAAATTGTCAGCTTTGATCATATCGCGCTCATTCTGCACGATTCCAACGGCAACGTCATGCAAGGGCAGATCTTGAATGAGCCCTGCAATCCCCCAATCACAAGCCTTCGGCTGCCGGTCGACCAGGATCCCGCTGGTTGGGTATGGCAAAATCAGCGGCCACTCGTCGTCACTTCTATCCAGTCTGAGACACGCTGGCCGGAGTTCGTCAGGCGCGCTCGTGTCTTCAACATCAGCACTCTGATGCTCGTCCCACTGACTACAGGGAATAACCGGCTCGGCGCGTTCGGCTTCAGCTCCGTAGCGCCACTCGATCCGAGGCCGGCCGAGATCGCCTTTCTGGAGCGCGTTGCGAGCGAGTTCGCCGTCGCGGTGGAGTCCTTCCTGGCAAAGCAGGCGGCAGTCCGGGAGCGGGACCGGCTGCGAACCCTGTTCGACATCACCGATGCGCTTGTGTCGAAGCTGGATCGAGACGACTTGTTCTCGGCAATATCCGTCCAGCTCTCGAAGCTCATCCGGCACGACTACGCACTGCTGACGCTTTGTAATCAGACCGGCGGCCTCGATGTGTATGCACTGCATTGCGCACGCCTTCAGTTGGCGGAGGCACTGAAGGGACCGTTCGACCCTCGAGGTATGCCCTCGGCCGAGGTGCTGGCGACTGGAAAGCCGGTCGTGGTGCACGACTCCGATATCGACCGTTATCCCAGTCTGAGTTTTCGGCGGCTTGTGGCACTGGGAACCAGGTCCGCTTGCCTGGTTCCATTGATCGCGCGAGACCGCACGATCGGCACACTGGACCTGGGTCGAATGACCGACGATGACTGGACTCCCGAGGATGTCGAATTCATGGCGCAGGTCGCGAGCCAGATTGCTATCGCCGTGGAGAATTCGATCGCTTATCGGGAGTTGGCGGAAATCAAGGAGCGGCTGGTCACCGAGAAGCTTTGTCTGGAAGATGAGATCCTCCTCGACCACAACATCGGGAACATGGTTGGCGAAGGACCGGCTTTTCAGGGCGTCCTGAAGAGTCTGCAAACGGTTGCGCCGACGGATGCAACCGTTCTCATCCTGGGCGAAACAGGCACGGGAAAGGAGCTGGTAGCCCGGGCTATTCACGAGTTGAGCAGCCGCAGCAAGGGCAGTTTCGTCAAAGTGAACTGCGCGGCAATCCCTGCCAGCCTGCTCGAAAGCGAGCTGTTCGGGCACGAGAAGGGCTCGTTCACTGGAGCGGTAGCGCAGAAGATCGGCCGTTTCGAACTGGCCCATCGAGGCACGCTCTTTCTCGACGAGATCGGCGAGATGCCCCTCGAACTTCAGCCCAAGCTGCTCCGCGCCATTCAGGACCAGGAGTTCGAGCGAGTCGGCGGCACCCGCACCATCCGGACGGATGTGCGTTTCGTGGCCGCAACGAATCGGGACCTGAAGACGATGGTGGACGAAAACAAGTTTCGTGCGGACCTCTACTATCGCTTGCATGTCTTTCCATTGAATGTTCCACCCTTGCGCGCGCGCCGTGAAGATATCTCGCTGCTTGCGCGCTACTTCGTCCAGAAGCATGCGCGGCGTATGGGCCGAAACATCGATACGATTCCCACATCCGTGTTGGACGCACTCACGAACTACGATTGGCCGGGCAATATCCGTGAGCTGCAGAATGTGCTGGAGCGGTCGGTCATCCTGACCAGCGGGGATGTCCTTCAAGTGCCGACGCACGAACTCATTGGAGAGGCGGTTCCGGTTGCCTGGCAGGGAGGATCGCCGGCCGAGCCGCCTAACGGCGAAAGGGCAAGGATCCTGCAAGCGCTGGAAGAAGCAAAAGGCCAGGTCGGAGGTTTAGACGGCGCAGCGGCTCGTTTGGGCCTGAAGCGCACGACATTGCAATCTCGCATGCGCAAACTGAACATCTCGCGCCAGTTCCGTTGAGCGAAACAGAACCGGACCCTGCGAAGTTGGCGCTTTGTCTTGAGTCCATCGGAGAATTCACTTGCACGGCGGCCTGAGAGCTCAAAGGAGGTAGGATCATGGATCGAATCGAAATGCTCGAGCCCAACAAGAAGGGACCGGAGGCAGACGTTCTCGAGACCAGGCTGCGCCAGCTTGTCATCGGACAAGACGACGCCGTCGCCAAAATCGTCGAAGCCTACCAGGCATTTCTGACGGGGATGTCCCCCGCAGGCAGACCGGTCGGGAACTTCTTGTTCCTAGGCCCAACCGGCTCTGGAAAGACTCGCGTTGTGGAGGCGACCGCCGATGCGTTGCTCAAAGACCCTCGCGGGGTAGTCAAGATCGATTGCGCGGAATACCAGCACAGCCACGAGATCTCAAAGTTGATCGGTTCACCTCCCGGATATCTTGGCCACCGCGAAACACACGCGCTGCTCAACCAGGAGGCCCTCAATAGGCAACACACCGAAAAGCTCAAGCTCAGCTTTGTGCTCTTCGACGAGATTGAAAAGGCCAGCGATTCACTCTGGAATCTCTTGTTGGGCATCCTGGACAAAGCGACCTTGACGCTGGGCGACAACCAGCGGGTCGACTTTTCCCAGTCCATGATCTTCATGACCAGCAATCTCGGCGCGGCCGAGATGAGCTCCCTGGCTGAGCACCGGATGGGGTTTCCCGTCGCCTGTTCCGGTGACGGCGCGAGCAAGGCAAAGCTGAACGGCAAGATCACCAGGATGGGTATCGCGGCAGCTCGGCGCAGGTTCACTCCTGAGTTCATGAACCGTCTGGACCACATCGTTGTGTTCCGATCTCTTGGCGCGCCGCAACTGCGCAGAATCATCGACATCGAATTGGACACTGTGCAGCAACGGATCATCGCCGCTGCGCAGGGCAATCCATTCTCCATACACGTGACGGCGAACGCGAAGGAGTTCCTGCTTTCCGAGGGCACCGACATCCGTTATGGGGCCAGGCCTCTTAAGCGCGCGATCGAACGCCTGCTGGTGTACCCGCTCTCGAATCTCATGGCAACCGGACAGATCCGCCGCGGCGACTACATTCGCGTCAGCCGCGCTCAGGATGCGGCCGGTCTGCTGTTCTCGCGAGAGACCAAGACTCAGCAAGCCTGGGGCGCCGGCTGCGAGGCCGCTTGACCCGCCGGTCCGCAACTCTGGCATCCGCTGCGGTTGACACTTCGATAACGTCCCGGGCGTCCTCACCACGGCGGCGTACCCGCACGCCCTTCGGTTCCTGGATCACGGCCACTTCTTCGCCAGCGCAGTGACTGTCGTGTAGCTGGGCGTGGTCGCATCTGGCGATCCGCAGGGCTCTCTTCGCGACGTGTTTCGCTTCCTACGTTGGTGCTGGTGCACACCCGGAACTCTTCTTTCAACGCTCACCTGATGACCGCCGGTTCGCACGGACCTGGTGAGTGTGAACGGCCCTGCGATGGGACGGCTGAGCGCGTGCGGAGGCGCGCAAGGCTCCCTGTCCTTTGAAGAAGCTCAACATGCGCCTGCCTCGTCGATGCTCAGAGATGTCACGCACACTACTGGTTCTTGCTCTGCCGGTCGCCTCGCGAGTCATGAAAGCCAGCCCGCAACTCGAACCATCACCGTGCTGGCTCTGCCCGCGCCGAGCATCGGCAGGAGACATCGGCACGTGCTGATGGCGGGGCACCGATGCGACTTGCCGCGTCTCAATGGCGGCGCTACCGCTCAAACATTTCAACAGCTTGCCCTTTCTCCCACGCTCTGCACCAAATGGCCAGTCGAATGCGAATTCGCGAGTGACGTCCGAAGGCAGATCAGTATCGGCATTCATGAGTGAATCGCGATGAAGGCACGGAAGCGACTGACGCGGGAGGAAAGCAAAGAGGCGACGCGCATGCGCCTCATCGAAGCGGCCGAGAGACTGTTTATCCGCAAAGGCTTCGACGACGCTTCAGTGGAGGAGATCAGCGAAACGGCCGGCTACTCCCGTGGCGCCTTCTACTCGAATTTCGACAACAAGGAGCAGGTGTTCCTCGCGGTAATCGACCGGCGCCGGCCCAGAGCCCTCGACGGCATCTTTGAACACGTATCCGAACCGGAGGCGCGGATCGCCGCAGTTCGGGATTGGTTTTCGAGTCAATGGCGGCTCAAGGATTTCATCGCCCTCCGAATGGAGTTCAGCCGCAGGGCGATAAGAGATCGTTCCGTGCGGAGGCACCTCGCCGAACTGCTTCGGCAGGAACTCGCAACATACTCCGCTTCCGTGGGCCAGTATCTTGGCGGGAACGACGGAGTTTCGGCTCACCGGCCGGAAATCGTCGTGCTTGTGCTATTGGCTGTTGCACACGGCCTGGGAAGTCTCGCCATGGACACCGAGCCGGAACGGGGGCACCTGTATACGGAGGCCGCCAAACTGGTATTCGATCGCATGACTGCTTCCGAAATCTCTCACCGAGGATGATTGCAATGTTTAAGAAATACGTTTCCGCTCTCACTACAATTGCCTGCCTCGCGCTACTCACATCTTGTGAACGCGAAGCCAACGCGGCAAGCGACCAGGCAGCCGTGCCGGTTCAGGTCCGAGCTCCAGCCGTCGTCGAGCGAGCCGAATCGGTGAGCGCCAGTGGTTCGGTGGAAGGTTCGGAAACCGCCGATGTGGCTTTCCAGGTCGGCGGCCGCGTTGCCAGGGTGCTGGTCGAAGAGGGCCAGCGTGTGAGTAAAGGACAATTGCTGGCCGAGATCGAACCCACCGATTACCAGAATGCGTTCAACGCGGCGGCAGCGCAGAAGGAAGCGGCGCAAGCGGTCGCGGAAAAGGCCGATGCCGGTCTCCGGAAACAGGAACTGGAACAGGCCCGCATCGATTTCGAGCGCTGGGAAGACGAATACAAGCGTATGAAGTTCCTCGTTGAAAGGAAGAGCCTTCCGCCGAACGATTTTCAGAAGATCCAGGCGGCCTACGAAGCCTCGCGAGAGCGCTACCAGATGGCTCAGGAGGGGACGCGGAAGGAGGATCGCGCCACCGCTGTCGCGCAGGCACACGGGGCCGAGGCTCAGGCGAGCGAAGCACACAAGCAAATGGCTGACACGCGGCTCCTGGCGCCGATTTCCGGCAACATCAGCATGCGAAGAGTTGACCCAGGACAAACGGTTGCCGCTGGAATACCGGTCTTCTCCATCGTCGACCTCAATCCGGCCAAGGTCCGCGTGGGAGTTCCGGAAGCTGACATCGGAAGGGTCCGGCAAGGCGCCGCCGCGGAGGTCTCCATCCCTTCGCTCGATGGCCGCCACTTTATGGGAGAGGTGGCCATCATCGGTGTCGCGGCGGAGGCTGCGTCGCGAAGCTATACGGTAAAGATCCTCGTTCCCAACCCTGGACCGGTGCTGCTTTCCGGCATGGTCGCAGAAGCTCGAATATACGGGCCCGCCAAGGTTCGATCGCTGACGATTCCGGGCGAGGCCATTGTGCCCGATCCAGAGGGAGCGCCCAATGTGTACGTCTACTCCCCGGATCGCAGGCGCGTCTACGCGCACCGGGTGGAAGTTGGCTCGCCGGTGGGCGATGAAGTCGAAATCCGTTCCGGCCTGCACGGCGGCGAACAGATCGTGGTTGCGGGACAGCAGAAAGTCCGCGAAGGCAGCCTGGTTGAGATTTCCGGAGGTGCGCAATGAACCCGGTCCGCGCATCATTGCGCTATCCCCAGGTCACGATTGCCCTCACGATCATGTTGGTCGTTTGCGGCGTGTATGCGCTGCTGAGAATGCCCCGGCGGGAGGATCCGAAGATCCACGTCCGCAAGGCAATCGTGGCTGCCTTCTATCCGGGCGCATCGGCCCCGGAGGTTGAGGATCAGGTCACACGAAAAGTCGAGGAGCGCATCTTCAAAATCGAGGGCGTACGGCGCGAGAAGACCTACTCAACCAGTATGAACGGAGCGATGTTCATCAACCTGGAACTGGAAGACAACATTCAGGACACGGAGAAGTTCTGGTCCAAGCTGCGTCTCGATATGGCGGAGCTGAAGAAGACGGATCTTCCGGACGGTGTGCAGGGCCCCGTCGTTGACTACGATTTTGGAGACACGGTCGCGGTACTGCTCGCGATTCATAGCAATGCATACGGCTACCGCGAACTGAAAGACTATACCGAGCGGGTTGAGGCGGCGATCCGGCGGATTCGGTCCGTTTCCAAGGTGAAGCGGATCGGCGAGCAGAAGGAGGAGATCGACGTCACGAGTTCCCTCGACCGGTTGTCTCAGTACTCCGTTACTCCAGCACAGGTAATGAAGGCGCTGGAAGGCCGCAATACTGTAGTTTATGCCGGCGCCGTGCCAACCGAGCACGGCAAACCGCCGATCCAGGCGACGGGCGCGTTTCAAGGCGAGCAGCAGATCCGGCGCATGATGATCGATGTTTCGCCGACCGGTCAGCCGGTTTACATAGGCGACCTTGCCAATGTCGAGCGCGTTTACAAAGACCCGACGCAATACGCGCGTTCGAGAGGCGAGCGCGCCATACTGCTCTCGGTGGAAATGCAGGAAGGCAACAACATCGTGGACTTCGGCAAGGAGCTTCACGCTTCGCTGGATAGCCTGCGCCCGCTCTTGCCTCCTGATCTGAAGATCGACTTCGTTGCGGACCAGCCCACGGTTGTTGCCGCGCGCGTGAAGGACTTTATCCGCGAGTTCGGGATCGCCATCGCCTCCGTCATTCTGGTGACAATGTTGCTGCTGCCGTTCCGTGTGGCACTGGTTTCCGCCGTGGCGATTCCGGTTACGATTTCGGCGACCTTCGGTCTGCTTAACGCTTTCGGCGTCGAACTGCACCAGGTATCGATCGCCGCTCTGATTGTGGTGCTCGGGATGGTGGTGGACGACGCCATCGTGATCGCGGACAACTACATTGAGCTGCTCGATCACGGCGTGGATCGACCGGAAGCGGCATGGCGCAGCGCGAGTGAGCTTGCGATACCCGTGCTCACCGCCACCCTGACCATTATCTGTTCTTTCCTTCCATTTCTTATGCTCTCGGGGGCCACCGGTGAATTCATTCGCGCGCTGCCTCTGACAGTAGCGATCGCGCTCTCGACGTCTTTCATCGTCGCTATGTTGCTGACTCCCATGTTGAGCCAGTTCCTCATTCGGCAAGGATTGCATCAGTCTGGAGCGGCCAGCAACAAGAAGCGGCATTCACCGCTCGAAATTATGCAGTCGATCTATAACCGTGTGATTGTGATTGCGATGAGATGGAAGACTGCCGCCGTTGCATTCGGCGTACTCGCTGTGGCAGTAGGCGCATTCGTGCTTCATCACATTCCGGAGCGCTTTTTTCCGTTTGCCGAGCGCGACCAGTTTGTGATCGACGTCTGGCTTCCGGAAGGCGGGAAAGTCGAAGCAACGGATGCTGCGGTGAGACGCATCGAAAACGTGCTGCGCCACGAGAAGGATGTCGTCAACTTTACCTCGTTCATCGGGTCGAGTGCGCCGCGTTTCTATTACAACGTCAATCCGCAGTTGCCGGACAAGAACTATGCGCAGGTGCTGGTCTCGACCGAGTCGCCGGAGGTCACGCCGGGCCTGGTCGTAGCACTGCGCCCGCGGCTCGCGGAGGCGGTTCCGGACGCCCGCGTTTTCCTGAGCGAGCTGCAGCAAGGTCCGTCCCAGGAAGCGCCGATCGAAGTCCGGATTACCGGCGATGACGAGCACGTGTTACGGTATTGGGGCGGTCGGGTCTCCCAGCTGCTCCAACCTACGCCAGGATCGCTGGATGTGTACAGCGACTGGCGCGAGGATGCATATCGGTTGAAGGTAAATCTGCGCCAGGAGGTGGCCAACCGCCTGGGCTTTACGAACGCTGCTATCGGACATGAACTGGCGGGTGGCTTTGAGGGAGCGCCGGTCACGACATACTGGGAAGGCGATCGCGATATTGCCGTCGCATTGCGGCTGGAACCGCTTCGGCGTCAGACCTTCAACGATGTCAAAAACACTTACATGCTTTCGCCTGTCACCGGCGCGTGGGTGCCGCTGGACAGCATCGCTACGGTGTCTCCTGTGTGGGACCCGGGGCGCATTGTTCGCCGCAATGGAGTGCGCACCCTGACGATCCGTGCCTCGGCGCAGGGAGGCGTGTTGCCAAGCCAGCTTCTGGAACGCATCCGGTCGGTCGCCGATAAACTTCCGCTGCCGGCAGGGTACCGCGTGTGGTATGGCGGCGAATTCGAGAACCAGAAGGACACATTTCCTGAAATGGTCAATGCCCTGTTCATCAGCTCGATAGCGATCTATCTCATTCTGATGTTCCAGTTCCGCTCGGTGGTCGATCCCCTGATCATCATGGCCGCGATCCCGCTCGGTCTTTTAGGCGCGTCGGTGGGGCTCGCGGTGACTCACAATCCCTTCGGCTTCACCGGATTTCTGGGAATCGTCAGTCTGGGAGGTATTGTCGTGCGGAATTCGATCATCCTGGTGGATTACACCCGTGCCCGAATGGCGGAGGGCGTCGGTATTGAGAAGGCCGCTATCGAAGCCGGTGAGCGAAGACTGCGGCCCATCTTCCTGACCACGATGGCAGCAGCAGTCGGCGTCACGCCGATGATACTTTCGGGGTCGAGCATGTGGTCTCCACTGGGGAGCGCGATTGCGTTCGGATTGATTGGTTCGATGTTCTTCACTCTGATCGTCATTCCCGTGCTCTACGTCCTGATTCACCAACGCGGGTCGAATCGGCTCGGGCCGGTTGCCGTAGCAGTATTGGTGGCGTTGGCCTGCGGCGCTGTCGCGCACGCTCAATCGCGTAAGCTGACGCTCGATGAAGCCGTGTCGCTGGCGACGCAACACAACTCAATCGTCAAGATCGCCGGAGACAAGGTGAAGGCGATGGACGCGCGGGTTCACGGAGCGCGAGCGAGTT
>Ga0335085_10017736_pt1 | contig 10251 bp, 4 predicted proteins | sample Lox_Sample_45_FD_206712 | JGI IMG/M metagenome (GOLD analysis project Ga0335085, IMG submission 206712) | Soil microbial communities from Loxahatchee National Wildlife Refuge, Florida, United States - Lox_Sample_4.5 | ecosystem: Environmental > Terrestrial > Soil > Wetlands | place: USA: Florida... | reverse complement strand
TCGGGCGATTGAGCATTAACCGCAGAGGGCGCTGAGGACGCAGAGAGAAGAAGTTGATCTCAGCGAACTCGGCGTGCTCCGCGGTTAGTCCACTGGTTTTCGGCTTTCACAACGTAAGAGAGGATTGAATGCACGACCATACGGGTTCGTCTCTGATTCAGATCGCTCCGCTGGAGCCTCCTGCTCAACCGGTGCAAGAAGCGCGTCCGCAGAAGCCGCACGATCACAACACCAAATTTCTTGTCGGGCTCGACGTGGGCTCAACCACGGTGAAAGCCGTGGCGGTCGATCTCGCAACCGACCAGGTGCTGTGGCAGGACTACCAGCGCCACGAGACCAAGCAGCCGGAAAAGACCCTGGAGTTCCTGAAGCGGATGGAAGCGGAGGTCGGCATCGACCGCCACAACACGCGCATGTTTCTGACCGGTTCGGGCGGAGGGGCGATCGCCGATCAGGTGGGTGCGAAGTTCGTGCAGGAGGTCACGGCGGTTTCGCTGGCGGTGGAGAAGTTGCATCCCGAGGTGTATTCGGTCATCGAACTCGGCGGTCAGGACGCCAAGATCATCGTCTTCAAAGACGACAATGAAACCGGGCGCAAGAAAAAGATTCCGTCGATGAACGATAAATGCGCCGGCGGCACCGGCGCGGTCATCGACAAGATCAACGCCAAACTGAAGATTCCTACCGATCTGCTGGCGGAGCAGAAATATCACGGCATCAAGCTGCATAAAGTCGCGGGCAAATGCGGAGTGTTTGCGGAAACCGACATCAACAGCCTGCAGAAAGTCGGCACGCCGCCCGATGAATTGATGGCGTCGTTGTTCGAAGCCATCGTGCTGCAGAACCTGAGCGTGCTCACCCGCGGCCACACCTTGCGCCCGCATGTGCTGCTGCTGGGTGGCCCGAACAGCTTCATTCGCGGCATGCGCGAAGCCTGGCAGGCCAATATTCCCCGCATGTGGCAGGAGCGCAAGGTCGCGGTGCCGGAAGGTTCGAAGCCCGAAGACCTGATCAAAGTTCCGCAGAACGCGCAATACTTCGCCGCCCTCGGCGCCATTGAATTTGGGCGCAGTGAGGACGACTGCGTGGGCTGCTATCGCGGCTACGACAACCTGGTGCACTACATCGACTTCGGCCGCCAGGAAGAGAAAGCCAAGTCCGGTGGAAAGGGACTGGTGGAAGAGCCGGCGGAGTTGGAGACCTTCAAGGAAGCCTACCGCCCCAAGAAATTCACTCCCGCGGTATTTCAGAAGAACAGCACGGTCGCCGGCTTCATCGGCATTGACGGCGGCTCAACTTCCACCAAGGCGGTTCTGCTGGACGAGAACGGGGACATCCTCTGCAAGTCCTATCAGCTGTCCAACGGCAACCCCATCCAGGACACCATAGAAATGTTCGAAAATCTGCGCGGGCAGGTGGAGGCGCAGAACGCGCGGCTGGAAGTTCTGGGGGTCGCGACCACCGGGTATGCCAAGGACATTTTGAAAGATGTTCTCAACGCCGATGTAGCGCTGGTGGAGACCGTGGCGCACACGGAATCGGCACTCAAGTTTTACGAAGATCCGCACGTGATTGTGGACGTAGGCGGGCAGGACATCAAGATCATCATCCTGCACAACGGCCGCGTGAAAGATTTCAAGCTGAACACGCAGTGCTCGGCGGGCAACGGATATTTCCTGCAATCCACCGCTGAGGGCTTCGGGCTGAGCGTCAATCAGTACGCCGATCTGGCGTTCTCGGCGCAGGCTATGCCTGTGTTCGGCTACGGCTGCGCGGTGTTCATGCAGTCCGACATTGTGAACTTCCAGCGCCAGGGCTGGCGGGCGGAAGAAATTCTTGCCGGCCTGGCTGCCGTATTGCCCAAAAACGTTTTCCTCTACGTCGCCAGCATTCCCAATCTAGCGGCTTTAGGTTCGCGTTTTGTCCTGCAAGGCGGCACGCAGAATAATCTTGCCGTGGTGAAAGCCGAAGTCGATTTCATCCGCAACAGCTTCCGCGCCACCGGCAAGCAGCCGGAAATCATTGTGCATGAGCATTGCGGAGAATCGGGCGCGATCGGCGCCGCCCAGGAATCGCTGCGATTGTGGCGCAACGGCCTGCAGACGACGTTTGTCGGCCTGGATGCGGTGCGCAAGATCGAATACCGCACCACCCGCAATGAAGATACGCGCTGCCATTTCTGCAAGAACGATTGCCTGCGCACGTTCATCGACATTCGCACGCAGCCGAAGAACGACCTCAGCTTCGTGCCTATCCAGAAGGTTACCAAAGTCCCACTCATGCATGGCGAGCAGCGCCTGATTATCGCAACGTGCGAGAAGGGCACCGTTGAAGACGTCAACGACATGAAGGAGATCAAGTCCGGGCTCGACTCTATCCGCGCCAAGCATCCCAACTTCGTGGATATGGCGTCGAAAGAAGTTTTCCGCCCGGTAAATCCCGAGAGCGTGGCCGATCCTCCGCCTACGAAAGGTTGGGCGGGGTGGCCGAAAGGCGCAAAAGAGCGCCGCTCCCTGATGGAAGGCCGCAAGAAGCTGCGCATCGGCATCCCGCGGGTGCTGAACATCTATACCTACGCGCCGCTGTTCAACGGATACTTCGAGAGCCTGGGCGTACAGCCGGAGAACATTATCTACTCCGACTACACCAGCTCCGAGCTATACCGCGCGGGAGCCAGCCGCGGCGCCATCGATCCCTGCTTCCCCGCCAAGATCGGCATTTCGCACGTTTACAACCTGCTGCAGGAGAAACATCGCAAGAAACCGCTGGACGCGATCTTCTTCCCCATGTACGACGTGCTGCATTCCCCTCTGGTGAAAATCGTGGGCGCGAACGCTTGCCCCACGGTGACGGCGACTCCGGAAACCGTGAAAGCGGCATTCACCAAGGAGAATGATGTCTTCGCTGAGCACAACCTGAAGTATGTCGATCCCGTGCTCAACTTTGCCGACCGCAAGCTGTTCGCCCACCAGATGTTGCAGGCGTGGCAACCGATCCTGGGGCTTTCGCTGGAAGAAAATGACCGCGCGGTGGAAGCCGGGTTTACGGCGCTGAAGGACTACGAAGGCAGCATCCGCCGCCGCGCCCGCCAGGTGCTCGATCAACTGGAGCGCGAAGACCGCATCGGGATCGTGATGCTGGGGCGGCCCTACCATCACGATCCCGGCCTAAACCACGAAATCATGGACGAGTTCCAGAAGCTGGGCTATCCGATCTTCTCGCAGAACACGCTGCCCATTGACGAAGACCTGCTGGAACGGCTCTTCGGCGAAGAAGTTCGCGCGGGTGTTGTCAGTAGCCCGCTCGATATCAGCGATGCCTGGAAAAATTCCTATTCGTGCAGCACCAACCACAAAGTATGGGCCGCGAAGTTTACCGCTCGCCATCCCAACCTCGTGGCGCTGGAGATTTCCAGCTTCAAGTGCGGCCACGATGCGCCGATTTACGGCGTGGTCGAAGGCATCATCGAGCAGTCGGGGACGCCCTACTTCTGCTTCAAGGATCTGGATGAGAACAAGCCCTCGGGCTCAATTCGCATCCGGGTCGAAACCGTCGACTACTTCCTGCGCCGCTACCGCGAAGAGGTCATCCGCAAGCGCAAAGCCTCTGAGGACATCGAACGGCAGCTCGCGGAGCTGGAAGCGCAGTTGCGCGGAGAGATGCATGCGGCAGATGCCGATGCTGAGAATATGCCGTTCTGCGCGCAGGTGGTAGAAGAAGGGCAAGGAATCGCGGCCGACTAATCCGCTTCCAGCACTCCGTCGGAATTGTGATCCTTCGCTTCGCTCAGGATGACACGATCTAATTCTCGTTCGACCACAAAAAGTCACATCTCTCAGGATGACAGTTTGACGCCTTCGGTTTCCTCAAGAAACCGGGTTACTTCTGCGGCAGAGGGCATAGAGGGTTGGGCGCCATGCCGGGTGACCGAAATCGCGGCCACGGCGGAAGCCCAGGAAGCACTGCGAACCGCGTCATCGCCTCTCAGCAAAGCTACTGCCAAGGCTCCGTTGAAGGCGTCGCCGGCCGCGGTGGTGTCCACGGCGCGGACTTTGTACGCGGGAATGAGTTGTCGCGTGCCCTCCGCCGTAGCCAGGTAGCAGCCGCGCGCCCCGAGCTTTAGGATCACATTGCGGGTGCCCTGTGCCAGCAGAGTGCCGGCTGCCTCTTCCAATGCCTTCGAAGTCAGTTCCTGCGCCGAGCGTCCCAACATTGGCCAAATCTCGGTTTCGTTCGGAGTGAGCCACTCCACGCACTTCAGCAGAGAAGCCGGAAGCGGCCGCGCCGGAGCAGGATCGAGCATCAATGGAATTCTCTCCCTGACCGCAATCGCCGCCAGGCATTCGATAGTCTCGAAGGGAGTTTCCAACTGCGTCATCAAAATGCCGGCGCTGCGGATCAAGTCAAGATTGGCTTCCAGGTCTGCGGGAGCCAGTTGCCCGTTCGCTCCGGCCACCACAACAATAGCGTTCTCGCCGGCCGGGCCTGTGGTGATGAGCGCTACTCCGGACGGGCCCGGAACGATCCCTACCGCCTCCGTCCGCACGCCCGATTCCTCCAGGCTCTCCCGAAGCTGCGCAGCGAAGGCGTCGCTGCCCAGCTTGCCCACCATGCTCACCTCTCCGCCCAGGCGTGCCGCCGCCACCGCCTGGTTCGCGCCTTTGCCTCCGGGAAACGTTTGAAAGCTCAGCCCGGCAACAGTCTCTCCCGCCCGCGGAATATGCGGAGTCGCGGCCACCAGATCAAGATTGATGCTCCCCACGACAACGATTGGCTTGCGCATGAATCCTTTCTCCGAAAAACAGGCGCAAGCGACCAGGACGATCGCTTGCGCCACCCCCTCAAATGGTCATCCTCTAGAAAACAAACTTCAGGGCGACTTGCATGTGCCGGCCGGGCCGGGCCCCGGTGACGTAGCCGAACTGGCTGTCAGGGTTGACCTGGCGGTCGTCCACTACGCAGGCGCAGCCGATGTCCGGCGTTGCGATGCTCGACCACTGCGTGTGGTTGAACACGTTGAACGCCTCCGCGCGAACCTGCAGTTGCCGCCCCTCGCCGAATAACGGAAAAGACTTGCCCAGTGACATGTCCCAGTTGTTGATGCCCGGACCCTGCAAGTTATTGCGGCGCTCGTTCCCCCGGTGAGTGGCAATTCCCGTCACTGGGTCAGGAGGCGGTTCGGTATAGCAATCAGTGTTGAAGTAGTGGCTGAAGATGCGGTCTCCGCCCGACAGATTCGCATTACAGGTCTGATCAGGGACATCACCCATGTAGTCAAACGAACTGGTATAACCGTTGAACACCGTTACTGGACTGCCGGATTCAAAGGTGGTGATGGTGTTGAGCTGCCATCCCCCCACCGCCTCGCGCAGAAAGCGGTTGGAGAGATTTTTGCCCGGAAGTTCATACAGCAAGGCCGCCACAAAGCGGTGGGTATGATTGGCGTCGGACGGGCCGTAGGACCACTCCGGGTGCCACTGCCCGCCAATCGCCTGCACGCCGCTCTCGCCGCTTTCGCCGAAGAATGTATCCATCTGCTTTGACCAGGTGTAGTTGATGATGCTGGTAAGACCGTGCCACTGCTGGGTCTTCAGTTGCGTGGTAAGAGCGTGATAGTTGTTGCTGCGATTGTGATGCACCGCCCAAATAGAATCCCAGCGCTCGGGAGCGACTGAGGTGAGCGGGCGGGCGTCATAGTATTCGTCGCTGTTGAGATAGACGCCCTGGGGCGGGAGGTTGAGGTCGTACTGGGTGGTCAGTTTGGTGCCCTCCGAGCCGACATATCCCACTGTAGCCACCACGGCTTTTCCCAATTCCCGCTGAACATCCAGGCTCCAGCGTTGGATGTACGGGGTTATGGCGCTGTCGCTGTCGATGGTCTGCGGAGACTGCCGGCCGTAGAGTTCGCCGCCTTGCTCGCCAATCGGAACCGGCCAAGTGCCCTTCGGAATGGATACGGCGGCGGGGAAGGCATCGTTCAATGTGAAGTAGGTCTGGTTGGGATCGGAGGCATAGGTCGTGGAGTCATAAGTAACGCCGCCGTAGCCTGGGGAACTCCAGAACATCTGGTCCAGGAACTTGAAGCGCCCGGTCTCATAGAACATGCCGTACCCTGCTCGAACCACCGTCTTGTCGGTGAGACGGTAAGCCAGCCCAATGCGCGGGGCGAAGTTATTCTTGTCAGCCGGATACGGCGGGTTGTGGGTTCCCGGCGTCAGTCCCGGCATCACCAACCGGTAGCCCGGGTAGGAAAGATCCATCACGCCCCAGTAGTTGTCTACGCTGTACGCCGGAACTCCAACGTCATAGCGCAGTCCCAGGTTTACGCTCAGCTTCTGGGTGGCGTTCCAGGTATCGTTGAAATACGCGGAGTACTCCGGCATGCGGAACCAGAGGCTGCCGTCGCCGCCGGTCAGTGGCGTCCGCTGATTCATGTTGGCAACTGCGCCGGTTTCGAACTCCGCCAGCGTGTTCCAGCCGGAACCATCATTGCTGAGCGGCCCGCGACCGGTATAGTTGGTCGCTTCTCCGCAACCCGAGCAGTATCCGCCGATGTTGAGCGAGCGGATCACGTCGTTGTCGCGCTCGTCGCGCCGCTGCCAGTAAAATCCGAATTTCAGAGTGTGCCGCTTGATCACTTTGGCGGCGCTGTCAGACAGCTGGTAAATCGGCACCCATTGATACCAGTATTCGGTGGTCCCCAGGCTCAGGTATTGAAACTGTGGGTCCGCGAAGCTGACGGAGAAGGTGGCGTCGTTCTTGATGCCAAGTTGTTGCAGATCGTAGGGAGTGAATCCGGCGCCTCCGGTCGAAGTGTTCTGGAACAGGTCCGGAAGCCAGGTGGCCTGCATGAACTTGTTGATCTGTGCCGCCTGATTGCTGGCGTTCTGGGCGCGAGTCACGCTGAAGTTCACTTCGTTGGTAAAGGTGCTGCCGAAAGCGTGTACCCAGTGTCCCTGATAGCTGTCGGTGGTGTGCACCGGGCCATTCCCCAGCGCCAGTTCCGGTACCAAGCCGCCCTCGCTGAGCTTGGTCCCATAGTCGTGGGAGAAGCGGAAATACAAGCTGTCGCGGTGGGTCAGGTTGTAATCCACACGCGCCGAGTAGTTGTTGTCGTTAATTCCGTCAGTGGTGCTGCCAGACCAGTTGTCGAAGACGCCCGGGATGGGAGAGGTATAGCCGTTCGGCTCCGGGAAATGAGAAAGATAAGCCAGCGCCTTAGGATCCGGGTTGGGGATGATGTTGCCAGGAAACGGTTGCCGGGTTTGGGTTGCAGGATTGTAGGTCGAGGGATCGTAAATCACATACCGGCAGCCCGCCGGTGAACTGTCCGAACCATCGCACTGGCTCACATCCACGGCATTCGCCCCGGTGATCCAGGCACTGAAATCTCCGGCACGCTCGGCATCGGTCGGCACATAGGCAGTGAATTGGTGCTGGCTGCGATTTCGTAGCTGCTCGAACGAGACGAAGAAAAACATCTTGTTCTTCCCGTCGAACAACTTGGGGATGTAAACCGGCCCACCGACTGTGAACCCATACTGATTTTGATGGTACGAGCTGCGGGGAACCTGGGTAAGAATGGAGTACGGGTCATTCGCGTTCAATCCCGCATTCTGAAAGAAGTCGTACGCGCTGCCGTGCAATTGGTTGGTGCCGGACTTGGTTGTGAGGCTGATCTGGCCCACATCGCGGCCGTATTCCGCCGAGTAGTCCACGACTTCAGCCTTCACTTCCTGCACCGCGTCCATATTGACGTTCGTCACCGGACCTTCAACCCAGTTGTCGTTGTTGTTGAGGCCGTCAATGTAATAGCCGACGCCGTATTCTGTGCCCCCGACGTTCAGCTGTTTGGCGCCGGTGCTGGTGGCCGAAGCCAGTCCCCAGGCGGTGCGCGTGTTGTCTCCCGTCCCGCTGTTGAACATGGGTACGATCTGGGCGTAATTCAGAAAGCTGCGGCCTTCAATCGGCAGATCGCGCACGAACTTGTTCTGGATGACCTCGGAAACGTTGGCGTCGTCGGTCTTGACCAGTGACGCCGCGCTGGTGACAGCGACGACCTCCGCAACTCTGCCCACCGTCAGAGTGATATTCACCCGGCGCGTGGTTCCATTCTCCAGCGGAACCGCAGTGGAAACGGCTTTGGCAAAGCCCTCTCCAACGACCGCCACTCTGTAGTTGCCGGCAATCAGGTTGGGGAACTGATAGTCCCCTGACGTATCGGTGGTGGCGGTCCACTCCACGCCGGTGTCGGTATTGGTCAAGGTCACGGCGGCGCCGGCGATCACCGCCTTTTGCGGGTCCGTCACCGTGCCCACGATACTGCTGGTAATCACCACCTGGGCCAGCAACCCGGTGGCAAGAAGTAAACATACCTGTGATACGAGCGCCGCGTGATTTCGCATAAATTCCTCCCCAGCAAACCCGAGTTCCTTCATGCTTGCAGCCATGCCGCGTTTCGGTACGGCGGGCCGAAACGAGGCTGAATTGAAACGTTTCTTTGAAACGTTTCAATTTATTCGGGAGGAATGTAACTCCGGGTTTCGCCGGTTGTCAAGCGAAATGAGTACATGGCTTCGCCGGGAGCTTTCCCAACCCTGAGTCATCTTCGCAGCCGCGCCGGAAGAGGCCAAGGCCAATGGTCCCAACGGCTGCCGAATTCAACTTTCCACGACTCAAAGCGAGCGCGTGGCTCCTGGGGTCGAGTGTTTTCGCGTGCTTGCCGTCGTCCGGAGAGCGGGTCCCACCGAGTTGCGGATTTTGAGTTCGGTCTGCAGCACTATTCTTTTAGGCGGCTGTTTCAAGCCGTTGATGCGCGTCAACAGCAGCCGCGCGGCCGTGGTGCCCAGCTGATAGCCGGGCTGGTGTACCGAGGTCAGCGCCGGCGCGGTGAATTCACTGAAGTCCAGGTTGTCAAAGCCGACAATAGAAAGCTCTTCCGGACAATGCAGACTCGACTCTCTCGCCGCCAGCAGAACTCCGAGCGCCATCATGTCGTTGCAGGCAAAGATCGCCGTAGGCCGGGGCAGCATGCGCAGCAGACGCATGGCTGCCTCGTAGCCGCTGTTGCGTTCAAAGCGAGCCTCCTGAATGTACTCGGGTTCAATGGAAACCTTGGCCTCGTTCAAAGCGCGTTTAAATCCGCGCAGCCGCTCGACCGCGTTCGCCAGGTGGAGCGGCCCGGTAATTACGGCCAGCTGCCGATGGCCCATCTGCAGAAGATGTTTGGTGGCCCGGTAGGCGCCTGCCTCATTGGCTACCGACACCACGTCGCCATTCCAGCCGGCAGGACGGCGGTCAAGACAAACAACCGGCGGCCCTGCCACCGCCAGCGATTTCAGGTGGGGTGTAATTTCGCTCTCCGCGGATGGAATTACCAGCAATCCCGCCGGCCGGTAAGAGCGCAACTCGTTCAGATACGACAGTTCCTTGCCCGGATCATTGTCGGTGTTGCACAGAACTACGCGATAAGAGTGCTTGTAGGCCACATCCTCAACCCCGCGCACCACCGCGGGGAAAAAGGGGTTGGTGATGTCGGGGATGATCATCCCCAGCATGCTGGTCTGATTGCGGCGCAGGCCGCGCGCCAACTGGCTGGGCTGGTAACCGAGGCTGCGAATCGCCTCCAGCACGCGCAGGCGCAATTTCTCGCGCACCTTGGCGGTGCCGTTGATGACGTGCGACACCGTGCCAATGGAAACATCGGCACGCTCCGCAATCTGCCGCATGGTGACCGGTGCGCTCATCAGGGTAGTCGAGGTGAGCAACAGGGTAGCAGGTTTTCCGCGGCCACGACTACAAAGACTCCGCGCCCAATCAGTACTCCGCGGTTCTTAACCTACTAGGTTAACCACGGAGACTTAGGAAACGCGGAGCCGCTTCTCAGGAAACGCCTTGGGCCAGATATTACTCAGCATCCTGGACGCAGCGGAAGCCGAGGCCGCCGGAGCGGTCCATGCTGGGCGCCATCAGCAGCAGCTTGCCATGCTGGTCGAGCCGGTAGGCCTCAGGGAAATACCAGATCGAGCCCTGCGGCTGATAGTAATTCCCTCCCCGCAGAATGCCGCCGCGGGTGTGCTCGTCGGTGAATTCCTCGGTCCACTGCCACACGTTGCCGACCAGATCCATCACGCCGAAGGGACTGGCGCCCTGCGGATGCGCGTCCACCGCATCGGGGCCGCGCATGGTGCGGCTCTTGTCGGGAACCGGCACCGCATCCGCCTTCCAGGTATTGCCCCAGGGATAAAGCCG
>Ga0335085_10017735_pt1 | contig 10251 bp, 8 predicted proteins | sample Lox_Sample_45_FD_206712 | JGI IMG/M metagenome (GOLD analysis project Ga0335085, IMG submission 206712) | Soil microbial communities from Loxahatchee National Wildlife Refuge, Florida, United States - Lox_Sample_4.5 | ecosystem: Environmental > Terrestrial > Soil > Wetlands | place: USA: Florida... | reverse complement strand
TGAGGACGTTCTTGGACGTATCGTAGCCGGCTACGAACAGGAATATCAGAAGGTTGTTGACCTCGGCCTCGCTTAACGCACCGGCGTCGATCGCCCCGAGCAGCGAATCGAGCAGATCAGGTTCGGGATGGAGACGTTCGCCCCGCCTTCGGCTCGCAACGAGATCGTCTGCGAACGCGCCGAGTACCTCCACGCCATTTTCCAGTGCCGGCAGGTGATCGTGGATAAGGTTGAAACTCAGGCCGAGAGCCTCAAGCGACGAGCGCAGAGCGGGGATTGCGTCGGGAGACGCTCCGATCAAGCTGCTCATGACGGTGATGGGAAAATAGGATGCGAATTCCTCGAAATCGAAGCTTCCCTTGGGTGCCCATTCGTCCAGCAGGCGCGAAATCACCTGGCGCATGAGGCCGCGATGCTCGTTCGCGCTGCGCGGCGTAAACATGGGAGCAACGATGTCGCGGATTCGCTTGTGCTCGCTTCCGGAGAGATTCAACACCTGCTCCAGTTCGAATCGCGCCCACTTGGTTCCTCTGGCGTTCATGATGTCGACGACACCTTCGTGTGCCGTTCGCAATTTGTCGTCCATCGAGAGCATGTCCTTGATGGCGAAATACTCGGTCACGACATATCCGAACGGGCTCTTCGCTAGCCAGGGGTGCTGCCGGCGCGCCGCCGCGAAGCGCTGCGGTGGATCTTCGGAGAAGCCTGGCTCATCCAGGTTCAGATGCGGCAACTGCAATGCGGTGGCGGACTGCATGACGCGAATTCCTCCTTGCCTGACGAGCCAGCGTTCTTCCCGGCGGGCAATCGCAACCAGGGCTCGCGCGATGTTGCATCTTGCGTTCGGCGGGAGCAAGCAAAACAGCCGCCGGAGTGTCTGCAAGCGCTCCGGTAAAACAGCTGTTGCAGGTCTTGACTTGCATAACGCCTGTTGCAAGCCCCTTCCCGCAGCGTATGTCAAACCGTTGACGCCCGCGGTCGATGCCGTCACGCTGGGCAGCGTGCAACATCTGGACATGTCAGCGGTCCACTGCGCGCGGCACGCGGATGCCACAAGGGGGGAAGCTTGAACCGATATAATCGTGGTTGGCTGTTCGGTTTGATCGTTGCAACCAACTGTGCCGTCACGGTGCACGCATCCGTGTCGAATCCGGCCGACTGGCCGAGCCACAACGGCAGCTCCGACGAAAGCGCATATAGCGGCATCGTTCAGATCAACGAGAAAACCGTCTCCCGGCTGGGCCTGGCTTGGCATCTCGATTTGCCAGACGAGCGCATGCTCGAAGCCACGCCGCTCGCAATCGACGGCATCCTCTACTTCACCGGCAGCTACGCCGTCGTTTACGCCGTCGACGGAGTCAGCGGCAAGCTGCTCTGGAAATATGACCCGGAGGTCTGGAAACATGGGCCGCAGAAATTGCGATTTGCGCTGCCGGCCAACCGCGGAGTTGCGTATGCGGACGGCCGGGTTTTTGCCGGAACGCTGGATGGTCGCCTGATTGCGCTGGATGCCAAATCGGGCACGCCGCTGTGGAGCGTACAGACCACACCGTTGCAATCCGTTCAGACAATCACCGGTGCGCCGCGCGTGTTCGACGGCAAGGTCATTATCGGCAATGGCGGCTCGGATTTCGGCGCACGCGGCTATGTGACAGCTTACGATGCGGCCACGGGGCGCGAGGCTTGGCGCTTCTACACGGTGCCCGGGAATCCGGAGGAAAATCGTGGCAACACGGCCTTGGAGCGGGCTGCCGCCACGTGGAAAGGGTCTTACTGGAAGAGCGGCACCGGCGGCGGTCCCTGGGACAGCATCACGTTCGACCCGCAGTTCAAGCGCATCTATGTCGGCACCGGCAATGCGGCCCCTTACGATCCGGAAGTGCGCAGCCCCGGCGGCGGCGACAATCTTTATACGGCTTCCATCGTGGCTCTCGACGCGGACAAGGGAACTTATATCTGGCACTACCAGGTCAATCCGCGCGATTCCTGGGACTTTGATTCCACGCAACAGATGGTCCTTGCCGACCTCACCATCAATGGCCACGTGCGCAAGGTATTGATGCAGGCTCCCAAGAACGGCTTTTTCTATGTCATCGACCGGCTGAACGGCAAAGTCATCTCGGCCGCAAAGATCGGAAAGGCAAACTGGGCCTCCGGCATCGATCCCAATACCGGCCGCGCCGAAGAAGAGAAAAATATCCGCTACCAGAACGGCGAGATCACGATCTGGCCGTCACCCCTGGGCGCGCACAGCTGGCAAAGCATGTCCTTCAGCACTCAGACAGGCCTCGTTTATATTCCCACGATGCAGCTGGGCATGCACTACGCCAAGCACGCTGCAGACAAGGCCGCGTTTGGCGGCGTGAGCATGAGCCTCGTCAAATCCGATGCTGACGACGGCAAAGGCGCACTCCTGGCATGGGATCCCGTTCACCAGAATGAAGTCTGGAAGCTGCCGCGCGCAAATCTCTGGAACGGCGGCACGCTGGCGACCGCCGGCGGTCTCGTCTTCCAGGGAACTGCCGACGGCGAATTTACCGCCTATGACGCACGTTCGGGCGCCAGGCTTTGGCATTTCAATGCAGGCCTTGGCATCATCGCGGCGCCGATCAGCTATGAGGCGCATGGACGACAATATGTTGCGATTCTCGCGGGGTATGGCGCGTCCAACACGCTTGGCGACATCATGAATGCGGGTTGGAAGTACGGTGCACAGCCGCGCCGTCTTCTGACATTCGCACTCGATGGAAAAGACCAATTGCCGCCATCGGCCGCACCGGACAAGTCGGTGCATGCCATAGACAACGGCGTGGTCAAGATCAGCGCGACCGATGCGGCAGCCGGGCGACCGCTTTTCATCATGAATTGCTCAGCTTGCCATGGATTGAATGTCGCTTCCGCAGGAGCGCCCGCGCCCGACCTTCGCGAGTCCAAAGTCGCGCTCGACCGCAACGCCTTTTGGTCGGTTGTCCACGACGGAGCCCTCGTACAGCGCGGCATGCCGAGGTTCGACCAGTTGGATCAGATGCAGGTGCGCGAAATTTACGCCTATATCCGGACCCGGGCCAGGGAAGCCCTGGCCTCGCAGACACGTAAGGGCGGCTGAGCCATGTCCAGTGACGATGCGATCGACATCATGAACGTCATCAATTTGTATGCTCTTGCCGTCGATACGCAGCAATGGGACCTCTTCGATAGGGTATTTGTCGAGGATGTTCACGCCGACTTCGGGGGCGCCGCGAAATGGCAAGACCTTGCATCACTCAAGCGGGATTTCGCGGCAATTCACAGCCCGTTCCGAGCCACACAGCACACCACAACCAATCATCAAGCGGTCGTGAGCGGCGATCGGGCGAACGCCATCAGTTATGTGCACGGTCGTTTCATCCGTCCGGTTCCCGCGGGCGGAGATATGTTCGAATCCTGCGGCTGGTATGACGACAAGCTCGCACGTACGGCGTCCGGATGGCGGATCGTACACAGGACCTGCCGCACGATCTGGGGCGGTGGCAATCCGCGTGTACTGGAGACAATGCCCGGCGTAACGGTAGAACAGCAACTTCATTCGCTGACCGGCGAGGCCCAATTGCGAAGCATCGCTTTTCTTGATGCTCTGCGCCCCCGGCAAGCGCATTCGACGATCGATTGACAAAGGGCATAGAATGTCACGGGAGCTGGAAGGCAAGACTGCGCTCGTTTCCGGAGGCGCCAGAGGACTGGGACGCGGCATGGTGCAGCGGCTCGCCGCATCGGGTGCCCTCGTGGCATTCAATTACGCGAAAAACACGTTGGCCGCCGAAGAGTGCGTCTCTGGCGTCGAAGCAGCAGGCGGCAAAGCATTCGCGCTTCGTGCGGAGCTCGGAACGCCGCAATCCATAACGGCGTTCGCCGCCGCGCTGGACTCCGAGTTCTTACGTCGTACCGGAAGAAGCGGATTGGACATTCTCGTCAACAATATCGGGGGTGGTGCCTACGGCAGCATAGCCGACACCAGCCCGGAAGTGTTCGACGCGACGTTCTCCAACAACGTCCGCGTTCCGTTTCTGCTGACGCAAGCGCTCTTGCCGCGGCTCAATGATGGCGGGCGTGTCATCAACATTTCGTCTGCGGCATCGCGTCTGGCAGGTGTCGATTTTGCGGTTTACAGCATGAGCAAAGCTGCGCTCGACATGTTCACGAAAATCCTGGCCAAGCAACTCGGCCCGCGACGGATCCCCGTCAATGGCGTGGCACCGGGCTTCAACGAAACCGAAACCAATACCGACGTCATGTCAGATCCGGCGGTGAAAAAGCAGATCGAAGACATGACCGCGTTGGGCCGCTTCGGGACCGCGAGCGATATTGCCGAAGTGGTTCACTGGCTCGCGTCACCGGCCGGCGGATGGGTGACCGGGCAGATCATCGAGGCGAGCGGCGGCTTCCGGATGTGACGCGCACGTTGGCGGCCGCGCACCGTCCGTAGCCCATCGGCCGACGGCCCGTGGACAACCATGGATATCCAACAGCGAGAGGACCTTCGCTGCCGCCGGCCCGCCTCGGCACTAGCGTGTATCACTTAGTGAAAAATTAGCACCCCTCTTCCAAGATCGTTACCTCTTGCACCGGAATTGCTGCCAATGGACGTGGATTCGCTGCCCGGCCTCTCGAAGCGCTCGATAGAGAACGTCGAGTGCCGAATCAAGCCAATCGCCGAAATGTGCTCCAAGCTCCTGCCGTTCTATGCCGTTTGGAATGCCAAGCGGGGCTCGCGCCGATTTCCTTCCAAAGACGAGATTGCGCCGCGTGACATCAAGGATTTTCTGAAGAGCGTTATTTTGTTGCGTGTGCTTGATGCCGGAAACGATTTTGAATTCCGCATCGTCGGCGACGGGCTTATTCAGACATTTGGCGGAAATTTCCAGGGCAGGACCGCATCACGGTTTTCCAAGCTCGCCAATGTCACCAATCTCGCGCATCGCCCGGTCGCACGCGACGGCGAACCTCGGCTTCTCGAATATTGGATCCGGTTTTCGGATCTGCCCGTCTATCATCGCGAGACCTTGTTCCTGCCCCTTGGCCACGGGGACACCGTCGACCACGTGATCGCAATGGGGACGGCACAGCCAATCTTCCCCGAAAAAGCGCAGCATCTCGAGACAGCTTAGCCGGCCAGGGCCGTGATGCTCACGGCGCCGGGCTCTGGTTGCGGCCACAGCGCCCGGTGCCCCGGATCGCCGACATTTCGGGTGCCCAATCGCTCGGGCGGCATGATGACGGTCACCGTCGTGCCGCTGCCCACAACGCTCTGAAGGGTCACCGAGCCGCCATGCGCCTCCGCGAGGCCGCGCACGATGGGAAGCCCCAGGCCGACGCCCAGTTCACCGATGACGACGTCGTGCCGCCCCTGGCCGAAGCTCTCGAACACCCGCGCCTGGTCCTCCGGCGCAATTCCCACGCCTGTATCGCTCACGCGCAGGCAAAGCCCGCCATCCGACGTCAATGACGCCCGGACGCGGACTTCCCCGCCAGGCTTCGTAAACTTGATCGCATTGGAGAGAAGATTGAGCACGATCTGGCGCATGCCCCGCTCGTCGGCGTAGAGCAAAGGCAGGCTTGAGGGCACATCCAGTCGGAGCGACAGACCGTTCATGTTGGCCTTCGGCAACAACGAGCGTACGCAATCCTCGAGCATCGCCGTTAGTTCGATCTCGGATTCCTTCAGCGTGAGCTTACCGGCTTCGATTTTCGACAGATCGAGAATATCGTTGATCAGGCTCAGCAGATGCAGGCCCGAGCGATGGATGAACCCGGCGTATTCCTCGGTCTTGGCGGGCAGAATGCCGCCCTCCAGCAGTTGTGCAAACCCGATGATGGCGTTGAGGGGCGTTCGGAGTTCATGACTCATGTTGGCGAGAAATTCCGATTTTGTCCGATCGGCGCGCTGGAACTGCTCGGATACCGCTTCCGCTCTCGACTTTGCCTGCGTCAGGTCTTCGATCAAGGAATTCTTCTCGTCCAGCAGCCGGTTTTTGTCGTGCGAAAGGCGTAACATGCGAGTCAGGGTTCTATGAATATTTTCAGACAGCGACATCATGTACACGACGAATAGGACCGCGAACGCGATGCGCAAAAGGCTGTCTGCATTCGCATTGTGCGGCAATAGCAGCCATACAAAGGCCGATCCGTTGAGGAGGTAGCCATTCAGCGTGAGCGCCCGGCTGATTGCCACGAACGCGACATTGCCCGCCAGCGTGGACGCGAGGATAAGCAGCAGAACAGCGTGATCATATTCGTTGTGCGGGACCCAAAGAAAAATCACCATCGAGGTCCAGCCGGCAACAAACGCAAAGTGGCATGCGGTGATGAGCGTACGCCAGGACCGTTTCTGCAGCATCTCGCTGTCAGGCTTCGTACAGTTCAGACAGATCAATCCGAAGGGAAATGCCGCAACCGTGGCAATCGCCCACCACGCTGCAAGCGCCGACCAGGCGACCCAGCGCGAAAATAGCAGGCAGATAATCGCGGTGACGATCGGCATGCCGAAGGCATTAGGTCGGAGATTCGCAAGCACAGTGCTCAGCTGCTCGGCGGCGAGCGCTTCCTCACCGGCAGCCCGCGGCCGGTTCGATGGCGAAATTTCTTCAGCAATGAGCAAGCGAGGTGCACGCATGGGTTGCCGGCCCTCCTCCGCTCGCAATCGTATGGTCGGCTGGGTTAACGAGCAGTCAAGTCCGTTTACGTTCCCGTCACGAATGAGCGGGCTTCCACCAGGATTCCACTCGCCCGTTGGCTCAAAAGATTAAGTGCCGGCTAACCGTGATCGTGCCCAAATCGGGACAGAAGCGCCGATGGCATTCACTGCGCGCTACTGGCGTTGCTGCCAAATCCCTGCGGGCGCATAAGGCAGGCCCACATCCCTGAGGCCGAGAATTCCGGGCCGGGCAGCATTGACATCAAAGACGGCATTCACGGCGGGCAACGCAGTCATGGTATCCCACTCGTGATTGCCCCAATGTGCCGGCGGCGTGAACCGGATGCGGGCATCCACGTTCGGCTCGCCTTTGACGACCAGATGATATTGGTCGTTGTCGATCTCCCAACCCTCGTTCAGGTGGCGCGTGAGATACCAGACGATCTTGATCTGCACGACGGTACGTCCGTCGATCGTGCCGTTCCACCCGCCACGAACAGCGGCGTTGGTGTCTTTCTCCATGCAGAACCAACCGAGATCGACTTTCTGGGCGGCAGTCGCGTATTCGATGAAGAACTCCACGTCGTCCAAGCGGTACTCGAGCGCATCCGCCACCCTCAGCACGGCATCGCGAAACAGGATCAGCCACGCCCGTGCCGACTCGATCACCTTGGGCGTCACTTCGGGCAAGCCCATACCCATCGTCGTCCACGTCTCGACCGACTCGTAGACCGAGCAGTCCGCGGATTCGACGATCGAGACGGAGTCGACTTTACGGCACACGGCGGTCATCGCCGCCATGATGGAATTCACCCAGCCGGGATTGATGCCGGAAACGTAAAGCGAGCTGTTGCCGCGGCGGCATGCAGCGTCGAGCTGCTCCGCGACCTCGCCTTGAATGCCGCCGACATTCAGGAACAGGTTGGTGCTGATGACGTCGAGCCCACTTTCGAGCAGCCTGACGACGTGCGGCAGATCCGCCATGAACGGCGTGTAGATCACCATGTCGGCCTTGAGTGCCAACAGCGCATCGATGTCTTGCGTGGCCCTGATACCGCACTCCGGCCGGCCGCAAAGCTTGCCCGCATCCTGCCCGGCTTTGTCGGTCGAATGGGCGTAAACCCCGGCCAGCTCCAGCCGTGGATCGTCGAGTATGGCACGAAGACTGAGCCTGCCGACTTTGCCGGTGGTCCATTGTATGATGCGCAGCTTCTCCAAAGTCGCCGTCTCCCAGTCGATGATCAAAATCTGTTGTAACTCAGGACTTCCGAAAGCGGCTTTCGCCACGCCTTCTTGAAATCCGTGCCGACGGTGTAGGCGATCGGAAACAGCCCCACCTGCGTGTAGCTATCGAACGGTATGCCGAGAAGCTCGGCAACCTCCTTCTCGCGGCGCAAGGCCACCGTCGTCCACGCCGAGCCCAATCCGTGCTCGCGCAATGCGAGAAAGAAGCTCCACACCGCCTGTACGATGGACCCCCACAAAACGGCCTGCTCCCCGGCGCTCTTGCCCTCCGGGCGGCCATGCATCAGAGGAATGAGCATCGCCGGCACCTTCTCCATTTTTTCCGCGAGCGCATAGGCCGAATCCAGCAGCTTGTCTTCGCGCGGAACGCCGGCGGTCACGCTTGGCTGGCCTGCCCGCTGACCATCCCACAAGATACCCATCGCGGCTTTGTATTCATGAGCCAACCTGGCGATCATGGCCCGGTCGTCGATGATGATCCACCGCCACTCGTTACGATTGGAGCCGTTTGGCGCCTGCAGCGCCAACTCGAGGCACTCTTCCAGCACAGCGCGCGGCACCGGCTTCTCCACGTCCAGCCGCTTGCGCACCGCGCGCGTTGTGGTCAACACTTGGTCGACGGAAAGATTGAGCTTCATGTTGCATGGCCTCGAATGTCGCCTGACGACGTTAGCGCTCCCGCGTGTGTTTCCTCAACTGTCCCGGGACCGACGATGCCGGGAGCGACGACGAGAATGGCGTCATCCGGTCAGGCTCCAGCCTCCTTCCACGCGTAGCACCTGTCCCGTCGTATAAGTCCCGCGCATCAAATAAAGATAGGCTTCGGCAACCTCGGCCGGTTCGCCGACGCGTGGCACCAGCTGGCCGGCCAGGCGTGCCTCTTGCACACGACGGAATTCCTTCGGCACCTCTTCCCACGCTTCGGTGCGAACGGCCCCGGGACACACGCCATTGACCCGGATGGGCGCGAGTTCGACTGCGAGCCCCAGCACCAGATGCTCGACTGCTCCCGCCATCCCCGTCGCCACTGCGAGCCCCTTTTGCGGACGGTGCGCCGCCATGCCGTTGGTCAGCGTAATGGAACCGCCGGCCACGATGCACTTCGCGGCATGCTTGGCGACAGCCAGTGCACCCCAGAAGCGCACCTGGAACAACTTCGCAGCTGCGGCGAGGTCGATGTCGGCAAACCTGGCGTGATCCACCTGATTCCAGTCCGCCGCGGTGAAAACGACATGGTCGAATGTCCCGGAGCCCGCGAAATAGGCCCGCACGGCCGCCTCGTCCCTTACGTCGAGGCGCACGCCTTCGGCACCATGCAGCCGCTCGGCCGCGCCACGAAGCTTTTCTGCGCTGCGTGAGGCGATGACGACGCGCGCTCCGTGCTCGTGGACGGCCCGCGCCACCGCGAATCCGATGCCGGACGAGCCGCCCACGACGAGAACACGTCTGCCTTCGAAATTCATATCGTGTGGCCTCGACGCAAGGGATCGCCTGGCGCGGTCGAGCTTGAGCGGGATTCGATCAACACGGGCATCTAGCGGGCAGTCCCTCGCGCGCGCTCTTCCTGCTCGCGACGCCGCGCCGCCGCGAGAATTTCCTCGAACGGCTGACCGCCAATGGTGACGCGCTGCAGCTTTCGTACGCCGTGGGCCGGATCCGATACTTCGGGTCTTGCATGCTGGACGGCCAGATTGTCCCAGACGATCAAATCATGAGGCTGCCAGGTATGCAGATACACGTGCTCCGGCGCGTAGAGGTGCGCGAACAATTCGGCCAAGATTCTGTCGCTCGCTCCGGGCGCAAGTTCATGGATGCGTTCTGCATGATACTCGGTCACATAGAGCACCGGGCGTCCTGTGCGCGGATGTGTCATGCACACCGGCTTGTCGGCGACGAATTCCGGCCAGTCCGGCACCATGCTGACGCCCAGGCGGTGCCGTGCGGTCATGGGTGCCAACATCACCTGGCGTTCGTGCGAAAGCCCCGCCCACGCGGCGACACCGCTCACAAAGGCCGTGGTCGTATCAGTCTTCGGCAATTCGAGCGCGTGAAGCGAGATACCTTCCATCGGCCGCTCGGCATAGCTCACGTCGGAGTGGAACATCAGTCGGTCGCGGCCGATGGCTTCGGCGTTGTCCATGTAGGTCCACTGCGTCCCATCGGCCCCCTTGGTGTTGCAGGGACCGAACCAGCTGCAAATCTCGAGATGGCGTTCGGGCGAAACGGGACGGTCGCCGCGAAACAGGAGAAGTTCGTGTTCGTCCAGGGTGTCGCGCAGCGCGGCAACATCTTCGGGCGAGCGGCCGTTCGCCACGTCGAAGTCGATAATTTCGACG
>Ga0335085_10017734_pt1 | contig 10252 bp, 11 predicted proteins | sample Lox_Sample_45_FD_206712 | JGI IMG/M metagenome (GOLD analysis project Ga0335085, IMG submission 206712) | Soil microbial communities from Loxahatchee National Wildlife Refuge, Florida, United States - Lox_Sample_4.5 | ecosystem: Environmental > Terrestrial > Soil > Wetlands | place: USA... | reverse complement strand
GATTTTGAGATGTGGGGCACCTGGCTGTAGTACCTCGCCCCGAAGTAGTCGTTTCCTGATTCGGTATCCCGTTCTTTGCCGGTAAAACGGGATCGCGGAAAACGCGCTCCTTTTGAACATGTCGCAAGGATCATCGTATCTGTGCGCACGCGCCGTATCGATATCACAGCTCCGAACTTCCGAAACCGAGGCCATCCGCTACTCACTTTCCAGAACTTCGCTAGAAGTCGGTCGCCCGAAGTGTTCAACTATAAGTTCGTCTGTGAGTCATTGATCTCTTCCGCACGAATCAACGGCACGAACAGCAGAGAGGAACCACCGCTCCCAATTCAGTATTATGTGCCGGGAATCGATAGGGTAAACCTCGGATGTCACAATACCTGTCTCATCCCGATCTGCCAGTTGGGCAGTTATGGAAATTTGACGTGGGCCGATTCCGACTCTCTTCGCCGAAATTCCGTAGATTGCTTCAAAATCACCGGCCGATTTAAATTCATCTGCTCGGTAACCCAATATTGGATGGGCGGCTTTTTCAAATGTAACGCTCGTCTTTCCGAAATTTATAAGCTTTCCAATCGGATTTAGATTCCAATCGGGCTTGTCTCCAACTATTTCTGCCACGACAATTGTCCGGCAAATTTTCCAAGTACCGGATATCGACTTAGGCGGATATTTATAGGAGATCGGGCTTTGCGCTATCAGTGAAAGAGGCGCGCCAAGCAGCACACACAACAAAACAAGAAAACACTTAAATGGCGACATTATTTTCCCTCTCTAGTGTCGTGAATCATAGATGTCGAAGTTATACATCCTCCATTCAGCGATCCTTCTCTTCATGATTCCAACTGACAATTCAACCAGAGGCGGGTGGCCCAGGTCTCAAGGCATCCAACGCGGCATCATACGTGGGTGCCCCAGTTCTCGATTTAGAGAACTGGGTTAGCACGAACCTGAGCGGTCCAGTTTCTTCATTTCGAAGCCCGCAGGAAGATTGCCTACTCGCCTCGCCGCAGTCCAATCCGACTCGATTTCTACTGCACCTTCGAATCCGGTTGCGTAATGCAAAAAGCTCGACCATTTCCATTCTTCCGGTTTCGCCACCAGACCGCGCTTTACAGGGTTGCGGTGCATGTAGCGGAGTTTCTCGATACGCTTTTCCGTGGTACGCACGTTGAAGTCATAGTATCGCGCCTGCCAAAAGGGGCGTTCTCCAAGTTGCACTGTGACGGAAAGCTTTAAAGCCTGCACGGCCCGGGATAATATGCTCATGCGCGGTTCACTCACCAGCAGATGTATGTGTTCCGGCATGACGACGTAACCGGCTACTACAAAGTTATATCGGCGCCGGATGCGTTCCAATGACGATTCGAAAAGATCGCGGGCCGCGACGGATTTCAGAAACGGCAATCGGTGATAACAACTGAAAGTCAGGAAATGAAAGTTCCCGGTGTGGTGATAACGAACAAGCCCGCGGGTCATTTGAGATCAAGAATACATCGATGAAGGTTCCAGCGAACCCAGGTCTGAGAATCCGGACCTGGGGCACCTGCCATCGTATCGATATCCCAGGTCTCAGAAGCGAGACCTGGGGCACCCGGCCGCTACGTTCAGGATGACACGTTGCCCTATTGAGGTTCGTGCTGTCCCAGGTCTCAGAAGCGAGACCTGGGGCACCCGGTCGTTATGCTGAGGATGACGCGCGTAGAATCTGCAATTTGGAACTGACAACTGACAGTCGAAAGCTGATCTTCAGCAAACCAGCTCGTTGCGCGTCAGCTTGATTCCGTTCAGGCGGCCCAGCAGGGTTACGGCGATCTTGTCGGGATCGAAGAGGCGCTGCGCCATCGCCTGCACCTTGGCGGCATCAACGGCGTCGATGCGAGCGATCAGTTCATCGACGCTGAAGAATTTGTGGAAGTACATCTCCTGCCGCGCGAGGTTGGCCATGCGCGAGTTAGAGCTCTCAAGCCCGAGCAGCAGGTTGCCCTTGAGCTGATCTTTGGCGCGTTTCAACTCCTCGTCCGCCAGCGGGTTTTCTTTCAGGTTGCGGAACTCGGCGAGAACCAGGTTGACCACTTCAAGCGCCTTGCCGGCGGAGGTTCCGGCGTAAACGCAAAGCGTTCCGGTATCGCGGTAAGGGCTCAGGTCGCTGTAGATGGAGTAGGCCATGCCGCGCTCTTCGCGAATGGTCTGGAAGAGGCGCGAGCTCATGCCTCCGCCGAGAACAGTGTTCAGCACAAGCGCCGAGTAGCGGTTCTGATCGGTAATGGGAGGGGCAGGCACGCCCATGCATATCTGCACCTGTTCAAGCGCCTTTTTGTTGCGAAGCACAATGCGCGCGCTCGGCTCGGGCGCGGAGAGTTCGGTGAGCGGTTCGCCCGGCGAGAGCGGCGAGAATTTTTTGGCGACGGCATCGACAAACTGATCATGTTCAAGGTTTCCGGCCGCCGAGAAGATCATGTTCCCGCCGTGGAAGCGATTCCCGTGGTAATCGAAGAGCTGTTGCTGTCCCATGCGGCCGACCGTTTCGGTCGTGCCCAGAATCGGCCATCCCAGCGGATGTCCCTTCCAAAAGCTCTGCGTGAACAATTCCTGCACCAGTACGTCAGGATTGTCTTCGTCGATCTTGATCTCTTCCAGGATCACGCCGCGCTCCCGCTCAATATCGGGCGGAGCAAAAACCGGGTTCAAAACCAGGTCGGCGAGGATGTCCATAGCCACCGGCACGTGATCGGCCAGAGACTTGACGTTGAAGCAGATCGTCTCCTTGCCGGTAAATGCGTCCAGATTGCCGCCGATGGCATCCATCTCGCGCGCGATCAACTGAGCGGAACGCGAGCGCGTGCCCTTGAAGAGCATGTGTTCCACAAAGTGCGATATGCCATTGGTTTCAGCTGGTTCGCAGCGGGATCCGGATTTAATCCAGACCCCCATGGCCACCGATCGCAGATGGTCCATGCGCTCGGTTAATACAATCAGGCCGTTGGGGAGAACGGTGCGGCGAAGATTTCGTTCAGTCGTCATCGTCATTAAAGTTTGACTTGATTGTAGGCCAATAGGGCACTAACAGTTCCGCTGGAAGCCATACAGGAAAATGCCTCAGGAATGAACTGCGGGCGCCCCAGTTGCCTCTTGAAGTGAAATACTGAGGTCTGAGCCTAGCGGTGACCAATAAATCCATTCACCTTGTTCGGATCGAACCCAGCAATGCTTGGGAAGGGAGCCCCAGACCTCTTTTCGGCTTAGATGCAGGTACGCTGGCGGCCGTCATGGTGGAAATGGGCGAACCCGCATGGCGCGGTCGGCAACTGGCTGAAGCAATTTATCGTCAGCGGGTTACCCATCTGAACGACATCACCACGCTATCAAAACCGCTGCGCGAAAGACTCACGACGGCAGGCTGGGAGGTAGGGCGGCCCGCGATCGCCCAGGTTTTCAAGTCGGCAGACGGAACGGAACGGTACCTGGTGCAGGGAAGCGGCGGTGCCGGGGAAACAGTGGAAACTGTGTGGATGCCCGAGGGCGACGGCGGCGAGGCGGGCGATACGGCCGGAACGGATGTGGAAAGCAGCGAATCCGAAAGGATTTGCCTGGCCTCATCCCGCAGCCGGGCAACGATTTGCGTATCAAGCCAGGTGGGATGCGCAGTCAACTGCCAGTTTTGCCTGACGGCAAAGCTCGGCTTCCAGCGGAATTTGAGTGCGGGCGAAATAGCAGGACAGGTGGTCTCGGTGCTGGCGCGCCACAACGTCGAGGTGGGCCACGACCGACTGAACCTTGTGTTCATGGGCATGGGCGAGCCGTTCCTCAACTACGACAATTTCATGGCCGCAGTGCGATTGCTGGTTGAGGAAGTTGGACTAAGCCCGCAGCGGATGACCGTATCGACTTCAGGCATCGTGCCGGGCATCGAGCGGTTTGCTCATGAACCTCCCGAGTTTCGTCCCAGGCTGGCGATTAGTTTGAATGCGCCGAATGACGAGGTTCGCGCCGAGGTTATGCCGATCAATCGCAAGTGGCCCATCGGCGCGGTTGTGGATGCGATGCGCAAGGTAAAGCTGCGCTCGCGTGAACGCGTCACGTTCGAATATGTTCTGCTTGGCGACGTGACCGATCGGCCGGAACACGCTGCTGAGGTGGCACGGCTGGCTCGCCGGTCCGGATTGCCGTTGAAGGTGAACCTTATTGCCTGGAATCCGGGGCCGGGAATTGAGTACTCCACACCGGCGGCGGGCAGGGTGGAGGAATTTCGCGCCGCGCTCGCTTCAGAAGGAATTCCCGCATACGTGCGAAAGCCGCGAGGACTGGATATCTTCGCGGCTTGCGGGCAATTGAAGCGGACGGTGGAGAATCAGTAAAGGCTAGTCCTTCGGTATGGGCAGCGGCTTCACGCTGCCGCAGTCAGCACCTTTGAATACGGACGTTGACTCGATCGTGTATTCGACGGGTGTTGCATTCGGTCCCATCTGCATGCTTCCGAGGAAGTGCACCTTGCTTGTGGAGTGGTCGGCATCTGTCCATGATGCTTCAAGAGATCCTTTGCCTGACATCATGCCGCTGCATACCCAATCTGCGGTCATGCCATTCGCCTTTTTAACGACGTTGCTCATCTGGCATTGATTGTTGCGGCTCTGCGGCGGCGGCGTGCCGTATTTGTCGATCATCTCCTGTGTGACGCACACTTGCGTGGTATGCGCACCTCCTCCAAATGGAGAGTTCCCACCTGCGGGCATCGACATTCCGGGAGGCATGGGCGATTTCTGCCAGGTCATTGTGCTGGTCATTTCCCAGAGGCCGGCCTTGCGGGTGGACTGAGCACAGGCGGAAGCGGCGAGAACAACAAAGCAAATCAGTGCGATCATCACCGGGGTCTTGCGCATATTGTCTCCTTGAGTTTGTTGGCGCGAGCATCCGCGCTTCGACTCACTTTAAGCCAAGCAAGCTGTTGAGAAAAGCAAATTCTTCTATGCGGGTTGCGGAACCTCAGTGCGACCCATCGAAAGCAGCACATCCGCCACTCGATCAGCGGAATGGCGCACGACGTTCTCTTCGCTTGCAAAGTCGCCAGTGATGCAACGGACGCCGAGAGCCTGGATGCGCTCCACATCCGCGACGATGGGTGCAGCGCCCTCGGCTTTGTAGCGGGCAAGCGTTTCAGCTGAGAACGGAGCGGTGTTCACCAATGCGCAATCGAAGATGGGCGCGCGGGTGTGATCGTAGATTTTCTCGATGTGCTCCGCGGCGGACAGTCCAAGGCTTTCGTTCGCCTGTGTCATCAGGTTGCAGACAAATACACGCAGGCCGCGCGCTTCAGCAAGCGCAGTGGGGATTCCTTCCACCAGCAGATTGGTGATCAGCGACGTGTACAAGGAACCGGGGCCGACGGTGATGAGGTCGGCTCGTTGAATGGCCTCTGTGGTCTCCGGCAGTGGCGCGGGCCCGGGCGGATCGAGCGTCAACTCAACAATTCTGCGATGGCTGGCCGTAATGTTGGTCTCACCGCGCACAAACGATCCGTCGTCCATCTCAGCCACCAACGTGGTGTTTGCGGTGGTGGCGGGATAGATGCGCCCGCGCGTCGCAAGGATTTTGGATGCAAGCTGAACAGCGAGCGCAAAGTCGCCTGTGATCTCAGTGAGGGCCGCGACAAACAGGTTGCCGAAGTTGTGTCCCTTGAGATCATCGCCGCCGACAAATCGATGATTGAAGAGGCGAACCAGCAAGGCTTCCTCTTCGCTGAGAGCGACCATGCAGTTACGCAGGTCGCCGGGAGGAAGCATGTTGAAACCTGTGCGCAAGCGTCCGGAGGAACCGCCGTCGTCAGTTACGGTCACCACGGCGGCCAGGTCGGCGATCTTTGCTCCAGCCGCTCCGCTCTGGCCGGGCGCGATGACGTGGCGGCGAAGGCCGCGCAAAAGCGTGGAAAGGCCGGTGCCCCCCCCGATGGCGACCACGCGCATAGGCCGAATTGCTATGTCGGCACCAGCGTTGCGTGGCGACACTGGAGGGAGTTTGCCGTATGCGGAGCTGGAGGAGGGAGTCACGGGCATTACGGAATTTCAGGATACAGCAATTCCGTAAAGCGAGGGTCATCCACCATGTTCTGGAAATCGTTGTCGACGCGAGCCTGGAGCCGGTTCTTGGGATTCAGCTCGATGGCGCGGGCAAGGTTTGCAAGGCAGTCCTGGATCTGGCCGGTGACAGAGTTTAGCAGGGCCAAGCCGTAAAACGCGTAGTCGGCGTCGGGAACCTGGGCCAGGATCCGGTCAAAATGTTCGCGCGCCTCTTCGTAGTAGCCGTTATTGAGCTGAGCGATCGCAAAGTCGAAGTGTTCCTCGGGCGTCGCGAAGCTGAGCACGGGCTTTTCCAGCTGCCGCCGGCAAGTAGCGATATAGATCCTGCAGCGCTCCTTGATCTCAATGGGAGCGTCGGACTGCAGCTTCTCGAACGCGGCCAGGGCACGATCGAACTTGCCCTGCTGAAGCAGTTGGACGGCAGCTTGATAATGCTGGAATGCCGCGTTCAGTTGACCGTCTGACTTGGCGGCCGCAGAAGCAGATTTTTTGCGGCCAGTTGCCGCGGACTTAATATCTTGCGTCATGATTTTGCCAAGAACGTCTCGCCGCAAGCGGCTTGAATTTTAATAGTACCCTCTCAAAGCGCCGTTCGGAGAACAACGTTACTCAGGCCCTCTTTATACCCATAACCCGGTAAGACGTCAATGGGTGCCCCCGAGGAGGCGATTTAGCGGCTCGACCCGCCCGGACTGCGGCCAATTGCATTGCGGTAAACGGCCGGGTTCAGCGAAGGATCGTTGTACATCTTCATCTGGCGATAAAGCTTGAATTGCCGCGTGCCTGCAAGAGTTTCGCGCCACAGTTCATCGAGGCAGCCCGCAAGGTCGTTGCGCTGGGATTCGAGGATGGCGAGCCGTTTCAGATTTCGTTCGGAGTGTCCCGGTTCCGCGTCGATTCTCTCCGCCTCCTCGCGTGTATGGTAGATTTTCAGCGCCAGAATGGAGAGACGGTCGATCATCAGACCCGGCGACTCCGAGTTGAGCGGAGCGGTCACGTTCGGCAGTTGCCGCGATTCCAGCCAGCCAAGCAGGGCGCTGTCGAGCGCTTCGGCAAGGTCGTTGCGCAGTTGGTTGGTGCGGTCGATGTTCCGCTTGACGCGCGCGAGGTCGGCGTCAGTTGCGCCCGGCGTCCGCGCTTCATCTTCAATGTGCCACAGGTCGAAGTTGGCGTGATGCTGGCTGGCAACCGCTTTGAGCCATGCGTCGGCCGGGCCGCTTCCCGGCGCGGCATCCTCGTTCGCCGTGAACGAGACCTGGTGCCAGGCTCGAGTGCTTCGGTCATGTAGTTCTACGATTGCGGCTGCTGAAAGCATCAAATAGTCCAGCACAACTTTGTGGGCAATGGCCCGGGCAGTGTGCGTCCGTTCACATTGCTTTGTCCATGGTAGAACTATCCTAATTCAGGGGCCCGGATGCGCCGTCTCCATCTGAACCTGAGCCCGCCGCCGGATGCCGACGGCAGTCGAACAATCGAAAGGGAGGCCGATCATGGATGCAGTTGAGCGGTTTCTTTGCCTTGCAAGCCATGAACAGGGGCACGATTTTCTGCGCCAATGTGCGGAGATGGGCGTAAGAGTGACGGTGTTGACCCTCGACCAGAACCGCGACGCCGACTGGCCGCGGGAAGCTATCGAGGATCTGACGACGATGCCACTGGGGCTCAATCGGGAGCAGATCCTGAACACCGTCTCATGGATGTCGCGGGGCCGGCGTTTCGATCGCGTGGTTGCACTCGACGAACACGACCTTGAGGCGGCCGCGGAGATCCGTGAGCACATGCGCGTACCCGGCATGGGAACAACCACGGCCCGTTGCTATCGCGACCTGCTTGCCCAACGGGTGATCGCCCAGGCCTTTGGCTACCAGGTTCCGCAATTCTGCAGGGTATTGAATTACGACGAACTGCGCGACTTCATGGCGCGGGTGTCCGCGCCGTGGCTGCTGAGGCCGCGCGCGGATGCACCGTTTGCCGGGCGCATTGTTTACGATTCAGAGCAGTTGTGGCGCCTGCTCGATGATCTGGGCGATACCCAGAGCCATTGCATTCTTGAGCAGATACTGTCCGGCGACGTCTTCTACGTCGATTCCATCGTCAGTGAAGCGGAAGTACAGTTCTCGGTCGTGCACCAGGGTGGCGCCCGCGCGATGCAGACCGGCCAATTGGACGAAGTAACTACCATTCGTACCGTAGACCGCGATAGCCGGGACGCGGGGCAACTGACGGCCATCAACCAGGAGCTGGCTCCGTCGTTCGGCATGGTGCGAGGGGTCACTCATGCGGAGTTCCTCCGGTCGGGTGTCGACGGCCGCTACTACTTTCTTGGAATCGGCGCCCGGGTGGGAGGGGAGCTTTTAGACCAGCTCGTGGAGACAGCGACTGGAGTCAATCTGTGGCGCGAGTGGGCCAGTCTCGAAATTGGCGATCTGCGCCAAACTCCGTACGCGGCGCCGATAAGTTTTGAAGGCTACGCGGGCAGCGTTGTCTGTCTTGCCCAGGGGCCGTGGCCCGATCTTGACTCTATCGTTGACCCATCAATTGTCTCTCGCATTCGTAAGGGAAATCGTGTCGGCCTGATCGTACGCGCCGCCGGTCCGGACCGAGTCACGAAGCTTCTGAAGGAGTACGACAGGATATTTGAGGGCGGGTTTCTTCTTCCGGAAGCGGCGGGCAGGGCATTTCGCGATTAGGCAACAGGTTACAGGGCAAGAGTTGAAGTAAATAATAGCTCTTGACTACAAACCGACTGGTAGGTATTATCATACCAACTGGTCGGTACAGGATGCAAATCGCTGAAATTAAAAACGAATCGAAGGTTCGCATCCTCGATGCCGCGGTTCGCGTCATCCGCACCAAGGGATACGCCGCAACGCGTGTCGAGGACATTTGCGAGGCCGCCGGCCTGACAAAAGGCGGCTTCTTTCACCACTTCAAGAGCAAGGAAGAGCTCGCCGCCGCGGCCGTCGAATATTTTTCAGCGAAGTCTGAAAGCCTCTACGCCGATGCTCCCTACCGGAAACTGGCGGACCCTCTCGAGAGGCTGCTGGGCTACGTGGAGTTTCGCAAATCGATTCTTGAAGGAGAATTGCAGGACTACACCTGCCTGATAGGAACCATGGTGCAGGAGACCTACGCGACCCATCCGCACATCAGGGAGGTGTGCCATCGGTGCATAGGCGCCCATACCGCCGTCCTGGTGGCGGACATTGAGGCGGCGATCCGGAAATACGGAGTCTCGCCGCAATGGACCGCGAAGAGCCTGGCCTATTACACCCAGTCGGTCATCCAGGGGGCGTTCATCCTGGCGAAGGCCCAGCATGGCCCCGACGTCGCGGTCTCCAGCCTCGATCACCTGCGCAGGTATCTTAAACTGATTTTCTACCGATCCTGATCCCCACAGGAGCCGCCATGAACCTGACTGAGTCGCCCGAAATCGTCCAGTGGCCTGAAACCCACTATGTTTTTGTTGAGCGGGTCGGGCCATTCATTGAAAATGCCCCGCAAGCCTGGCAGACCGCGCATCAGCTTGTGCCGGCGCTGCGCCAAAGTAACCAGATCACAAAGTACATGAGCCTCTACAAGCCCGGTCCGAAGATCTACCGTGCCGGATTTGCCGTTGCTGGCGTTCCGAAAGACCTGCCGCTAGGCCTGGCGTACGAGAAGTTCGCGGGCGGGAAATATAGCCGATTTGTTCTTACGGGTCCGTACTCTGACCTGCCGGTGGCAACGGGCCGAGTGTTCCAGGTCGTCACAGAGAAGGGAATCTCGATGCGCGACGAGTTCTGCATCGAAAACTACACGACAGATCCGAGCGTGACGCCGGTAGACCAGAACGTGACCGAGATCCTGGTTCCCACTGAGTAAGACTTCCAATTGAGTCGTGCCCGGCCGTGGCAGGTTTCCTCAAAGTAAGCAGGGCTGCTATGCTTCTTGCGCCATGCAACGACGCGATTTGCTGAAGGTTTCTCCTCTCGCCCTTGGAGCCGCTGTTGGTCATGTTTCCATAGCTTCCGCGCAGACTGAAGCGCATCCGGCTGCAGCTGTTTACAACATGCGCGATTTTGGCGCGACCGGCGACGGCAAAACCGTCGATACACCCGCGATTAACAAAGCGATTGAGGCGGTGGCGGCCAAAGGCGGCGGCGCACTCGTGTTCCCGGCGGGCACGTACATGTGCT
>Ga0335085_10017733_pt1 | contig 10252 bp, 7 predicted proteins | sample Lox_Sample_45_FD_206712 | JGI IMG/M metagenome (GOLD analysis project Ga0335085, IMG submission 206712) | Soil microbial communities from Loxahatchee National Wildlife Refuge, Florida, United States - Lox_Sample_4.5 | ecosystem: Environmental > Terrestrial > Soil > Wetlands | place: USA: Florida... | reverse complement strand
CGAAGATATCCCGATGTAATTATTGCTGAGTTCATTGTCCTGGAGAATGACACCGATTCCGTGGTTCAGGGCTATCGCGCCCTTCAGCAGCGTGTTGTCGTAGCGGTCTGTCTGGCCTGAGATCTGGTTGCCGATGATCCGCAGTGGGCCCGCGGTGTTGATATAAATGCCGCACGAGACAGCGTTCTTGATGACGTTTTCGGTGATGTCAATTTCTTGGGGCACCTGCCCGGTGCCGTGGGCGGCGCTGTTATATACCATTATACCGTAGCGGCCCAGCTCAGGGCTCGGCCCACGCGGCAGGCGCAGGCCCGTGTCGTTGACGAGGTTCGCCCGCACGGTCGTGCCGTAGGTTCCGGCCCAGACGGCGATTCCCTTGTTCACGTAGCCCGCTGCCAGCGTATTGCTGGCGATCAGCGTGCCGCGGATCAGTCCGCCTTGTGGGGTGTTGTCCGGACCGTGCACCGAGATCATTGCCGCGACGTCGCTCATCAGCCCGGTAGCCGCACAACCACCGGCGAGGGACGCATCGCTCGTCAGCACGTTATTGGTGATGCTCACGCCGCTGATGCCGGGGCTGTTTTCCGAGGCATTGACCTCGATCCAGCCCGTACCATTGAAGTTGTGGATCTGGTTTTCAGTAATGATGACCGATTCAACCGGGGCGCTCTGGCTGCTGTCCGAGCGCACGTAGATGGCATGCCCGTAGTCCAGGTGCCGGTGACAACCGCTGTCGAAGGCCGACCCCTCGAGGCGCAATCCCCGGATGGTCACATTGGAGGCATTGCGCACCCAGAGAAACCCCTGGTAGTTGCCGCTCGCACTCACGGTCAAGACCGTCGCTTGCGGCCCCTGGGAACCATCACCCTGCAGCGTCGTTCCCGCCGGGATGGCAAAGCCAACTGCGAAGTCGGAAGGCGCGAAGGCATACGTGCCGGCCGCGATATGGATCGTCTGACCCTTGCACTCGGAGAGCACGCGGGTGAAGGCTGCGCTGTTGTCCGCCGAGTCGGTGCGCAGTCCGTGCTCGGACGCTTCGCACGCGGCTTGGGCCCACCCCGGAATACCGGCCGAGATGAGTACGCAGAGCATCGCGCTGCCGGTCAGCCCGGGCAACGCGCCGCGAAACCATCCGTGTTTGCGCAGCATTGGCCCCTACCCGCTTGTCCTCATCAGCCGCGCGCGGCTGAAGAAAGCCTAAGAGTGGAACTCTGAGTGCGGTACCACTCATACACCTGCTCGATACCACCAGGGAGCGAAATCCGCGGCTTCCAGCCCAGCTCCCGCACACGCGTGATGTCGAGCAATTTACGAGGCGCGCCGTCGGGCTTGCTGGCGTCGAAATCCACTCGCCCCGAATAGCCCGTAACCCCTTTGATTGTGTCACACAGCTCCCGGATGGTCACGTCCTCGCCCGTTCCCACATTGATGATCCCCTCCTCGTCGTAGCGCTCGAGGAGCATGACGGCCGCCTCCGCCAGGTCGTATACATGCAGAAACTCGCGTCGTGGCCGCCCGCTTCCCCAGGCCACCACCCGCGGCTCCTGCCGTTCCTTGGCTTCATGAACGCGCCGCAGGAGCGCCGGCAGAACGTGGGAGTTCTCCAGATCGAAGTTGTCGCCGGGCCCGTACAGATTCGTGGGCATCAGTGCGATCGCATTGAAGCCGTACTCGCGCCGATAGGCCTGACACATCTTGATCCCAGCTATCTTGGCAATCGCATACCACTCGTTGGTTGGCTCGAGCGGCCCGCTGAGCAGATATTCCTCCTTGATCGGTTGCGGTGCCAGCCGTGGATAGATGCAGCTGGAGCCCAGAAACAGCAGTTTAGTGACCCCGGCACGATAGGCAGCGTCGATGACGTTGTCCTGAATCAGCAAGTTGTCGCGGATAAAGGCCGCCGGATGCGAACTGTTGGCCTTGATGCCACCGACCCGCGCCGCCGCCAGCACTACGACTTGCGGTCGTGCGTCGGCAAAAAATTCGCGTACTGCGCCCTGCTCGGTGAGATCCAGCTCCGCGTGCGTGCGCTCTATGAGGTTCGCGTAGCCGGCTAGCCGCAGGGCACGCGAGATTGCCGCGCCCACCATGCCACGGTGGCCGGCAACGTAAATGCGCGCATCACCTGTCAGTGCGGCCACGTTCACTCGGAGTTGCGCGCGACGCGGAAGCCTTCACGCGCGACCAGCGCATCGCGCCGTGCCAGCACCATGTCCGCATCCACCATCTCACTGACCAGTTCCCCGAACCCGATCTCTGGGCGCCAGCCGAGCTCGGCCCGGATCCTGCTCGCATCTCCCAGCAGCGACTCTACTTCCGCGGGGCGGAAGTAGCGGGGATCGACGCGGACCAGTGTCCGGCCGCTCACGGCATCGGTTCCCACTTCATCGGCGCCGCGACCGGACCAGCATATGTCCATGCCCAGGCGACGCGCTGCGGCCTCGACGAAGTCCCGTACCGAGTGCTGCTCGCCCGTGGCGACGACGTAGTCTGACGGTCGTTCGTGCTGCAGCATCATCCATTGCGCACGCACGTAGTCGCGGGCGTGGCCCCAGTCGCGCCGCGCGTCGAGATTCCCCAGGTAGAGCGTTGACTGCAGCCCAGCCTGGATGCGGGTGAGAGCGCGCGTGATCTTGCGGGACACGAAGGTCTCACCGCGCAGCGGCGACTCGTGGTTGAAGAGGATGCCGCTGCAGGCGTACATGCCATACGCCTCGCGATAGTTGACGCAGATCCAGTGTGCGTACAGCTTCGCCACACCGTACGGGGAGCGCGGGTAGAACGGCGTCGACTCGGTTTGTGGTACCTGCTGGACCTTGCCGAACATCTCCGAGGTCGAGGCCTGGTAGAACCGGGTGCTGCGCTCAAGTCCGAGTATGCGGATCGCCTCCAGCATGCGCAGCGTGCCCAGGGCATCCGCGTTGGCCGTATATTCAGGCGTCTCAAATGACACGGCGACGTGGCTCTGGGCGGCCAGGTTGTAGATCTCGTCGGGCCGGACGTGCTGGATGATGCGAATGAGATTGGTTGCATCCGTCAGGTCCCCGTAGTGCAGCGTGAGGCGCACATCGGTGTCGTGCGGATCCTGGTAGAGGTGATCGATCCGATCGGTATTGAGACTGGACGCGCGCCGCTTGATCCCGTGCACACGATAGCCTTTAGCGAGAAGAAGCTCGGCGAGATACGCGCCGTCCTGACCCGTGATTCCTGATATCAAGGCGGTCTTCGACAAAAGGACCTCCGCGCGGCCAGCTGCAGCACGCAGTCTAGCACCCGCGTCCGATGCACGGGATCTTCAGGGAAGCCGCGCAGCGAACGGCAGCGTCAGACTACGGATGCTGTTGATCGGCCGAGCGTCACCGCCATTGGGATCGGTACCCCCGGTGCCAGCGACGATCACCAGCTGCAGCGAGGTCTCTGGGCCGACGACGTAGCAAGTCGGCGCGTGCCGCGGTTCAAAGACGCCGTTGTCGGGCAGCGCGCTACCGAGGTCCGCCTTGAGCTGCTTCCAGTCGGTCCCGTTCTTGCTGTACCAGAGGTCGGCGTGGTTGGCCGCGTAGCGGCGGGTGATCACGCCGTCAACACTGTTGTAGTCGCTGGGGGCGTAACCGCCGACCAGCCACGCGACGCCGTCACCGTCGGTGGCAGCGCACGGCCACATGCGCCCTGGCCATTGCGTCGTCGTCGCGTCGTGAGTCCACGTGACCCCGTCGGCGGATGACCAGACATCATTAAAGACGTGGGAGTAGTCGCAGGCTCCGCCACCGACGATCCACATCCTGCCGTTCATTACGAACGCACCGCTGCCGCAGCGCGTGTTGAATCCGGAGATCGACCCCAGGGAAGTCCAGGTCGCAGCTTGCGGATCAGTGGTCGAGTAAACGGCTCCCTTGTCCATCTGCAGGAAAAACAGTGTTGAGCCGAGAATCAACGCGCGCGAGTTCTCAGTTGCCTGCGGCGTGACGGGCCCGGGCATCGCCGTGCCATCAGCCTGGTTGACGCGCTGCCACGCAACCCCGTCCGGCGAGCGCCACACGGTCGAGCCGATGGCGGTGAGCTGGCCATTCCATACGACCACCGCGCTGTAGGAGTCGTAGAAATCGGTCGGGACCGGCGCATCCTGGAGCCCGTTGTTGACCCCGGGAATGATGTCGCGCGGATTGGGAACTGTGGCTGTCGCGAAGGACGGCGTGGAATTCCACGCTTGCCCGAATTGGTCCGTCGAACTCCACAGATCGAAGTAGCTGCAGGTTAGGAAGCAACTGTTGTTGTTGGTAGGCACCGTGTACCCGCCACTCACCCACAGGCGCTCGAGAAACAACGCCCCGTGGGCGCTGTCGCGGGCGGCAAAGGGCGCGTTGCCGTGAGCGGCCCAGTTCGCGACCCCAACCGTATTGCCGCCCCCGTCCAGATGGGTTCCGTCGGGGCTGAGGTATACGGCGCCAGAGTTGAGCTCCGCGAGCACGCCGCCACCAACCTGGACCAGCCGTGTTATCTGAGTCTTCGAGCTGGAGGTGGCCAAGATGGTATTGCCGCCACCGCCGATATTGCGATTGTCCGGGCTGTAAAAGGCCGTGCCACTCGCGAACAGCGTCACCACCCCATCGCCCGAGCCGACCGGCACCAGCTGCTGAATTGCCGGTCCACCGCTGAGGATCGCCACGGTGTTGCCGCCGCCGTCGAGGTTCAGGCCGTCCGGGCTGTAATAGGCGGTGCCGCTGTCGCTGAACCATGCGTCGACGCCCGAACTCACGGCCACCAGGGCGCTGACCTTTGACTTGCCCGAATAGGCCACCTGAGTCGAACCGCCCCCACCCAGGTTGGTCCCGTCGGGGCTGAGGTAAACCGAGCCATCCGACAGCAGAGCCTCGACGCCAGAACCCACCGCGATGATCTGCGTCACCTGCAACTCGCCGCTGTAGGCCATTGTCGTCGCACCACCCCCACCCAGGTTGTAGCCGTCGGGGCTGTAGTACGCGTCACCGTCCGGAAACAGGGCAACAGCCGCCGTGCTATTGGGAATCCTGACGACGGACAAGTACGGGCCGGTCTCCGTAGCCACCGTTGTCTGAGCCTCGCTGGGCGGGTTGACAGCGACGCCCGGGGATGAGGATCCGCCGCAGGCCGACAGCAGCAACATCGGAGCCATCAGGGCCAGTTGGCGCCGCGTGCCTCGGGCCGAGGCATAGGCGCCGTACAGGCGCGGGACTTTCAAACCGCTCAATTTCGTCGCTCTCAAATTACAACACCTGTGGGTCAATGCACGACCTTTCCGAACGCTCACGCGCCCATCCCCGGCGCTTCGATTCCGCCGTTTCACGGTCCAAGGGCGTCCTTGAGTGGCCATCATGGCCATGTGCTTGCGGGGTAGCGGTCGGCGCCTGCCCGAAGCCGCAAGCCAGGTGGTGCACCGGAGGCCTCAACGTGCGATGTTCCGCACCGTGGCCATCGCCCCAGTCACCCCTGCCTAACGCGGCTCGCCGGCAATCGGGTCGCCAACATGCAGCCGCGTAAGCGAGCGCAGTATACCAGCGCCACCGCGCCACCCCAGCCACCCCCCGACCACCGCGACCATAAGAAGTCCATAGACGACGAGGCGCCCGCCGGGCGAGTCAACCCGGTGGGCAAGCGCGCCGACCGCCAGCGCCACCATCAGCGCCCAGAGCCCATTACCACAGGCGCGACGAAAGTCAGCCATCGGGAAGCCGCACGTAATGAACGTCGTGAGAAAATATATCCAATAGTAAGCCAGCGCCAGAGCACTGAATGCCCAGGCCACCGCGAGGGGGCTCACCAGCCGCGACAGGACACCGACCGTCGCCAGGGAGCTGGCCGTGAAAACGGCTTCCAGAGTGAATCCAACATGCTGGCGGCGGAACGAGTCGAAGGCGCGGTCGAGCCAGCAGGTCGCTGCCAGCATCAGCGCCGGCGCGGCCAGTGCCTGCAGGTACGGGCCGGTGCCGTACCACTTCGCGGACAACACCGCATCCGTGAGAGTCGGGGCCTCCAGGGCGACGGCGGTGTAGGGCACCACCAGAACCACGAACATCGCCTCCACCAGTGACGCCGCCATCCGTCCGACGCTCAGTCGCTCGCCGCGGCTGGCGATCGCGTAGAAGATCGGCGACACGGCGCTGTAGATGAGCGAGTTGGGCGCAAAGGCAACGCGGTATGCCAGCCCGAACTTGCCGACAGTGGCTGCCCCGGCACCTATCCCAAGCATTATCTGGATCAGCCGGTCACGCACGGAGGATGCCAGCGCGTAACCCACCATGTAAGTGGGAAAGCGCCGGTACTTCGAGGTCGCGACCCGCATGCCCCGCCACGAGGCTCCCCATAACCACCCGCTCAGGCGTAACGGATACCCGAGGCACACGCACTGTGCCACGAGCGCCGCAACGTAGCCCCACACCAGAGCCGGAAGCTCCCTGAGGTATTGCGCCAGCAGCAGCTGCGCCACCACGGTAGCCGTGGCCAGCGCAAACTGTCCGACGCCGATACTGATAAAGCGCGCCTCGCGCACACACCAACTGGTCAGGCAGCGCTGTATCGCGCCCGCGACCGTGGCTGCCGCAAGGGCCATGCCGAACGAGCGGGCGACGCTCGTCTCGGCGCCGGACAGCAGCGCCGGCGCCACCAGCGCCAGCCCGGCGATCACCGCCGCGACTACAACCGCGATCAAGAGAACCGCGCCGGTAAGGGCCTGCGCAACGGTCCGATTGCGGGGCAAGACTATCGCGGAATCGTAACGCAGTCCGGCGAAAACCCCGATGACCGCGGCGGCGCCGACGAAGATGAGATATTGCCCGTAGGTGCTGGGCTCAAAGTAGCGCGAGTACCAGGGCAGCGAGCCGATGGTGAGCAACTGCCCTGCGGCAGTGAGACCACCCAGGGCGACCGCGCGCGAGGCAGCTCGTGCCGGCATGCCAGGTCAGCGGATCCACCGCATCTTGTGCCGCAAAAAGCGGTAGAGATCGAGGCCGCGACCAAACACCCAGTGATTCTGGAGATTCGGATAATCCATGTAACGCCTGGGGGGAGCTGCCATGATCGCATCGAACTCCGCGCGCGATACCCCGAGCTTCTTCGCCACGAATTCCTTGTCCGGCTCGACCATGTCCGGCGGGTACGGCGGCAGGGCGATCTCGGCCAGCGCCTCTGCACGCGTCATCTGGCCGCTGCAGATCAGCGTCGACAGGTGCATACGTCGCTTGTCGTACCCGAACCTGTGAGGAAGGATCCAGCCCTGGTAGAACTTCGTGTACAGCGACTCGTAATGCTTACCGCCATAATCCTCCCAGCCGTACTGCTGCATCAGCAGTTGCTTGGCAGCCGCCTTGTCGTAGTCGAGGTAATCGAGCATGAAGATCGTGCGCGGCCGGTGCAGAACGATGTTGAATACGAGTCGCATGAGTGGAATCACTGGGAAGTAGCGCAGGCGCTTGCCGGTGAAACGCTTGTAGACACTCTTGATGTAGCGGCCGTCGAGGTGGCCTTGGGACCATTCGCGTACGTGAATGCCCTCGGTGCGGAAATTGATCCCGCTGATACAGTACCCGATGTGATGCTGGGCGCTGGCATTGTAGAAGGAGGCGACGATGGCATGGTCGGACGGAATTTCGGAATCCGGCGTGGCGGCGCGCAGGAAGGCCAGCTGCAACTCGCGAAATTCCCTCCAGTTCAGCACGACCGTCGCAAGGTCAATCTGCAATGCATCCAGGAGCCGCTTGATGTTGCCGACGGCCTTCTCGGAGTTCCAGCCGTTGTCGACGTGAATCGCCAGTGGGCGCAGCCCCAACTCCTTGACCTTGATTGCCAGAAAGCTCGAGTCGACGCCGCCGCTGACACCGATGATGCAATCGTAGTCGCGCCCGCGACCGCGCTGCTGCATTTCACCGACCAGCGCCTGCAGTTGGCGCGTGCGTTCCTCCACGGGGAGCGAGTAGAAAGGTGCGCGCTTGAACCAGCCCTTGCAGTGGTTGCAGATCCCGTCCGCGTCGAAAACGATGTCCGGGTCAGTGCTATCCATGATGCAGCGGCTGCAGATCTGATACGCCTTGGTCATCTACCGTCCTTGCCTTGCGAGTGCAGGCCCGCGATCTCAGTCGGCCGTGGATAACTGATCAGGGGCGCGCGGTGCCTGCCGTGGAGCACGAACATCGTGCCGGCGGCGGCGGCCGCGGCCCCCGTGGAGTGCAGTACCTCACGGATGTGCTCGAGCGAGCCAGCGCCACCGCAGGCGATCACGGGGATGTCGACCCCGGCGCTGACCTCCCGTATCAACGCGAGGTCATAACCGGTTCGGGCTCCCTCCAGATCTACCGACTGAAGGAACAATTCACCTGCACCGCATTCCTGCATCTGCCGGGCGTAGGCGCGGGGCTCCTGGCCGGTGGCGTGAGTGGCGCTGCGGACGTAGACCTCGCGGCGCCCGAAGAGCGTCTTGTGCACGTCAATCGATACGACGATGCTCTGCGCGCCAAACACTTCGGCGGCTGCCCGCACCAACTCCCCGCCAGGGGCGGCGGAGCCCAGAACTACCTTCTCGATCCCAATGGAGAGAAGGCGCCGGACCTGCTCCACGGAGCGGACGCCACCACCGTAGGTCAGGGGCATGAAGGCTTCGGCCGCGAACTCCTCGATCATCGCGTAGTCCGGCTCGCGATGCTCACGGCTGGCGCGGATGTCGCTGATGATGAGCTCATCGCATTCCAGGTCGTTGAAGAGCTTGACCGCGTTGATCGGATCCCCGAGATACTGCGGATCCTTGAAGCGCCGCGTCTTGAAGAGTTCTCGCTCCGCGAACTGCAGGCAGGGGATGACCCGTGGTCGCAGCGAGCTCATGTCGACGCAAAGCTGCCGAGCAGCTGCAGCCCGAAACGGTGACTCTTCTCGGGATGAAACTGGACACCGCTGGTGCGGCCCCGGGTAATCGCGGCCGCGAACTCGATGCCATAGCTGCAGGCCGCCAGCAGGTTCGCTGGCGAGGAGCAGCTCACGCAGTACGAGTGCACGAAGTAAAAGCGACTTTCTCCGAGCAGGTCCCGCGCCAGCGGATGGCTGGGCTGACACCAGCGTACGTCGTCCCAGCCCATATGCGGGATTCGCAAGCCGGTCTTGGCCGGTAACTTCCGCGTGTAGGCGTCGATCAGGCCGAGGCCCGGGAGGGCGCCCTCCTCGCTGCCGTGCGTGAGCATCTGCATGCCCACGCAGATTCCGAGCAACGGCCGGTCGGCATGGGCGAATTCCAGCACTGCCTCGCGCAAACCAGAGCTGGTGAGCGCGCCCATGCAGGCATCGAAGGCGCCGATACCGGGCAGCACCAGCCGCTTGGCGGCCATGACACCGCGGGCATCGCACACTACCTCGGCTGCAACACGCAGCTTGCGTAGCATGTTGAGGATGGAGCCGATGTTCCCGATCCCGTAGTTGACGACCGCTATCTCTGCCACTGGGCGCGCCTGTGCGTGAGGTCTGCCACGAGTCCGTCACTGAGCATCACCAGCAGGGGAATGAAGACCAGCCCGCCTGACAAGAAGGCGGTGAACGCGGAAGTCACCATGAGCTCGAACAGGCCGTACATGCCGCTGGCAAGCAGCGCCACCGCGATCGCGCTCTTCCCCAGACTGGTGGCATATACATCGACCGCTTTGACCACGAAGCCCACCATGAGCGACATGGCGATGACTCCCGCAAAGGAGAAGTCGACCCAAGCGTCGGCAATGTAGAACGCGTCGAAGGTGGCATTTTCGGCGCCAAAGAAATTGGCTACCTGGACGTACGATGACGTCAGCTCGCCGGAGCCGAAGATGGCGTGCACCAGCCCGATGTTCATGCCCCAGGTATGCGGCAGGTGATCGGGATAAACGTAGAATGTCTGGTACACCACCTCGTCGTTGACCTCGAATATGCGGTACGCGAGCCACTCGGTGATGCGCCCGAATTCGAGATCGGGCAACGCGACGAACGCGGCGGCGGCGGCGCCCACCAGCAGCACCACAAGCAGCGCCAACACCCGCCCCAGGCCAAATTCGAGGCGCCTGGAGGCCTGATAGACGATCACCAGCTGCAGCAGATAGACGACCCAGATGATCTTCTGAAACGTACCCACCTTCGCCGCAAGCAGGATCAGTGCGAGGGCGATGGCGATGAGAAGCAAGGAACGGCTGCGCGTGCGCACGCCCTTGAGGAGCAGCAGGAAACTCAGGAAAGGAGCGATGCAAACCAGCAACATCTGATAGAGGTAGCCTCC
>Ga0335085_10017732_pt1 | contig 10252 bp, 6 predicted proteins | sample Lox_Sample_45_FD_206712 | JGI IMG/M metagenome (GOLD analysis project Ga0335085, IMG submission 206712) | Soil microbial communities from Loxahatchee National Wildlife Refuge, Florida, United States - Lox_Sample_4.5 | ecosystem: Environmental > Terrestrial > Soil > Wetlands | place: USA: Florida... | reverse complement strand
GGAAGCGGTCGCGGTCGCTATGGCCGTGGCGGTCGTCGTAGCGGTGGCGGAAGATGTAGCACTGGAGGTCGCAGAGGCGGTCGCCGTGGCTATGGCGGTGGAGGTCGTAGTAGAAGTGGTGGAGGCGGTTGCTGTGGCCACCGCCGTTGAAGTCGTCGTGGAAGTGGTGGAAGCAGTCGCTGTCCGGGTCGTAGTTGAAGTGGCGCTGGAAGTCGCCGAGGCGGTAGAGCTCGCGGTGGCCGAAGAAGTCGTCGTAGCGGTGGTCGTCTGGGTGACCGTCCGGGTAGTTGTCGAAGTGGCGCTGGAAGTTGCCGAAGCCGTTGCGCTATTGGTTGCCGAAGCCGTTGCGCTGGAAGTGGCCGAGGCTGTCGCGCTGGAAGTCGCGCTCGCGGTGGCTGAGGACGTGGTCGTAGCGGTGGTCGTCTGGGTTGCAGTCCGGGTCGTGGTGGAAGTGGCACTGGATGTCGCGGTCGAGGTGGCGGCAACGGTGGGCGTGGGGGTCCGAGAGGGCGTCGGGGTGGGGGTCGGAGTTATACAAGTGGCATTGCAGGAGGAGGCCAGCATATTCACCCAATATTCCTGTTTGCCGCCCGAATCCAGGGCCTGGCCCAATCCCCAGGTCATCTTATCGGTTCCTGAAAGAGGAACGCCCGTATAGGTGCCATCAAAAGCGTAGAGCTGGCCGCACTGAGAACCCGTGGCCGCATTCCACTCATTGGCTGGACTGTTTTGGAGAGTTGCCGAACCGGAAGGGCTCCCATAAAACTGGTCCAAGAAAGTAGTGGGGTTGCTAGCGCAACTGCCAAACTGGTTTCCACCCATCACAGAAAACGAATTACTGGAACAGGTGGTGCTTGGATCCACGCAACTCATGTCCAGGGTCGGAGCCCAGGGCGTGATGCCCTCATTGAGCACTTGCTGCCCTTCCCCATCCAACGTATCCCAATAAAACAAACCGTCGTCGATGGCCACGGCGCCGCAAACGCCCGGAGCCGGAACGGTGTAAACCACTACCATCGAAGCCGACCAGACAACATCGCTGCCGATATTGGGGTAAGAAACACTATAAGAGGTGGTGCCGGTCGTAATGGCGCTCAATGGAACGCTATAGCGGACATTCCAAGCGGTTTCGCCTGGATAAGAACTGGCCTGGTAGCCATATCGGGGGTCTTTCCATACATTCCATAAGTTGCCATAACCCGACGCTAAACCCGCCCCGGTCGTTGTGCCACCCACGACGATGGCACCCGTGCTTGGCCCGCCAGTGCTGGAATTGCAAGAACCGCAGAATTCCACCACATCCACAAAAGCCGCGACGATGCTGGCGCCCGCCGGCGGGGCGCATTGCATCGTAATGGTATTGGTTCCACCCGAAGCTCCCGAGCCATTCGGCCCCTCCGAGTCACCGCTGCAATAAGCCACTGAGACACCTGAGCCTCCGTAGGCGTAAAACTGATTGATGGCTTGGGTGCTGGGTGAGTTGTTGGAAGTCGCGCAATTGTCGAAAGAATTGTTCTGGGTAAAGGTGCAGGCGGCTCCCGTTCCCAGGTTGTAAACGCACCCGCCGCTGGAAACAGGCGTGAAAGTGTAGGTGGCGGTGGGTGGCCCCCCCGGAGTGTAGGTCCTAGTGGGGGTGCCTGTCCTGGTCGGAGTAGCAGTGGGACCGCAATCTTGGAATTGGGCGTTCGCCGCCGTTACGCCGCAGGTTGTGCCGCTGATGGGGCCCAAAGTCACCGACTGTCCTCTTCCATCGGTAACCACGAAATAAAAAGGTCCATTAGTTCCATTCAGATTTTGGGCGGAGTTGGCCCAATATTCATTTCCCCCGACATTGCTTCCGTCTTGCTGCAAGGCGGTAAAAGGGCCGGTACTGCTCGTACTCCAACTGACACCCGTGATAGGGAATAAAGGGTCCAGGAATTGGATTGGATTGTAAAAAGCATTCCCGCACGACTTCCACTGATAAGAAATCATGCCCGATGGATCCGCCGTCAGAAGGCTTGCGGGGCAAGGGACAAAATTCCAGGAAATATTGGCAATCCCGGGGGCGGCGTTGTTGGTCAGGCTGTTCCATGCTCCCGGGGCAAGATCAATTTGATTCGCCGTGGTACAGGAAGGGCACCCATCAGTGATCATCACCGTAATCGACCTACCATTGGTCGTATCGTTGACCGCCGCACAGGCGCCACAAACCAAACCGTTTTGATAATCGTCCCCACCACCACCAGCGTTGGAATTAATGGCGGCAAAATAATTGGGATCGACATTGCTCGTCGGGAATCCACATTCACCCATTCCGGAAGGATTAAAGGTGGTAGCGATCGTCGTGTAGGTTCCGGTAGTAGAACAGTAATTGGCGGTGTTGTAATTAATCTGAGCTGCGAGAGGGGAAACGATCACAACCATCAGGAAAAAGAGAAGGACTTGAAGTTTGAAAGGATTTAAACTTCGTACAGAGACCCTGAGCAAAATTTTTGAGTCTAAAAACATTTTTCCCTTCGACACCGGGAACTCCTTAGTCTAGGAAGCCCCTCAAGTTTTCCACCCAACGAACTCATTCCTAAAACGATTCAAGCGTTAGGGGAAAGTGTGAAGATTTTTCTTTTATCAAATAAACGACAAGGGTTTCAAAAAAGCGTTTTCTGAAATTAAAATATATCACCTTTTTGATAAATTAGCCCGCCCCCCCTCCAGGGATGATACCGAACCCCAGGTTTCACATTAAACCAAAACGGTCGGGTGGTTCCTCATCCATGAAAATTAGAATACAGTCATTAATTCAGATACAAAATTTTTGTAACCAAGCAATCCGTTTGGTTACCCCGCTTTGTTATTTTACTTTCGTTGGGTTTTGTTTATCTGGTGGCCCATCTTTCTCTGGCGCAACAGGGTGTCCATCATTGGGAAAAAGGACTTAAACCCGTCTCGCTTTTCTTAGACGAGCGAACCATGGATCGATTTCTTCATTCGACGCTCCATACAACCGCCCACTCTCTTCTGGGCTAGACATTCGATGCTTTCATCTCAAAACCTTGCTTGGATAGGGCCCTGTCTTTCGTTGGTGATTCTGGTGGACATACAAACAGCTTCCGTTTGCTGATCCTCAGTTTTCTTTACTTGTCCTTCGTTGACATAAGTCAAAATTGATATGGCTAAGGTTGGAAGCTTCACCTTCTTGAAACGGGTTTCCTGGTCATTTTTCTTGTTCCATTTTGGGATAGCCGCCCCTCTCCGCAGAAGACGACTCCGGCTCTTGCCAGGATACTTGATTGGACACTTCAAGGGTTTCTGCTTTTGAGCAAAAATCTCTCACTTCGCACTTTGCTTATTATCGACCCAGTCTTCAGCTGTCTCGATGATGGTTCCGCTACAACTTTTAATCCGAACTTTGAAATACAATATGGCTTCAATCAAACCCATGTGACCCCTTTCATTAAAAATGGCAGATTGGGCCTTGGCTGCCGCCGTGTCTTTTTTAAGTATCCATCCCATTTCGAACCTTCTTTCATCTTCCCAATTAATGAACAATACTTTTGATCCCTTACATTTAGTCAACACCTATGACGTTTTTGGTTCGGTGGGTTGGGGTATTTCTGTTGGTGATTGAGGGAATTTCGAATCGGAGATTAGCAATAGAACCGACTTGGAAGACTTATGATTTTAAATACCGATCGATAGATTTTCACCAAACTTTTTGTTTGTACGCCATACCAATGCCGGCGGGATTGATAGGGTTGCTTTTTTCACCACACCCGATCCATACAAATATCTTAGGATCTAAAATCGGACTCGGGAGTTCCTACACATCGGTCCTGAAACGTTGAGCCTTTTGATAGGCAATTCCTTTTTTCATAACAGCGTCTTCTTAATTGTGCGGATCAGCCTTTTTCAATACCAATTATCTCTATCAGACATCCGGATAGATAACGATGGCAAGGGACGCAATTAGTCCTTTGGCTTCCACCCGAGTCTATCCGAGTTCCAAAATTTTAAGAAATACCAAGGGAAGAAGGATAGTTGAAAAGCAAGATTCAAATTTTAATATTAAGAAGATAAAATTGGCTGGGAGACTTGGATTCGAACCAAGATAAGCAGATCCAGAATCTGCTGTCCTACCATTAGACGATCTCCCAATCCGAAGGAAAGGCTGGAAAGAAAGGGGATTGTAACACAAAACTAAAAATTCCCAAGTGAAGAAAACAAGCTCAGACGAGATACATTCCCCCAACTAGTCATCAAAACCCTGGGCAGGTTGACTTATTTTAATCCGGCCTGACGATGGACATCATTGTTTGGTCATGATATTCACCGTCTCGGAAAACGTAACTCTTTCGAATACCCTCGATTTGGAAGCCGGCCTTTTGAAGGGCGTTGAGGGACCTAACGTTATAGGCGGCTGAAACCGCGCCTATTCTTTTGTATCCCAGTTTTTCCAAACCATATTGAACCATCCGCTTGGCAGTTTCAGTTCCGATGCCTTTACCCCACCATTTCTTGTCGCCGATCAAAAAGCCAAATTCGGCAGTTTTGTGAAAAGGACGCTCACTATAAAATTCGGCCGTCCCGACGGGAACCCACTTTCCGTCCTCTTCTACCTCAATAACGAAAGAGCGGGGAGGTTTCTCCTCCTCCCCTGAACCCGATTTGGCGAACCATTTTTCAGCGTCGGAAAAGGTCTGATCCACGAAATGAACGTCAAAAAGACGACGCACTTCGGGGTCGTTCCACCAACCCACAATCTGGGCCCAATCCTTACGACTGACAGCCCTCAAACGCCCCGTTTTCTCTCCCCGGTGAAAAACGAATTCGATAATTTGGTTTGACATGTTTTTTCCTTTCAAATGAATGAGGAATGGTCATCCACCCGTCTCATGTGAATTTTAGAAGGGATTCCCCGGCATCCCAAGCCTTATTTTAGCGTCCCCATCATGGCAATTAACGGAACCGTAACCGGAGAAAACGCCTTAACCCGCCGCAACCTTCGTATGTTTGATCATCTGGATGAAGCGCATCAGGCGGACGATACATCTCCCTTTGCCCAATATTTCAATGAGTTCAAACAGATTCGGGCTTGCGGTCTTCCCCGTAATCGCCAGCCGCATAGGATGGACTAAATCGGCAAATTTATGTCCGCTTTCGAGAGCTTTTTTCCGGAATTTCTCTTCCAAACTCATAGCCGTAAAGTCCAGCGATTCCTCAAGGGTCCAAACCGCCTGTTCCAGAATCGGAATTGTTTCAGGAACCATGTATTTTGCCAGGCCCTGTGGGTCATAGGAGTGCACCTCTCCCAGGAAATAAGTGAGTTGATCCCCTACGCCGGAAATGGTTTTGAGGCTGTTTTTCACCGTCCCCACCATTCTCCTTAGCGCCGGACCGGCTACGGTCATAAAACTGGCGTCGATCGCGTCCGCGTCCCACAGATATTCCAGGCAAAGTTGGAAAACACGTTCCTCATCCGCCTCACGGATATAGTGGCCATTCAGCCATTGAAGCTTCTCAAAATCAAAGCAGGCGGGGCTTTTAACAATCCTCTCTAAGCCAAAGCGCCGGATCAATTCATCCTTGGAAAAAATCTCCGTTTTTCCGTCAAAAGACCAGCCCAAAAGGGACAGGTAATTCATCATGGCCTCCGGCAGGTAGCCTTGCCGTTTAAACTCCCCGACTGAGTTGGCCCCATGCCGCTTGGAAAGGGGGGTCCGATCAGGCCCCAAGATCAAAGGAATATGGGCAAATTGGGGGAGTGCCAGCCCCAAGGCCCGGTAAATGAGGATCTGCTTGGGCGTGTTGGAAAGATGGTCATCCCCGCGGATCACATGGGATACTTGCATCAAAGCGTCATCCACCGTAGCCACGAAATTATAGGTGGGTTCCCCGCCACTCCGGACCAGGATAAAATCGTCGATTTCCGAATGGTCAACGCTCACCGTTCCACGGATGAGATCCTGGAAGGTTGTCACGCCTTCCGTGACTTTGAGACGGACGGAAAAAGGGGCTCCGGATTTTCGCTTTTCTTCCGCCTCGACCGCCGAAAGTTTTCGGCATTTTCCGGAATACCTGTAGCTTTTTCCGGTTTCCTGGGAGGTCAGTCTTTCCGCCTCTAGTTCCTTATAAGTGCAAAAGCAATGATAGGCTGCTCCCGATTGGATAAGCTTTTTCAACTGCTCCCGGTAAAGAGGAGCCCTTTCGGTCTGTCGGTAAGGGCCAAAACCCCCACCCAAAGAGGGGCCCTCGTCCCAATCCAAACCCAGCCATTGAAGATCGCGAATGATGGCTTCTTCGTATTCGGGTTTGGACCTTTCCCGATCCGTATCCTCGATACGAAGAATAAACTTTCCCCCATGGTGGCGTGCAAACAGCCAGTTAAAAAGGGCCGTCCTGGCTCCGCCCACGTGGAGATAACCAGTGGGGCTTGGGGCAAACCTTACGCGAATTTTTGACATTCATCTGCCTTTATTAATTTAATTGGTTCCCGGAAACGCTGTTTTATTGGCCCAAGCCCGAGAGGGATGCTATGCTAAGGGCACTAACAATACAGGGAAAACTCCTCAATGAAAAAAATTGTCCGCACCCCATCCAAAAACAATAAAAGGACCAACCGCCGCGTAGTGATGGTCAAATCAATCAAGGGACGGGTAACCAATTCCGCTGACGGAGGTGTTTTCCGGGCCCAATTGGTGAATGTGAGCTTTACAGGGGCCCAAATCTACTCCAATAAGGCCGTCGATAACAATACAGGGGTTTCACTAGAATTGGATTCGCTAGATGGCAGCCACTCCGTGATTTACCTTGGAAAAGTCGTATGGGCACGTAAAAATCCGATGAAATCCATGGGGCGGTTCGCCTATGGGGTTAATTTTGAGAATGTGACCCCCGAGCATATCCACTTCCTGGAAACAAACTACTCCCTGTCCTCCCCGGCAGGTTCTTAAGGATTCCTCCACCTTTAGCCCTGGGGTATGATCGCCTTTTTCAATACCGCCAATACCTTTCGGTGAAGGTCTTCTGTGTCGGTTGAATTCCCCAAGGCCTTTTGGAATTGCGGATTGATTTCGAGGGCTTTCTTGAATTCCTTCAAGGAGCGACTCACATCAAATCGGCATTTGATGAGATAAGCGGTTCCTAAATGATGGTGAAGGTCGGCGTAATGGGGATATTCCTCGATCACCTTGGTTAATTTATCGATGTATTGCTCCGTCATTTGCAGATCAATACCTTCACTCCCATACAAAAGCGTCAAAGTAAAAAAGAAAATAATCTCGTCGCCGATCCGGGGAACATATTTGGGCCGCACTTCGATAAAAGCCTGGAAGGCCTGAGAATATTTCTTGTTTCGGAGATAATCCATGGCCATCAAAAAGGCCCGGTTCCGGACTTTTGGGTTCAATGTGGCGGCGGTCTCGGCTTCCGTTTTGGCCCTCTCCGAAAGTTCCATAACCTTCCCACCCTCTAATTGGTTGGAGGATTGGGCCAAATAGCCAACGCAAGCCGTGGCAAGCCGCAAGCGGGCGTCCGCATAGCGGGGGTTGATCTGGAGGGCTTGTAGATAGCCCTGAACAGCTTCATCAAGTTCCCTTTTGTACAAGTGGGTATTGCCGATGTGATAGTAAATATCCGCGAAGGAAGGGCCCAATTCCCGCGCCTGATTCAAGCTGGCAAATGCGCCGTCATAATCTTCCATGAGGGTCAGGGCAATGCCATAGTTTTTGATGGCTTGCAAATGGCGTGGGTCCAGCTCGATGGCCTTTAGGAATTTCTGGCGCGAATCCTCATAAAAACCGTTGGAAAGGAAGATAACCCCGATTTTCCAACAAGCGTCCGCGGTGGGTTTCTCGTCGATTTTTTTATTCAACCGAAAAAGTGATTCCAGTTCAACAGAACGAATACGGTGGGTTTCCTGCAAAAAGCGTTTAAGGGAGTCGTCGTCCAATCCCTCGGGCAATTCCACTTCACGCAACGAAATGGCTCTCCCGCCCAATTGAACGAGTGAAGAAAGGCGATTTTTCCCAGAAATTGGGGTGGTTTCCAGGGTAAAATTTTTGCCCTCAATTTCAATGAGGGATGTTAACGCGGCCGATTCCATCTTTTTCCAAGTTCCGGATCGTCAAATCCTTAGCTGATAACACCCAAAGCGGTTCGGTTCCGGTTGTTGCGGACTATCCCAAACCCTTCTTCAGGCTCTTTCAAACCCCTTCTTAATGGCCATTTCCACGTTCGGAAACGACTTCAAAATCGTATTGAACTCCAAAAGTTCGAAGACCTCGGAGACTTCCGGATTCATGCCCACTAGGACCAAGTCCCCTTTTTGGTTACGGATCCGTTTAATCTCGCTGATAAAAATACCCCAGCCCGCACTACTGATGTAATTCACGTCTTTTAAATCCACCACGAGCTTGAATTTTTTCTCACTGAGCAATGAAAGGAATTTCTTCTCGAATTCGGGCGCGGTGGTCGTGTCGATAAACCCCTTTACGGAAAGGAGGGTTATATCCTTATTTTGGGGGTGTTCCGATATGTTGACTGATATATTCTCCATGCTTCCTCCGGAAAATGAACAGATTCAAAAAAAGTCAGTTTTCCAACACCCCTTCGGCGGCTTTATTATCACTTTGACTTGAAACACTGTCAACCGCGTTACCTGCGGGAGATTCTCCGGTTTTGTTTTTCTGGGCAACCTTCTTGGGCTTTCGGGGCCTGCGGGGTTTGTTATTTTTCTGGGCCACGTCAGACTCAGACGCCTGGTCCTTGGACTGAGAAGCCAACAAACCCTTTCGTTTAAGGAAAGCCAACACCAACCGATGGTCAAGTTTATGGGATGGGGTAGTGCTTTTTCCAAGTTCATCCACAATCTGCCGCGAACTGTACTCCGGATGTTCCTGCACGAGGTCCAGAATCGCCTGTTGTTGGGGTTGGGGGAGTTCTTTTAGTTCCTTACGTTTCGCATTGACGGGCTTCAACCCCGCTCTTCCCTTTTCATCAAATATTTTTTTGTACCGGTAATAGGTCTTAGGAGAAATGTTCATTTGCCGGCAGGCGGCAGCAATGGTCATCCCCTTTTTTTCCACCAGATCAATTAGCCTTTTCCGGAACTTGAATTCAACTTGCTCTGCCTTCATCTTTTCTTTGATGGCAACTACGGTGATGTCGTCGTGCTGCTCCGCTCCCCGGGTGAATTGAGCGATGGCCTCATTCAGTTTCTCCACGAATTCGGCCGGCGTGAGGCTGGGATTTTCCTTGATAATCCGAATAAGCCTTTCCTCGCCAAATTGTTCCTTTTCGGGATTCATGGCTTCCGTGATGCCGTCCGTGTAGATGACCAGCATGTCGTTCTTCTCCAGACTGACCTTCTGCAAGGTCATGTTCTTGACGAACATGTCCTCTTCCGGAAGGTCGATGCCGACCGGAAATCCCTTGGGCTTGAGGAAATAAACTTCTTTGGTCTTTCCCCGGTAAAGGATCATGGGATTGTGCCCCGCGCTGGCGAAGTTGATGGACCGGTCGCGCGAATCCAGAATGATGTAAAACATAGTGACGAACATGCCCCGTTTCATGTCCGAAGTGACATGTTGGTTGACCTTCGCTAGCACGTCGGAGGCGGAGCGGTTCCCCCTTGCCTCGAGCCGCATGGCAGTCCGGATCATCGTCATGACCATGGATCCAGGCACGCCCTTACCCGAGACGTCGGCCACCACGATCCCCAGGGTGGTCGGATCCACCCAGAAAAAGTCGTAATAGTCACCGCCGACTTCCTTCGCGGCCCGGTAGGTGGCGCCGATCTCATAGCCCTCGATCTGGGGAAAGGAGGCGGGCAAAAGAGTATGCTGTATTTCCTGGGCCACCTGCATTTCCTTTTGGATGCGCTCCTGTTCCATCAGGCCCACCTGCGATTCCTGTATCTTGCCGGTCATTTCGTTGAAAATATTGGCCAACTGGCCGAATTCGTCCTGGCTGTTCACCTCAATTTTGGCGTTCAAATCCCCCTGGTTCATGGCTTGGACGCCCTCAAGGATTTTCTGGAAAGGCCGAATGAATATCCGCGAAAGGAAGAAAAGCCCCAGGATGCTGATAAAGGCAATCACCAGCATCAGCAGTTGAACATTCGCCCTGATGCGGGCATTCATTTGGGCGATGGATTCATCCGTGACGCCCGCGTGAACCTCTCCTACTACCTGGCCGTGGTAAAAGAGGACGGAAGCGTAGTCAGTGGAAGGCTTATTATCATAGACCGAAGAAAACGTTTGGACCCCCGCCGCCT
>Ga0335085_10017731_pt1 | contig 10252 bp, 8 predicted proteins | sample Lox_Sample_45_FD_206712 | JGI IMG/M metagenome (GOLD analysis project Ga0335085, IMG submission 206712) | Soil microbial communities from Loxahatchee National Wildlife Refuge, Florida, United States - Lox_Sample_4.5 | ecosystem: Environmental > Terrestrial > Soil > Wetlands | place: USA: Florida... | reverse complement strand
GGCACGGAGGAAAGCCCGGGCGAGGTGTTCCTCTACCAGGGCCGCAGTTACAAGGGCTATCGCGGCATGGGCAGCGTGGGCGCCATGGCGCGCGGTTCGGCCGACCGTTACTTCCAGGCCGAAGTGAAGGACACGTTGAAGCTGGTGCCCGAAGGCGTCGAAGGCCAGGTGCCGTACAAGGGCCCGGTTGGCCAGGTGGTGCACCAGATCGTCGGTGGCCTGCGCGCTGCCATGGGCTACACCGGCTGCCGCACCATTGCCGAGATGCACGAAAAGGCTCACTTCGTGCGCATCACCGGCGCCGGCCAGCGCGAAAGCCACGTGCACGACGTGGTCGTGACCCGCGAATCGCCGAACTATCCAGGGGCGACATAGAGCGGTCCCAGCAAAAGTGTGGAGCACTTTTGCGTCCGGGACCGCGAGAGAGGACCAGCGGTCCCAGTCAACGATCACGATTCTGTTTGAAGCTCTGATGTTTTGTCGCGGTTTCCGCAAAAGTGTGCGCACTTTTGCGTCCGGAACCGCGACAAAACATTAACTTAGAGCGAAATGACGATTTGAAGAAAAGTCATTTCGCTCTAAGCGGCGAGGCGAGACGTTTCCGTCTGCGCTCCGCCCGTTCTGCTGGCTTATCGATCAGCGGTGGAAGCCGCCGCCGTGTCCCTGGCCGTGGAAACCGCCATCGTGGACCGCGCCATTGTGGAAGCCGCCATCGTGGAAGCCGCCGTCGCGGTCGCCCCCGTGCCAATCGTGGTCACGGAATCCCTCGCCGTGCCAATCCCGGAAGCCGACGCGACCGAAACCGCGCCCGTAGTAGCCGCGTCCGAAATAATGTCCGCCCCACCAGCCGCCGCCCCACCAGCCGCCTGCAAACACCGGCCCGCCGTAGCCGTAATAACCGTAAGCCGGATAGCCGTAGCCGGCATAACCGCAACGATATGGGTGGTAGTAGCAAGGGCCTGGGCCGTAGCCGTAATATCCGGGCACGCCAATGCCGATGCCGACGCTAACGCCGGCCTCTGCAGGAGCCGCCGCCGCGATGGCGGCGCCGCATGCCATCAGGCCACCGATTGCCAGTTTCGCCATCGTTTTCATGATGCTTTCCTTTCCGGTTTGACGCATTCGTCGCGAACGCGCATCCATCGCCCGAATATGGCGGTGGGCGATGAACCTCGAAGGAGGTTGCTGTTCACACTGCGTTAATCTTGCGCGGCAGGAGTGAAAAACCCTGAAAATCATGGAGTTTTCGGGCCAGCCGCCGCGAAAATAATTTTTGCGGCGGCACACCGGACGGACGATGCGAACGCGGTCACCCGCAGCTTGCAGCCGCTCGGATGCTGATGCATGATGCGTGATGCGTGATGATCTATGCCAAGGGAGCCGCCGCCGTGCGGACGACGCTTCTGATAGACGACGACGTGCTGGAAGCGGCAAAGGGACTTGCAGCGCGTGAACACAAATCCATAGGCCAGGTCGTGTCCGAGCTTGCGCGACGGGGATTGAAGCCGGCGCAGGTTCCTCCCTTTCGGGGAGAGCGCAACGGCATACCGCTATTGCCCGGCAGAAGCGGGGCGCCGCCCGTCACGCCCGAACTTGTGAACAGGTTGCGCGACGACTTTTCCTGATGACGTTCCTGCTCGACGTCAACGTTCTGATCGCGCTCATCGACGCCGCGCACATTCATCATGATCTCGCGCACGACTGGTTTGCTCGCCAGGGCGCTCGCGCGTGGTCGACCTGTCCGCTCACGCAGAACGGGGTGCTTCGTGTCGTTGGTCACCCGCAGTATCCAAATGGCCCGGGCAGCCCGGCCGCCGTCGCGCCTTTGATGATGGAATTGTGCAACCATCCAGGACACGCATTCTGGCCCGACGACATGAGCCTGCTGGATCGAACGCACGTCGAATCGGAACGTCTCCTGAGCTCGTCCCAGATCACCGATACTTTTCTTCTGGCGCTTGCGAAAAGCAATGGAGGCAAACTGGCGACGTTCGATCGTCGCCTGGTTACATCGGCGGTCCGGGAGGGCGCGGCGAGCCTCCACGTCATAAAATCGTGAACTGGTCGAGTTTCGTCGTAGTCTTTCCCATTCGCCTTACCTCTGGTGATGCGCGTTGACACCCGCTGCCCGCCTGCAAGCCACCATCGAGATCCTCGGAGCGCTGGAGCACACGAACGCGCCCGCCGATCGCTTCATCCGCGAGTGGTTCCGCGCACGCCGCTATGCCGGTGCAAAGGATCGCGCGGCGGTTATCGAGCGCGTGTTTGCCATCCTGCGCCACCGTGCATTTCTGGCTTGGCGCATGCAAAGCACGGCGCCGCGGGCGCTTGTGCTGGCGAGCGTGCTGGCCGAGACGAGCGACATCGCCGAGATCGAGAAGGTGTTCTCGGGCGTGGGTTACGGCCCATCGGCCCTCAGCGAAGACGAGCGCGCACGGCTGCGCGATGCACCCAACGAGCTGCCGTCGCTGGCCGTGCAGGGCGGTTTTCCCGTCTGGCTCGAGGCCGAGCTCAAGCGCAGTCTCGGCGACCGTCTGCTCGACGAGATGCGCGCGATGGGCGAGCGCGCACCGATCGATCTGCGCGTCAACACGTTGAAAGCCGCGCGCGACGATGTGCTCGGCGAATTGCGCGAGGGCGGAATCGCCGCCGAACACACGACATACGCGCCGCACGGCATTCGCATTTTCGCAGGCGAGAAGCTGGCGCAGCTCAGCCGCAGCGCCGGGTTTATGGCGGGGCGTTTCGAGTTCCAGGACGAGGCGGGTCAGATCGCCACATTGCTTGCCGCCGCCGAACCCGGCCAACGCGTGCTCGATCTGGCGGCCGGTGCGGGCGGCAAGGCGCTGGCACTTTGCGCGATCATGGAGAATCGCGGCGAGATCGTCGCCTGCGATGTCGATGCACGCCGGCTGCAGCGCCTCGAACCGCGGGCCGAACGCGCCGGCGCCTCGATCATCCGCTGCGAACTCGTCCGCGCGGAGCCGCCGAGCGGGCCGTTCGAGATCGTTTTCGTCGATGCGCCGTGCAGCGGGTCGGGCATCTGGCGCCGGCAGCCGGAGCTCAAATGGCGACTGACGGCGGAACGGCTCGCCGAGCTGACTGCTGCACAGGACGGGCTCCTCGATCAGGCCGCGCAGCGTGCAGACCGTCGTATCGTCTATGCCACCTGCTCGGTACTGACCTGCGAAAACGAGGAGCGCGTGGAGGCGTTCCTGGCCCGTCATCAGGAGTTTGCGGTTCGACCTGCTGCGGAAATCTGGGCTGCCATCGGCGCCGCACCCATGCCGGGCATGGGCACGGTCTTCCGCGCCTCGCCGCTGAGCACCGGAACCGACGGTTTCTTTGCGGCCGTGCTCGAACGAACGCTTCTTTGACAATCGTGATCGAACGGCATCGCTTTCGACACGAAGGACACAAAGAACACGAAGACACGAAGGACTTGAACGACAGTCCGCTGTGTCGGTACATCCGCGCCAAGCGCAAACAACAGGTTTCACCGCAGAGGCGCAGAGACGCCAAAGGATTTTCGAGTACTGGGCTACCTTGGCGTCTTTGCGTCTCTGCGATTCAATCCTGCACGATGAATAGCGCTTCGTGCAGTCGATCGACGATCGCGGATTGTCTTTGTGCCCTTCGTGACTTGATCGATCACGCGCCGACCGGCTTCTCCGGCCCGGAGCCTAAGTTTTGGGCGTGCGGCACAAAAATTACTCACTAAAAACAATGGCTTAGTTAGAGAAGGCGAAAGACGTTTCTGGCATTGTCGCAGCCGCACAAACGCGTCGGGCATTTCCGCCATGAAGCCAAAATCCCTGCTCGCCGAGCTCACTCCGGTTGCCGCCGCCCTGCGGCCGCTCGCGAATGCGCGGCAGGGCGAGGAGGTGCATCTCTATCGCAGCATGTTCGACAATGCGGTGTGGGGGATCTTTCAGACCACGGGGGACGGCACATACCTGACGGCCAATCCGGCGCTTGCCCGCATCTACGGCTATGGCTCGCCCGCAGAGATGCTGGCGGGACTGACCGATATCGGCCGCCAGCTCTATGTCGATCCGGCGCGGCGGGACGATTTCGTCGATCTGATGAAACGGCATGGCAAGCTCTCGGGCTTCGAGGCCCAGGTCTACCGCCGCGACGGCTCGATCATCTGGATATCGGAGAGTTGCCGGGAAGTCCGTGCCAGCACCGGCGAGTTTCTCTACTACGAAGGCACGGTCGAGGAGATCACGGCGCGCAAGCAGGCCGAAGCCGCGCTCAGCGCCGCCAAGGAGCAGGCGGAAGCCGCGAGCCGCGCCAAGACCATCTTCCTGGCCAACATGAGTCACGAACTCAGGACGCCGCTCAACGCAGTGCTCGGGTTTTCCGAGATCATGCGCGAGGAGATGTTCGGTCCGCTCGGCGATGCGCGCTATCGCCAATACGTCGCCGATATCTGCGCCAGCGGCCGGCATTTGCTCGATGTGATCAATGCCATCCTCGATCTGACCAAGATCGAATCGGGGCGCCTGGAGCTTCAGGAGGAAAAAGTCGATCTGCGCACGATCATTGCGGATAGCGCGCGGCTGATTGCGGATCGGGCGCAGCTGCATGAAATCGCATTTGTCGTCTGTCTTCCCGAGAAGCCCGTCAGGATTTCGGCCGATCCGGTTCGGCTGAAGCAGGTCCTGATCAATCTGTTGTCGAACGCCGTCAAGTTCACGCTCGGCGGCGGCCGGGTCGGGCTGGATGCGCGAAGCACGGAAGACGGCGGATACGAGATCGTCGTCAGCGATACCGGCATCGGCATGAATGCGCAGGAACTCGAAAAAGCGATGCAGCCCTTCGAGCAGGTGGATAGCTCGCTCGCCCGCCGCTACGAAGGAACGGGACTTGGCCTGCCGCTCACCAAATCGCTGGTCGAGCTGCATGGGGGGAGATTGATTCTGCAGAGCGCCCCCGGCTGCGGCACCACCGCCAGCGTGCGCCTGCCCGCCTGGCGGGTAGTCGCCGTGCTGTAACGGGGCGTCCGCCTGCAGCCCCGCGCGGCATCCTTTCACCACAAAGGCCACAAAGAACACGAAGGAGGAGACACGAAGGAGCGCCGCGTTCTCGCAATAACGCGCGCGAAGCGCAAACTCTTGGAACGCTTTGCTCCGCCTTCGGCGAACGGCGGCAGCATACTGGCTGCCTTTGTGCCGTTTCTTCGTGCTCTTTGTGGCCTTTGTGGTGAATGCGTGAGGAGGGCATCCACAATCTCATCGGTCAGGGCGCGCCGCCGTTCCGGCGAGCTTGAAGTCCTCACGCTCTGAGGTATGAAGTCCCATGTCCGCACCCGTCCTCGTCATCGACTTCGGTAGCCAGGTCACCCAGCTCATCGCGCGGCGCGTGCGCGAGGCCGGCGTCTATTGCGAAATCGTCCCCTACAACAAGGCGGAAGAGACGCTCGCCGCCTATACGCCGAGAGCCGTCATCCTCTCCGGTGGCCCCGCCAGCGTCACGCTGTCCGATACCCCGCGTGCGCCGGAGCGCGTCTTCACGCTCGGCGTGCCGGTGCTCGGCATCTGCTACGGCCACCAGACCATGATGGCGCAGCTCGGCGGCCGCGTGGAGCCGTCCACCAGGCGCGAGTTCGGCCGCGCCCGCATCGAGATCACCGGCCAGAGCCCGCTGTTCGACGGCGTGTGGGGACTGGGCGGCGCCGACGATGTGTGGATGAGCCATGGCGACAAGGTCGCCGCCATTCCGCCGGCCTTTCACGTGGTGGCGCGCTCCGATGCGGCGCCGTTCGCGGTGGTGGCCGACGAGAAGCGCAAATTCTACGGCGTGATGTTCCATCCCGAAGTGGTGCATACCCCGCGCGGCGCGGCACTGCTGCGCAACTTCGTGCAGACGATCGCCGGCATCGCGCCCGAATGGAGCATGAAGGCGTTCCGCCACGAAGCCATCGCGCGTATCCGCCATCAGGTGGGCAAGGCCCGCGTCATCTGCGGGCTGTCGGGCGGCGTGGATTCCTCCGTCGCCGCCGTGCTGATTCACGAAGCGATCGGCGATCAGCTCACCTGCATCTTCGTCGACACCGGATTGATGCGCGCCGGCGAAGCAGACGAGGTCGTCTCGCTGTTCCGCGGCCACTACAACATCCCGCTCGTGCATGCGGAAGCCGAAGACCTGTTCATGGCGCGGCTTGCCGGGCACAGCGATCCCGAACGAAAGCGCAAGATCATCGGCGCCGCTTTCATCGAAGTGTTCGAAAAGGAAGCGGCGAAAATCGGCGGCGCGGAATTCCTCGCACAGGGGACGCTCTACCCCGACGTCATCGAAAGCGTGTCGTTCGCCGGCGGGCCGTCGGTGACGATCAAGTCGCATCACAATGTCGGCGGCCTGCCCGAGCGCATGCACATGAAGCTCGTCGAGCCATTGCGCGAGCTGTTCAAGGACGAAGTGCGCGCGCTCGGCCGCGAGCTGGGGCTGCCGGAGCCTTTCGTGAAGCGCCATCCGTTTCCCGGCCCCGGCCTTGCCATACGGCTACCGGGCGAAGTGACGATGGAAAAGCTCGACACGCTGCGTGATGCCGACGTGATCTTCCTCGACGAGATCCGCAAGGCCGGCCTCTACGACGATATCTGGCAGGCCTTCGCGGTGCTGCTGCCGGTGAAGACCGTGGGCGTGATGGGCGACGATCGCACCTACGAGCACGTCTGCGCGTTGCGCGCGGTGACGTCGACCGACGGAATGACCGCGGATTCATATCCGTTCGATCACGCGTTCCTGTCCCGCGTCTCCACGCGTATCGTCAACGAAGTCAAAGGTATCAACCGCGTGGTGTACGACGTGACCAGCAAGCCGCCGGGAACGATCGAGTGGGAGTGAGGGGTGCGTAGAATAGGGTGGGACTGGGATAGCTGAGGATACAAACGGCGCCGCGGACCAATCGTTCGCTCTCGATAGTTTTTGAAAGTCCCGGCGGTCACCGCGCCGTTGCTCGCGGTGATGGCCGCGCTTGCGCCGCTACATCATCCTCTCTCGGAGGTTGAACAGAATAACAAGCGTTCCTGAAACCATCAGGGTTACGATCAGCGTCGAGAACAGGATCAGCAGCAGATCGTCGCGCGCCGATTTGCGGAGACTGATATGCAGGAAATAGCGAAAGTGAACCACCATCTGGACGAGCGCCAGCCCCAGCACGATGCAAAGGGTCGTCGCCGGAATAAAGCTCCGCCAATGCACGCTTGCAAAAGCCGCGCCCGTGAGCGCAAGGGCGAGAGCGTAGCCGGTCAGATAAGAGCGGATCTCCTCGCGTCTGCTGTTATGCGGGCCGCTCAACGGATCAGCCCTTGGAGATAAACCACCGAGAAGATCGCTATCCAGACGATATCGAGAAAATGCCAGAACAGGCCGAGCCGCAAGATGTTGATCTTGACGCGTACGTCCAACCCGAACGTCAGCACCTGAACCATCATCACAACGATCCAGATGCTGCCGAAAAAGACATGAAGCCCATGCAGGGGCACCAGGGCGAAGAACGAGGATAGGTATCCGCTACGGGTGGGATAGGCGCCATCGCCGAACATCGTCGCGAAGTCGTGCAATTCCATGCCGAGAAAAGCGATCCCAAGCACGAATGTCACGCCCATCCAGCCGAGCAGTTGCCGGCGCGACGCGGAGTGCTTCATCGCGACCGATGCCATCCCGAACGTAAAGCTGCTGGTGAGCAGCGCCAGCGTTTCGAGAAAGGCGGGAAGAAGCTTGTATTCGCTGGACGGGGTCGGTCCGCCTACGGTGGCCGGCAACATGACGCCGTAGGTGGCAAACAGCAGCGCGAACATGACTGCGTCGCTCATCAGGAAAACCCAGAACCCGAATACGTCGCTTTCCGCCTGCTCGTGCGTCAGCGCGTCGGTGACACCGAGATTAAGGCCCGCATGCCTGATTTCGTCAGCGCTCATCCGGAAACCTCGGCGAGGCCTTGATTGGTAGGAGCCATCTCCCTCTCGCGTGGGATCGGCGTTGCGCGGGCCACGGCGCTCAACCAGCACAGCTCGGTGCGCTCGATCTCGCTCGCCGGAATGATGCGACGCACGTCCCGGGCAAAGCTGCGGACAATGACTGCGACGATGATGACCAGAAGCCCGATGACAACCAGCCACCACATGTACCACACGAGCCCGAACGCAGTTGCCGTGCCGGCGAGCCCGATCGCCGGACCGGTCATGCTGTTCTTGGGAAGCTCGATGTCTTGGTAGGAAGCCGGCGGTGCATAAGCATCATGCTGGCGCTTGCTATCGAAAAACGGGTCACGACCGTGGACGGACGGAATGAGGGCGAAGTTGTATTCTGGCGGCGGGGCGGAGGTTGACCATTCGAGCCCGCGACCGTCCCAAGGGTCGCCGGCTAGCACGAGGTTGGCATCGCGCTCGCGAACGCTGACCCAGAGCTGTAGCACCAGAGTGGCGAGCGCGGCGAAGAGGATCAGCGCGCCGACACCCGCGAGATAGAGCCACGGGCGAAATATAGGATCGAACATTCCCTCGGTCCGGCGGGCCACGCCCGCCGCGCCCAGGACGTAGAGCGGCATGAACGCAAGGTAAAATCCGACCACCCAGCAGCCAAAGGAGATGCGCCCCCATTTTTCGTTAAGGCGAAAGCCGAATGCTTTTGGAAACCAGTAGTGGTAGCCCGCAAGCATTCCGTAGAGCAGCCCCGGAATCAGCATGTTGTGAAAATGCGCAACCAGAAACAGGGTATTGTGAACCAGGTAATCGAGGGGCGGAAAGGCCAGCAGGATGCCGGTGAAGCCGCCCAGCACGAAGGTCATCATGAAGGCGAGCGAGTAAAGCATCGGCACGGTGAAGCGCACCTCGCCGCGAAACATCGTCCATATCCAGTCGTAGATCTTGACCCCCGTCGGCACACCGATCGTCATCGTCGCGATGCCGAACACGGCGTTGATGTCGGCGTTCTGGCCCATAGTGAAGAAATGGTGGACCCACACCGTGAACGACAGCAGGGCGATGACAGCGGTCGCGATGACAAGGGAGGTGTAGCCGTAGAGTTCCTTGCTGGAGAAGGTGGAGACGACTTCCGAATAGACGCCAAAGGCGGGCAGAATCAGGATGTAGACTTCCGGGTGGCCGAACAGCCAGAACAGGTTGGCGTAGTTCATCATATTGCCGCCGAGGTCGTTCGTGAAAAAATGGAACCCCAGATAGCGATCCAGAGCGAGCAGCGCGGTTGCGACGGTGAGTGGCGGCATCGCGAAGATCATCAGGATACTGGTGCACAGCGCCGTCCACACGAACAGTGGCATCCGCATCAGGCGCATCCCGGGGCAGCGCATCTTGTAAATTGTGACGACGAAATTAATCCCTGTGAGGGTCGATCCGATCGAGCCCATAGTTACGGCCCAGATCCAGTAGTCGGGCCCCACGCCGGGGTTGAAGGCCATCTCCGTATAAGGTGGATAACCGCTCCAGCCACCAGTGGAGAACTCGCCGACGGCAAGAGATGCCATCATCAACCCGGCGGCGCCGCCGGTCAGCCAAAGGCTGATGGAGTTCAGCAGCGGGAAAGCGACGTCGCGGCTGCCTATCTGAAGGGGCATGACGTAATTGATCAGGCCGACAAGGAACGGCATCGCCATGAAGAAGATCATGATGCTGCCGTGGGTACTGAACAGTTGCGCGAAATGATCGGGTGACAAGAAGCCGGGAGACTGGATTGCCGCTGCCTGCTGCATTCGCATCAGCATCGCTTCGATCAGCGCGCGGCTGAGCATCACGAAAGCCAGCACGATGTACATGACGCCGATTTTCTTGTGATCGAGACTGGTGAGCCATTCGGTCCACAGATAGCGCCACTTGCCGAGATAGGTGATCAGGACGATGACGAAGACGGCTCCGATGACGACGATCGCGCCGGCGCCAGCGCCGATGATCTCGCTGGCGCTCGGATGCTCCCACGCGCGCACGAACGGCAGTTCGTTCAAAACAAAGCGTCCCAGCACCGCGGGCCAGAGCCCCTGTGTCATGGACGGCGCTCCGTAGACTGCGCGAGGATGGTCTGGAACAGGTGCTGCGGGACCGACGAGAACTCGACCGGACCTGGCGGCGACGACTTTCGGAACAGCCCGGCATAGGCATTGGGGTCTAATCTTACTGAGTCAGAAGGCCGCGGCATGAGCGGGGAGCGACTCAGATAGGTTTGGGAGATTCATTTTGGCAGGAGGGCCTTGATGAGTCATCCAGATTTGGCTGGCAGCGAGCTGCGGTTT
>Ga0335085_10017730_pt1 | contig 10252 bp, 10 predicted proteins | sample Lox_Sample_45_FD_206712 | JGI IMG/M metagenome (GOLD analysis project Ga0335085, IMG submission 206712) | Soil microbial communities from Loxahatchee National Wildlife Refuge, Florida, United States - Lox_Sample_4.5 | ecosystem: Environmental > Terrestrial > Soil > Wetlands | place: USA... | reverse complement strand
CAGCGGCTTCCGGCTACGGGTGCCAAGAACCTGTACCAGCGCTCCGCGTAAAGTAGGTGCGCGGCCCCGACGCCGAGAAGGATTGGCGTGAAGGTCGCCTGCGAGATGAATAGCTCGGTCCATTGCCCGCTTCCCGCCAAGCCGCTGATTGCTTTCTTGCCTTCAGGAAAATTCACGACCTGTGCCACGGCTTTTGGGCCCCGTCGGGTATACGCAGGCTTCTTCGTCCTTTAACTCCTAGACCGTCGCCTACGCCGTCAGCACGAACGTAGATACAGCTTTTACGTACGCGGTGGGATGCTCCCGAAGCTTTTCTTCTTCCTCTTCCTGGCGAAGAAGATGAAAGCCGGCTTCACCAAGTCGCTCGCGAATCTAGCCGCCCTGTGCGAAGCTCGCAGCAGCACGTAGCACTCTTACGCGCTAGCCGCCACGGCGTCACCTTGCGCGGGAATACTCCTTCGGACTCTCTTCAAGCGACGCGGGCCAGTGCGCGATCGAGCTAGAGTCCATTGCCTCCGGCCTCTACGAGGACAGTCGGGGTCGCTCCTCACCAGAAAGGATCGTTTTTCTCCAGCACCGCGCCGCAAAGGTGTTCGGTCAGATGCTCTACTTGATCGAGCGGGCGCGCGAAGACGCTGACTTGACGGCTCGGGCGGCGTAGCAGCTAAGGCGTCCTACCTGGTCCGCAGCGTATCCCGTGGGCGCTGCCCCGCCCCGCAGGCTTCGCCCGAGGCTACCCCCTAGGCGGCGCCCTCAGACTGCGCCTTCGATTTACGCGCCTGTAGCAATTGCGCTGCCTGCACGGCCACATAGAGCACCTCATCGAGCTCGATGAGCTCAGGGTTCGGCGCGATCGCGGATTGCCGGAGCAGTTCGCACTGGCGTCGAACCGCGTTGTGTACGCGCTGCAGGTCCCGTACGCCGTTGATTCGCGAGGGTCTTTGCTTTTCGTCGAACGGCGCCCAACCCCCGTCGAGCAGCTGCAGCCGAACGACGCGCTCGCGTGGCCAAGTGCTCAGGTAGGTTTGCACGGAGCGAAGAACCTGCGCCGCGCTCTCCGCGGCCGCGATGCGCGCAAGGGCGCGACGAAGCCCTAGGTCGGTCGGGAGTTCACTATCGCCTCGCGTGGCCATATCCGGTCAAATAGCTCCTCACCTAACGGTGCACTAGGCGTATTCCATCGCGAGCGCGCGCCCCGAGTCATCCCCTGCGGCACGCTCGGCAGCGAAGAACAGGACAAGGTCTAGCTCAAGCAGCTCAGTCGCGATCTCAACACCGGCCGCACGAACCGCCCTGCAATGATCTCGGATCGCCCGGGGCAGAAAGAGAATGTCGCGTACCCCGAGGATCGGCATCGGACGGAGCCACTCGTCAAAAGGTGCCCAGCCGCCGTCGATTGCTTGCAGTCTTTCGATGCGCTCCTCAGACCAGCTCGAAAGATACGTGTTAAGCACCGAAGTAACAGCATCCGTATCCTGAGCCCGCGCCATCAAGTGCGCGTAGTGATCGACCTCGATGAGCGACTCCAGAACGGCGGTGGCCATGCGATCCTCCAGACGTCCGATGCAACTTCTGCCACGAGTCATTCCAGCGCAAAGCGTACGGACAGTGTGTCAAGCTGTGTTAGCGCGCGGACCCGAAAGGTCAACTTCTTGCAAGCGCGCCGCGCGCCGAAGCCGTGGGCGTAGATTGCGTAGTACGTACCGGCTGTTTCCCTCACGTGTCCTTGGGCCGGCGACGCAGTCGGTGGTGGGAAGCGCGGCGCACGTGGGTCTGATCCACGGGCGCCGCCAAGGAGAGCGTGTCATGTACTTCCACCAACCCGCACCGGCATCGAAGGGTTGTCCGCCGGTTCTTAAAGAGTAAATATGCAAATCGACGTCGAATCGGCTCTAGAAGGTTGTTATTGGGCCATCACAGCTAGGCCACCCCGCAAGCGCGCCTACTGTCTTCTGGAGCCCTTGGGGCTGCCTTCGCGCGTTGCCGGCTGCTCTGATCGGTTGGCCAGCAACCTCGCGCCATACCAGGCCCCAGTCGGTGTCGAGGGTTTCTCGCGTCCGCGCGTCCCCTGGCCGCTGAGCGGTTCGTTGGCGTTCCGGAGGATCTTGGTCCGCCGAGGGCCTACAAGAGCCAGCGTATTCCATCTTAAGCGCGTGCAGATTGATGGGAAAAACGATTGTGTCGAACGCCATCGATTCTGAAAGAACTCTTTCTGGATTAATGGACAAACAATGTTTGGGTGGCGGTGGACGCAGGCCACGGCGAACTTGTCTCCAAAGCAAAATTCCCTGTATCAGGGAACTTAACAAGGACTTTCGAGCACTTTCGGGGCCCATTGCGGATCACAGGTGACTGGAGACGCCCATCCAGAGACGATCTCCAGCCCCCCACCCTTCAGGTTCTCTGAAATCGATCAGGGAATTTCAATTCCCTGATACAGGGTTTTAGCAGGGAAATTTTTCGGCGATAGCAGGGAATCTTCGGAGGGGTCCGTTGCGCTGCCGCGCGCCGCTGCGACGTTCAGTTCTTCTTGCGCTTGTCCTTGACTCGTTTCGCCTTGAACTCGGTCTTCGGCAGGGTTCCCGGGGACACCACTTCCGCCGTGATCCGCACCTCGCAGCGGCTACGGACTTCATCGGCCAAGCGCTTGCGCAGCGCATCGCCCGCGCTGCCGTGCTCCGGGTGCTCAAAGCACACCGTCATGATGTCGAGGCCGGCGGCGTCCGTCTCGAGCACGATCTCGAATTCGTCGCCCGACTTCGAGATCGAGCGCACGGCATCCTCAATTTGCGCCGGGTACATCTTCACGCCGCGCAGGTTGATGAGGTCGTCCGCCCGACCCGAGAATGACCCCACGGCGCGCACGTGCGTGCGGCCGCAGGCGCAGGGCCGGCGGTCAAAAGTGGCGAAGTCACCGACCAGGAAGCGCAGCTGGGGCGAGGTCTCGCTGTTTAAGCTTGTGCACACGGTCAGGCCGCGCGCGCCTGCGGCGACCGGCTGCTTGGTATCGGGGTCCACCGTCTCCCAAATCTGGATGTCTTCGGCGAGGTGCGTCGCGACCGGCCCGCCACGCTCTAGCGCACCGCAGGAGTAGCCGCCGACGTGGGGCGCTGCTTCGGTGCAGCCATAGAACTCAACCAGCCTCGCATCCCACAGCGCCTCGATCCTGGCACGCGTCGGCTCGATCGACAGCGCCGGCTCTCCCCCGACCAGAATCGTTCGGACGCCGAGCCTGGCGGGCTCGTGCCCCAAATCCTGCGCTACACGCCCGAGATGTAGCGCGTAGGAAGGCGTGCACAGCAGGATGCTTGGGCGAAAGCGCACGATAATTCCAACTCGAGCTTTCGCATCCATCCCGCCGCCCGGAAGCGTGGGCAGCCCCATCTTGAACAGTGCGACCTGAACGCCCCAGGCAAAGACGTGAGGCCCGTAGCCCGTCATCATGAACACCGTGTCGCCCTTAGCGAAGCCCATCGCGTGCAGGGCGCGCGCGTTGGCCCAAGCCCACTGCTCGCGGTCGACGTGCGAGTAGCGGAACACGCGCGGCACCCCGCTCGTTCCCGAGGAGGAAAACATCATCCAGCCGCGCTCGGCCCAGAGTGCGTCGCTCATCGCGGTGTAGGTTCCGTAGGGCGGATGCTCCAGCGCGTCGGCCATCATCTCGCTCTTGTCGATGAGCGGCCATTTCGCCGCAAGATCTTCGGCATCGCGGATGTCGCTCGGCAAAAGACCGAGATGCTCGAAGCGGCGGCGGTAGAAAGGGCTGTTCTCGTAGAGGAACGGCACCACCGCGCGCAGCTTTTCATTCTGGATCGCCGCGAGTTCGTCGCGCGACGATGCCTCGAGGCGCGGCGACCAGATCGTGTCGGTTGCGGGCCGGTCCCAGTCGTGCCGGAACTTCTCCAGCGTCTGCACCCATGCCTTGCGTGTTTCGTCGCTGCGCATCGCGCCTCCTCCTCCTAAATGGCCTCAGTCGACCCCCTTCAAGCCCAGACCTGGGTGGCCGTCTCCACGCAAAGGCGCAGCTTCGCGCGCTCGTCTGCCTCAGTTACCGGGTTACCGCCCATGGTGCTCGCGAACCCGCATTGTGGGCTGATCGCGAGCCTGTCCAGCTCGACATATCTGGCCGCCTCGTCGATCCTCCTTCGCAACACATCCATCTCCTCGAGTCGAGGCGTCTTCGAACTCACAAGGCCGAGCACGATGCCCTTATCCTTCGGCACGAAGCGCAGGGGATCAAATCCCCCGGCGCGCGGCGTATCAAACTCAAGCAAGAAGTGATTGACCCGCGCCTTGCCGAAGAAGCGCTCGGCGACCGACTCGTAGCCGCCCTCGGAAAGGTACATCCCCTTGTAGTTACCGCGGCATACGTGCACGCCGACCGTGAACCCCTTCGGCGTGTACGCCACCGCCTCATTGATTGCGTCGATGTACAGATCGACAAGGGCATCCGGGTCGGTGCCTGCAGCCTTTACATTGTCCCGCGCTGCCGGGTCGCAGAGGATCGCTAGCGCAACCTCATCCAACTGCACGTAGCGGCATCCCGCTGCAGCAAGCTCGGCGATCTCGCGCCGATACACTCCGCCTAAGTCCTCAAAGAACGCGCGAGGGGTGTCGTACGTGCTGCGATCGCCCCAGTCAGTGAAGCGGTAGAAATGCATCGTCGAAGGCGAAGGCATCGTGATCTTCACCGTTTCGTGCGTCGTACCCTTCAGGAATTCGAACTCCTCCGCGGTAATCGGCGCGCGCCGCGAAACTTTGCCCGCTGCATACGGTGCGGTGAACTCCGATGCATGGCCATGCTCATCGTGGAAGCGGAAGACTGCTTCCTTCACCACCAATCCAGCGGTAAAGCGCACAAACCTTTCCCAGTACGAGGTGCGCCGGAACTCGCCGTCTGTGACCACCTTGAGGCCACACTCTTCTTGCAGTCGTACCACGTCGCGGACCGCCTCGTCTTGCGCCGCGCGTAGTGCTGCATAGCCGATTTGCCCGTTGGCGTGCCTACGAAACGCCTCGCGGAGCGCCTTGGGTCTAAGCAAGCTGCCAATGTGGTCAGCGCGAAATGGAGGACGTCCCGCACCAGGTTGGAAGTCAGGCATGTAGCCCCTTTTCTACACTGCCCTATTCTTTAGAATTTCTTATACGGCAAGAATTTGCCGCTCATGGTTACGCGCACGCGGTCGCCCTTCTTGTCAGGCTGACGCTCGATCTGCATATCGAAGTCGATGGCACTCATGATTCCTTCGCCGAACTCCTCATGGATAAGCGCCTTGCACGTGGTGCCATACGTTAGCGCTATCTCGAAGAACCGATAAATCAACGGGTCCGTCGGTATTGTTGTAGGCAAGCACCCACGGTAAGCAGGCTCCTGGAGTAGCAAGCTCTCTTCCTTGCTGAGCCCGAGGATTCGGGCCGCGGCCTCCGCTTCCTTCTTGTCCAATTGGCTCTGACCGAGGAGCGCCGACGTGTAATAGAAGACCGAGGCCGGACCAAGCTTGGATGCGATCCCATGCCACGTCAGCTCCTTGCGACGCTTGCAATCGACAATCTTTTCAGTAAGTTCAGCCCTCGTCATGGCGCTCGTCTCCTTGGCAGGTTTTTGAATCCAGGTCTGATCTCAATTTCGTCCCGACTTTACCGCGAGGCTTACAGAAGCGCTACGCGCCAAATTCAGTCGCCTTCGCTTTGTTTCGTCTACTCGGCAGCAGGCGTCCCGTCGGTACCTCTCTTTTACGCGTTCCTCAGGAGCGACCCGATGCGGCTCGACTCGGCGAGGATGTAGCCAGCGAGTTCTTCGAGCGCCCCTTGAGTAACTGCTTCCGGATCAATGAGGTGCTCGGCGATGCCGAAACGTTCGACGTTGCGCGTCTTCAGTCGCAACTTGCACGCATCGAAGTCGGCCTCCACATGTAGGCTCGCCTTGACCTCGCAGCGGAACTCGAACGTTACGCGCTCAAGAGATCCCTTGGCATTGCGTTGCTCGCCGGTGTTAAAGGCGATCTTATAGTCGACGAGGTGCTGCTTGAGTTTCTCGCTCGCCGGGAAATCCCTCATAATGCGCAGCTGCTTCCCCGACGAGACACTGAAGTGGAGCGATACCTGCTCAATTAGCTTCGCGGCGTGCCCTTTCTCGCGCGTACGCAGATCGACCCGGCCACCGGCCCATGCCAGGCCCGTAAATTCCGGCACACCGGCGATAAGGTAGCCCTTGTTGCCCAAGGCCGGCTTCACCACGTCGAGCTGCTCACACAGGTCCTTTAGGTACGCGTGAATGCGCTTTAGAGCCTCGCTCACGCGCTGATCTGCTACTTCCTTTGGATCAGGCCGCCGTTCCTCAGTGAGCTTCTGCTGCGCCAAGCGTTTGAGCTGTGCCAGGCGACCGCTGTCCGCAGCCGCCGCTGGCTTCGCTGCCGGCCCGGCCGCGGCAGACCGGTGATCGTCCGCCCCCCTGAGCACCTCCTCGAACTCGCCCAGTCCATCACTTTCTCCTCTCACGAAGCTCAAGCCGTGGCGGAAGCCCGGTGTCGGCGGCGTTTGCACGCAGGAGACCACACGCGCGCGCACGCGGAACATCTTTGAGGTCTCTCCGGTCTGCACACCCGGCTGAGCAAGCAGCAGCGTAATGTAGCTGCCCGTAAGGTCCGCGTAGTCGCTGCGGATCGCGGCGCCACCCGAGGACAAGTCGTGCGTTTCGGTGTGCAGCACCGGTCGACCCACTGACTTGTCGAACACTACCGCCGCCTTCCACTTGATCGGATAGCGCTTGGATTTCCTGCGGTGTTCTTTGGGATCCATGACTCCCCTCGGCAACTCGCGTCGCTCCTAACGCGAACCATATCCTAGCCGGCAGGGGCGAGGGGGGCCAGTCTACCCTCGCGGCCAATGCCCGCCACGCGGTCGGAACCGGACATCAGCTTACGTCCGCTTGCGGTGGTGAGTTCAACCGATCAACGCAACACCTCTTATCTTGCCATGAGGAGGTTTGCGAATGGGAGAGACGGCGCGGATATGGTTTACGCCGAGGCAGAAGGCCGAGCTGTGGGAGCGGTGGAAGAACGGTCAGTGCGTAGCGGACATTGCTCGGTCGCTCGAGCGAAGAAACAAGAGCGGCGTCTATAGGATCCTGGCGCTCACCGGAGGCATCGCTCCGCCGCCACGGCGAAGAGCGCCTTTAGCACTGAGCCTTGAAGAGCGCGAAGAGATCTCCCGTGGCATAGCCGCAGGCAGATCGATCCGGCGGATTGCTGCGGGCTTGGGGCATTGCCCTTCGACGGTGAGCCGAGAGCTCAGGCGTAACGGCGGCCGCGACGCGTATCGAGCAAGCGAAGCCGACGAAAGCGCCTGGGAGCGAGCCCACAGGCCGAAGCCCTGCCGCCTCGCCCCCCTTGTGGAGCTACGATGGCGCGTCGCCGAGAAGCTCGCTCGCCAGGGGTCGCCTGAGCAGATCTCGGGGTGGCTCAAAGAGGAGTTTGGCTCAGACGAGGAGATGCAGATCTCTCACGAAACGATTTACAGGAGCCTCTTCGTCCAAGCTCGAGGCGTGCTGAAGAAGCAGCTCATGGCGCACTTGCGTAGGCGTAGGCAGCTGCGCCAAGCCAGAAGCGGCACAACGAAGCACGGACTCGGCTCGATCGTTGACGCGATCTCGATCCGGGAGCGGCCGGCGGAGGCCGAGGACCGCGCCGTGCCGGGGCATTGGGAAGGCGACCTTCTCTCTGGAGCGCGAAACTCCCACATCGCCACGCTCGTCGAGCGGCATACGCGCTTCGTAATGCTGATCAAGCTCGAGGGCAAGGATACGAACTCGGTGGTCGAAGCGCTCGCGCACCAGGTTCGCAAGCTCCCTAGAGAGCTCCGCCGCTCACTCACCTGGGACCGCGGCAAGGAGATGGCCGATCACAAGCGCTTCACGCTTGCGACCGACGTGAAGGTCTACTTCTGTGATCCAAGGAGCCCCTGGCAGCGCGGCAGCAATGAGAACACGAACGGCCTATTGCGTCAGTACTTCCCGAAGGGAACGGATCTCTCCTCCTTCTCCCAGGCGTATCTCAATCGAATTGCTCAACGCTTGAATGAGCGTCCAAGGAAGACCTTGGGATTTAAATGCCCCGCGGATAGACTAAGCGCAGTGTTGCAATAACCGGTTGAACTCACCGCCAATAGCGGACATCAGGCGGACCGCTATTCGATCACCTGGTCGACGCGCTATCGACTGCGGGATTGCGCTAGAGGTGTGCCACGCATAGGTCCAGAACGTAACTTCTCTCCGCAGCCTTACTCTCGCAGTCACGGGCCGGGCATTTATCTACTCGCACCTCAACTCGCATTTCCCGCGCCCCCCGTCGAACGTTCTGGTATTCCACGTTGTTCGCGTAGGTCTTCCCATCGACCGTTCCATATTCGCTCCTCAGGGAAGTCGGCAAGATGTTGTTGGCAATGGATTCACCCCGTTCGTTTGTTAATTTCCAACGATAGCTGAAGGAGTGAGTGTCTCGGAACTTCGTCAGGTCGAACCGTAACCCGAGCCTAATCCGGCCGCCCTCCGCGCGCGCTACGAAGAAGTAATCGCCTTCCACATCCCGCTTGCACACGAGTTCTTCCGTCGGCGAAGTGTTCGCCGTAACCCATCGCTCCAGCGACCCTTGCGCTTGCGCGAACGCAACGGGCGTTACCAGGGCAATGAGTACTAAACCGGCCGCGCGGTACACACGGCGCACCGAAGGGTTCTCGCACCGTGCGGCAGGGGCAAAGATGGCATCTCGGCAGGACAATTTGATAAGGCTCTCGCGAACAGGTCTTCGGCGCCGGATGAAGTCTACGCCGCGGCGCGGCTATGTCCGGCCTACGTCTGCGTACGGCGAGAAACTGGGGGGTGTCCATACGGCGGTGCTTGCGCGCGCGTCCGCGTGGGCTGTGGGGTTAGGAGGCTCGGTCAACATTACTCTTGGCGCGGCGGACAGCCAGGGCAACAACTTGGCTGTAGGCGCGTCCGGCGCATAGATCGTCTCCGCTCTTGACCATTCTTTACCGATGGCGGCACCAAGTTCGTGACATTTGCCCTGCGGCGTCGTTGCCCTCGATATTCCGGGGCCGGATACTGGTCCACGTCGCGTTCCCTAGTGTAGGTCTAGTCGTGTTGACCCACCTGAAAGCTGAAGGTCTCGAGGCCGGCGTCGCCAGGGCAACTGAGGCGGCGGAGAAGCTTGGACACGTTCTGCGGCTTGCACAAGAAGGTACGTTCGATCTTCCGCTGCTGCTCGGTGTACGTCACCTTGTCCAGGAATACTCGGAAGGACTTGCTTCCCACGAGGCAAAGGGATTTTCGAACGCGCTTGAAAGCGTTGCCTCCGACCTCTACAAGGAGATCAAAGCTTCTGCTTCGCGCCAGAAGATAGCCTTCCTAGGCCGCAGCGCCGGGAGCGTGCTCGATCGCATGCTCAGCATACTGCCCCAAGGGCGAAGCGCAGCCCTGAAGTCTCGAACGGCGTAATGCCGATCGGTATTCACGCATTATCTGCCAAAGCGCCGGCAGACTAGCTACTCGCTCCGCCCTGCTTTATTTCAGATTCTTAAGGTTCACTGCAAACATCTCGAGTCGGCCCGCCAACGCGCTGTGTTCGGGCTTGTCCTGCAACCATGAAAGCGCCGCGATGACGGTTGCCCCAATCCTCGCTGCGGGCATAGTCTCGACACTGGCGAAACGATCGGCCAGCTCAGTGAGACCACTTTGGCTGCGCCAACTCACGTAGCTGCACCAGTCTCTCAACGATCGCTGCTCGATCAAGGTTTGTCGGCCATCTCAGCGTCTCGGACCCAGTGCTCATGGCGTGGTTCCTCGAAGCCGACTCGCGCAAAGCCTACATGTGGCTTATCTCTTTGTCCAACTCCCGTCCCGGGGAGCCCGTCTCTCAGGTTCCCCAGCGAACTGGACACTCCGAGCAGCGACTGCGCGCGATCCAACCCTCGGACCCGTATTTGGTCTCTTTCATAGAAGCAAGCTTGGACGCGAGTTTCCTTGAGCGCTGAACCATTTTCTTGAGGGCCGCGGTACATTGTGTAGGCACGGGCGACTTTTCTCCTCCTCTCGCCGCGCAGCAATCGAATGGGCAGCCTTTGGTGGTGCTGGTCCCCAAGGTGGTCGATGAAGCGAACCAGTACTCAAGGCTTATGCCCCGCCGCGGCGGGGTTTTTTGTTCCTGGTCCTCAATTCACTATCGCCGAATTCTTCGGACGCTTATTTGGCGACGGT
>Ga0335085_10017729_pt1 | contig 10252 bp, 8 predicted proteins | sample Lox_Sample_45_FD_206712 | JGI IMG/M metagenome (GOLD analysis project Ga0335085, IMG submission 206712) | Soil microbial communities from Loxahatchee National Wildlife Refuge, Florida, United States - Lox_Sample_4.5 | ecosystem: Environmental > Terrestrial > Soil > Wetlands | place: USA: Florida... | reverse complement strand
CCGGATCGACCCGGGGCTGGTTCCTGGTCAGCGGCATCGCCAGCCTGGCGCTGGGCCTCCTGATTCTTTTCGGGTGGCCGGCCAGCTCCGGCTGGGCGATCGGGACATTCGTGGGTGTGGCCGTTCTCTTCAACGGAATCACGCGCGCGGCCATTTCGAGAACGATCCACAGGGAGACGCGCAAACTCGATCGAGCCGTCAAGGCCGCCGAGCGCGTCTGAAGGGGTCTGCGTGTGTCTGGGCGGGGGGCGCATGGGTGCCCTCTGCCCGGTGGGCCACCACCACAGAAAGGAAGAGGAGCGAACTATGACCCGGCCTTCAGGAGTTGGCCTGGGTTGGCGTTGAACGCGCTGATCGCCGCCTGCCCGGCAGCACGGGCTGCGATCCGCCGGCCGACATCGAGGAGCAGATCGAGCGGGAGGTGTCGCCTTTCGGGCGCGGGCGGCAGCTGACAAAGCGCCGCCCGCGAAGCCTGGCAGGCGGAAATGGCAAAGCCGGCGAAAGGCGAACACAGGAAGTGACGAGGCGAAAGGGGAGTGTCGGCTGCTTCAACGGAGCAGGAGACCGTCCTGACGCTGCTCTGGGGATATGCTTGTTGCGATGCAGATCGAGCGATTGATCGTCGAATCGCCATCGCCTCCTTTCCCGATCTACGCCGATCCGATCAAGGACTTTTTGGGCGCGCATGCGACGGAGGACTCGGGCCGCGATCCGGCCTCCGCGCACATCCTCGCGGTCCTCTCGGGGTATGCCTATGCCGACACGGCCACCGTGATGATGATGGCCGGCCGCCTCGGACTAGGCGGAAGCGCCTGCGTGCGGGTCATCCAGGCCGTCGACGCGATGTGGATCTTCTCGACCGCCTACTTTCTGCAAAGCCGTTGTGGACGCCTCGGCATCCTGTGCTACCGGGGCACCGAACCCGCAAACTTGGCCAACTGGCTCGGCGACGCCGACGTCGGTTCGGACACTATCGGCTTGGACGGCGCCCGGTTGAGCGTCCATTCCGGCTTCTACCGCAACATGCTCGCGACGCGATGGCCGGTCCTCGAACTATTGCACGCCGCGGCGCGAGGAGAATCGCTCGCGGGAGCGGCAACCCCAGTCGGGCACCCGCTCGAAGCGCTCTACATCGCCGGCCACAGCCTGGGCGGCGCGATGTCGGTGCTCTTCGCACTGAGTCTGATCGGTAGTGAAAGTGCTCGATACCTCGTCGACCGATTGCGGGCTATCTACACGTTCGGTCAGCCCCTCACGACGGGTGGACCCTTGCCCGGGGTGGCTGGGGTCGTCGGACGTAGGCTGTTCCGCCACATCCATGCTCACGACGTCGTTCCATCGCTGCCACCCGGCACGTGGGGGCCCCTCGAACACTACGGACATGAGTTCCACTTTGCGGACGGACAGTGGCGCCGTCGCGAGCCTGTCACCATGCAGCTCCAGAATTTCCGTGACGTGCCGCGTTCGGTGCTGGCCATGTTCGCTCCAGTGAGGCGGCGTGCCGAGGTTCGCCTCACGATGGCGGACCACGGACCGCATCACTACATCGCCGCGCTCCGTCCGGCGGGGAGAGTCACGGAGTTTGGTGATCCGGGCTAGCGAGCGTCACGGAGGAGTCAGTGGGTTGACCCTCCCGCCGAGGTGAGGGTCGTTCTCGACACGAACGTCTTGGTGTCGGGAATTCTCGGGCGGCAAAGCTCCCCCGCGCTGCCCACGTTGATCTGCCAGGGCTTGCCGTCGTGGCCGGTGCCCTTTGCCCAGAAGACTGCGGGCGGATTCTTTGCGACGATCCCGATCAAGCGATCCCTTTGCATCATGCGGTTTCCACTTGCCCGCGATAAAAGCGCCCGTGGGTTTCCCCGGGGGTCTGGCGGTCGGAGGGAAGTCCCTCCCAGCCACCCGGGAGCTGAAGGTGGGAGTGAGAACGTGATGTTCCCCCCAGAACGTCAGCGAGCGGCGAGCGGTTGTGTCGAAGCTCGCCATTCGATGAGATTCACCACGACTCCCGCCGCATAAGGCCTTCTGCATCAACAACTCGACGCTGGCGCTCCAATTTGCTCTTTCTGGATCGGAAATTGAGAAAGGAGAAGGGATCCGGCTGGCGTTAGGCCTGGTGAACCGCGAATCGGCGAGATCCTCGCTGGCTCAGATAAGAACGAAGGAGGAGAACATATGGCACCGACTCATGAAGAGGGCGCGAGCACTCCTGCGGGGCAGCCCGGCGGGTTCCGCCGCTTCGCCGACGGGTCGCGAACGGCTTTCTGGGCCATCCTGACGCTCCTTTTCGTCGTCCAGGCCTTTCAGCCATATTTTACGAACGCCGCGCGCCGGCGGGTACTCCAAAGCTTTCAGGAGCAACGCAAGTCGCGGGTCATCGCGATGATTCACCGGCAGGACACGGTGAGTCTTCTCGGCGTGCCCGTGTCGAGCTCCATCTCGATCGAGGACTCCGAGGCCATCCTGAGAGCGATTCGGTTGACTCCCCCGGAGCAGCCGATCGACCTGATCCTGCACACCCCTGGCGGGCTCGTGCTGGCCTCCGAACAGATCGCCAGGTCCCTGATCGAGCGCAAGGCCAAGGTGACGGTCTTCGTGCCCCACTACGCGATGAGCGGCGGAACGCTCATCGCTCTAGCAGCGGATGAGATCGTCATGGACCCCAACGCCGTGCTCGGACCGGTCGATCCGCAGATCGGCGGCCTCCCGGCCGTGTCGGTGGCGAAGGTCCTCGAGGTCAAGAAGCCGGAGCAGGTCAACGACCTGACGCTGATCGTGGCCGACATGGCCGGGAAGGCGAGGTCTCAGGTGACCGCGTTCGTCACGGAGCTGCTCTTGAAGCACTTTCCCCGGCAGAAGGCCGAGGAGCTGGCCACGACCTTGAGCGAGGGACGCTGGACGCACGACTATCCCATCACGGTTCAGGCCGCCCGCGACTTCGGAATTCGGGTTTCGACCGAGATGCCTCAAACGGTCTATCGATTGATGGACCTCTACCCTCAGGCGGGGACGGGAAGACCGTCGGTTCTGTACGTGCCCCTGCGCCGCGGGCCCGGCGGGGCCGAGGAGTCTCCGGCCATTCCCTCTCCCGGTTCTTCGGAGAAGATTCGATAGGCGAGCCGGAGGAGGAGCAGAGTTCTGGAGGACCTGGCGCTCTTCATGGCGCAAGGCGATGTTTCGCGTCGTTCACATTTCCGATCTCCACGTCCTGTCCCGCGCGGCGAGGCAGTGGCGGGAGATGCTGCTTAACAAGCGCCTGACCGGTTACGCCAACCTCGTCTTGCGGCGGGGCCGCGTGCATCGCCGGGAGTTTCTGAAGGCCGTGCTGGATGAGGCGCTGAGGAGCGCGGATCACCTCGTGGTGACCGGCGACATCACGAACCTCGCGCTCGACAGCGAGTTCGATGATGCCCGCCAGATGCTCGACGCCGCTGCGCGTTCTGTGGAAATCACGGTCGTTCCCGGCAATCACGACATCTACCTTCCCTCGGTCTTCCGCGAGCGGCGTTTTCCCCGCTTCTTCGGCCAGTTCCTGCAAAGCGATCTGCCGCAGTTCGCTCTGGACCTGCCGACGGGCCCGTATCCCTGTGTCAAGCTGCGGGGCTCCGTGGCGATCATCGCCCTCTCGAGCGGCGTCCCGCGGCCGCCATTCGTCTCCGCGGGCTACGTCGGCAAGGCGCAGCTCGCGGCTCTGGAGCTAGTGCTCCAACATCCGGAGGTCGCCCGGCGCATGCCCGTTGTGCTGATCCATCACCCGCCGGTCGACGAACGCATCCGGCTCGTTCAGCTCCGCGACGGCCTGGTGGACGGCCCGGCGCTTCACCGCGCCCTGGATCCTCTGGCGCGGGGGCTCGTGCTCTTCGGCCACCTTCACGTCCGCTGGCGAAGCCGCCAGCTGACTCGCGCGGGCGCCCTCGATGTCGTGTGCGCCAGCGGGGCGGCCCTCGACCATCCCGATCCGGCGGTTCGTGCCGGCTTCAACGCCTATGAGATTGACGAAGAGGGCGGCCTCGCGGGAATCGAGGCGCAGGTGCTCGACGCGTCAGGCCGAGCCTTCCAGCGCACGGCTATCGCCGAGCGAGGGGTGAGCGTATGAACTATCGGCGCGTGATGCTGCTTGTCGAGCTGGGGACCGACGCGAGGCAGGGTATCGCGGCGATTCGCCGTGTCGCGCCGGACGCCGAGGCGCTCGTCGTCCTCGCGGCTTCTCCCGGCCGAAAGCTGCCCTGGCTCGCGGACGAAACGGCGGACGCGCCGCGGCTTGCCGCAGAGCTTCGGGCGGCCGCGGTCTCGGCCGCCCGGAACGTCGAAGTGAAACTGGCCCCCGAGCTTGAGGCCGACACCGTCGCGGCCCTCGCTCGAGAGTCACGGATCGACCTTCTGGCGCTCGACGAGGCGACGGGCCGGACGCTCTCCCTTGCCGCCGGCGTGCGCAAGCGAGTTCCGCTCCCGGTGCTCTGTCCAGGCAAGGATTCGCCGAGCAAGCGCCCGGTCAAGGAAGTTCTCTGCATGGGTATCGGTTCGCGGGCGCGCCGCGCCGTCGCCGCGTTTCTGCGCGACCAAGGCGGCGCTTCGTTCCACGCCACGGTGCTCGCGCCTCCCTCGGTCGCCTCCGGTGATCTGGCTGCGACCCATGACGTGACCGGGATCGAGACGCCCGTCACATTCGCCAGGGCCGCAGAGCTAACCGGTGTGGGAACGGACCTGCTCGTGGTGACCCGTTTGCCGGCGCTCGCGGCGATGCCGGTCCTCCGGCGACTCCCGATCCTTGTCCTTCCGCCTTTGCCCGTCGAGGGACTCCGGCGGGCCATCGACGTGCCGGACCTCGTCGAGGACGCGGGCATCCTCCGCGCACGGTTCCTGTACGCTGCCGCCGCAAGACGCCACGAGCCGATTCCGGATCAGGAGGTCGCCTTCGTGGCCGGCGGCCGCGTCGCAGCTCTTGAAGAAACACGGGATGGCGACGCCGAGGTTCCGTCGACTCTCGGGGCCGACGCTCTCGGCGTGTTTCGAACGGCGGAGAAGAAGGGCGTCGACCCGGTGTCGGCCGTCGAAGAGCAGGTTCGCGTGATCCGACCCGGCTCCCGGCCTCTGGTTCTCTTCGACGCGGGCCTCGACGAGAAGGAGGTGTCCCTGCTCGGAAAGCTCGCCGGCCCGGGCGCTCCGGAGCTGCTGGCGGTCCGCGTGCGGCCGCTTCGGAGCTGCCGGAGCATCCGGGGGCGCCTGCAGAGAAACGGCCTCCCGCCGTTCGTGGTCGATGCCAGCGCCGTGCTTGACGAAGGGCCCGCTCTCGATGTCGGCGAGCATCTCGACGGGGTGCGGCTCGCCCGGGCGGCGGCGCGCATGCGGGGAGCGGGATTCCCGGTCGCGGCGATCGTGCACAAGGGGCCACATTCGCCGGTGACCGTCGGCTTCGAGGCCCTGGAGGCAAACGAGGCGTGCGCCAGGACGCGATGGCCCACTGGCGGCCCCTCACCGGTTCGTTCTCTAGCGGGACGCCTGGATGCCGTGACGGGCGCCCCGACGATCGGCGGAAACCTGGTCGAAGTCGAGCTCGACAATTCGAAGGCCCGGCACTGGCTTCTGAATGCCATCGCTCAGGCGAAGAGGCGGGTCCATCTCCAGACCTTCATGGGACTCGACGACGATGTCGGCTCTCCAGTGGAGTCCGCGCTCGCGGCCGCAGGCGCCCGCGGCGTCGCCGTGCGCGTGCTGGTCGATTCGCTGCACGGCTTCGAAGGCTCGTTCGGCGCGCGCAACCCGCTGTTCGAGCGGCTCAAGACTAGGCCCGGCGTCGAGCTCAAGCTGATCAAGCCGATCACAGGCGCTCCTTCGGTCGAGGACCTGAAGCAGCGCAACCACCGGAAGATCGCCGTGTTCGACGGGACCCTCGCCCTGATCGGCGGACGCAACCTCTCGCACGAGTATTACACCGGATTCGCGGAAGTGAAGCTAACCTCGAAGTCGCTGTGGCGTCAGGTCCCCTGGCTCGACGCCGGCGCGCGCGTCGAGGGACCGGCGGCAGCGGCGCTCGATAGCGTGTTTTCGGAGAGCTGGACCGAAGCCGGAGGATCTCCATTCGACATCGGCGTCCCCGCTCCCGCGGGAACGACACCGGTTCGCGTCGTCGCGCACCAGGGCCTGCGGGACGCTCGGACACTCGACGCGTACCTCGCCCTGATCGACAGCGCCGCGTCGCATGTCGATACCGTGAATGGCTTCCCCCTAGTCCTCGAGATCCAGAACGCTCTCCTGCGGGCGATCTGCCGCGGCGTGCGCGTCCGATGCGTCGTGGGCAGCCTCACGCCGACGCACGGCGGCAAGCTCTTCCGGGGGCCCTGGAGCACAGCTCGCGCCGCGGCGACGGAATTCGTCCACTCTCGCCTCGACGCGATCGTGGCGGCTGGCGGCGAGGGCTACGTGTACGCCGTGCCGGAGCAGCCCGGCTGGGAAGCCGGCCTGGGCGTCATCCAACCTCACGTGCACGCCAAGGTCTTGAGCGTGGACGGCCGCGTCTGCGCGGTAGGAAGCGCCAACCTCGACGTGACCGCCGGCTACTGGGACAGCGAGGCGATGCTGGTCGTGGAGGACCCGGCCATCACCGGGACGCTGGGCGCGCGGATCGACGAGATCATCGCTACCTCGAAGCGATTCGATCGCTACGACGCCGCGTGGCGGCACACGGCGATCGCTCGCGAGTGGATGCGCCGCTGGCCCGGTGTCTTGACCTTCTAGCGTGAACGACCAGCCGACGGGTGGATGGGCCGGCACGAGGTATCGCAGGGCAATGGATCACTGGTCGATTTGCATCAAGCGGCTTCTGGTCGTCGGTGCGGATTGTCCAGAGGAGGATCGCCATGGAACGGATGCTCGTGGTGGTATTCGACAGCGAAGAGAAAGCCCAGGAAGGTCAATCGGCGCTGCGCGAGTTGGAGCTGGAAGGCAGCATTGCGATCTACGCCGGAACGCTGGTCATCAAGCACGCGGACGGCAATGTCAGTTTCAAACCGATCGACGACTTCGGCGTCGGCACGCTGGCGGGGACCGCCGTCGGCAGCTTGATCGGGCTGCTGGGCGGACCAATAAGGGCTGGCCGTCGGTGCCCTGTCGGGACTCACACTCGGCGTGCTTTACGACCTCGATACTGCGCGCGTCGGAGAGGATTCGTGGATGACGTACTCGAGGCCCTGACCCGCGGAGATCGAGGAGGACTGGACGAGGCTCACGGCCGAAATGTCCAGGGCTCAGGCCGATCGCAAGGCGAAGCTCCAGAAGAAGATCGAGCAGCTCGCAGGGAAGATCGACGCTCAAGACAAGAAGCTGACCGAACGGCTCGGAGCGTTCGAGGCGTGCCAGAAGGCGAAGAAGGCGATTCTCCACAAGAACGCCGCCGCCGGCCGGGCGCTCAAGAACCTGGCAAACACACAGATTTGACACAACTTTATTTCATGAGCGCCGACGCGAGCACGATCGTGTTGAACGGCTGGCCTCGTTCCCTCAGCGGTGGTCCTTTCGAGGTGCCCGTCGCCGAGGGTTCGTGACACGTGCTGCATCCACGCGCGTCGAAGAGATCTCCCGACTCTTGGCGAGCCGGCGGGCTCGAGGCCATACAGGCTGTAGAGATAGGCGACCAGATCCGTGGCCACCGCATACACACGCGTCGCTCGGATCTCCCTGGGGAACACGAGCCCGAACAGGCTGACTGCGGCGCTCCCCCAACGGTCCATGCGATCAGGGCGTTCGCGCTGCCGTGTCGGCGACGGAGGGATCTTCCGGCATGTCGGTCACTGCCTTTCTTGCTGGCGCGCGGTCACGGTTTCTACCGGTGGTCGCGTTGCTGTCTCGGCCCGCATCGGAAAGGCGTCCCAGCCGCCGCCGAGCGCTTTGTGGAGCGCGACGAGATCGGTCGAGAGGGACACCTGGCTCTGCACGAGGCTGACCTGCGCGACGAAGAGGTTGCGCTGGGCGTCGAGCACCGAAAGGAAGTCGGTGAGTCCGCGTAGGTACAGCTGAGTCGAGTATTCGGCGGCGCGCTGGTTGGACCGGACGGCTTCGTCGAGCCGATCGCTGCGCTCACGCTCCTGGTTGAATTCGAGTATGGCGTTCTCCGTGTCTTCGAACGCGCTGAGGATCGTCTGCCGGTAGGTGAGCAGGGCCTGTTGTGCCTGCGCATCTCGGACCTCGATGTTGGCCTTGATCTGGCCGCCCTGGAATATGGGCCACGTGATCGTCGGTCCGAACGACCAGGCCTTGCTCGCGCCCGTGAAGAAGTCGCTCGCCGAGATGCTTGAGAGCCCGGCGGAGCCGCTAAGCGAGAACTTGGGATAGAGATCGGCCGTTGCCACGCCGATCTGCGCCGTCGCAGCGGCGAGTTGGCGCTCGGAGCGCCTGATGTCGGGGCGCTGGCGCAGAAGATCCGATGGGAGTCCCGGCGGGAGCGCGGACGGAGCCCCGGGAATAGGTCGGTTCGGCGACAGCTCGTCCGCGAGCGCACCGGGGTCCTCGCCGAGCAGCACGCCGATGCGATGCACGGCCTGCCCGTACGAAATCTCGAGCGTCGGGAGGTCGGACGCGGTCGTCTCGGCCTGAGCTTCAGCACGGGCGACGTCGAGATCGGTTGCGAGGCCGCCCTGGTAGCGCGCCCGTGTGAGATTGAGGGTGTCGGTCTGAGAGTCGAGGTTCTGGCGGGTCACTTCCAGCTGGCGCTGGAAGCCGCGCAACTCGATGTAGTTGCGCGCCACCTCCGCGAGGAGAGTCAGCAGCACATCTTCGCGGTCGTACGCAGTGGCCTGCAGCGTGTCGGTCGCCGCCTCCACGGAGCGACGGATGCCGCCGAAGACGTCGATTTCCCAGCTGACGTCGAAGCCGGCCTGGTAGAGGTTCGTAGGCGGGATCGACCGTCCGCCGGCCGCCTGCGTTGTTCCTGCCGCGTTCTGGCTCAGCTGGCTGCGCGTGAACGAACCCGTGGTCGACACCGAGGGATAGAGCGGGGCCTTGGCCACCAGGCGATTGGCGCGTGCCTCGCGCACGCGCGCTTCGGCGTTCTGGAGGTCGAGGTTCGCCGCGACCGCACGGTCGATCAGGGAGTTGAGTTCAGGATCCTCGAACTCCAGCCACCAGCAGGACGGCGTCTCGGGCGCAGGCGCACTCGCCGATGGCGCTTCGCTCCAGCGCGCCGGGACGTCGACGTGCGGCACGTGATAGTTGGGACCCACTGCGGCGCAGCCCACGAGGGCGAGCGCCGGCAGCAGTAGTAGTGCTCGGAATTTCGTCACGACGCTCTCCTTCCATTGGCTTGCGCCGGACCCAACCTGGCGGGCGGCGCCTCGATGAACACGTCCATCTGCTGGCCGACGTAGACCGGCAGCTTTCCTTCGTCGAAGCTGTAGATGACCTGCAGGACGCGCGTGTCGACGCGTTCGGTGCTCGAGCCCGTGAGCGAGGTCTTCGGGATCACGTACGGTTCCAGGCGCTCGAAGCGCAGCGAGGTCTTCAGGTCGGAATTTCCTCGCACGGACGCCGCCGCCGGCGCCCCCGGTCGGAACCGCCACGCGTCGTTCTCGTCGATGTCGACCCGCACGTGGAGCCGCGTGTCGTTGCCGAGCACCATGAGTGGCGTCGCCAGCACGCCCGCCTGGGCGAACTCGCCGGGCCGGGTCTTGATCTGCAGGATCTGGCCCGGCACGAGCGCCCGAACGGTGCGGCGCCGGATTTCCATCTGGTTCTGCTCGACCTCGGCCTTCGCCGCCGTGAGAGCGGCCTCATTGATGGCGACGGTACCCCGGCGATTGCTGATCTCCTCCACGCTGATCGCGCGCTTGTCGGGGACGCTCTCCGCGAGATGCAGCTGGTGCTGCACCTGCGCGAGGTTGGCCTCGGCCTGTTTCACGTGTGCCTGGGCGAGCAGCAGGTTTGCGTCGAGGTCTCGGTGATCGATCTCGAAGAGTGGATCGCCCGCCTGCACCTGGTCCCCGATCTTCACGTGGATCCTGGTGACGATGCCGGAGACCGGTGTGCCGACGGCGATGTTCTCGGTCGAGGCTTCGATGATGCCCGCGCCCGCCACGAAGGTCTCGAACGGCGCCCGCGCCGGCTGCGCAACGGGTTGGGAAACGGGCTTCGGCTTGCTGCTACCGACGACCGACGCGACCCCGGCGGCCAGGCCCGCAGCCGCGAGGAGGGGCAGAAGATATTTTCGGGTCACTGGACACCTCCTGGGACGAGCTTGTGGTTCTCGGAAACGCTTACGATGCGC
>Ga0335085_10017728_pt1 | contig 10253 bp, 8 predicted proteins | sample Lox_Sample_45_FD_206712 | JGI IMG/M metagenome (GOLD analysis project Ga0335085, IMG submission 206712) | Soil microbial communities from Loxahatchee National Wildlife Refuge, Florida, United States - Lox_Sample_4.5 | ecosystem: Environmental > Terrestrial > Soil > Wetlands | place: USA: Florida... | reverse complement strand
TGCGCCTGCAAGCGACGCGAGCGGAGATTTATCCGGGCGATCACATTACCCTGCATAACGCCACGCTTCGTCTCGGCGGAGTGCCGTCGCTGTGGACGCCGATCATGAGCTGGTCACTCAAAGACCCGACCGAGCCCCTGACGCTCGCTGCCGGCAACAGCTCACGGTCGGGCGTGTTCGTATTGACGACCACGCACTTGCGGCTCAACGACAATGTGGATTTCAATCTTCAGCTCGACCAGCGCACATTGCGGGGCTTCGGTTCGGGGCCCGAGTTGAAGTATCGGCAGGGCGACAATGCGTGGGGAGATGTGAGCGGATATTACTTGAGCGATACGCGGCCGGGGATGAGTCTGGACGAAACATCGCAGAAGGAGATTCCGCCGAACCGATACTTTGCCGAGTGGCAGCACAAACAGTTTTTCCCGCACGACATCGACTTGACCGTCGACCTCGAAAAGCAAAGTGACTCTGCGGTCATGGAGGATTTCTTTCCCCGACAATTCCGCGCGGACAGCGAGCCGGATTCAGTCGCCGACATCACGAAGCGCGGCGACAACTACACGCTGTCGGCGCTGGTGCGGCCGCAGTTCAACGATTTTTTCGCCGTCGTCGATCGGTTGCCCGAGGTCAGGCTCGACGTGAATCGCACGAGACTCGGGTCGTCGGCGCTGTTCTACGAGAGCGAATCCAGCGCCGGCTACTACAACAACGATCCCGGCGACACGGGCGACCCGTTGTTTCGCGGCAGCAGCATGCGCGCGGATTCGTTTCATCAACTCGTGTTGCCCGGCGTGCTGTTCGGTTGGCTGTCGGTGGTGCCGCGGGCGGGCGGGCGGTACACGTTTTATTCGCGCGCGCCTGACACCGCGTCGGACACGAACGACGTGAGCCGGTTTGTCGGCGATCTCGGCGCGGCGGTGTCGTTCAAGGTGTCGCGCACGTGGACGGACGTGCAGAATGAGCGGTGGGACATCGACGGGTTGCGGCACATCATCGAACCGTTTGCCGATTATCAATGGGTGCCGTCGCCCAATGTGAAGACAAACGACTTGTTCCAGTTCGACACGATTCGCGATATCACCATCACCAACAGCGAGACCATGCCGCTGGCGCGTTATCTGCCACTAGACTTTCCGGCGTACAACGAGATTGACGCGATCACACGCGAGAACACGCTGCGGTTTGGATTGCGTCAGCGATTGCAGACCCAGCGCGATGGTCAACCGTGGGACCTGGTGGACCTGACGTGCTGGACCGATTGGCATCTGGAACAGAACCAGGGCGAACAGGAATTCGCGGATCTCTTCAGCACTTTGGCGCTTCGGCCCGTCGAATGGTTTGCGCTCGATACATCAACCCGCTATGATTTCCAGGACGGCGTGCTGAGGGAGTTCAACACGGAAGCGCGCGTCCACGAGGGCGATCTTTGGAGCATCGGGCTGGGCACGCGCTTTCTCAAGGACGACAGCAACCTCGTGAGCACAAGCGTGGCGTGGCGATTGTCGCGGCGCTGGGTGGCGCAGGTCTATGAGCGGTTCGACATGCAGGACGGCCAGTGGGAGGAACAGGATTATATGCTGCGGCAGGAATTGCATGATTGGTACATCGGTTACGGGTTTCGCTACGCCACGCAGAAAGGTGGCGACGAGAAAGCCTTTTTCATGACGGTCACCCTCAAGGCATTTCCCGGCTCGCCTTTGGCGGTCAACAGGTAATTCACATGGTCAGGATTTGCATCGTCGGCACGGGATACGTCGGACTGGTCACAGGCGCCTGCTTCGCGGAAGTCGGTCACCACGTCGTCTGCGTCGACAACGACCTGAAGAAAGTCGAGTTGCTCAAGGCCGGCGGCATTCCCATCTACGAGCCCGGACTCGAAGAACTCGTGAAGAAAAACGTCGACGCCGGCCGGCTTCATTTCACCAACGACATCGCCGAAGGCGTCACGAAGTCCGAAGTGATTTTCATTGCCGTGCCGACGCCGCCGCGCGCCGATGGTTCGGTGGACATGAGTTTCGTCGAACGTGTCGCCAGAGAAATCTCCGGAGCGATGACCGAATACAAGATTGTCGTGGACAAATCGACGGTCCCCGTCAAGACGGGCGAAAAGGTTGCCGAGACTATCCGGCGCTACAACAAGCACAAGGTTGAGGTCGACGTGGTGAGTAATCCCGAGTTTCTGCGCGAAGGCTGCGCGGTGCAGGACTTGATGCAACCCGACCGGGTGATCATTGGCGCGAGCGGCGAGCGGCCCGTGGCGAAGATGAAGGAAATCTACGCCCCGTTCCACGCTCCGGTTATCGTCACGGATATCAACAGCGCGGAACTGATCAAGCACGGCTGCAACTCGTTTCTCGCGCTGAAGATTTCCTACGCCAATGCCATTGCGGCGATTTGCGAGGCGAGCGGCGCCAACATCGAGGATGTCGCCCACGGCATGGGCCTCGACAAACGCATCGGGCGCGCCTTCCTCAATGCGGGCCTCGGCTACGGAGGCTCGTGTTTTCCGAAGGACCTCAGCGCGTTCATCCACATCGCCGAGCAACTCGGGTACGATTTCCGTATGCTGAAGGAAGTGCAGCGCATCAACGCCGATCAGATCCAGCGCTTCCTCAAGAAGATTCACGACGCGGTCTGGATCGTGAAGGACAAAACCATCGCCGTGCTCGGGCTGGCGTTTAAACCCAACACCGATGACATGCGCTTGGCGCCATCGCTGGACATCATTCGTCCGCTGCAGAAGGAAGGCGCGCGCATCCGGGCGTACGACCCGAAGGCGATGGAGAAGGCGAAAGAGTTTCTTAGCGATGTCGAGTACTGCGACAGCGCGTACGCCGCCGCCTCTGGCGCCGACGCGCTGGTGCTGTGCACCGAATGGGACGAATTCCGCAAGCTCGATCTGGAAAAGCTGCGCTCGGTGATGGCGCAGCCGATCGTGATCGACGGCCGAAATGTGTTTGATTCCAAACGCATGGCTGAGCTCGGCTTCGTGTACAAGAGCGTGGGGCGGTAGGACGAACAGAGACCGCGCATCCCAGAAAGACCGTCGCGAAACTCCTGAAGCTCAAGGACGAACACGCGGACACCAGAGTCCGCTCCGATCACACCCTGATCGCGACAACCTTGCGCTCGTTGCGGCGCGCCAGCACGTCATAGACCACGCCCTCAAACACCCGCCAAATCGGCGCGCTGCCCGGGTGCGTCGGCATTGCTGCATTCTTGACTTTTCGCGAACTGACGGATAATGCTGGTGGCGGTGGCCTAGGTGACGTGGTGTGAATGAACTGTTCGCACAACTGAGGTAGGCCCATGAAGAGCCACCGGGCCTTTTCCTTTCGGGTTTTCGCGTCTTCGAATTGCATACAAGTCCACGCTTTGCCGGGGCTTTGGGTTCCATGGTTGATTTTTGCTGTCGCCATCTTGGCTCTCCCACTTGAGACAATGGCTGATGAGGCTTCCGATGCGCAATTTGTAGTCGCCCTGAACTTGACTAACTCTGCGGCCCCGCACGCGAATCAGACCTATCTTTTGCCGTACCACGTCGAATCCTCTCCCCAGAAATACTTCGAGTGGTTATGGAAAGATGCCGTTAACTTCGTCACCCGGCCAGTCTATTGGCGGAACAAGGAATGGACGACCTTCGCCATCGAAGGCGGTATCACAGGCGCGTTGTTGCCGTTGGATGATTCTGTGCGTGATGTGATCCAAGACAATCCCTCAAACACGCGGGATTCAGTACTGAATAACATCCATGATATTACCGGCGGGGGTAATTACTACTTCGCCGCCGGCGGGGCTCTCTTCGGCTCGGGGCTGATCGTGCGTAACGAGAAGCTCGCAGACTCTGGGTTCCTTGCCCTCGAATCAATCGCCTACGCCGGCCGTTTGGCTGACGGGATTAAATACCTGACCGGCCGAGATCGTCCCGATACCGGGAAGGATCAGTATCAATTCCATGGGCCTAGCGGTCCATCCAACTCCGCTTTCGTCTCCAGAGAGGCGACTGTGGCGTTCGCCTTCGCTTCGAGCATCAGTGAGGTGTGGCATAACCCGTGGGTGACTTGGCCGTCGTACATCTTCGCCGGCGCGGTCGCCGCGCAACGGGTCAATAGTAACCGGCATTGGCTCAGCGACGTCGTCGGTGGCGCGTTTCTCGGCCACGCGGTCGGGAAAACCTTCGTCCACTTCCACTACCGGCAGGACGGGGAAGGCCGACTCCAACCGTACATCACCCCTGACACGGTTGGCATGCAGGTCGTCTTCTTATTTTGAAAGGAGGTCGCAATGATCGATGAGATGTTGCAGCGCATGGCAGTTCTTATCGCGGGAGTGATTTTGGTCGGAGCCACTCCTCCAGCTCGGGCTGAGACATTGTCTCCAATTCCTGCCGCCGGGCTTGCAGTCTCGGCGGTGAATTCCAATGACGATAAATGGGTGTTCAGTTCGGCGCTTTATTTGTGGGCAATGGAGCTATCAGGCACAGCCACGATTCAGGGCAACAGCGCCAATGTTTCCCTCCCGTTGGACGAAGCGTTTTCCAAAATGGATCTTGGCTTCACCGGCTATTTTGACTTGGCCAAGCCGCAGTATGGGTTCTACGTCAACCTCAACTACTTCCTGCTCGCATTCAATGGCACCCATGCCGGCGGCAGACCGTTCGTGACGCTTGATACACAGGCATGGATAGTCGAGTCGGCGTGTTATTACCGAATCCTCGACCATGCCGGGAAACTGCCGGCACGACTTTATGTGGTCGCTGGTGGCCGCTACTGGAATCTCCATAACAATATCGGGGTCAATACCGGCTCAGGTCGAAACGCAGATGCCGATACGATTTGGTTGCTCGATCCGATCGTAGGATTGCGACTTCAGGCGTATGTCACAAAGCGAATCCATATCCAAGGCCAGACGGACGTCGGCGGTTTCGATCTCGGTTACCAAACCTCCCGGTTCTCGTGGCAGTTAATGGGCACGGTTGGCTACGACTTCACGATGCCGGCCATGAAGCTGCCCTCCACAGTCTTTGCCGGCTGGCGGCAGATCAATGACCAGTATTACCGGGGCGATGGGCCCGACAAAACTGGTTACCACTTCAATTTCTCCGGGATCATTTTGGGGCTGAGTTGCCAAGTATTCTAAGCAGAATCGAAGTCGGCCAGCACTGCTGTCCCAGATAACTGACGTTTGCTGGCGAGGCATTCGGATTCTGGCCAGAAACCGCTGATTTCATAGATGAAATCTGCAGTCTCAAAGTTCAGGTTGTCCGCCCTGTTCAGATGCTGTCCAACAAAACCCTATTTTGGACAGGTGTGCACACCCCAATGAGCACAGTATAACTCCAGCACGATCTTTCCCCACCTCTGACGTTTGATGAATCCTAATGCTGAAACAAGCATGGAAAAGTACGGGGTAATCAAAGCCACCAGCCCTCCGACGAACAGCAAAGGCGTGGCATAAAAGACGACGGCTTCGGAAAAGTCGCCCAATCGAAGTGTCATGACCACATGCGAACGAATTGTGGTAGCTGAAGCGAACCAAACTGACAACCCGATCAGGAAGAGAATCGCCGGACTCATAATGAACAACCACGGTACAACGCTGAGAGCACTCGGATATCTGGCGCTGCGTTCCATGTCAGCTAACACTATTCGGGACAAAGTCAGGAGCGGAAGACAAAGTGCGAGAGACATTGTCGAACGAGCGGAGAATAAGACGCGCGACTGGCTGTGTCAACGGAACACAACCTGGAAACGGCCGGCAGGTTAGTGGTATCTGGCGGACGCGACGGAACGTGTTCGTCCGTGCGACGTGTTTGCAATCGGCGGTTGTTTTGCGGCGGTGGGTTGTGGTAGACAACTCTTCGCCTGATGGTTCGATACGCGTACATTGTCTCGCTTGTCGCGGTGTGGACGGGAGTCGTCTCTGCCCAAACCGCCTTGCCGCCGTTCACCGCGAGCGACCGCGTGATAATTGTCGCGCCGCATCCCGATGATGAAGTGCTCGGCGCAGGCGGCGCAATCCAGCAGGCACTTGCGGCCGGCGCGGATGTGCGCGTGATTTATCTGACCAATGGCGACCACAATCAAGTCGCGTTCAAACTCTACAAGCATGCGTTGCACCTGAACGCGCGGGATTATCTCGCGTTTGGCGAACGACGCCGCAAAGAAGCGACCGCGGCGACGAGTTCGCTCGGGCTGGTTCCCGATCACTTGACGTTCCTAGGGTATCCCGACTGGGGAACGCTGACCATGTGGCGCGACTACTGGGAAAGCGGGGACGTGTTCCGCAGCGACGCGACCCAGGCCAGCGCCGTGCCGTACAAGGATGCGTTCGACTATCAAGCGTCGTACAAACCGCAAAACATCGAAACGGATTTCGTGCGGTTGTTCCGTGAATTCAAGCCTACGAAAGTGTTTGTGACGCATCCGGCTGACACGAATCGCGATCATCGCGCGGCCGCCAACTTCGTGCGGTTGGCGCTGCTAGACGTCGAGGGGGAGGGGGTGCGGCCCGAGGTGTTTTACTATGTCGTCCACTTCGGCCACTGGACGCGGCCGTACCACTATCATCCCGAACTGGAACTTCAACCGCCGCGCGCGCTGCTCAACAACGGCAATTGGATGAATTTGTCGCTGACGCCTCAGCAAACAGAAAACAAACACACCGCGATCCTGCTGAACCGGACCCAGACAACCTACGGCCAGTACTTCCTGGTATCGTTGGCGCGGGCGAATGAAGTGTTCGCCGCCATGCCGATCGAGACAATCCCACGCGTGCCGGCCGACGTTGCCGTCGACTGGCGCAAGGCCGTTCGCAACAAAGCCATTCCCGCCATCACGGAGGAGATTCCCGATTCAGTGAACGCCGAGCCCGGCACGCCGCCGTCGGAGGAGTCCATCGCCATCGACCACACCGATTTCCTGCGGCAAGGCAGCGATCTGATCGCGCAGATCGAGTTGAAGAACCGGCTCGGCAAGCGGACGAACGTCCACCTGCTGCTGTTCGGCTACAAGCGCGGAGTTACGTTTGCGACGCTGCCCAAGGTGAACATCAACATCACGCCACTCGGTGCCCTTCACGTGTACGTCGACGGTCGACGGGTTCTCGGCCATGGCGCGACTGTGACCAGCGTGGCGAACCGGTTCTTTGTGCGCGTGCCGCTGCGAATGCTCGGCGGCGATGACATCGATGCGGTGTTCACCTGCACCCGCGCGCATCTGGGGGAAATCGCGGTGGACGACACCGCGTGGCAATTGTTCGAACTGCGCGGCAACCAAACAGAAACCGTCAGACGCGACCCATCATGATTGACTATCTGATCACGGGCGGAGCGGGCTTCATCGGCTCCAACATCGCCCAACACCTCGTGGCGCGTGGCCTGAGCGTGCGCATCTTCGACAATTTCTCGACAGGCAAACGTGAGAACATCGCCGCGTTCGCCGACAAGGTCGAGGTGATCGAGGACGACCTGCGCGTGCCCGAATCGGTGAAACATGCCGTGGACGGCGTCCGCTTCGTGCTGCACGTCGGCGCAATCCCGAGCGTACCGCGCTCCGTCGAAGACCCGCACGCGACCAATCAGGCCAACGTGACCGGCACGCTCAACTTGTTGCTCGCCGCCCGCGATTCCAGTGTCAAGCGCGTTGTGTTCAGTTCCTCATCGAGCGTTTACGGCGACACGCCGACGCTGCCGAAACGCGAGGAAATGACACCGTCGCCGCTCTCGCCGTACGCGATCCACAAGATCACCGGGGAATATTACTGCCGCGTTTTCTGGCAACTGTACGGATTGGAGACCGTCTCCCTGCGTTACTTCAACGTGTTCGGTCCGCGTCAGGATCCGCAGTCGCAATACGCCGCGGTCATCCCACGGTTCATCACCGCGATCCTCAAGGACGAGCCGCCAACAGTTTTCGGCGACGGCAAACAGACGCGCGATTTCTCCCATGTCGAGAACGTCATCGACGCCAATCTCGTTGCCTGCACGGCACCGAAGGAAGCGCTCGGCGAAACCTTCAACATCGCGTGCGGCGGACGCACCTCGCTGCTGGAGTTGGTGGACGCGATTAACGAGCTTTGCGGGAAAGACATCGCGCCGAAGTTCGAGCCGCCGCGGCCCGGGGATGTGCGCGATAGTCAGGCCGACATCACGAAAGCCGCCAAGTTACTCGGTTGGAAGCCGCAGGTGGCATTCCGTGAAGGGATTGAGAAAGCTGTCGAGTGGTATCACGACCAGCTTGGACCGTGAAGAAGCGTCGCGCCCGCGCTTCAGTATTCGATGCCCTTGCACGGCTCGGTTTTACTGGCTTGACGCGCGTCCGCGAATTCGGTAAACAACACGTGGGTTTGGCAATCTGCAGGAGGAATGGCGTGGCTAAAGGGCAAACATCCAAGACGGTTCTCGCTGCATTTCCTTCCTCCACCGACTGTACGCGGCGAATTGGCTTGGGAAACTCAAAGCTTATCGTGGGAGGATTGATTCTATGAAGGGCAAGTCCATCTCCGTCATCATCATCGTTGGTTTCGCGCTGCTGACCGTTTCGCCGCTGGGCTGCGGCCTGTTAAGTTCGGCCTTCGGCAAGACGCGGCCGCCGATCCACGCGCCACAGGGTGACACCCAATTCGGATTCTCGCGGGACGTTGTCGGAACGCTCGTCGTCACCTATACCAACGCGATGGGTTGCGGCGGGCAGGTGTGTACGACCAATACCATGACGTTCAGCGGCTGTGCCACCAACGCGTCCGGCGGTATCACATGCTCCAACAAGACTTCGACAACCATCGTGTGCACCAACGGCGTCAACATGGTCACGGCGTACAAGTTGCACGAAACCCTGTCCGGCACGATCACCGCCAACGCGATATGCGATGAGTTGGCTGGCCGGTTCCCGGCCAGCGCGACGTTCCTGGCGCAATTGGACAGCGACGTGCGCTTGGGAGACTGGCGCGGGCTGCACACCGGCACGTTCACGATCACCGACGGTGCCACCCTTGTCGCCTCCGGTACGATGGCGGGGAGCAACGGGGTCGGCAGTCATGGGGCGCTCGGCGAACCCTGTGCGGTCTGCAACCACATGGAAGGCACGTTGGTCGGAACGGTCTTGTCTGGCGTGCTGTCGGGGGCGCAACTCCAGGCGACTTATGCCGCCGACCTGACCGGTGTCACCTGTCCGTCCGCCGACATCCCGGCGGGAGCGGCGACGTTGACGTTGGACGGCGTGGTGGTTTCGCGCAATTGCCCCGCGCCGTAGGACGGGCGAAAGCGGACTCGACTTTCTCGTACGGCTGTGGTTTACTGGCTGCAGGAGAAGGCGAACATCAGACCGTTTCGCTCATTGCGGTTCAGTTGCCTTTTGATTGCTGTCAGCATAGCCTTGCCGGTCGCAGCGCGCGCGCAGTACACGAACAACTTCCAAACTAACACCATCAGCGGCGTGACCAGCAACTGGGTCGATGACAGCATTTCTGGTACTGGAGGCTACTTCGTCGGTTCCAATACCTTCGCCGATGCGTTGCTGATTCAAAGTGGCGGCGTGTTATCTAATGGCAACGGCTACTTGGGTTACACGGTCAGCAGTAGCGATAATAATGTATTGGTTGCCGGAGACGGTTCCATTTGGAGCAATCGCTGGGGATTATTCGTCGGTTTTTCCGGCATGGGCAATCGTTTGGTCATAAGTAATGGCGGACAAGTGGTCAATAACCCAGCTCAGTCGCCGAATTATTCTTGTTACGTGGGCTACAGTGCGAGCAGCAGCAACAACAGCGTGTCGGTGAGTAACCCAACTACAGTTTGGAAGAACGGATGGCAATTGTGCGTTGGCTATTCTGGGGCGGCGAACAGCTTGTTGATCAGCAATGGCGGCAAGGTATTCGTGAGTGGATCCGGAGCCATCGGCTACAATACTTCCAGCAGCAACAATGCTGCGCTCGTGACCGAGAGCGGCTCAAGCTGGAGCAACAGCGGCGCACTGTATGTGGGATTAAATGGTACTGACAACCGCTTGACCATCACCAAAGGTGGTCAACTATTCAGCACGATTCCGCCCCCCGGAGGTCCGTCCGGCATCGTGGGCTACAATTCGGGTAGCAGCAACAACAGGGTACTGATCAGCGACGCGAACTCGGTGTGGAACAATTTCGGAAGCCTGTACGTTGGCAATTCTGGCTCGGCTAACAGTTTGGTGATTAGCAATGGTGGCAGACTCGTCGATAGTTCCAGCACAATCGGCAATAGTTCCAACGGCAGC
>Ga0335085_10017726_pt1 | contig 10253 bp, 8 predicted proteins | sample Lox_Sample_45_FD_206712 | JGI IMG/M metagenome (GOLD analysis project Ga0335085, IMG submission 206712) | Soil microbial communities from Loxahatchee National Wildlife Refuge, Florida, United States - Lox_Sample_4.5 | ecosystem: Environmental > Terrestrial > Soil > Wetlands | place: USA: Florida... | reverse complement strand
GCGACGATCCCGTCGAGCAGGTACTGCGGGCTGAAGGCGATAGCCGGCTCACCGCCGGCGAACTCGGCGGCGACGGTCTCCCGCGCCCGCGCCTGGCCCTGCGTCGCGGCGCCGATCGTTACCCGGTCGCACGCGAACGTGAGCTGCACCGGGGTGCCGCGCTCGGCCACCAGGGCCACCCGGCGCACCGCCTCGGCGAACGCCTCGGCCGGCAGGTCGGCGGTGCAGTCGAACTCGCTGGGGAAGCGGGAACGGTACCTGACGAACTCGCCGGCGAGCAGCCTGGTGGTCAGCCGCCGCTCCCCCGCCTCGAAGCCGATCATCGCCTCGGCCGCACCGGGACCCGCCTGACCGTCGCGGGCGGCCTCGCCGGCCGGCTGGCGAACCATGACCCGGACCTCGGTGCCGTGGGTCATCATCCGTGCCGCGTCGCTCAGCGTCCTCGCCGGGACGAGGAACGCGGCCCGGCCCTGGTCACCGCCACCGGGCGCCGGGTGCCACAGCAGGTCCCTGACGGCCAGCCGGTAACGGTCGGTCGCGGCGAGGGTCATCGTCGGGCCGTCGAGTTCCAGGTTGACCGCGGTGAGCATCGGCAGCGTGTCGTCACGGCTGGCGGCCGGGGTGACCTGGGCGATCGCGTGCGCGAGCACGCCGCCGTCCGCGGTGCCCGCGAGCTGTGGCAGCTCCGGCAGCTCCGGATAGTCGGCGAGCGGCATCGGCGTCAGCAGGAAGGCCGCGTCGCCGCAGGTCACGGACACGCCGTCGGGGTCATCAGCGAACGAGACCGGGTGCGAAGGCAGCGAGCGGACAATCTCGCCGAGCAGGCGGCCCGGCACCAGGACGGTGCCAGGCTCGGCCACCTCGGCGCGCAGCCTGACCCGCGCCGACACCTCGTAGTCGAAGCAGGACAGGGTGAGAAAGCCGGTACCGTTCGGACCCTGGGTATTGTCTTGCGCTGTGTTTCCAAACACCGCGCTGAGCAGCAGCCCAGTGAGCACCGGCACCACTGGCCTGGCGGGCAGCGCCCTGGCGACCCAGCCCACGGCGTCGGCGAGCGCGTCCCGGTCGACGGTAAATTTCATCCCGTCATCCTGGCACGCGCCGCCGACATTCCGGGCACTACAAATACTTGCCGAAGAAGGCCCAGATACGCTGCCAGCCGTCGTTCGCCGCCTCGACGTTGTAGGCGGGGCGGTTGACCGAGAAGAAGGCATGGCCCGCGCCGGGGTAGCTGTGGAACTCGTACGTCTTGCCGGCGGCCTTGAGCGCCGCTTCGAGTTCGGCGACGTGCTCGGGTGACGGGTACTTGTCCTCCGCGCCGAACAGGCCGAGCAGCGGGCAGTTCAGGTTCGGCGTCCGGTCGACGAGCGTGGTGACCTTGAGCGGGAAACCCTCCGGCAGTACCCCGGTGACGAACGCGCCGTAGCAGTCGACGGCGGCGTCGATCGGCAGGCTCACTCCGGCGAGGAACGACTGGCGGCCGCCGGAGCAGTAGCCGATCGTGCCGACCTTGCCGTTGGAGTTCGGCAGCGACTTGAGGTAGGCCATCGCGCCTGCCACGTCGGTGACCAGCTGCTCGTCGGGGATGCCGCCCTGCGCCCGCGCCGTCGCCGCGGCGTCGTCCGGGCTGGCGCCCGGCGCCTGGCGCCAGTACAGGTTGGGGATGATCGCGTTGTAGCCGTGGTAGGCGAACCTGCGGGCGATCTCCTTGGTGCCGTCGTCATAGCCGGGCAGGTGGTGGATGACCACCACGCCGCCGCGCGGCGCCTCGTCGAGCGGGCGCGCCGAGTACGCCTCGATGGCGTCGCCGTTGCCCGCGGTGATGGTGATGGTCTCGGCGATGAGCGCGTCAGTCATCTGGGTGCCTCCTGTGGTTTTCTGATTGCGGTCTGCTGTCCTGCGCTGGCTACTCGAGGCCGTCCGGTGCGGCGTCGAGCACCGCCTGGATCGCCTTGGCGAGCGCGCGCGCCGAGTCCTGGCTGAGCTCCACGGCCACCCGGCCCGATGGGCCGAGCTCCGGGGCAAGGAAGTCGAGGTTGAGCGTGTGACCGAACGGCGCGTGCACCGGGTGGTCGAGGTAGACGCTGGCGTCGCTCACCGACATCCAGCCGGACGTCCCCTTGGCGCTGCCGCTGATCGCGACCTTCTCCGTGATGTACGTGCACATGGCGGTAATCCTTCCGTCAGCGGGATGGGGGAATCATTTCACCTCACTCGTTAGCACGGCGAACGAACCCGCCAGGTTCGATGCGGCTCACGCCGTGAAAGACTTGCCTGCATGAGCTACGACGCCGCGTACGACAGGTATGACGAGAAGATGCCTTACCGCAGGAGCGGCCGGAGCGGGCTGAAGCTGCCCGCGGTGTCGCTCGGGCTGTGGCAGAACTTTGGGGACGAGTCGCCGATCGAGGTACAGCGGGCGATTCTCCGGCGCGCCTTCGACCTGGGCGTCACCCACTTTGACCTGGCGAATAACTACGGACCTCCGTACGGGAGTGCCGAGGTCAACTTCGGGCGGCTGATGCGGGAGGACTTCCGGCCGTACCGGGATGAGCTGGTGATCTCCACCAAGGCGGGGTACGACATGTGGCCCGGGCCCTACGGGGACTTCGGGTCGCGCAAGTACCTGCTCGCCAGCCTGGACCAGTCGCTGAAGCGGATGGGCCTGGAGTACGTGGACATCTTCTACTCGCACCGGTTCGACCCGGAGACGCCGCTCGAGGAGACGATGGGCGCGCTGGACACCGCCGTGCGGTCCGGGCGGGCGCTGTACGCGGGGATCTCCTCGTACTCGGCGGAGCGGACGCGGGAGGCCTACGCGATCCTGGCGTCGATGGGGACTCCGCTGCTGATCCACCAGCCGTCCTACTCGATGGTCAACCGGTGGATCGAGGGCGGGCTGCTAGAGACGCTCGGCGAGCTCGGCATCGGGTGCATCGCGTTCTCGCCGCTCGCGCAGGGGGTGCTGACCACCAAGTACCTCGGTGGCATCCCGGCCGGGTCGCGGGCCTCGCGCAACGGGTCGCTGTCGTCGGACCAGCTCAGCGAGCGGACCCTCGCCCACGTGCGGGCGCTCAACGACATCGCCGGCGCCCGGGGGCAGACGCTCGCCCAGATGGCGATCTCCTGGGTGCTGCGTGACGAGCGGATGACCTCGGCGCTGATCGGGGCGTCGTCGGTGGCACAGCTCGAGGAGAACCTGGCGGCGGCCGCGCAGACTTCGTTCACCGACGAGGAGATCAAGGCGATCGACAAGGACGCCGTGGAGGCGGGCATCAACATCTGGGCGACGTCGAGCGAGGGCTGACCGCGCCTGCGCTGTCCACCGTGCCGGGAATTACGGCTAGCCGGTGACCGGGGTGCGCATGGCCTGGGTGGTCACCGGGGTCCCGATGGCCTGCGGGAACTTGAACAAGAAGGTCGGGTCGTACTTCTTCTTGATCGCGACGAGCTTGTTGTAGTTGCTCCCGTAGTAGGCCGTGCGCCAGCTGGTCAGCTCCGGGTCGATGTAGTTCTGGTAGGCCTGGCCGCTGGCGTAGCGGCGCATCGAGGTCCAGAACTTGCGCAGCCAGTTCTCCTGGTTGGCGATGCCCGCCGCGCCCGCGCCGTTGTTCCAGTCGGTGGTGTACTGCGCGGACCACAGGGCGTTCCTGTGCACGAAGGCGGTCGCGCCAGGCGCGACCCGGTTGACCGCGCCGCCGAGCGCGTCGAAGGCGACGCCGCCCACCCCGCCGGACGCGCCGTGCACCTTCTGCAGCGCGACAATGCCGGCCAGCAGGGTGCTGATCCCCGCACCGCTCAGCGGTGTGGTGAAGAAGTCCGACTTGGTGAACTGCGGCACCCGGCTGAGCTTGCCGCCGCTGGCGTACCAGGGCAGGTGGCAGGCCTGGTAGCCGAGCGAGGAGCAGCCCGCCTCGGCGAGCATCGCGTTCAGGTACGGCTCCGGGTTGCTCAGGCTCCACGTTGGCGGGCGCGAGCCGACCTTCGCCCAGAGCTGGTCGATCAGGCTGGCAGCGGCACTCGCGCTGCCCAGGTAGGTGCCGCCCACCGTGATGCTCGGAGTGTGGCCGCCCGGCGACGCCGCCAGGTGCATGTTCGACCACAGCGCGTCCGGCGCGTGCGGCGCCCAGGACTGCCAGGCGGCGACCACCTTGGCCGCCAGCGACCAGGGCCAGCTCATGAAGAACAGGCACGGGCTCGGGGCCGGCGTGGTGCGGAAGGTGAACGAGGTGACCACGCCGAAGTTCCCGCCGCCGCCGCCCTGGCTGGCCCAGAACAGGTCGCTGTGCTGCGTCGGGTCGGCGGTGGCGGTAAGCACCGCGCCATTCGCCGTGACGATCTGCACGGATTCGAGGCTGTCGCAGGTCAGCCCGTGGGCCCTGGCGGTGACCCCGATTCCGCCGCCGAGGGTGAGGCCAGCGATGCCCACGGTCGGGCAGGAACCGCCGGGCACCGCGCGCCCCTTGGCGGCAAGCGCGTGGTAGAAGTCGACGAGCCTGGTGCCCGCGCCCGTCACCACGGTGCTGCCGGACACCGTCATCGCCTTCAGGTTGCTGACGTCGATGATCAGCCCGCTGCTGCCCGACCAGCCGGCGTAGCTGTGGCCGCCGGAGCGGGCGGCGAACGGGATCTTGAACTTCTGGACGAACGCCAGGCAGGTGGCCACGTCGTGCGGGCTCTTCACGAAGGCGATACCGGCCGGGTGCTGGCCGTCGAAGCGCGGGTCGAAGAGCAGCTTGGCCGTCGAGTAGCCCGATTCCCCCGGCCGGACCAGGGTGCCCGACAGGTCCTTGGCCAGGGCGGCCCAGTCCGCAGGGGTGGGGCCGGCGGCACGGGCGGCGATCCCAGAGGAGGCGGCCCTGGCGATCGCGGGTGCCGCGGCCGCGGCGGCCGCCACAGTGGCGCCCGCGGTGGCGGCCGCGAGGAACGTGCGGCGCTTCGGGTAACTGTCTGTCGCGTTGGTCACAACTGTAAGGACGCCGCGCGCGCCGCAACGGTTGCCCACCGTTGTCATTACCTGGAATTGCCGATGAGTCGTGACCGTGGACGGCGTCCTGACTATCAGTTGGGAGTTGTCACATCCGGCCTCCGGACTTCGTCAGAAAGTCATGAGGAGGATCGGAATAACTTGAGTAGCTCAACTGTTTAGCTGGTCATGAGCATGGAAATCCAGGGACCGGACACAGCGCGGGCTGAAGACTCGGCACCGTCGCTCGACCGGGACATCCTCGACTCGCTCACCACCCTGGTGAAGCGCGCGGGGGCGGTGGGACATTCCATCGCGGACGGATTCGGGCTGGCGCCACACGACCTGCTCGCGATGTTCAAGCTCGACAGCGGGCTCGCGATGAAGGAGCTCGCCAAGCGGATGGGCTGCGACGCGTCGTTCATCACGACCATCGCGGACAACCTGGAAAAGCACGGCTTCCTGCACCGGCAGCCAGGCCAGCGGGACCGGCGAGTGAAGATCCTCGCGCTCACCCCCGAGGGTGAGGCCGCGAAGGAAGTGCTGCTCGCGCAGCTCGCCAAGAAGATGCCCTGGTGCTACGCGCTCGACGAGGCGGAGCGACGGTGCTTCCGCGACCTGCTGCGGAAAATGCTTGACGCGCCCGACCCCAACGCTGGCACCGCCGCCAGCGGCGAGGACGGCACGGAAGAAGGAACGTGCGCGTGACCGGCGGAGCCACGCAACCGTTCGGGATGGTCATCTAGAACTTCGTTGTACGGGACGTCATACCAAAAAGGGGATACTCCTGTGTCTGCTACCTCAGGACAGGCTGATACGGCGCCAGTCGTCGCCGGCGTCGGTACGCCTGGCGCGACGGCGGCGCCGCCACGGCGGCTCGGCCTCGCGCTCGCGGTCATCGCGACCGCGCAGCTCATGGTCGTGCTCGACGCGACCATCGTCAACGTGGCGCTGCCGCACATCCAGGACGCGCTGCACTTCTCCGGCACCAACCTCGAGTGGGTGGTCAACGCCTACGCGCTCGCCTTCGGCGGGCTGCTGCTGCTCGGCGGGCGGTCCGGTGACCTGCTCGGCCGGCGGCGGATCTTCATCGCGGGCATCCTGCTGTTCGCGCTCGCCTCGCTGGCCGGCGGTTTCGCCACCGACCAAGCCTGGCTGCTCGGCGCCCGCGTGGTGCAGGGCATCGGCGGCGCGCTCGCCGCGCCGACATCGCTCGCGCTGATCGCGGTCACCTTCCCCGAGGGCAAGGAACGCAACCGGGCCATGGGCGTCTACGCGGCCATGTCCATCGCCGGAGGCGCGGTCGGCCTGATTGCCGGCGGCCTGCTGACCTCGTACGCCGACTGGCGCTGGGTGTTCTTCGTGAACGTGCCGATCGGCCTGATCGTCGCGTTCCTCGCGCCGCGGGTGCTTGGCGAGTCCGAGCGCCAGAAGGGCCGCTTCGACCTGCCCGGCGCGATCACCGCGTCGCTCGGCCTTGGCGCGCTGGTCTACGGGCTGTCCTCGGCCGCGACCACCTTCACCAACGGGCGGGCCATCTCGCACTGGGGTGACACCAAGGTCATCGTCTCGCTGGTGGCGTCGGTGGTGCTGCTCGGCGCGTTCGCGGTCATCGAGGCACGCTCGAAGCACGCGCTGGTGCCGCCGCGGGTGCTCAGATCCCGCAACCGGACCGGGGCCTACCTGATCTCGCTGTGCATCGGCACCGCGCTGTTCGGCATGTTCTTCTTCATGACGCTATTCGTGCAGCAGGTCTGGGGCTACTCGCCGGTCAGGTCGGGTATCGCCTACCTGCCCATGGTGGGCGGCATCTTCCTCGGCGCGGGGCTCTCGTCCAACCTGGTGGGGCGGCTCGGCGCGCGGCCGCTGATGATCATCGGCCCGGCGTTCGCGGCGGGCGGCATGTTCTGGCTGTCGCGGATCACCGAGTCCTCCAGCTACGCGGGCGGACTGCTCGGCCCGATGATCCTGACCGGTCTCGGGATGGGGCTCACCTTCGTCCCGCTGTCGCTGGTGGCGCTGGCCAAGGTGCCGAACGCCGACTCGGGCGTCGCGTCCTCGCTGCTCAACACCGGGCAGCAGGTCGGCGGGTCCATCGGCCTGGCGATCCTGGGCACGGTCGCCTGGTCGGCGGTCGCGTCGAACCTGCGGTCGGCTACTGCCGCCGCCGGCGGCACGCACCTGTCGCAGGCCGCGCAGGCGGCGATGTCGAACCACGCGCTCGCCTACGGGTTCAGCCGCGGCTACCTGGTCTCGGCCGGCATCGCGCTGCTCGCCCTGGTCGTGTCGCTGATCTTCATCAGGATCAAGAAGTCGGACATGGAGGGCGTCGACCCGATGGCGGCACCGACGCACTAACCTGTTCGCGGGCTAGCCAGGCGGGCGCGCCCGGCATCGACCTGAGTAAGGTCGATGCCGGGCGCGCCCGGTTTGTGCTTGGTTTGTCCGCGGGGCGCGCGCGGGGGAGGCTGGAGTCCGTGAACGCAATCGTCATGCCGGTGATCGGCGGAACCGCGCTGACCGACGCGCCCGGCGGCCGCATCGTGGCCGAGCTTAACGCGGACGAGTCGTTCCAGCTGCCCCGGCTCGGCGGGTGACCCCGGTGGCGCGGCTCAGCTTCGAGGACGAACTCGACCAGCGGTTCCTGAACGCGGTCGCTTCGCTGCCATCCGGCCACACCGCGGGCGTGGACGGCCAGGCCGGGTGGTTCGACAGGGAAGCCTGGCCGCTCGGCGGGGAGCGGCTGCTCGAGCTGTTCGACGCGCAGGCCGGCAGCCGCCACCTCGACCTCGCCGCCAGGTACCTGCGGGCGGATGGCCGCGGCTTCTACACGATCGGCTCCGCGGGCCATGAGTCGAACGCGCTTGTCGCCGCGGCGCTGCGGCCCACCGATCCGGCCCTGCTGCACTACCGGTCAGGCGCCTTCTACCTCGCACGCGCGGCGCAGCTGCCCGGCTCACTGATGCCCGGCTCTCAGCCGCTGCTCGACGTGCTGCTCGGCCTGGTCGGCGCGGCCGACGAGCCGATCGCGGGCGGACGGCACAAGGTCTTCGGCCACCACGACCTCGCGGTTATCCCGCAGACCTCCACGATCGCCTCGCACCTGCCGCGCGCACTCGGGGTGGCCTTCTCCATCGACCGGGCCGCCAGGCTCGGCGTCGCCTCCCCCTGGCCTGCCGACGCGATCGCCGTGGCCAGCTTCGGCGATGCCTCGGCGGGCCACTCCACCGCCACGGGGGCGATCAACGCCGCCTGCCGGACCGCCTACCAGGGACTGCCGGTGCCGCTGCTGCTCGTCTGCGAGGACAACGGCCTCGGCATCAGCGTCCGCACTCCGGACGGGTGGATCGCCGCCGCGTACTCCGGGCGGCCCGCCCTGCGGTATTTCAGCGCCGACGGCGCCGACCCGCAGGCCTGTTACGCGGCGGCCGCGGCTGCGGCCGAGCACGTGCGGACCACCCGCTCCCCCGCGTTCCTGCACCTGAACGTGGTGCGCTTCCTCGGCCACGCGGGAAGCGACGCGGAGATCAGCTACCGGACCGAGGCCGAGATCGCGGCGGACTATGCCCGCGACCCGCTGCTCGGCACCGCCCGGCTGATCGCGTCTCGCGGTCTGCTCCCGCCGGTCCAGGTCGCCGCCCGCTACGAGGCGATCAGGGTGCAGGTCAGGGAACTCGCCGACAAGGCGGCCACGCACCGGCAGCTGTCCAGCCGCGAGGAGGTCATCGGACCGCTCGCGCCGCGTCACCCGCACCGGGTCGGCGCGCGGGCGGCCGTCGCGGCGGCGGCAGGGGAACGCGCGAACGCCTTCGGCGGCAGGCTCCCCGAGGACAGCGGGCCGCTCACCCTCGCCGACACCATCAACCGGGCGCTCGCCGACGCCCTCGCGGCGCATCCCGGTGTGCTCGTGTTCGGCGAGGACGTGGGCCGCAAGGGCGGCGTGTACGGGGTCACCAGGGGACTCCTCCGGCGGTTCGGCGCCGCCCGGGTCTTCGACACGCTCCTCGACGAGCAGTCGATCCTCGGTCTCGGCCTCGGCGCGGGCATGTCCGGCCTGCTCCCGGTGCCGGAGATCCAGTACCTCGCCTACCTGCACAATGCCGAAGACCAGTTGCGCGGCGAGGCGGCGAGCCTCCAGTTCTTTTCCACCGGGCAGTACCGCAACCCGCTGGTGGTCCGGGTGGCAGGACTCGCCTACCAGAAGGGGTTCGGCGGGCACTTCCACAACGACAACGCCGTCGGGGTGCTGCGCGACATCCCCGGCCTGGTGATCGCCGTGCCGTCGAGGGCGCAGGACGCGGCGGCGATGCTGCGCACCTGTCTCGCCGCCGCCACCGTGGACGGCACCGTGTCGGTGTTCCTCGAGCCGATCGCGCTCTATCACACCCGTGACCTGCACCAGCCGGGTGACGGCGGCTGGCTGTCGCCATACGCCGCGCCGGATCGCTGGGCCGCCGAGCATGTGCCGGTCGGGCACGGCAGGGCCTATCCCGCCCCCGCTGGCGCAGGGCGGGAGGACATCACGCTTGTCACGTTCGGCAACGGGGTTCCGATGTCGCTGCGGGTGGCGGCCAGGCTGGCCGGGTCGGGCATCGGGGCACGTGTCTTCGACCTGCGCTGGCTCGCGCCGCTCCCCTCGGCCGAGCTCCTGGCTGAGGCGGAGCGCACCGGACGGGTGCTCATCGTCGACGAGACCCGCCGGTCTGGCGGCGTCTCCGAGGGCGTGCTCGCGGCGCTCGCCGATGCCGGCTTCGGCGGCCGGGTCACCAGGGTGGCGGCCGCGGACAGCTACGTGCCGCTCGGTGATGCCGCGAACCTGGTGCTTGTGACCGAGCCAGAAATCGAGACCGCCGCCCGGCGGCTGCTTCGCGAGTAGCTCGCCGATCGCGCCCGTGATTCAGGTAGCGGAGTCTGTGGTAACGGCGGAGGGCATGTCGCCGCGTGAGCCGGGGGCGGGGGGCGATAATGAGGGTCATGGCTGATGACCTGCTTCTCGTGTACTCCTCCCCTGGGCCCGTTGACGTTGCCGAGTTCAACGACTGGTACGACAACGAGCACGTGCCGAACCGGCTGGCGCTGCCTGGGTTCGGCGCGGTGAACCGGTACCGCGCGGCCGACGGGATGAAGCCGGAGTGGCTGGCCAGCTACGAGGTGAAGCCTGGCACGCTTGACGGTGAGGACTACAAGGCGCTGTGGGCGAACGCGTCGCCGCGTGAGAAGCAGATCATGTCGACGCTGACAACGCTGGACCGGCGGCTTTACACGCCGGTCAGCGATTCGTGGGCGG
>Ga0335085_10017724_pt1 | contig 10254 bp, 7 predicted proteins | sample Lox_Sample_45_FD_206712 | JGI IMG/M metagenome (GOLD analysis project Ga0335085, IMG submission 206712) | Soil microbial communities from Loxahatchee National Wildlife Refuge, Florida, United States - Lox_Sample_4.5 | ecosystem: Environmental > Terrestrial > Soil > Wetlands | place: USA: Florida... | reverse complement strand
TTCCCCAGCTCCAGAATCGCCCGCACGAGTTGGCTGGCGATGACGAAGGACTGCGGCCCATGGTCCGCCGGCGCCGACTCGGCGGCTTCGGCGGCGCCCGTTTCGGTCGGTTCGACCGGCGGAGCGGCCTCCACCGGTTCGGGCTGGGCTGCCTGGCGCTTACGGCTTCTGCCCGCGCCCGACTTGCCCGGAGCCTGGGGTTGCACGACCAAGTGGTAGGGAGGGTGCCCGATTCCAATCGCCAGGGGAGATACCAGCCGGAGCTCCCTCGCCTCCGCCGTGGCCAACAACGTGTCGTTAATCATTCCTTGCTGCGTGACCCCGTCCTGCACCAGGGTATACCGGATGACATGTCCCTTCTGCTCTTCATCCTGGTCCATGTCCAACGTCACGGAGAGATTGGGGAAGGCGGCGGACAGGTCCCGCTGGAGCGTGGCCATCACCTTTTTGAGCGCCTGCGGATCGGTGAACAGCTCCCGCGTCAACTCCGGCTGGAGCGCCAGCGCCTCCACCAGCTCACTCGGCACTTGATGGGCTGCCCGGTTGAGCAGCGTCTCGTACCGGATCAACTTACGGAGGAGCGGTTTGAGCGTCTCACCGGTGCGCCCTTCTCCCATCGTCTCCGATGACAGCCGGATTCCTTCAACCGCCGCGTTGAGCAGATACTCCTTCAGCGCGTCCTCGTCTTTGAGGTATTGCTCGTGCTTGCCCCGTTTGACCTTGAAGAGCGGCGGCTGGGCGATGTAGATATGGCCACGTTCGACCAGTTGCGTCATCTGGCGGTAGAAGAAGGTGAGGAGGAGCGTCCGGATATGGGCGCCGTCGGTGTCGGCGTCGCACATGAGAATGATCCGGTGGTAGCGCAACTTGTCGACGTTGAAATCATCCGCGCCGATGCCGGTTCCCAGCGCGGTGATCAGCGTGCAGATTTCCTCGCTGGAAAGCATTTTATCGAACCGCGACTTTTCCACGTTGAGGATTTTGCCTTTGAGCGGCAGGATCGCCTGCGTCCGCCGGTCGCGCCCCTGTTTGGCGCTGCCGCCGGCCGAGTCACCCTCCACGACGAACAGCTCGCTCTTGCCCGGATCGCGCTCCTGGCAATCGGCCAGCTTGCCCGGCAGCGATGCGCCGTCGAGCGCGCCTTTCCGCCGCACCAGGTCTCTCGCCTTACGGGCCGCCTCACGCGCACGCGCGGCGTTGAGCGCCTTCTCCACGATCTGCCGGGCCACACCGGGGTGCTCCTCGAAATAGGCGCCCAGCGCTTCGTTTGCCGCCGCTTCCATGACGCCCTTCACGTCCGTGTTGCCCAATTTCGTCTTTGTCTGCCCTTCGAACTGAGGATTGGGCAGCTTGACGCTCACGACGGCCGTGAGTCCCTCCCGGACGTCATCGCCCGTGATCGTTTCGCTCTTGAGCAGGTTGTTCGAGGCGGCGTAATTGTTGACCGTGCGCGTGAGCGCCGCTTTGAACCCCACCAGGTGGGTGCCGCCTTCACGCGTGTTGATCGTATTGGCAAAGGAAAAGATGTTCTCTGCGAACCCGTCGTTGTATTGCAGCGCGACCTCGAGCTGCAGCCGGTCTTTCTGCTTCTGGATATAGATCGGTTCGTGCAGCGGCGACTTGTTTTCGTTCAAATGCTCGACAAATGAGACGATCCCGCCCTTGTAGGAGAAATGCTGCTCTTTGCCCGACCGCTCGTCCTTGAGTGCGATCGTCAGCCCGCGGTTGAGAAAGGCTTGTTCCCGCAACCGCTGTGCGATTTGATCGAAGCTGAATTCGGTCGTCTCAAACACCTGGGGATCGGGTTTGAAGGTGATGGTGGTGCCGTGCTTGGCCGTCTTGCCCGTCGCCTTCAGCGGCGCCGTCGGTTTCCCCCGTTCGTACCGCTGCCGCCAGACACTGCCGTGCTGGCGGATTTCCATTTCCAGCCATTCCGACAGGGCGTTGACGACCGAAATGCCCACACCGTGCAGACCGCCCGAGACGGAATAGGCGTCGTTGTCGAATTTGCCTCCCGCGTGCAGGACCGTCAGCACCACCTCGGCGGCCGACCGTTTCTGGGTCGGGTGTGTCTCGGTCGGTATGCCGCGCCCGTTGTCGATCACGGTCACGCTGTTATCTAAGTGGATGACGACTTCGATCTGGTCACAGAAGCCGGCCATCGCCTCGTCGACCGAATTGTCGACCACCTCCTTGAGCAGGTGGTGCAGTCCGTCGACGCCCGTGCTGCCGATGTACATGGCCGGCCGTTTGCGGACGGCTTCGAGTCCTTCAAGGACTTTGATCGCGTCGGCGTCGTAGGTTTTGGCGGTGGGCTGGATCATCAGGCGCGTCGCTTAAATGCGCATCGGCATGACCACGCAGAGCGAACTGCCTCCGTTGTGCTCGCGAATGACGCAGGGGCTCAGGGCGTCCTTCAAATCCATGACCATCTCTTCGGTATTCACCACGCTCAGCGCATCGAGCAGGTAGCGCGCATTGAACCCGGTCGTTACGCCCTCGCCCGAATAGGTCACGGCCAGCTCCTCCTGCGCCTCACCTAGATCGGGATTGCTGGCGGTGAGCACCAGACGGCCGCTGGACAGGTCCCACTTGACGGCGTTGGTTTTTTCACGGGCCAGCAGCGCCACGCGCCGCAGGGCGCCCTCCAGTGCCTGCCGATTGACGATCAGCGATTTCGTCGCGCCTTTTGGAATGACCTGCTGATAATTGGGGTAGGTCCCCTCCATCAATCGTGCCACCAGCACCACGCCCTCGTGCTGAACCGTGCATTGGTTCTTGGCAATACCGAGGACCAGAGGCCCGTCCGCTTTTTCCTCAAGGAGACGTCTGATTTCCAGCAGCGCCTTCTTGGGGATGATCGCGTTGATCTCGCCCAACCCCTTCGCTTTCGACGCCCCCCCGGAACCGGTCACTTCCTGATCGGCCAGCGCCAGTCGATGGCCGTCGGTGCCGACCAGCCGCAACATTTGTTTGCCGTTGACCGAAGCGGTGGTCAGCAGCGTGCCGTTGAGCACATAGCGGGCGTCGTTTTCACCGACGGCAAATACGGTCTTTCGAATCAGTTCGCCCATGGCCGCGCCATCGATGTTGAGCTCCAGCGCGCCCTCAACCGCTGGCATGGTCGGAAACTCTTCCGGCGGAAGCGTCATCATCTGAAAGCGACTCTTGCCCGCTTCCAAACCGACGCTTTTATGATCGGCGCTGACCAGGCGGATCTCCTCATGGGACAGTTCCCTGACAATCTCATAGAGTTTGCGGGCCGACACCGTGATGTGGCCCGGTTCGCTCACCTGCGCCTCATACCGGCCCCTCAGTCCGATCTCCAAATCCGTGGCAAAGATGGTGACTTCGGCGCCTTTGGCCTCGATGAGCGCATGTGAAAGAATGGGCATCGTATTGCGACGCTCCACCACACCCTGCACCCGCTGGATGGCGCGAAACAACACTTCACGTTTCATTGTTATCTGCATGGCGGCGTCCCCTTTCTCTCCCGGCGTCGGCAAACCTACTCTTTCAGTGCTTGGGTCAGCGCAGTCAAAAGTGATTCGAGCCCTTGATCCTGCCGCTTCATCTCGTCGATCTGTCGGCAGGCGTAGATGACCGTCGAATGATCCTTGCCGCCGAAGTGGCGGCCGATTTCCGGAAACGACAACTTGGTCAGCTCCCGGCACAAGTACATGGCAATCTGTCTGGGGAAAACGAGGTTCTTCGAGCGTTTTTTTGATTTGATCTCAGAAATTTTGATGTGAAACCGCTCGGCAACTTTCTTCTGCACCTCATCCACGGTAATGTCGCGCTGCACCTCTTTGATCGTGTCGTGCAGGACCCGCCGTGCCATGTCAATCGTGATTTCTTCACCCGTCAGCGACCGGACGGCTCCGATTCGGATGAGCGCCCCCTCAAGCTCACGAATGTTGCTTTTGATGTACGTGGCCAGAAACAGACCCACGTCTCCCGACAGGCTGATGTGGTCGGCCTCAGATTTCCGGCGTAAGATGGCCAGACGCGTCTCAAGATCCGGCGGCTGGATGTCCGCCGTCAACCCCATTTCAAATCGTGACCGCAACCGTTCTTCGATATCGGACATCTCCTTGGCCGACCGGTCACTTGAGATCACGATCTGCTTGTTCATTTCGTACAAGCTGTTAAAGGTGTGAAAAAATTCCTCTTGGGTGCGTTCTTTCCCCGCGATAAACTGAATATCGTCGATCAGCAGGACGTCGACATTGCGGTAGCGGTTTCTGAATTCGCTGGTTTTGTCATATCGTATCGAGTTGATGACCTCATTGGTGAATTGTTCCGCCGAGATGTAACAGACTTTTGTCGTCGCGGACTGGGTGATGATGTAATTGCCGATGGCATTAAGCAAGTGGGTCTTGCCCAATCCCACCCCGCCATAGAGAAACAAGGGATTGTAGGCCACACCAGGTTGCTCGGCAACCTTGCGCGACGCGGCGTGTGCGAATTGATTTCCCGATCCAACGACGAACGTATGAAAGGTATACCGATCGCTGAGCCGTGAGTTTTGACGCCTCTCAATTTTTTTCCCATCAGCCTGTGTCGGTTGAGCCGTGGCCAATGAAGATTGAATTTGGAAGGTCAACTCCATCTGCGGATCGCCGGACACCCGTCGCAACTCGTCTACCAGGAGGGCCAGGTAGTGTTCCCGCAACCAGTCAATGACAAACTGATTTGGTACGATCAACGTCAAGCGATGTTCGGTCAGGAGGCCCGGCTGAATGGGTCTCACCCACGCCTCATAACTCTGGGGAGAAATGATGGCTCGTATACGATCAGCACACGTGTTCCAATATAGTATACCCTGGTCGCCGACTTGAAACTCCATAACTTACTCACAGGATTTTCAACAGGTGTGAATAACTTATTTCTATTTACTATCAATGAGTTGTATATATAAATATCGCTCTTGTCGACTGAGACACCGACGATAACCACGTCAATAAGAAGTGGATGCTACTATAGCAAATCATTCACCATGAATCAAGGATTCAGATACGGGGTAATACGTGCCACGCCGGTTCACAGGTCTTCCTGGTTCGTTTCGCGCGCGTTTCCATATTACTGACTCACTTTTCCACAGAATGAACAGCACTACTAGGTACTATTAAAACTATTAATCTACAAAAACATCATAGACAGTTTCTTGACTTTAAAAAAATAATTTCAGTATCATCCCGTCCGTGTTTGTTCCTTGTCCTGGGCCCTGGCATGTCGTATGGCTTGTATTGGTGTTGGCCTTTATTTCCGGCGTACCGCGGGCAAATGGCTACCCGCCACTTGAGGATGACGGTTCATATCCGGTGATCAGATCCGTTTTGAGCTGCCCGATTTGTCACCAGTCCAATGGTCGGATCGTAGACGGGGACGTCCCGAAAGGCAAGAAATGTGTGGGCTGTCATACGCCCGACGGTTCTGCCGTTCCCCTTCGGGTTGCCGCGAGAGCGCATCCTTCAAACGGGCACGCGCAGCGGGTTCGGACGGCAGGGATGGTGAATATTCCCGGCGGGCCGTTTATCATCGGGTACGACAATCGGCATCCCGATGAAAAACCAGCCCACACCATTTCACTTCCGGCGTTTCAGATCGACACGTATGAAGTAACAAACGGACAATATAAATTATTTGTTGACGCTACCAATCGTCGACTACCCGATGACTGGGAGAATGGAACATACCCGCCTGGGAAACGCAGTCATCCTGTCGTGTTCGTGACGTGGAATGATGCCCACGACTTTTGCGTGTGGGCCGGCAAACGACTCCCCACGGAGGAAGAATGGGAAAAGGCGGCGAGGGGAACCGATGGCAGGCTCTATCCTTGGGGAAATGAGTTTGATCCAAGAAAGGCCAACATGCCACAATCGCATTCGGTCGGAACAATGCCGGTCGGCAGCTTTCCGCAGGGTCGCAGTCCATACGGGGTCTACGATATGGCCGGCAATGTCTGGGAATGGACGGATAGCTGGGCGAAACCCTACCCGGGGAGCCCCATTCCCACAGCGCACTATTTCACAGGAGAATACAAGGTCCTCAGGGGTGGTTCCTGGGTCGATTGCTCGTTCTACCGGTGTGGAATCAGCGCATTAACCTTTAACAGGGGCTACTTCAAACCAACGACAAAAAACCAGGGATTTGGGTTTCGCTGTGCCAAAGATGCAGAACCATAATGTTGTCCGTATGCCGGCGGTCCGGCTCATGTGTGTCCTGCTGTATGCGGGTGTTGTCTTCAGCCCTGCGTTGACGGGCTGTCATCAGAAGGAGGCTGTTCCGAACGGCATGATCCGCATTCCAGCCGGCCCGTTCATCATGGGGAGCGACAAGGAAGACACCGAGGGGAAAACGGCGGAGTTCGGCATGGTCAAGCCATTGTATCAGGACGAACACCCTGCCCACACCGTTGCCCTACCGACCTACTTCATCGATCAATACGAAACCACCAATGCCCAATACCTGAAATTCATTCAATCCACGGGGGCCCGACCGCCTGGAGACTGGATGGATGGAAAACCGCCCGTTGGTCGTGACAACTACCCGGTGACGGGTGTGAACTGGTATGACGCAGACCGGTTTTGTAAATGGGCGGGCAAGGCACTGCCCACGGAGGCAGAGTGGGAGAAGGCCGCGCGTGGCCCAAACGGGCTGGAATTTCCATGGGGCAATGAATTCGATGAAAAGAAGGCCAATACGGGAGGGTCCGGCGTCAACGACTTGGCGCCGGTCGGCAGTTTTCCCCAAGGTCGCAGTCCGTACGGAGTCGACGACATGGCCGGTAATGTCTGGGAGTGGACGGCCGACTGGTATCAACCCTATCCCGGAAGTCATTACCAATCCGATGCGTTCGGCCAGAAGACCAAGGTGCTGCGCGGGGGCAGTTGGGGCGGCGCAGGCCATTATGCGCTGAGTTATTTCTATCGTGCGGCACACCGGCTGAATTCAGAGCCCGAGCTTGGGTTTCCTGACGCAGGGTTTCGATGCGCCAAGCACCCAAGCTGACAAGGCCGGTCAGGCCCTCGCGCCGGTCGAACGAGAAACCACTTGACAGGCCGGTCAATGCCCATTACAATATTCTTCGTTAGCTGTGACCGTTATTCTTCTCATCGCGAAGCAGTGACGCGAATTTCCGTCTGACCAACAACATCCAGCACACACGCGCCATTCAACGGTGAGGGATCGATCCCGACGACCAGACGAGCGTGTATCAACGCCGCCCTTTTCTTCTGACGACCGGAACATGGAACGGAACTGACCGACGAACCCGGGTCGAGATACGCCCAGCCGTTCCGGCATTACATACACGCACATGCAACGCGAACCCCGCTAGGAGCATTCCCCATGAGGCAGACACGATGACAACCGGAAAAGCGGCACCCCGCCAGGCGCGCAGTGAACAGATCAAAGCCCTGCCGGCCGATCAAAACGGCCGCACTGGAACCGAGGGAGGGGGTATGAACCTGGCCGAACTCAAAGAGAAAAGCATCGCGGAGCTGAACGATCTCGCGCACAACCTCAGTATTGAGGGCGCCAGCAATCTGCGGAAGCAAGAGTTAATCTTTGCCATCCTCCAGGCCCAGTCGGACAAGGACGGGGTGATCTCCGGCGAAGGCGTCCTGGAGATTCTTCCCGATGGGTTTGGATTTTTGCGTTCCCCCGATTACAATTATTTGCCTGGACCGGATGATATTTACATCTCCCCCTCGCAGATCCGGCGCTTCGGCCTGCGCACCGGCGACGTGGTCTCAGGCCAGATCCGTCCGCCGAAAGAATCCGAGCGCTATTTTGCCATGCTCAAGGTGGAAAAGATCAACTATGAGGAGCCGGAGGCCGCGCGCGACAAAATCTTGTTCGACAATCTCACGCCACTCTACCCGATGGAGAAAATCCGCCTGGAGTACGATTCCGAGGATTTCTCCATGCGGGTCATGGATTTGATGACCCCGATTGGCAAGGGCCAGCGGGGATTGATCGTGGCCTCGCCGCGCACCGGAAAGACGATGCTGCTCCAGGCGATCGCGAAGGCGATCATGAAAAACCATCCGGAAATCGTGCTGATTGTTCTGCTGATCGACGAACGGCCGGAAGAGGTCACCGATTGGCAGCGGCAGGTGCACGCAGAAGTCGTCAGCTCGACATTTGACGAACCGCCGCAACGCCACGCCCAGGTGGCAGAAATGGTTTTGGAACGCGCGAAGCGGCTGGTTGAGCACAAACGGGATGTCGTCATCCTGCTCGACAGCGTGACCCGCTTGGCCCGCGCCTACAACGCCATCATTCCCGCCAGCGGCAAGGTGCTGTCCGGCGGGCTTGACGCCAACGCCCTGCAGCGGCCCAAGCGGTTTTTCGGCACGGCCCGCAACATCGAGAACGGCGGCAGCCTGACGATCATGGCCACAGCGCTGATCGACACCGGCAGCCGGATGGACGACGTGATTTTCGAGGAATTCAAGGGGACGGGCAACATGGAGGTCCACCTTGACCGGCGGCTGGCCGACAAGCGGATCTTCCCGGCGATCGACATCAACCTCTCCGGGACCCGAAAAGAGGAGCTGCTGGTCGAAAAGGACGATCTGAACAAGACTTGGATTCTCCGCAAGGTGTTGAGCACGTTGAGCCCGGTCGAAAGCATGGAATTTCTTCTGGATAAAATGAGGGGCACCCGCTCCAATAAGGAGTTTTTGGAATCGATGAACAAGTAGTTCCGGCGTTCCCGCCTTGTCCCCGGGATTATCCCCCGGGTAGCGTTTTCCCTTCCATCGCGGCCAACAATTTGATATATTAGAAAATTCCCATCAGGGGTTTCGTGCGCCCGGTCGATGTCCGGGTGCTTTGCGGTAAACGGACGGAGGAATGGTACATGAAAGCAGGATTACATCCCGCTTATCAGACGGCGACGATCACCTGCGCCTGCGGGACGGTGTTGACGACGAGATCAACACTCCAGAACATTCGGATTGAAATCTGCTCGGCGTGTCACCCGTTTTTCACCGGGACCCAAAAGATCATTGACACGGAGGGACGGGTGGAGCGCTTCCGCAAGAAATACGCGAAAAAGCCTGCGGCACGGCGAAAATAAGTGGAATCCGTTCTCATGGTCGGCAGCACAGCCCTGATCCAACGGCTGGAGTCGATCAGCCGCCGGTACCATGAACTGGCCCAGCTGCTTGGCGACCCCGCCGTGTTCGCCGATCAGGACCTGGTGCAACGGTACGCCAAGGAACGGGCCGGCCTGGCCGAGATCGTCGATCGGTACGAAGCGTTTCAACGGCTCGAGCGCACGATCGGGGAGACCGAAGCCATGGCACGGGACAGCGGCGCGGAATCGGAGCTGCGGGCGCTGGTTGCCCAGGAACTGGAAGAGCTCCACCGCAAACGGACCAGTTTCGAAGAAGAGCTGGCGGCACTCCTGACGCCGAAGGATCCCCGGGACCAGAAGAACGTCTTTATTGAGATTCGGGCCGGGACCGGCGGGGAGGAGGCCGCGCTCTTTGCCGCCGACTTGATGCGCATGTACACCAAGTACGCGGAGCGGCGGAAGTGGCGGGTGGAATTGATGACCTCCAGCCCGACCGGCTTGGGGGGATTTAAAGAAGTGATCTTGCTGGTTGAGGGGAAGGGGGCATACAGCCGGCTCAAGTTTGAGCGCGGGGTCCACCGCGTCCAGCGGGTTCCCGAGACGGAAGCCTCCGGACGGGTCCATACATCGGCCGTCACGGTGGCGGTGCTGCCGGAAGCCGAGGAGATCGAGTTGCAAATCGACCCCAGCGAATTGCGCATCGACACCTTCTGCGCGTCCGGGCCGGGTGGTCAGGGCGTGAACACCACCCATTCGGCGGTGCGCATCACCCATGTGCCGACCGGCGTGGTGGTCAGCTGTCAGGACGAACGCTCGCAATTGAAGAACAAGGCCAAGGCGCTGCGGGTGCTCCGGTCGCGCCTGTTGGAAACCGCCAGGGCTGCTCAAAACGCGGAGATCGCTAAGGATCGCCGGACGCAGATCGGGACCGGCGACCGGAGCGAAAAGATCCGCACCTACAATTTTCCACAAAACCGCGTGACCGATCACCGGATCGGCTTATCTCTGCGCCGTTTGTCGGACGTTATCGAGGGGGATTTGGATGAGGTGCTGGACGCATTGGCCGCAGCCGAACAGGCCAGGCAGTTGGAATCGCCGGCGCCGGCGTCGAGTCACTGATCCACAATGCCGTCACCACGATGAAACGCAAGTCTGCAGAGCCC
>Ga0335085_10017723_pt1 | contig 10254 bp, 6 predicted proteins | sample Lox_Sample_45_FD_206712 | JGI IMG/M metagenome (GOLD analysis project Ga0335085, IMG submission 206712) | Soil microbial communities from Loxahatchee National Wildlife Refuge, Florida, United States - Lox_Sample_4.5 | ecosystem: Environmental > Terrestrial > Soil > Wetlands | place: USA: Florida... | reverse complement strand
GGACGCCCCGCGAGGGCCATCACTGGAGATGGGGATGAGGACCGAGGCAGCGCTGGCGCCTTCGCCGGGCGCTCCTCGCTTCGTGGCGCCGACGCGGCCGCGCAAGCCCGCGCCGCCGAGGCTGCCGATCCGCGGCCCCGGCGTGCGGGACCCGTAGCCAGACCTGTGACGAATCCTCAGACGCTTGCGCTACGCTCGGGTCGAACGGGGAGGCTGCTCAGTTGCAGCTGCAGGAGGCGTCTTCGGCCACTGCGGCGACCGAGGACGCGCGATGCGCGGCCTGCGCGCGGCGCGCCGCCACTTGCGCGGAGTGCCGGGCCTCGCTGGCGGACAGCTGGTGCGCCCACGCCGCGCGGCGCGCCTCGAGGCGGTACAGCCATTCCTCGCTCGAGGCCGCCGGAACCGCGTCGGTCACGAACGCGAGCGTGATCAGGATCCACAGCCCGATCGTCATGGCGCCCGCGAGTCCCCAGGGGCGTGGAACGTCCGCGAACATGCGTCCCGGACGATCGTGCGACGTCTTCATGACCCTTCCTCCCGAAGAAGGCCAACCAGCGCCCTCATTCTACAGGAGGCGGCAAGAAAAGATCCGTGACCGGCGCGTCGCTAGTTCACGGTGCGTGGATGCAGATGTCCCACAAGCGTCTGCACCTCGAAGGGACTACCCCTCGCCGAGACGCCGCTTCCACAGATGGTGTACGTGCCGGATCCGGCGAGCCGCGCGTACGGGCCGGTGCCGCGCACCACCTCCCACCTCCCGAACAGCGGCGGGAAGGTGAGCGTCTTCGCCGCCTTGCGCAGGCGCAGGACGAGCGTGCCCCGCCCTCCCTCGAGCACCCGCTCGGTCACTCCCACCACGACGTCGCCTTCCTGCCTCGCGACGCCGCTGTCGGACACCGCCCCCGACGCGCTCACCAGCGTGAACGTCCCGGTCTGGCTCCAGGGCGGGAAGCGCAGGTGCAGCTCCGCCCGCTCCGAACCGGCCGGCGGCTCCGAGGGTGGCGGCGGTATCGCGTGGCCCTGCGCCGGGCCCTGCCCCATGGTGCGAGCGGGGAGCGCGGCCGCGAGGACCGCGCCGAGCGCGGCGCGCGCGAGCCGGGCCCGGATCACGGTCCACCCCCTTGCGCGGGAGCCGGGCTGCGGCCGTGCGCGGCGTGGCAGGTCGCCACGCGCGCCTCCGCCTCGGCGGGCCCCTCGCCGAGGACCTGGGTGCGGTGGCGGACCGGAAGGCAGGCGCTGGTCGCCCCCCGCAGCTCGGCGAGGGTCCGGTCCCAGGACACCGTCCAGACGCGGGCGGTGCCGTCGGCGGAGGCCGTCGCGAGCTCCTCGCCGTCGGGGCTGAAGACCGCGTCGCCCACCGCGCCCTCGTGGCCGCGCAGGACGAGCGGGTCGGCGGGGCCGGAGGACCGGTAGACGCGCACCGTCCCGTCGCTCGAGGCGAGGGCGAGCCGCTCGCCGTCGGGGCTGGGGGCGGCCGTGAAGAGGCCCTCGGGCAGCGCGGGGAACGGCGCCAGCTCCTCGAGCGTGTCGAGCCGGAACGTCCGCAGCGCGCCGCCGTCCTCCGCGACGAGCAGGCGCCTGCCGTCGGCCGTGGGGATGGCCCGGAACACGCCGGCCTCGACGTGGACCGCGCGCGGAGGGCCTCCGTCGACGGGCCAGATGCGCACCGTGCCGTCGAACTCCGACGACGAGATCACGCTCCGGCCGTCGGGTGTCCAGGTGACCGCGGTGACGACGCCGTCGTGGCCGGTGAAGACGCTGGCCGGCCCGTCGCCCGCCACCGGCCAGACGCGCACGGTCCGGTCGATGCCGCCGCTCGCCACCCGACGGCCGTCCGGGCTGAACGCGGCCGAGAGTGCCGGCCCGTCATGCGCACCGAGCGTCCGCACGGCGGCCCCGCTCGCCGCGTCCCAGAGCCGGACGTTCCCGTCCTGCGACGCCGTGACGAGGAGGCGCTCCTCCCGGTCGAGGTGGGCGGCGTGCAGGACGTGGCCCGGGTCCTCGACCTCGAGGGGAGCGCCGCCGTGCACGGGCCAGATGCGGGCGCTGCCGTCGTGGGAGGCGGTGACGAGCCTCGCGCCGTCGCGGGTCCACTCCACGGTGTCCACGAGGTCGCGGTGGCCGGCCAGGATCCCGCGCCGGGACGGATCGTCGGTGCGCCAGACGCGGACCGAGTCCTTCCCCCGGGTGAAGAGGCGCGCGCCGTCCCTGGAGAGGAGCGCCGCGCCCGCCACGGCGGTGTGGAAGACGATCGGGGGATCGTCGCCGTCCACGGCGAAGCGCCGGGCCGTGCCGTCCGCGCCGGTGGTGAGCACCCCCTTGCCGTCGGCGGTGAAGGCGATGGAGAGCACCGAGCCGCGGTGGCCGCGCAGCCGGAACTCGGTGTCCTTCGCCGGGACGAACACCCGGGCCAGGCCCTCGCCGCCCGCCACCGCGATGCGGGTGCCGTCCGGGCTGAAGGCCACGTCGTCGAGCGGCTCCCCGGGCGTGCCGAGCGTCGCCACCACGCGGCCCCGCGCGTCGGCGATGCGGGCGACGCCGTCCTCCATGGCGAGCGCGATCCGCTCGCCGGCCGTATCCCAGGCGAGCGCGAACGCGGCGCCTCCGGGAACTGGCGCGCGCAGGAGAAGTGCTCCGGCGCGTGCGTCCCAGATGCGCAGCCAGCCGTCGGCGCAGGCCGTGGCGAGCCGGGCGCCGTCCGGCGAGAAGGCGAGGTCGAAGACCGCCCCGTCGTGGAGGAGCGGCCAGGCCGGCCGCGCGCCGTCGAGCGGGAGGAGCCAGGCGCGGCCGTCGACCGCTCCGGCCGCGGCGCGGCGGCCGTCGGGCGCGACGGCCACCCGGACGAGCGGCACACCGCCGGCGTCCACCGCCCGCGGCTCCCCGCGGCCGTCCGCGGGCAGGATGCGCACCACGCCGTCCTGGCCGGCGACGACGAGGCGGGCGCCGTCGGGGGTGAAGGCGATGTCGTTCGCCCGGAGCCCGCCGCCGGGAACGACCCGCGGCGCACCGGTGCCGTCGGCCGGCCAGACCGTGGCCCCGCCGTCGAGCGCGCCGGCGGCGACGCGCGTGCCGTCCGGCGAGAGCGCGAGCCCCAGGCCGCCGCGTGCCGGCTCCAGCACGGCCACGGGCACCGGCTCGCGCAACATGCGCTGGGCCACCTCCACCGCGCGCGGCGGAGCGTCCTCCCCGAGCTCGGCCAGGAGCAGCACGGCGATGAGCGGATCGGAGGCGCCCTCCGCGGCGCTGATGAGCCGGGCGGCCCGGAGCGAGCGGTCCGCGGCCCGCCGAGCCCGGGCGGCGGCCATGGTGGCGGCGGCGGCGGCGAGGAGGGCGAGGACCGAGGCGCCGACCACCAGGCCCCGCAGCCTGCGGCGCCGGGCCGCGCGGAGGCGCTCGACGGCGCGCCCGGCGAAGGCCCGTTCCACCGACTCCAGCCCGGCGAGGAGGTCGCCCGCCGTCTGCGGCCGACCCGCCGGGTCCCGCGAGAGCGTCCCCGCGACGAGGGTGACGAGCTCGGGTGGCGCGTGGTCGAGCGGCAGGGCCGGAGGAGGCCCGGAGTCGAGGGCGGCGCTCCGACCGTCCTTCACCGGGTAGGGCACCCGGCCGGTCAACATCTGGAACAGCATCACCCCCGCACCGAAGACGTCGGCGCGCGCGTCGCCGGCCTCGCCCCGGAGCTGCTCGGGCGCCATGTACGCGGGGGTGCCGCCCGCCAGGCTGGCCCGGTCGAGCAGCCGGGCCAGGCCGAAGTCGAGCAGCTTCACGCCGCCGTCTCCGGCGAGGAACACGTTGCCGGGCTTGAGGTCCCGGTGGAGCACGCCCTGCGCGTGCGCGTGGACGAGCCCGCGCGCCACGGCGCGGCCGACGGCCAGCGCAGCCTCGGGAGCGAGCGGCCCGCGCTTCAGGCGCTGGTGCAGCGTCTCGCCCTCGAGAAGCTCGAGGATGAGGTAGGGCGTGCCGTGGTGCAGGCCGTAGTCGTGGAGCGTGACGACGTTGGGGTGGTTGAGGCGGGCCGCGGCCTCCGCCTCCTCGCGCAGCGGCTTCTCGAGGGCCGGGCCGGCGAGCCGGCTCGGCTTCATGGCCTTGAAGGCCACCCTCCGGCCGAGCTCGGTGTCCCGGGCCTCGAAGACCACCCCGAACCCGCCGCGCCCCACCTCGCGGACGAGCTCGAAGCGCCCGACCCGGGCACCCGGGGCGAGCGGCACGAGCGTCGAGGGATCGCGCTCGGGCGCGGACGCGATCTCGAGCAAGAGGTCCGAGACCTCCGGGCGGTCGTGCTCGAGCTCCGCCGGCCGCCGCTGCTCCGCGCCGTCTCCGCCCCCGACGCCGGACATCGCTCCCGGCCCCTACTCGAGGAGCCCCTCCGCCCGTGCCATCTCGGTGAGCTTCGACTTCAGGCGCTCGAAGCGCTTGCGCAGGGCCACCTCGTCCACCGGATCGCCCTCGCCGGCCAGCACGGTCGCCACCTCCCGCCACGAGAGGCCGCGGTCGAGCCGCAGGACGAGCAGCGTCTGCTCCTCGGGCGTGAGCCGGGATCGCAGCCGGTCGATGCCCTGCTGCCGGGCCTCGCCCCGCCCGAGCAGCACGGACGAGCGCACCTCCTCGGCGATGCGGGAAAGCTCGGTGGTCTCGAGGCGCCGGCCGCGCTGGCGATAGGGATCGCGGAGGTGGCGGGCGGCGGCGTGCCAGGCCACGCGGTAGGCCCACACGCGCACCGGGCACTCCCCCCGGAACCCCGGCAGGCCGCGCCAGAGGTCCTCGGTGAACTGGGAGAACACGTCGGAGGCGTCGGCGTCGTTGCGCAGGATCGAGGCGAGGTAGCCGAGGATGCTCGGGCCGTGGTCGCGGACGATCACCTCGGCCGCGGCCCTGAGATCGCCGGAGGCGATGAGTGCGTTCGCCCGGTCGTCGACTGCCCGGTCCTCGGCCACGGCACGGCCTCCGCGACGCCTCCGGCCCGCGTCGCCGGAGGAGGCGGAGGGATCATGTCGGAAGGACCACCGGCCCGCAACGAGCGGCATGCATCTCCACGCGCGGGCCGCGAAGGCCCCGTGGAGGGAGGACGGCGAGGAGATGATGTGACGCCGGCTAGAGCTGCGCCAGGCGCCTGGCCAGCTCGACGCGGTTCCGCACGCCGAGCTTGTCGAAGATGGTCTTCAGGTGGCTCTTCACGGTCTGCGAGGCGATGCCGAGGCGCTCGGCGACCTCGCGGGAGCGAAGGCCGTCGGCGACGAGGAGGGCCACCTCGCGCTCGCGCTGGGTGAGGCCGTCGGAGGGCGTGCTCGCCACGGGCTCGGGCCCCATGGCGATCGCGTCGGGAAGGGGCTCGCGCCACAGGTGAAGCTGGGTCCTGCCCTTGCCCACCGCGGTGACCTCGATCCGGAGGCGCTCGCCGTGCCCTTCCATCACCAGCGTGCGGCGGATGCCGGGGACGCCGTTCTGGGCTGCGTCGCTCAGGCCGCGGAGCTCCGAAGGGATCGAGGCACCGTCCGCAGCGTCCTGGAAGAACACCTTGAGCATCTCCTCCGCCTGCCGATCGCAGCGGAGGACGCCCCCGGCGTCCGCGTGGGCGGCCGCGCCCCTCGGAGCGGGCACGCGAACGTTCGCGCGCATCATGACCAGAACACCCCCCTGTGTGCCGGTGTGGCCCGGTGCATACTACCGGGTTGCGGCCGCGTGGTCACCCGATCTGGGGCGGGTCCCAGGTTCTTTTTGGGTTGAGGGGGCCCTCCGGCTTCTCCTGTACCTCGACCGAGGGTCGATCCTTCACCAAGAGTGTGACCCAGGATCCAGGCCGTACGGGTGCGCATCGACCTTGCCGGGGCCGAGGCAGAAGACCGCTCCGGAGGGCCGCGCGACACCCGACCGCAGGCGGACCACCCGTGGGCTTCACGCGCTGCGGCTAGCGGAGCTCGACCTCGAAGCCCAGACGTCGGGCAGCCTCGATGAGCTCGTCGGCGGGCTGGACCTTCGCCGCCACACCCACGGTGGTCTCGCTCTGCCCGGGAATCACGGCGCGGATCGTGACGGCGGTGCTGCCGGGATGGCGGGCCAGGAGCGCCTTCAGGTCGGTCGCCCGAGCCGAGGTGAGCTTGTCGGCGTCGACCCTGAGCGCGATCTCGGTCGTCTTCTGGGTGCGCACCGCCGAGAGCGCCTCGATCTCGGTCGCGGTGATCTCGGCGTGGGGGTTCTCGGCGTCGCGATCGTTGATGCGGACCTCGCCGTGCACGAGGATCGGCTCGTCGGACCGGGCGAGTTGCTCCCAGTCGGCCCAGCCGCGCTGCGGCGGGCGGTTGTGCGAGGCCGGCCGGCTCGCCCAGCACACCACCTCGACGGTGCCGGTGAGGTCCTCGAGGGTGAGGAACCCGAAGCGCGTGCCCTTCTCCTTGTTGGTGCGCTCGCGCAGGGACGCCACCACGCCCACCACCGCCACCTTGTCGCCGTGGCGTTTCCTCGCCACCGCGGCGCAGGTGGTGGAGGCGTAGCGAAGGACCTCCTTCTCGTGCCCCGCGAGCGGGTGGCCGGTGAGGTAGAAGCCCAGCACCTCCTTCTCGAAGGCGAGCCGGACCCGCTCTGGCCACTCCTCGACCACGGCGTCGCCGAGCTTCTCGCCCGCCACGGGATAGCGCGGCGCGGCGGGAGCGGCCGCAGCGAGCGCACCGAAGAGGCTGGCCTGGCCGGTGGCGCGGTCGTTCTGGGCCGAGGCGCCGGCGGCGAAGGCCGCGTCGATGCCGGCGTGGAGCTGCCAGCGGGGGACGCCCTCGAAGTCGAGCGCTCCGGATTTCACGAGCGCCTCGACCACCTTCTTGTTGATGCGGCGGGCGTCCACCCGGGCGGAGAGGTCGTAGAGGCTGTGGAACGGACCGCCCTCCATGCGCGCGTCCACGATGGCCTGGACCGTGGACTCGCCGACCCCGCGCACGGCGCCCAGGCCGAAGCGGATGCGCCCCTTCGCACCCGGGGGAGCGCCGGGAGCCGGGGGGAACGCGCCGAACGCGGCGCCGGACTCGTTCACGTCGGGAGGCAGCACCTCGATGCCCGACGAGCGCGCCTCCGAGATGTGAAGGACCACCTTGTCGGTGTTGGAGGCCTCGCTGGAGATGAGCGCGGCCATGAACTCCACAGGATGGTGCGCCTTCAGCCAGGCGGTCTGCACGGTGAGGAGGCCGTAGGCGGCGGAGTGCGACTTGTTGAATCCGTACGCCGCGAACTTCTCCATGAGGTCGAAGACGCCTGCGGCGACCTTCTCGTCCACGCCCTTCGCGGACGCGCCCTTCATGAAGATGGCGCGCTGCTTCGCCATCTCCTCGGCCTTCTTCTTGCCCATCGCGCGCCGGAGCAGGTCGGCGCCGCCGAGCGAGTAGCCGCCCAGCACCTGGGCGATCTGCATCACCTGCTCCTGGTAGACGATGACGCCGTAGGTCGGCTCCAGCACCTCGGCGAGCAGCGGGTGCGGGTAGGAGACCTTCTCGCGGCCGTGCTTCCGGTCGATGTAGACGTCCACCATCGTCCGCCCGTCCTCGAGCTTCTGGTCGAGGGGGCCGGGCCTGTACAGGGCGCCCGCGGCGATGACGTCCTCGAACCGCGAGGGCTTCATCCTCGTCACCATCTCGGTGAAGCCCGACGACTCCAGCTGGAAGACGCCTGCGGTGTCGCCGCGGGAGATGAGCTCGTAGACCGCCGGGTCGTCGAGGGGGATGTCCTTCGCCTCGAAGTCCTTTCGCTCGGGGTGGTTGGCGCGGACCAGCCGGAGGGCGTCGTCCACGACGGTGAGCGTCTTCAGGCCCAGGAAGTCGAACTTCACGAGGCCCGCCGCCTCGACCTCGTCCTTCGCGAACTGCGAGACGAGCATCTCGGACTTGTCGTCCTTGTAGGCGGGGACGTAGTCCCAGAGCGGCTTGTCGGCGATCACCACGCCGGCGGCGTGCAGGCCTGCCTGGCGGTTGAGGCCCTCGAGGGCCATGCCGATGTCGAGCACGTCGCGCGAGGTGACGAGGTGCTGCTGGCCCCGGTCGTCCACCCACTGCGAGAGCACCGACGGCTTCTTGTAGAGCTCCTCGAGGCGGGGCTCCGGCGGCGCCTTCTCGGAGCCGAACACGAGGTCCTTGAGCGGCGGCGTCTTGCCCTGCACCGGCTCGGGCACGAGCTTGGCGATGCGGTCCCCCTCGCTGAAGGGCAGGCCCATCACCCGGACCACGTCGCGGATGACCGAGCGCGCCTTCAGCGAGCCGAACGTGATGATCTGTCCGACGTTGTCCTTGCCGTACTTCTCCCGGACGTAGCCGATGACCTCGTCGCGCCGGTTCTGGCAGAAATCCACGTCGAAGTCCGGCATCGACACCCGCTCGGGGTTGAGGAACCGCTCGAAGAGGAGGTTCCAGCGCAGCGGGTCGAGATCGGTGATGCGGAGCGACCACGCCACGATCGAGCCGGCGCCCGAGCCGCGGCCGGGGCCGACGGGGATGCCGTGGCCCTTCGCCCAGTTGATGAAGTCCTGGACGATGAGGAAGTAGCCCGAGAACCCCATCCCCTGGATGACCGAGAGCTCCATCTCGAGCCGCTGGCGGTAGACGTCGCGGTCGTGCGGGTACCGGCCCTCGATCTCCCGGAAGCGGCGGTCGAGCCCCTCGCGGGCGAGCTTCAGGATGTACGCGTCCTCGGAGACGCCGTCGGGCAGGGCGAACCGTGGCAGGAACGACTTCCCCAGCTCGAGCTCGACGTTGCACATGTCGGCGATGCGCTGCGTGTTGGCGATGGCCTCGTGGAAGCCGGGGAGGGCGGCCGCCATGTCGTCGGGGCCGGCGATGAAGAGGCCGTCGGTGTCGTGGCGAATGCGCTTGGGGTCGGCGAAGGTCTTGCCCGAGGCGATGCACATCAGCACCTCGTGGGCCTTCGCGTCCTTCCGGTCCACGTAGTGCGCGTCGGCGGTGGCGGCGAGCGGGATGCCCTCCGACTCGGAGAGCTCCGCCAGCCGGGCGTTCACCTCGATCTGGTCCTTCATCCCGTTCGACTGCACCTCCAGGAAGAAGGAGCCCGGCTCGAAGATGTCGCGGTACTCGCGCGCCACCCTGCGGGCGCCGTCCATGTCGCCCTGGCGCACGAGGCGCGGTACCTCGCCCGCCATGCAGGCGGTGAGGCCGACGAGGCCCTTCGCGTGATCGCGCAGGAGCTGCTTGTCGATGCGGGGGTCGTAGTAGAAGCCCTCGGTGAACGCGCGGGAGGAGAGCGCGCGCAGGTTGGCCCAGCCCTCCTGGTTCTTCGCGAGGAGGATGAGATGGCGTCCGATGCGCTCGGAGCGATCGGTGCGGCCCTTCTCGCCGGCGACGTACGTCTCGAGGCCGAGGATGGGCTTCACCCCGGCCTCCTTCGCGCGCTTGTAGAAGTCGATCGCGCCGAAGAGGTTGCCGTGGTCGGTGACCGCCACCGCGTTCATGCCCCTCGCGCGGACCGTCTTCACGAGGTCCTTGATGCGGATGGCGCCGTCGAGCAGCGAGTAGAGGGTGTGAAGGTGGAGGTGGACGAAATCCGGCATCGGAGGCAGCGTTCTAGCAGGCCGATCCGACAGAAGCACGCGCCGCGCGCGGGCGCGCATCCCCTGCGCCCGGGGCCGCGCGCTCGCTGGTCGCGTCCAGCCGGACTCGTTGACGCACCTGGAACGGCGCGCCTGGAAAAGCCGTTGACGCAACTCCTCCCCGTGACCCACTGAGGGTCGGCGCCAGTCGCCTTCCGCTGGAGGGACCCATGTCCACTTCTCGGCGGTTCCCGGGGCTCCTTGGCCCGGCCTGCTTCACCCTCGCGCTCCTCCTCGCTCTCCTTCCCGTCGCAGGCGGGGCCGACCCCTCCTTCGTCGAGCCCCGCTTGCTCCCCGAGGGCTACACGGTCGCGGGCGGCTCGTTCTACGGCGTGACGATCGCGGACCTCGACGGAGACGGCCGCCTCGACGTCGCCGCGACCGGCTACGGCGTCGTCCCGACCCTCTGGACGGCGGATCCGAGGGAGTTCGTGCTCGTCTGGCTGGGGAACGGTGACGGCACGTTCCAGCCGCCCGTCGCGGTCGACCTCGGCCCCGCCGACACCGTCGGAGCCGCGGGCATCGTGGCGGCCGACCTCGACCGGGACGGCATCCCCGACCTCGCCGTGGCGGCCTTCCGGCAGCAGGCGATCCTCGTGCTCCTCGGGCGGGGCGACGGCACCTTCGAGCCGCCGATCGCGTACGACGCCGGCGTCAAGGCCGGAACGCTCCAGGCCGCGGAC
>Ga0335085_10017722_pt1 | contig 10254 bp, 8 predicted proteins | sample Lox_Sample_45_FD_206712 | JGI IMG/M metagenome (GOLD analysis project Ga0335085, IMG submission 206712) | Soil microbial communities from Loxahatchee National Wildlife Refuge, Florida, United States - Lox_Sample_4.5 | ecosystem: Environmental > Terrestrial > Soil > Wetlands | place: USA: Florida... | reverse complement strand
CATTCAAAACGCGCGACTCTATGAGCGCGCGGAAATCTATGCCGCGGAACTCGAAGCCATGATCGGCAAACAGGGACAATGGCAGGCAAGAAAGGCCAAAGCCGACGCATGATAGCTCTGCATCCCCGCTGCACACCCTCACAAATAACCTCGCACGCTAGGGGTGAACCGCACGCATTGCTCTGAAGTCACCGCTCGGTTACGACGGCCATGTCATTCGAAGTCGAGGAGTCCGATTGACGTGAGTTTGGCCTTGGCCACTCCCGGAGAAGAGGCCTGCGATACCGCAGGTGGCGCGTTTAAACTGCCAGGTCGCCTCCGCCCATTCGAGGCTTCGCCGAGGAAGCCTGCAGTAAACTTACGACGCGGGTCGAAAAGGAACTTCCACTTTCACCGTGGTTCCGTGTCCTGGTTTGCTCTCGAGCTCAAACGTCCCGTTCAGCTGGCGCACGCGCTCTCGCATATTGATCAGCCCCAGCCCTCCGGATTTCCCGCTTCCGTCGGGATTGAACCCGACACCATCATCAGACACCACGAGGCAAACGCGACTGTCAGACCGGGTCAGCCGAACTTCCACCTGCTTGGCCTGGGCATGCTTCGCCACATTGCCGAGAGCCTCCTGGGCGATGCGGTAGATACACAGAGCCGCCCCGGGCGACAATTCCTTCACACTTTCATCGGCCTTATACGCAATGGGAATGCCGCGTAGCTTGCTGAACTCTTCGCAATACGAGGAGAGCGCGGACGGCAGACCCGCTTCCTGTAGCACGGCAGGGTGAAGCTCATGCGACAGTTGACGAATCTCCGTGCCCACCTCGATCAGCTTTTTCTCGACCTCTCTCACTTCTGCCTTGGGTTCCGAATCGGCTGGAAGCGCAATCGTCGCCGTAGCCAGCTCGAGAGCGAGCGACGTAATCTTCTGGAGAACGCCGTCGTGCAGTTCCGCGGCGATCCGTATGCGCTCCTCCTCTTGTGCATTCATCATCTGTTCGTTCAACGCGCCGATCTCGGCCTGGTGGCGCTCCAAGATCCGTTGGCGCTCTTCCAAAACGCCGACGCGAAGGCGATAAACGGTCCACAGCATCGCCACAAACGCGAGCACACACAGCGCGCGAAGCCAATTCGTCTGCCAATATGCCGGTGCGATAGAAAAATCCAGGAACGCACCGGCCTCGTTCCACACCCCGCTGTTGTTGCTGGCCATCACACGGAAGCGATACTTGCGCGGAGCAAGATTGCTATAGAACGCTTGCCGGCGATTGCCGACGTCTTGCCAATCGCGATCCCAGCCTTCCAGCCTGACGCGAAAATGCACCTTCTCCGGCGCAACGAAGCTGAGCGCGGTATAGTCGATTTCCAGGTCGCGCACCAGTGGCGGAAGCCTCGGCTGCGAGGAAGGTGCATCGCCGGACGAGCTTTGCCAGTAGGTCTTGCGGTCAGCGATAATTTTTTCGACCTGTACTGGCGGCGGGAGTTTGTTGAACGGAATGTGACGCGGATCTACCACGCTGACGCCATCCCCATGAGCGAACCAGAGTTTTCCGTCCAGGGACTTGGTGGCCCTTGGGCCGTATCTGCCAACAACGGCACTGCTGCGCACGCCGTCGGAACTGTCAAACACTGTGGTCTCGACCGTACGCTTCGAATTACTCGCCCACGCTTCCAGCTCGGAATGCGCAATCCGCACGAGGCCGCACGCCGTGTACAGCCATAACGACGATGCGTCGTCTTCCAAGACCATGCGGACGACGTCGCAAGGCAGGCCGTTCTTGGTTGTAAGGGTTGTGACGCGGCCGTCCTTGATGCGGCTGAGGCCCCCATCCGTGGCGGCCCAAAGTGCACCCCCCTGGTCTAGGAGCAGACTCCATACCAGGTCCGCGCCCAGGCCATCCTTGCTGCTCAGGGATGTGGCGAGTTCGCCTTTGTTGAAATAGGCGATGCCGCCGTAGAGAAATCCAAGCCATAGTCCACCTTTGACCGGATCGGGGAGAATGGCGGAAACACGGCGGTCGCGCTCTGCTTTGGACCACGGCCAGCTTACCGACTCGACACTTCTCCCGTCGACCAGATGCAGCAGACCGCGATCGGGATCGGTAATCCAAACCCCCTCGCGCGTATCGGCGGCTATCGCGGTCGACGCTCCCGCGGTTAGGCGGCCGGCGCGAGTAAATCGACCGTTCTCAAACCACGCAGCTCCGCCGCGGGTCGTGACCCAAATGCGACCGCGTGTATCCTCGGTCAGCGGCCCGATGACGTTGTCAGGTAACCCCCTATCCGTAATCTCGCGCGCGGTCGCGTATGTCGTAGTGCGACGACCCACCCTCGGCAAGTGAGCGGAGTGATAGATGGTGAGCTGGCCGTCCTTCCATCTATTCACGCCGTCATCGGTACCGATCCAGATACTGCCATCGCGTGCCGACGTCAAAGACCATGCTGGAGTCGACAATCCCTGACTGGCCGAGACTGTGGAAACAACGGATTTGCGGAAGCGATCGAGCCCATTGGTCGTGCCGACCCAGATGTTGCCTTCCCGATCCTCGAAAAACGCCAGGACAAAGTCGCTCGAAAGGCCGTCACTCTGCGCAAACCGGGTGGTCTTCCCGTGGTCCACATACAAGAGCCCCTGGTCCAGCGTTCCAATCCACAAAGCACCCTTGCTATCCCGCAACAGGCGGTTGGGCGTAAAAGGCCGGGTCAGGCCGGGTACGGTGTACATCTCGTTTTTGTCGTCGGTAATCTCCCACAGCTGACGGCCTTGCGGTGAGCTGGCAATGACAGTCAAGGCGGTCGGCTGATCGCCTTGCACCACGGCCCCGAAAATGCCAACCGGTTGCGCGAGGACCCGTCGCGGCGGGCCGGGCTGCCACTGCCACAACCCGGACTCGGCTCCGGCCCACAGACGATGCTGCGTGTCTTCGTGCAGGGAAAACACTCCTCCTTGGAGATACCCGTACGTGGAGGGAGCAACACTTTTCAAATCATCACGGCACTCGAATCGACCGCTCCGAATTTTGCATACCTTATCCTTTCCACCGAGCCAAATCGTTCCCTGATAATCCTCCAGGAGCGAGGATACCTCCACGGTAATCTCGGGATAGCGGGTCACTCGCCCATCCTTCAAACTTGCCAGCCCTCCGTACGTACCGATCCACAGCGTGCCATCGCGCGCGGCCAGCAGCGACAAAATCCTGGGGCTTGGGAGTTGTTGGTCCGGCGGCAGAGCCGAGCGGAGAAATCGACTACCATCGAAACGAACCAGGCCGAATTCAGTGCCGAGCCACAAATAGCCGTCGGGCGTCTGGACGATCGCCCGAACGCTACCCATCAATCCTTCGCGAGCCGCCCAGGCCGCATGCTGGTATTGACCGAGACCCACGGTCGGATCGAGCCCGAGAGCGTGGGGCGGCCACGCTAGCAGCATCACTGCCAGCATAGCGATCAGCGCGACCACATCGGGCGCTCGTCTCCTCGCTCTTCTCATAGGGCCGGCGTCCCATCTCCTTGACACTGCTCCGAATTATGAAGGCAGTGTGTCACGTTATTCGCTGATGCGTCATTCCTCTTCCGCTAGAAAGAAATTCTCAGCGCGAACTCCAATTGCCGGGAAGTTCCAGCCGTGCTGGTAATTTGCCCGGCCGCCGAGACGGGCGCCACGGTAAGAGGATCTGTCAAAGCACCCGCAAAGGTTGCAATTGCAGGCATCCCCAAGTTGGGATGATTCAAGAGGTTGAAAGCCTCAACGCGAAATTCTATGTTCCCGGCCTCACCCAGAAAACCAAGTTTCGTATTCTTGTGCAGTCCGAAATCAAAATCTACGAAGCCCGGCCCGTACAGAGAATCGCGCCCAACATTGCCCAAAGTCCCCACCGGTTGCAGCAGGAACGCGGCGGGATTAAACCATCGATTCGGATTGCCAGTGATAATGGACCCAGTAAATGCTGGGTTGTAGTTTGGCCGGTCAATGCCAGAGGTGAGACCCCCAGTCAAACCTGATCGTGACCGATTACCATTAACAACAGGGTTGAAAGGTAGCCCGTCTTGTGCGGTAAAGATGCCTGTCACTCCCCACCCGCTTGTCAGGGTTGCGAGCAAACGCCTCTCAATTCTCGGGGAGGGCAGATTATAGATAAAATCGGTCACCCAGATGCGCGGAATATTAAAGATGGATGGTCCCCGATCGAACCGTGGGTTGTAGGGGTTGGACGGGTACGTGCTGGTTGAAGTTGTCTCGCTCGCCAGACCAACGCAATTATCAATCGATCTTCCCCATGTAAAGGAGCTATGGAACTGCAGCCCACTTGCGAAGCGCTTATTCACCTGCACTTGCAAGGAATGATAGATAGAGTCTCCATAAGAATCACGAAAAAGGACTGCGCTCAGATTGGGATTTGTTCTCACAACCGCCTGGGCAGGGTTGGGATTCCAAAATGGTATCCCGTTGGTTATCCCTAGAGGTAAGTTGGGGTTGGCATCTCCAATGGAAGGAAGGTGGATGCCTCGCGACCCCACATAGGAAACAGCCAATGTCATCGAAAATGGCAATTGCTGCTCGATGGTCAGATTTTCATTGTAAAACCGTGCTTGTTGCATATCGTATTGCTGCGTGGACTGAACCTTACTCACTGAATTAGGCGGAAAAGTGAGCGGTATCGTAAACATGCCGCTCCCACTGTTGGTGAATGAGAATGGCTGTTGTTGAGGCATGATGTTAAGGAAGCCGTTATATAAATTGCCGATGTCATAGGCCAGGGACGCTCCGCCCCGAATGGCCGTCCTTCCATTGCCGAATACGTCCCACGCAAAGCCCAGGCGTGGACTTATATTCTTCCAAGTAAAGTTCCTAAAGTATGGTCCCACCGTCGCTTGTGTATCCGTCAATGGGTCGATTAGGGCGGAGCTCTTTCCGTGTACCTCAGTGTAATAATTGGGTGAGGGCTCGTATCGCAAGCCAGCGTTGATGGTGAACCTTGATTTCAGCCGCCAGTCATCCTGAACGTAGAAGCCCGTGGTATAAAACTGCCACGTCCTGTCAAGCAAAGAGCTGGGCAACTCTGCCGCATAGCTAGTCGTGACGCCAGCCAGGAAGGCCGCGATACTGGCAAATTGCAATTGCCCTTGGACTCTCTGACTTTGGTGCCCAAACTGCCGATAGCTATTAATCAAGGTTCCGAATTTCAACGAGTGACTGCCGACTGCATACATAAGATCGTCGCTGAGAGTAAGAATGTTTTGCGTCTGGTTGGAAATAAAGTTAATGGCTGGGCCGAAAGTCCCAGTGACACCTCCGATAGTGATCGGGCCCAAGGCCTGACCCGTCACTAGCGAGTATTGCGGACCAGAAAAAGGACTGGGGGATAGCCGCGTACTCGCGGTACGGCTAAATGAGATTCGAAAATCGTTCAGAAGAGACGTGGAAAAGATGTGAGTCTCTGACAACGTCGCATACTGATGGCGAGTGTTGCGGTCGACTACAAAGTATTGCGGATAACTGTTCCCTAATACCTGGGCGTCGTCATCAATCGTATATCGTCCGAACACTGAGTCTTTGTCAGAAAAGACATGGTCCATCCGGATTTGACCATACACGTCTCTATCGGGCTGGGTAAATGGCGTGGTGTACCCATTGTTGGGCAGGTTGGGCAGCGGATATAGCGCGAGCAGCGGAGCGACGACTGGCACAATCGTCACCGATGGGGTTGAACCCAGCTGCGGGCATGCTGTGTTCGTGATTACTGCGCCCGCCTCACCATGACACCTCGGTGCCATTACTGTGTTATTGACGGTAATTCCCAGACGCTCTTCCACCCCTTCAAACGTGGTGAAAAAGAACGTTTTGTCTTTTCGAATCGGCCCACCGAGCGAGCCCCCAAAATTGTTTCGCTTGAAGGGCGGCAGACGCCGAAAATTGTTTGCGACTGTCGGGCGATCGAAGTAGTTGGCAGCGTCCAGAGCGTTGTTCCGCAGATATTCAAACACGCTGCCATGGAATTGATTGCTCCCGCTTTTGCTTACCATGACGGTCTGGCTTCCGGCCAGCAATCCGTATTCCGCACTGAACGAACTGGTGATTACCCGATACTCCTGGATACCATCGAGTCCAAGGGTTCTTCCAGAAAAGGTGGCCGTGGAACCCCCGTTCGCGTCCTGCATGATGGCCCCATCCAACATGAAATTGTTCGAGCGCATGGTGGCCCCATTGCTGCTATACCAGGTTCCGTTGTAGGTTCCGCCCTGCGTTATATTCGGGCTAGGTGCAATCCCAGCTTGCAGCAGTGTCAAATTAATGTAGTTCCGGCCGTTCAGCGGCATGCTTGCTACCTCGTCCGCTTGCACCAAGCCATCAAGCGAACTGCTCGTTGTGTTGACCAGGGGCGCCCCTCCGGCGACCGTTACAGTCTGGCCTATAGTGCCAATTTGAAGCTCAAAATTTACGGAAATGTGGTCAGCTACGTGAAGGTCGAGATTGGGCTTCACGATACTCTTGAAACCATCCTTTTGTACCGTGAGTGAATACCTCCCGGGAGGGACGCTCGATAAACTGTAAAACCCGGTATCGTTTGTCGCAGCTGGATACCTGACATTTGTTTCTATATTAGTCCCCGTTATATTTGCACCAGCTACAACAAGGCCGCTAGGATCCGTCACCTTCCCGCTCACAGTTGCTGAGCCAGCCTGCCCGAAAGTTATCGCAGAAAACCCAATCATTAGGAAAGCCGCCAAGACTATTTTCTTGCATGCACGCAGCATCAGCCCTCCCCGTAGATGCTTCCACTGACGCTTTGCTGCCCACGGTTTCTAGGCCCGCCCCCTCCCAAAAAGAGTATCGAGTGTGGGCCACGTTGTTGCCCGTCCAGGCAGCCGGACCCTTCGTAAAGAGCGTGCTTCAAAATCACATACTGATAGAACTGCGCACGCAGAACTCCACCACACGAAGCAAGGAACAGGATTGCGAATAGAGCTACTCGTCTTTGCGCATGAGGCATACGGGGCATGTAGAGCATCTGAGGTATTTACTCCTCAGTTAATGTCGCCGTCGTTCGCATACACCTGGATCGGCATGTGACGACACTTCCGATTGCTAGACTATACTCCTCCACTGCCGCAATATCTTCCGTCAGGGTGAAGGCCTCAATCCTCTCTATCAGATTGGCCACCCGCGTTCGGTGCAACTAGCGCTTAGCCTCTGTTCTGACCCATCGAGAAGATGGGCTTCGTTTCCGATCTGAGTTCTTCAATATGTTCAACCAATCGAACTTCGGCCGTCCCAACAACTCCCTGACCAGCCCCCTCTTGGCCAGTCGACGCAAATGCTAGCGAGCTTCCTCGGCTCCGGCGGCGCCAACGGCGGCTTCAACCCTCTCTACCAAATCGGAGGCCCCCGCTCCATCCAGCTCGCCCTCAAGCTCCAGTTCTGAACAAGCACAAGGTATGCTGTTCGGTCTGTGTCGGGCCATCGCGGTGTGCGCATTGCTTGCGATAAAGTCGCGATCGGCAACTTATCGGAAACGCTCCTCCTCGCCCCATTATTGGCGACTTCCAGCGCGGCGACCATCGTGCGCTTCGAACCGCTATCGATTCTCTATCCGGGTGTTCCTTCTCTCCGCCTTTCCTGAGACTAGACACTTCTTTCTTTCTTCCCGATTTTCTTTGGGCTCACCGCTCGGGTAATTCCTCTCCGCTCCGGCCTACGCGTCTTCTGCTTTGTCGGTTCCGCCCTCAAAAACACTGGGTTCCCTCCAACAATGCAGACGCTAGCCTGCGACTCCACGCCCCCTCGCTCTCTGTCGTGCCCCAAACAAAACGGGGCAGAAAGAAAGGTAAAAGAAAATGTCCTATCTCAACTCTGTAACTCTCGTCGGATTCGTCGGTGCCGACCCGGAGCAACGTCAAGCGAAAGCGAACGGTTCGAAGTTCACCGTACTGTCGGTCGCCACGCAGCGCTCCTGGAAGAACGCCGATGATGAGTGGAGCTCGAAAACCGAGTGGCACCGCGTCTGCGTTTTTCGCCCGCGGCTCGCTGAGTATGTCGCCACGGCTGTCAAGAAGGGCGCGCACGTGCTCATCGAAGGCAGCCTCATCAGCTCGACCTACGAGCGCCCGAACGGCAAGGGCAAGAAGGCCACGGCCGCGAAGATCACCTCGTGGTCCATTCGCGCCGACGTCGTGCGCAAGCTCGATCGCGGCGAACCCGAGCCCGAGGCCGCTCCGGCCACTGAAGCCCCCGCGCCGGGCGACGCCCCGTTCTAGGGCGCCTCTCGTTCCGGGCCTCCCGGCTCTGCCGGGAGGCCCTTTTTTTGTTTGGCACCGTCGTTGGTCTCGGGGCTCGTGGCCGGAATACCGGCCAAAATGCGAAAAGATACCACTCGCCGCACCTTCCTGCTCACCATGTGCCCCCCGCAGGATGCCGTCTCCGCATTCCCGCGAAAAACCCAAATGGCAGAGCCCGTCCCCCGTTCTGTCACCGTACTCCCGTGCGCCAGGAGACCGGTTATGAGCGAGAGGCCAGACTGCCGTTGCCCCCTTTGCCTGATCGAGCGAAAACTTCGTGCGGAGCTTGCCGACCCCTACAACCACGAACGCCACCGGAGCTTCCTCTTCTCCTCTCCGCTTCTCGCGGGCTTCCAGACCGCCGGCGATCTTCTTTCACATCTGCAATCGCTGAACGGAAACTCCTCGTCCGACCCGCTCCTCCGGCAACTCCTCGAAGCAAGGGCCCTCTTCCCCGGCAGTATGGCTGACAGCGTGTTCATCCTCTTGTTTCTCCCTCTCCTGCACTCAACCGTCCGCCGGGTGCGCAAGCGCTATCCCGCTCTCACTCGTGAAGACCTTGCGCAACAGGCCCTTGGCGCCCTCCTCACCTGCCTTGCTTCCGCGCCCCTTCGGGAGCGCCACAGCTATCTCGCCTTTGCGATTGCCCGGAATGTGCGGCGCGCAACGTTCGAGTGGGCCGCCCGGGAAGCCAGGTCTCCCCTGGAGTCGCCCCGCTCTGATGATCCCTGGGAAATGAACTCCTTCGAATCCGCCGGGGAATCGTTCGAACGTGCCGCCCTCCTGCGGCATTTTTTCGGCCGCGCGGTCGGAGGCGGAACGCTTACCCCCGGCGAACTCGATCTCCTCATCCAGTTCAAGCTCGAAGGTGGAGCGGAAAACGGTGCCTTTTCGAATGCCGAACGTCAGCGGCTCAAGCGCCTTCTCGGGAAACTCCGAAGACTGGCCCGCGGGAATCGGGGGACTAGCCAGTGAAATTCATTGCAACTGCCGGCGGCGCTATCCCTCTTTCTTCGTCACGCACCGTGACCTTTCTGTTCGCAAAACGTGTCGCAGGCGCGCGGAAATATGTTTTCGTCCTTGCGCGACACGTTTTTCCGTTCTTCCGCTGATTAGGTATAGAGAGGGGAGTTCACACGGAAATTCCGGCGCCGGTGGGCAAGGCGTTTAAGAGTTGTTGCCGCCGGTGCCTTCCTTCGGAATGCGGCAGGGCCCGCTACGCCGGGTTCCCCGGCGGGATCGCTCGCGGCATCTGCGGAAGCCGGAGGAGCGGGGAAACCGCATCGGGCCGTTCCGTCGGGAGCGTGTGAATCCCCCCTCGAGATCGTGTGCTTCGAAATCCATTGTGAGGTTCCATGAAAATCAACCGCATTCCTTTTTCTGGAAGTTTCGGCCGCGCCGCGATGGCCGCGGCCATCGGCCTTCTTCTCGCCACTCCCCTCCTCGCACAGACCAATTCCCCCTGGGAGAACGCCGTCAACGTCTTGCAGACCGCCTTCACCAGCACCATCGCGCGCGGGCTCTCGCTTGTCGCCATTGTTGTATCGGGCCTTACCTTCGCGTTTGGGGAGGGTGGCTCGAAGCGCGCGCTCGCCGGCGTGCTCTTCGGCGTGGGCATGGCCATCGCCGCCGTGAACTTCCTCGCCTGGCTCTTCCCCTGAGGATGGGCAGGATTTCATTCGTTTCCGAGCGAGGAGAACCATGCCAAATGTTCGTCGCGTGAATCTCGTTCATCGATCGCTTTCGCGTCCGCTTACGATCCTGGGAGCCGAGCGAAAACTGTTCTTCTTTGCCATGTGTCTCGGCGCGGGCACCTTCAACCTGCTTGGCAGCCTGCTCGGCGGCCTGCTGATGTTTTGGCTGCTCTATTTCGTGGCGCGCTGGGCCACTCAGACCGACCCGCAGATTCTGCGGTTCCTGCTCACCGCCGCCACATTGCGGGCGGAATACGATCCGGCCAAGTTCTCTCCTGTCTCGATCCGGTGG